>Ga0172371_10010117_pt1 | contig 12820 bp, 9 predicted proteins | sample Lak12m_FD_114543 | JGI IMG/M metagenome (GOLD analysis project Ga0172371, IMG submission 114543) | Freshwater microbial communities from Kabuno Bay, South-Kivu, Congo - kab_022012_12m | ecosystem: Environmental > Aquatic > Freshwater > Lake | place: Democratic Republic of the Congo: South-Kivu... | reverse complement strand
TAGAAAACAATAAGTTCCAAGTATTATGCTTAATGAAATAAAGGAAATAAAACTGAAAAAACTGGAAAATCTGCGAAAAGCAGGCTTTGAGCCGTATCCGGAAAAAACTGACCGGACAATGACGAACAAGGAAGCGGTGGATAAGTTCGATGAATTGCAGAGCAAAGAGATAGTTCTGGTTGGAAGGGTGAAATCTCTCCGGCCGATGGGCGGTTCGGCTTTCGCGCACATTGAAGACGAATCAGGAAAAATGCAGCTGTTTTTGAGCGAGGGGGATACGGGTGATCAGGGGAATGAGAGCGATAAGGGATTTGATCTATTTATAAATACCGTTGAAATCGGAGACTTTGTCGAGGCAAATGGGGAATTGTTTGCCACCAAAACCGGAGAAAAAACTTTACGGGTGAAAAAATGGAAAATGCTGGCCAAGAGTCTTGCTCCCGTGCCGACAGAACATTTTGGCGTGAAAGACACGGAAGAACTTTTGCGGCGGCGCTATTTGGATCTCATGATGAATCCGGAGACGCGCGATCTTTTCCGCAAGAAGAATATTTTTTGGCAAACAGCGCGAAATTTTTTCTCAAAGAAAGGGTTTTTGGAAGTCCAGACGCCCGTGCTGGAAAATATTCCAGGCGGAGCCGAAGCGGAGCCGTTTGTCACGCATCACAAGGCGCTTGACCGCGACTATTTCATGCGCATTTCACTTGAACTTCCCCTCAAAAGGCTTTTGGTCGGTGGATACGAGAAAGTATTCGAAATTGGGCGGCTTTTCCGAAACGAAGGCATTGATCGCGAACATCTGCAGGAATACGACGATCTCGAATTTTATGAAGCTTATTCGGATCTCAAAAAGGGAATGAAGTTGGTTGAAAAATTGTACAAAGAAATCGTGAAAAATGTCTGCGGAAAAATGGAAACGGAATATAAGGACAATATAATCAACTGGGGAGGAAAATGGGAAACAAAAGATTATTTCAAGCTTTTCAAACAAGAAATTGGAATTGATCTGGACAGAGAAGTTTCAGTTCTGGATCTGCAAGAAAAAGCGGACGAGCTGGGCATCAAATACGAAAAGAATTATGGCAAAGGGCGTATGATTGACACGATATACAAAAAAACCGTGCGGTCGAAATTGATCCAGCCTTGTTTTCTCGTCGGCCATCCGATCGAGATTTCGCCGCTGGCCAAGAAAGATCCGAAAGACCCGCGCAAAGTTTTGCGAATGCAAGTTCTTGTTGCGGGATCAGAAATTGGCAATGGTTTTGCGGAGTTGAATGACCCGATTGACCAGCGGGCTCGTTTCGAAGATCAATCGAAGTTACGCGCGGCGGGTGATACTGAAGCGCAAATGCTCGACGAGGATTTTGTTGAAGCGATGGAATATGGCATGCCTCCCGCTTTCGGCTTTGGCTTTTCGGAAAGGCTGTTCTCACTTTTGATGAACAAATCGGTGCGGGAAACGGTCATCTTCCCGCCGATGAAAGAGGTTGCAAACAAAGAGGGGAAATCCAAGAACACAAAAATAGCCGTGGCAATAATCAACAAGGGCGCCGGCATGGAATTGTGGCAAGAACTCAACACAGTTGCTCATCTCAATGCTTCCTTTGCTGCAAGGGAGGGGAAAATGCTATTTTATCAGGATTCTATTCCTACGGCGGATGAGGAAAGAATAAAGTTGAACATTCAACACGCGATCCTTATCAAAGCTGCTCAATCTAGTGGAGAACTTTATAATTTATTGGAAGATTGTAAAGGGAAAAAACTAGCTGTTGTGGAATTCACAAAGGAGATGATCGATACTACAGATGATAAAAAGATTATTGAGATTACCAATAAAAAGAAAGCAAGCGATTTGGAATATCTGGGCGCATTGATATTTGGTGATAAAAATTTGGTGGAAGAACTTACTAAAAAATTTGAACTATATAAATAATTCTTATGTTGGACATTAAATTCATTCGGGAAAACAAAGATGCTGTGAAGAAAAACTGCGAATTGCGCAATATCCAGTGCGATGTGGATCGGCTTTTGGAACTTTATGAAGAGAACAAACAATTACTCTGGAAGACGGAGGATTTGAGATTAAAAAAGAATCAGCTTAACGAAGAGATTAAAAATGCGAGTAGCGCTGAAAGAGGGTTATTAATTTCAAAGGGGAAAGAAATAAAAGAAGAATCAGACAAATCCGAAGGCGCATGGAAGAAAAAGAATGGAGAATTTTTGAGAGAATTACTCCGTATTCCGAACATGACCCATCCCAATTCTCCGATTGGAAAAGACGATAGTGAAAACAAGGAGATTGAAAGATATGGTGAACCGCCGAAATTTGATTTCGATCCGAAAGGGCACGAGGAATTGATGACTGCGCTGGATCTCATCGACTTCGAGCGGGGCGCAAAAGTAACCGGATCGAAGTTTTATTTTTTGAAAAACGAAGGAGTATTTTTAGAGCAGGCGCTAATCAATTATGCGCTAGAGATTTGCTATCAGGAAGGATTTATTCCTTTTGTGACACCCGATTTGGCTAAAAATGAAATTATGCTGGGAATCGGATTCAACCCAAGAGGGGAGGAATCGCAAGTTTATGAAATCGAGAATACAGACTTGAATTTAATTGGGACGGCGGAAATAACTATGGGTGGATATCACAGACAAGAAACCCTTCAGGAAAATAGATTGCCATTAAAATACGTGGCTTTCTCACATTGCTATCGCACGGAAGCGGGATCATACGGCCGGCACAGCGCGGGGCTGTATCGTGTGCATCAGTTTTCAAAAGTGGAAATGTTTGCCTATGCCTTGCCGGAAAAATCGGAAGAAATGCATACTTTTTTCAAGAATATGGAAGTGAAAATTTTCAAAGGATTGGGTGTGCCGTTTCGCGTTGTTGATATCTGCACGGGCGATCTGGGCGGTCCGGCCTATCGCAAATATGATCTTGAAGCCTGGATGACGAGCCGCAATAATTGGGGAGAAGTGACTTCAACTTCAGACACGACGGACTATCAAGCTCGTCGACTCAACATCAAAGTGAAGCGTGCCGACGGCAAAAAAGAATTTCTGCATATGTTGAACGGAACGGCGATTGCGACATCGCGCGCGCTGATTGCCATCATCGAAAACGGGCAACTTGCCGACGGGTCGGTTGTGATTCCGGAAGTTCTGCGCAAATGGATGCCGGGAGGACAAGAGATTATAAAATCAAAAAAATAATTGCAAGGAGGTCGGGCGATGGATGATTTTTTGATTTTTGAAGATGGGGCGAAAATCGAAATTTACGAAGATAAGACAGGAAAAAAGAAAATTGGGGAGGATACCCTAAAAGGAAGACGTTATTTTGGATGCACTTATTGTGCACAGGTCAATGACCAAGGCGAGCAAGTTCATTATACAGCTTTCGCGCTCAATAAAGGGAAGAATCTTATCAAAGTGGTATATTGGAAGTAAGAAGTAATAAGGAGTACCAAACCTCAAAACCGCTGATACCAAAAAGTTGAAGCGGTTTTAAAATATAGATTGACTGATAATTTTGAATAAGTTAAAGTTTCTATAGTTTTCAGATGAATATTTCAGGCAATGTCATATAAATCAATAAATCTTTCTCCAATAAAAGACATGGAACTCCGGGCATCGCGCATTCCCGGAGTTGTTTCGCTCGCCCAAGGCGTGCCGTCTTTTGATACGCCCGATGCCATCAAGCGGGCGGCGATCGAGGCGATCGAGAAAGGAAAGGTGGCCAAATATTCCCTCGCGCCGGGTCTTTTGGAGCTTCGCGAAGTGATCGCGCACAATCTTGAAAAAGAAAACAAGTTTTATGACTTTGAAGAAGAAGTTATTGTGACGGCCGGATCGATTGAAGCCATCACGGCGACGATGCTGGCGATCCTTTCACCGGGGGACGAGGTTTTGATTCCCGATCCGACATACACGTCCTATCAGCCGGCGATAAAAGTGGCGGGTGGCGTGCCGATCTTCGTGCCGCTCGATGAAAAAAATCATTGGGCATTCGATATCGCGGAACTTGAGCGCAGGATCACTCCCAAAACAAAAGTCCTTCTTTTTTGCAATCCGAACAATCCGACGGGGACGATTTTCACGCGCAACCAGCTTCACGCGGTGGCACAATTGGCGATCAAGCATGATTTTTATATCTTGAGCGACGAAGTGTACAAAGATTTTATTTTCGATGCCAGTGAAAAATTCTATTCCTTGGCGGAAATGCGGGGGATTCGCGACCGGTTGGTTTATATATTCTCATTTTCCAAGGCCTACGCGATGACCGGCTGGCGGATTGCGTATCTCGCTACGCACCACGACCTCGCAAAGAAGATTTTGGGCGTGCATGACGCGCTGGTCACCTGCGCGCCGGTGGTCTCGCAATATGCCGCCTTGGCGGCGCTCGAGATGGCGGATGAAGAACTGGCGAAATATCACGCGATATACGAAAACAGGCGGGATTTGATCTGCCGGCGGCTCGACAAATTGAAGCATGTATTTGAATATCAAAAGCCGGATAGCGCCTATTTTGTTTTCCCGCGTGTCAAAGAAGATATTTTGCAAAAAATCGCTTCGGGTGGCGGTTCGAAGCAATTTGCGATAGAATTGCTGGAGAAGGCCAAGGTGGCCACGGTTCCCGGGGCGGCGTTCGGCCCAAGCGGGGAAAGTCATATTCGAATGTGTTTTGGAAAATCTGAAGAGGATATAGATACTGCTTTTGACAGAATGGAGAAATTTTTTAGAAAATAATTTTATAATTCCAAAATTTTCAATTTAAAAAACAATGAATCAATTTCGAAATTTAAAAATTCTTAAATTGTTTCTAAAATTGAAAATTCTGGTATTTTGAAATTTTATGCGGCTTTTTTTCAAAAAATTTATCCAGTTTTACCTGAAATTATATACCAAAATAATCCTTTGGCGGTTTCGGCCTTTTATCGTTGCCGTTGCCGGAACGACCAATAAAACGACGGTCAAGGAATATATTCTGAAATTTTTGCGGGAAAAGTACCCTCCTCATCGGCGGGCAAGTGGCCAGGACGAGGTACGGGGAAATCCGCGGAGCTACAACACGGAAATTGGCCTGCCGCTTGCGATACTCTATCTCGAATCGGGGGAGTCTTCATTTTGGAAATGGTGGAAGATATTGGTCCAAGCCAAAATGAAAGCGCTGTTTTCGAGAAAATTTCCCTCGAAATTGGTTTTGGAACTGGGCGTGGAAAAAAAGGGCGATATGAAGGATCTGCTTGAAATGGTGCGTCCCTCCTGGGTGGTCGTCACGAATATCGAGGGCAGCTATTCGGATGCCCAGTCAAATCTGGACGATATCTTCGAAGAAATGAGATTGCTCACGGAAAAATTGCCGTCCAAAGGAAAACTTATTTTGAATTTTGACGACGAACGGGTAAAAAAACTGGCCGATTTTTCAAAAGCGGAAAAGATCAGTTATGGATTCTCTGACGGAGCGGACGCGCAGGCAACGAATCTCAAAACGACTGTTCAGGGACAAACATTCGATTTTTCTTTTCGGGATAAGAGGGAGTCCGTTGAGATTAAAAAATATGGCCGGCACAACGTGTATGCCTGGATGATCGCAAAGATTGTGAAAGAAATTTTATAGATTGCATGCTATCTATGGCCTTTTTCCTCAAAAAAAAGAAAAACAAGACAATTCAAAAATCCTGGCAGAGAAAGGGCGCGGGTGCGTATTCCGGGACATCAAAAAAAGAAACGTCCCAAAAAGGCGGGGTTTTTTCTCGTTTTCTTTTTTGGGTGTTGCTTATTGTTTTTCTTAGAATTTGTGCTTTTTTGCTCTTTTTCTCGACTTTTTTGGATATCAGCAAGATAACTATCCAGGGAAATCAGGAAATTTCAAGCGTGGAAATAGCGAAAACCGTGGAAAAATCACTCGAAGGGAATTATTTGAAATATTTGCCGCGAAAAAATTTCTTTCTGGTGAGTAGGGCAAATATTGGCAGCGCGGTAAAAAGCAGTTTCAATCGACTGGAGGTTGGGTCAATCGAAAAAAAATTTCCCGATACGATTGCCGTGAAAGTAGTTGAGCGGAAGGCGGAGTTGGTTTGGTGCAGCGGAGGGGCGTGCTATTTCGCGGATAGCAGCGGCTTGGTGTACGAAGGAGCAACAGGAAGCGAGGAAGGTTTGCGAACGGGCAATTTTCTGGTGGTGGTTGATGACAGCGCCATTCCGGTCGAAATTGGCAAAACGAAAATAAACCCGGATTATATCGGGTATGTCGAAGGAGTGAACGCGATGATCCGGGATGATCTGAAGATCGAGCCGATCGCGAGCTACCATACTCCCGGGATAGCTTCACAAGAGGTCAGCGTGATGACCAATGAGGGCTGGATTCTCAAGATCAGCTCTGAATATCCAATCGATGAGGCGAAAAAAATAATCCAGACCCTTTTTGAGAAAGATTTGGATGAAGAAATAAGGAAAAATTTGGACTATTTAGACTTGAGAGTGAAAGGAAAAGTTTATTACAAGTTAAAAGTTGAGAATTAAAAATGAAAAGTCAAAGTGTAAATTTAAAAAGTAATTGAATTCAAAAAACTTTCAATTTTTCACTTTAAATTCTTAATTCACCTTATAAATTAGTATTGATCCGCCGATATTCGCGTAGGGTGTCCGTTCCCGCAGCCACTCATAGTCGGGTTTTCCTTCGGTGATCTTGTAATAGAGGGAATTTTGGAGGAAGGTCGCTGAAATCGCATACCAGCCGGGATCTTGACCCAAACCGGAATGCCACATGATGGCCTTGTCTCCGAGATAATGCTCGACATCTCCGCCGCCGAAATAATCGACGCGGATTTTTTGAATATGGTTGTTTTCGACGAATTTTTCCAGCCGTTTCAGATCCTGGCCCCAATCCACGTTTGAATCGGTCACATATTTGTAGCCGTTTTTGTTTCCGCCCACTGTTTCATTGAAATAGGCGAGATAGTTCGGATAGGCGAAGGCTGTTTCGGCGATAAGCCAAGCGGTGAGCAGAAGAACAATTCCCCAGAAAAGTTTCACATAATTTTTCCCAATTCTCACCGCGAAAACAGAAACTTCTTTGGAGATCAGGATATACATGAACGGAAGAACGGGGAAAAGATGGCGGAAGCCGATGTTGAGATTTCCTGTGATGCTGACATACCAATACAAAGCGATAAAAGAAAGCATCGAGAACTCGGCAATGTGGCCGTCGAAATAGTTTTTGATATTGGGCCAAATCTTTTTTGGAAAACTTGGCAGATTATTTTTCAGTAGCATTGTGAGTCCCACCGCAACGGAAAACAGAAGCAAAATCAACAGAGACAAAGACTCTTTAATGAGAAATACAAGCGGAAAATAGGCTCGGAAGCTTTGATTGGTCACTTGGCCGAAGAAATAGGTCGTGTTTCCGCCCTCGACGCGGCCGAAAACCATGAAGAATCCGATGAGATATTGGGAATAGGGGCGAAGTACCGCGTTGTTGGCCATTTTGTGAAGATAGGGCGATGCCAACTGTTTTGTATTTCCGCCGAGCTGGGTGTCGATCAACTGATGGATCTTTTCCGTCGGCATTTTATAAATATTCAGCTCATAGACAATTCCAATCAGAAGTCCGTGGATGGCCAGGATAACAATGAAAGTCGCAACATATAAATATATTTTTTGCAGCCAAGCTCTTTTTATTTTCCCGGATCCCAAAAAGGAGAAATTAAGCTTGTCTTTTCTGAAAATCGCGTAGAGAATGAGCGTGATGCCGAAAATTGGGAAGAGCAAAACGGAGGAAAACTTGGCGAGAGCCGCCAAACCCAGAAATATTCCACTCCAAAAAACCGTTTTCCAAGTTGGATTTTTGAGATATCTGATAAAAAAATAAAAAGCAAAAACGGAAAAAGCGGCGATGCCAAGGTCGGTGGTCACATAGTGGTCGTGTCCCAGGATATTTGGGTCAAAGGCGTAGAGGGCGAGCGCGAGAAGGCCGGCTTTGGCGCCGAACAACTCCTTAGTCCATTTGAAAATCATGAATCCGAGAGCAAGGGCGATCAAAATGATTGGAAATCGGGACCAAAAAAGGATCGCTTCGGTATTGTTTCCCGGAAAATATATGTATTTTTCGCCGGCTGTCCATTGCCCGTTGGCGTCGGTTGTCCAGAATTGTTCATCGGCGGGAAAAGTTGTTTTCAAAAACTGCAAAGGAATTCCGGCCAGATCTTTGAGAAGCGGCGGATGCTCGGGGTTGAGCCGATAGTCGTGGTATTTGATATACGAATATCCGGAAGGAATATGCGCCACTTCGTCCATGATAGCCGCGTCGCCGAGAGCGGTGCCGATGGACAAAGCCAGCATGATCCCAAGAATCCCGGCGACGATATAATACTGGTATTTTTCGAGCATATGTTCTTGCCCTGTTAAATAATCAGCCTCGAGCTGATTGCCGCAAAGCGGCATTTAACAGGGTGAATTTATTTTTTATTTATTTCAAGAGCGCTTACGCCCACATTATACAACAATCAGCAAAAGTTATCCACAGCCACGATTTGATGTTCTCCGGAGTTTGTTTTTGTGGTATAATTTGAGCAAGCCCTCCTTATCGGCGGGTAAAATAAAAAGAAAATCTGGCGAGCCCGAAGCGCATTCAAAGCGCCAGTTTTGTTTGAGTTAAAAAAATTAATGGCAACAGCAAGGAGAATAAATGTCCTGGAAGATAGACGCAATAGCTTTAGCGAGAGAAAAGATAAGGGCAAAAAAAAGAGAAATAGACGAGCTCTTGATGGGGCAATGTCTGCGGAAGAACTCGCGGAAATACTGGCTAGGCAAAATAAGCCGGTTGGAGCTGATGCGGTGCATATTCCCGTGAGGGGAGCCAAAGTTTATCGAACCGGATCGACTTGGGAAACGGCCAAGCGAAAACCATCCCATGAGATTAGCAAAGAGGAAAGAATAGCCTCCCTCGAAAATGATATTGGAGAATTTAGAGAAGGAGAAAGAAGATATGTCAAAAAATGGGTTGATATATATCCCAATGAACTTCAGCAAGCGATATATAATCGGGAAAAGAAAGGCGAAAGAATAACCGACAAAGCAGTTGCGGCTATTCGCTTGAGTCTCATAAACCATATCGCAAAATGGGGGATGGGCAGGGGTATGGCACCCGAAAAATCCAATCTCATTGAAAAATACCTTGAACTCAAATTGCCGCACGGTATTCCGCCGGAATCAGCTGAAGAGTTGCATATCGGTGAAAGAGAGGCGATCAAAAAAAACGAAAAAGAAAAAGCAAGAGCTGAAACGGATCTTTTTATGAAACGGGCGGCCGACTCCAGACAAACCGAAATCGATAAAATATTGCCCGGAAAAGGGACACAAATTGATGAATCTTTAAAAGATTTAAATAAAAAAAATAAATATATGGAAATACCCGTAAAGGAAATAACAAATATAAGAGAACAACTCAAGCAAGATAAAGAAGAGTTGAAAAAGGCGGGGATGATGAAAAATGACGCCGATCCGCATCCCGGCGGGAAGTTTGAGGAGGATATGAGGGCGCAATCGAAGAAAAATCAGGATAAAATCAACGATGATGAATATTTCAAGAAGGAAAAAGAGCCGGAATTTTCTCCTGAAGAAATGAAGTCGATCCAAGACATGGCCTATTATATCTCGGAGCGTCGAATGGCTGGTGAGAATGAAAGTGCGAGAGAATGGCAGAAAGGACTGGCAAGAGAATATGGATTGGATGAAAATGCTTTTTCAAAAGAGGTGATCGAAGAATTGCTTGATAAAAATGGCTTGAAAGACAAGCAGTGGACCCCCGAAGCCCAAAAATTCATGCAGGATTGGGATAGGGAAACAGCAAAAGAGGCTTTTAGGAATATGAAAAAAGCTCGCGAGCAGGCTTCGGAAGCAGATTCAAAAGATGTTGCTGTTTCGCCAGACAAGACAGCAGCGGGGGATAAATCAAGCACAGCGACTCCGGATCAACAGCCGTATAAATATACACAGGGTGATGAGGCCATAGCTTTTTCCAAAGATTGGAAAGAGAAAAAATATGAGAATGTGAAACCGGCCGAAATTTCGCCGGAAGAGCAAAAAGTTGAGCTTGACCCCAACAATCCGGCTCATGTGGAATTGATTCAAGCTATCACCAATTTTGAGGCAAATCAATCTCAGATTTCCGAAACAAGAGCGAAAAAAGCCGGACGATTTGCATCACTCTGGAAAACATTGGGAATAAAAACGAAAAATCTCAGTGAAGATCCGGAAGTGATGGGATTGGAGAAGGAGAGCCAAGACAAGTATCGAGATTTGATTGCAAAGGGCATCCGATTGTTTCACGGGGACAAGCCGAAGCTTGAAATTTTTTTGAAGCAGTTTGATGAATTTGAAGTACTCAAACAAACGCACAACCAGGAAATGGAAAAGAGAGGTGAAGTTGCTGGCTTTCCGGAAAATATTCTGGCTGGTTTTCACAAGATTGGAAAAAGATGGAGTGAGATGGGCAAATGGCAAAAATTGGCCATTGGCGCAGCAGGCGGTCTGGCTATAGCAGGAGGGGGAATGCTTCTTGGAGCGGGAACATTTGGAGCAGCTTCACTTGGAATGGGATGGCGTTGGGGATTTCGCGCGTTTGGCGCGATGTCTGCCGGAATAGGAAGAAAAGTCCTGCTTGACAAGAAGATGATGGAGGGAATAGATAAAACGTCGGCGGAAAGATTGGCGGAGAAAATGAAATTTATTCAAGACTATGAAAATAACCTGGATGCGGGAATTGCGGCAGTTGTGAATAGCGGAAAAATTACGGATGCTCGAAAAAATTTCGAAGAAAAAAGCCTAGAAAATACGAAAAAAGCAGTCAATCTAGCCGCCTGGTCTTTCACTATAAGCTCTATTGTCGGAGAATCCCTTCGAACAAGCGGAATTTCTTTTGGAAGTGTGGCGAGAAAGTTTGGGGAGTATACAGGTGTCAGCCTCGCCGGCGTGAAGGAATCAGCTGGGAATTTCCTGTCCGCTCCTCAAGCAAATACCGAAGACGCTATTGGACATGGGGGACTGGTTGGCTATGGCACCGAAACAAGTGGTCATGAGTTCGTTGCCGCGCATCCGGAAGGCAAATACGGTCCGGGTTTATATGGATCAGAGGGGGAGGGGCACATTCCTGATACAAAACCAAGCTTTATTGAAGAAGCCAGAATGAGTCCAGCGGCGGGAGCATATCCAGAAGGGAAACCTGGACTGGTCGGCTATGGAACCGAAACAAGTGGTCATGAGTTCGTTGCCGCGCATCCGGAAGGCAAATATGGTTCGGGTTTGTATGGAACAGAAGGAGAAGGGCATATCTCTGAACCGGAAGTGAAAGCCGGCGGGAGTTTGCAAAACTGGGCGGAGACCACTCACGCGACGGGTGCGGAAACGCAAGTGCCGGAAATCGCTCCCGTGAAAATAGTCGAAGGGAGCAATATGTGGGCGACCATTCAGGAAAATATAAAAGCAAATCCGAAGGCGTACGGTCTTGATCCGGCCGATCCGAACTTCAAGGCGAATATGAATGGAAAAATTGTGAAAGCGCTGCACGAATTTGCCGACAAAAACGGATTGAAATACAAGCAGCTCGACAAAGTTTTTGCGGGCGATTCTTTCAAGATGAATTTTGATGACGCGACGGGAAAAATTTCCATTGATGATTTTCACGGCAAGGGTCTGGGCGGAAAATTTGCCCATCTCGGATCGGGGGCGGAAGTTCCGGAAACAGGCAAGCCGTCGGTTGCCTTCGAGGATTTGAAACCAAAAACGGGTGCGGTAGCGGAGCATCAGCCGGCGAGAGGCGGTGGGAAAATGAAATTCTCGCCTGAAATTGAGGAGATGGACAGAAAAGGGCAAATGAGCGCGGCGAGAGCGCTTGAATCGCAGCAACACGCGGACAATCTCAAAGCGCAGGCTCCTGAAATAAATCATTCATACGAATTGGCGCATACCCAGCAGGTTCAGGCGACAGGCAGCCTCCTGAAGCGAGTTTTTGAGGGGGCGGGAATGAGTGATTATGTCAATGTTTTGAAGAAGCCGATGAGCGAATGGCAGAACCTTTTTGGGTCGGAGTACCATATTTCTCAAGATGTGCAACTCAACGACGCAACGGACAAAATGAATGTCAGTTTGAGCAGATTGAGGGAGCTATATCCGATACTGAAACAATACGCATCGCAAGGATCCGGAGAAATCGGCGATTGCCTGTCCAGAGCGATGAGGGATCCCCTCAATGTTTCCAAGATCAATGAGTGGGTCTTGGCTGCCAAGCGCTAGGCAGTCAGGCTAAAAATATTTTTATCATAATTCACAACTTAACAAAATAAATTCACCCGGTTAAATAATCCCGCCGGGCGGGATTGCCGCAAAGCGGCATTTAACAGGGTAAAAAATTATGCCAAACGGAACAATCCTCCAACAGTCGATTATTGAAGAATTGGGACTTCAGAATCTTCCCAAAGAGAAGCAGGAAGAAATTCTCGTCAAAATGACGGAAGTGCTTCTGAAAAAGATCTATCTCGAAACTTTCGAGAAACTTGCGGAACCGGATCGCGAAGAACTTGCCAAAATGCTCGACACCGAGGAGGCGGATCCGGAAAAAGTCGAAGGGTATTTGCGCACGAAAATCGAAGACTACGACGGTTTCGTGAAAAAAATCGTCGAGGATTTCAAGGAGGAGATGAAGAAGACGACCGGGGATCTGGGAGCGATTAAAGAAGAAGAGTTGGCAAAAGCAGGAGTGGAAGTTTAATTCTGAAAATTATGAGAAGCATACACATCTGCATTTTTGGTGCCAGCATAACTT
>Ga0172371_10010115_pt1 | contig 12823 bp, 7 predicted proteins | sample Lak12m_FD_114543 | JGI IMG/M metagenome (GOLD analysis project Ga0172371, IMG submission 114543) | Freshwater microbial communities from Kabuno Bay, South-Kivu, Congo - kab_022012_12m | ecosystem: Environmental > Aquatic > Freshwater > Lake | place: Democratic Republic of the Congo: South-Kivu... | reverse complement strand
GATTTGTCCCATTATTTGAGGATTGCGTTGGCTGGAAATGATAGTAGTGGAAAAGTTATTGGGTATAGAAAGAATGAATTTGCTTATCAAAGAAAGCGATGAAGTTATCAGTATTTTAGTTGTCAGCGTTAAAAGATCTGATCAAAATAATTCTTAATTCTAAATTCTGATTTCTAAATTTCTATAACATGTTTATCGGCGAATACAGCCATACGATTGACGACAAGGGTCGGGTGGCGGTACCGGCAAAATTCAGAAATATGTTGCAGAGCGGGGCGGTAGTCACCCGTGGTCTTGATAATTGTTTATTTTTATATTCCAAAGACGAGTGGCAGAAGCTCGCGGAGCAAATTTCTTCCTCGCCCATTAATAAGGCGAATTCGCGCGCTTTCAGCCGTTTTATGCTGGCGGGCGCGATGGAGGCGGAATTTGATAAGCAGGGAAGGATATTATTGCCGGAATATCTGCGCGGACACGCCGGTTTGAAAAAAAATGTAATTATTGCCGGTCTTTACAGCCGCATTGAAATTTGGGATGAGGGAGCGTGGAAAAAGTATAGCAAGACGACAGGGAGAAACAGCGGGAAAATTGCTGAAGAGTTAGAGGGAATGGGGAAGTAAGAACTCAGAATTAAGAATGACGAATAACGAATAAGAGGTCGGAAAAATTAAAAAAATTTATAGTTTATATGGTAAACTTAAAAAATAGTATTTTGCCAAATTTAATATTCATGTTAGTGGTCGCCATAGTGCCGGTCTGCCTGATGGCAGTGGCATCTATTGGCGCGCAGGAGGAGCTGCTAACAATTTTTGGAATATAATAAAACAATAATTTAACAGAAATTATTAAATTGTTGTTTAATTTATGGTTTATCATCATGTACCGGTAATGTTAAGGGAGGCAATAGATTATTTGCAGCCAAAAGATGGCGAGGTGATTGTTGATTGTACTTTGGGCGGCGGCGGATACGCTTTAGAAATTGCCAAAAGAGCAGGGGATAGAGGAAAGATAATAGCAATTGACGCTGACCAAATGGCAATTCAGAATTCAGAAATCAGAATTCAGAAATTAGGAATAAAGAATATAATTTTAGAGCATGACAACTTTCAAAATTTACAAGAAATTATTAAGCGAAATGGGCTGGATAAAATTAACGGGATTGTTTTTGATCTTGGGCTATCATCAGCTCAACTGGAAGACCGGAGCCGGGGATTTAGTTTTAACTTGGATGCGCCGTTAAAAATGGAGTTTGAAAGTTCAAAAGTTTATAAAGTTGAAAGTTCAAAAACTTATCAGATAATCAATAAATGGGAAATAAATAAATTAGAAGAAATTATTAGAAATTATGGCGAGGAAAGATACGCGGGCAGAATAGCGGCGGCGATTGTAAAAAATAGGCCTGTTAATTCAACGCAAAAATTAGCGCAAATTATTGCCAAAGCCGTGCCGCCGCATTACGCCCGAAGCAGAATAAATCCGGCGACGCGCACTTTCCAGGCTTTGCGCATCGCGACTAACAATGAGCTGGAAAATTTGGAGTCAGCTGTGCGGCAATCGGCGAAATCGCTGGTTGCCGGAGGGAGGCTGGTTGTAGTTTCTTACCATTCGCTGGAAGACAGGATTGTGAAAAGGTTTATGCGGGAACAGAAAAATTTGGGTTTAATGGAGATTTTAACAAAAAAAGTTGTGCTTGCAACCAAAGAAGAGGTAGCTAGCAATCCTCGCGCCCGCAGCGCTAAATTGCGCGCCGCCCGTAAAATCTAATTGTTAAAAATTAAAATCAACAATCAAAACAGTAATATGGAAACTGAAATTAACCAGCAGGCTGAAACAACAAATGAAAATATTGGGCAACGCGCGGAAAACCGCCGCCTGATAAAAAAAATTTTAAATTTTAAAGCAAATTATTTAAATTGGTTTTGTTTGGCGGTTTTAGTGTCTTTAGGAATTGGGTATTTAATCTGCAGCAACCAGCTGGTAAGCCATAATTTTTCTTTTAATAAATTGCAAAAGCAAGTGAGCGAGTTAAGCAAGGACAATAAAGATTTAGAACTCTCCGCTATGCAGCTTGAGTCTTATAAAGCCGTGAGTGAGCGCGTGGCGCAACTCGGAATGGTTGTCGCTAACGGAGCGGAATATTTAGAGGTGAAAGCAGGGGAAGTAGCGATGCGCTGATATCCGCGATTGGCTTTTGGCTGCTGACGTTGATATATGGGTTGGAAAAAAAGAACTCAAGAGAAACAAGCAACCGGTGATAATCGCCTTACTATTTTAGGAGCGGTTATTTTTTTATTTGCCGCCGGAATTATCGCGCGGCTTTTTAATATTCAAGTTTTAAATTATGACTTATACGCCGCCCGCGCCATCCGCCAACAGGGAGTAGAAAAAGAAATAGTACCGGAACGGGGCCGGATATTTATCCGCACCGGCCAGGGCGCATCTGCTTTATATCCGCTGGCAGCCAATAAGGAGTTTGCTTTGGTATACGCCGCGCCTAAAGATATTACTGATCCGGAATGGACAACCGAGCAGCTAATACCGATTTTATTTCCTTTAACCTATGAAGAGCCGGATATTAACCAGTCGCTAGGAAATATTGAAAAAGATCTACGCGCAAAAATGGCTGCTGAGGCATTAGCGCATAATCCGCCGGTGCCCGGAGAGGAAATACCATTAGACGAAGAACAGCTTAATATCGCGTTGCAAAAAGAGCGCCTGCTATTAGAAGATAGTTTAACTAAAGCAAAAGAAGAAAAGATAAAAGAATATCAGGCGGAAATATTGAGGAAACTATCCAAGCCAAACGATCCTTATGAGCCGCTGGCGAAAAAAGTTGATAAAGATAAATTAGCGGAGATAATGGCGCTTAATCTTCCCGGCATCAATTATTCCTTAAGCAATTTCCGCTACTATCCGGAGAAGAATATTTCCAGCGGTATTTTAGGTTATGTGTTAGACAATAATGACAATACTATTACTCAAGGATCTTATGGTTTGGAAGGATTTTTTAATAATGAATTGGCTGGCGTTATGGGCAATCTTTCCGGCAACCGCGATGCCAGCGGCCAAATAATCATGGCGGCTGACCAGAAGTTGGCGCCGGCAATTAACGGCAGCGATTTTGTCTTAACTATTAATGATGCCATACAGAGTTTCGCCTGCCGCAAGTTAAATGAATACGCCTTGCGCCATGGCGCGGACAGCGGCGCTTTGATTATAACAAACCCGAAAACCGGAGCTTTAACCGCCATATGCTCTTGGCCTGATTTTGATCCTAATGAATACGGAAAAACCAAAGATATTAAATATTTTAATAATATAGGGATTTGGCAGGCTTATGAGCCCGGCTCCGTATTTAAGCCCTTAACTATGTCCATGGGAATTGACTTAGGATTAGTGGAACCGGACAGCACCTTTGTTGACACCGGTTCGGTTACTATCGCCACCGAAGTCATTAAAAACGCCGAAGGCAAAGTTTACGGGAAAGCAACTATGACCAACGTGTTGGAAAATTCAATCAATACCGGCGCTATTTATGTGGCTCAAAAAGTTGGCATTAATAATTTTTTAAAATATGTTAAAGATTATGGCTTTGGCCAAAAAACCGGAGTTACGCTATTAACTGAATCTCCGGGAAACATCAGTTCGCTGTATGATAAAATGCACGGCGATGATTTGAATTTAGCCGTCGCTTCATTCGGCCAGAGCATTACCACGACGCCGCTGCAGCTCGCGTCAGCTTTTAGCGCCATCGCGAATGGCGGCATTTTAACGCAGCCTTATATTGTAGATGAAGTAATTGGCGCAGACGGAAAAAAAGTAAAAACCGAGCCACAAGAAATCCGGCGGATTATCTCGCCCCGGACTGCGGCTTTAATATCCGCCATGATGGTAAGCGTAGTGGAAAAAGGGCACGCTAAGCGGGCTGGCGTTCCGGGATATTATGTCGCGGCTAAAACCGGAACCGCCCAGATAGCTTCCGCTAACAGCCGCGGCTATGGCAGCCGAACTAACCATACTTTGGCTGGATTTGCGCCAGCCGATGATCCGATTTTTGTAATGGTCACCTATTTGGAAGACCCAAAAGACGCTAAATATGCGGAGTCAACCGCCACGCCGCTATTCGGCGAAGTGGCTAATTTTGTGCTAAACTATTATCAGGCGGCAAAAGAGCGGTGATAATAATTTAAAAGTATTGTATGCAAAATCATACAAATAACGAGCAAAAAAATAGCCATAAATTGTCCGGCGATTTGGATAAGGATTTTTCCGAGTTATTGAAAGAAAAGGAGAAAGAAGCCGATATTGATAATAGCTTAGCGGAAATTTACAAAACGGAAGATGGCATTATGTTGCCGGCCGGACAAAAACGCGAACGCTGGCCGGCAGGTAATAATATAAATATGCATATAGAGCGGCGTGAAATTGCTTTGCGCAAAAAAATAACCCAGCTTTTATTGATTTTACTGATTTTTTTAGCCGGGTTATCTTGGGGGACTTTTTGGCTGTTTAACCAAGGCAGCCGCTTAAACACCAAGGACATTGAGTTGTCAATATCCGGTCCAACCCTGGCCATAGCCGGCGAAGAAGTTACTTATGAAGTAAAATACCAGAATTTAAGCCCGTTTAATTTAAAAAATGTGGAGTTTTACGTCAGCTACCCCGATAGTTTTATCTTCAGCGATGCCGTGCCATCGCCGGCTGAAGAACGTAAAATTTGGCGCATTGCCCAAGTTAATTCTAAGCACAGCGGTTTGATAAAATTCAAAGGACGGCTGGTTGATTTGCCTGAAACGGCAGCGGAATTTTCCGCTTCCATCACTTACCGTCCGGAAAATTTTTCCTCAACCTTCAGCGCCGATGCTTTAACTACAACGAGCATTAGCACTGTCGGCATTAATGTTAATGTTGAAGCGCCTTATTTTTTTAATGTTAATGACGAGAAAGAAATTGTGGTCCAGTACGCCAGGCAAAAGGAAAATTTTATTGATAATTTTATTATTTTATTTGAGCATAGCAATAATTTTATTTTAAATAAAGATATGAACGCCTCTCCCTGGGTTATTGCTAATATTACTGATGCGCAGCAAAAATTTATTATTAAAGGCAAGTATGAAGCCCAGTCGGCAGACGACGGCCAAGCTTTAAAGATAATGCTCGCGGTTCCGGAGCAGAAGGACATTACAGTAGATGACAAAACCGGCCCGATTGTGCAGACAATAAATCATATTTTTTACCAATATGAATGGTCGCCGGCGGTCGCGAACGGAGCTTTGAACTTGGATCTGACGGCGAACGGTTCCAGCGCCGGCAAGCCGGTAAATTTCGGCGATAATTTAAATTACGTGGTGCATTATAAAAATGCCAGCGGCGCGGCTTTAAAAAACGTGATAATTATGGCCACTATAATCTCTGATAATATTGACTGGCAGGCATTGCAGGACAAACAACAAGGCGAAATCAGGGGAGACTCTGTTATTTGGAGTAAAGAGCAGTTAAAGGAATTGGCGGAAATTCAGCCTAACGGCGAAGGCAGTTTTAGTTTTTCTTTAAAATTAAAAACAGCTAATCAAGCGCCAAACGCGGCGGCGGGCGGACAGGTGCAAACTTCTTTAGATTACAGCATTGACAGCGTTCCCCAGCCAAGCAGCAACCCGGTTGTAAAAATTATCAACCAGATTGCGGCGCCATGATGCGATAAAATATTTTTGCAAGCCAAGTTGCCAGCCGCATCGGCTTATGTTAAGATAACTGTATAAATTATTATTTTTTAGCAAATCACTATGCCAAAAATTTTTTCATTTTCCAGCGAAAAAAGTTTTTTAGTTAAGGCCTGCGACGCGGCGATAACAGTCGTGCCGGCGCTGATATTTTTTTTCTTGCCGATTTTTTTTACCAGCCTGGTTGCCCAGGGAATTATTTTTGAAAAAGTGATATTATTTTATCTTTTGGTTTTAGTTGGCGTCGTGGCTTGGGCTACTAAAGGAGTGGTGGAAGGGGAGTTAAAGATAATCAGAACGCCGCTTGACTGGCCACTAATTTCTTTGGCGGTTATTTTTTTTGTGTCGGCGATTTTTTCTGTTGATCAACTAACCAGCTTTATCGGTTCTTACGGGTCTACCACTAAAAGCGTTACCACTCTTTTAACCTATGTCGCTTTCTATTATTTGGTAGTTAATAATTTAAACCAACGCCGGTTAAAGATATTTTTTTGGTCCTTAATATCCGGCGTTTTAATTACTATTTTTTATTCCGCCCTGCAGCTTTCCGGTATTTTTATTTTGCCGTTTGTCATTACCAAGGCAGTGTCTTTTAATACCATCGGCAGCATTTCTTCTTTAGGAATCTACGCCGCCGCCGCGCTTCCTCTTTTGGCGCTCGCTATTCCGTTTGCGATTCAGGACAAAAAACTTGCCTGGTTTAAAAAAATTTTGGCCGGTTTGTGGATAATTGTTATAATCGCCGCTTTTTTAGCGGCGATGTATATCCTGTTTTTGCTGAATAATTTTATATTTTTACCGGCCGCAATTTTGGGCATGGTAATCGTGTTAATGTTTGTGCTGTCAAAAATAGTTCCTTTGCGTTCCGCCTACTCCATTATTCCCATTTTGACGTTCTTGGGCTTGATAATTTTTTTAATCGGCGGAAATTTTAATTTAGTTACTCCTGATTTTCCGACAGAAGTAAGCCTTTCCCGCGGGCTATCCTGGAATATCGCCAAACAAAGCATTAAGCACGACCCGCTAATCGGCAGCGGTCCGGCGACGTTTGATTATGCCTTTGTCAAATACCGCGGAACTGGGTTTAACGCTAACAGCTTATGGAATTTGCGCTTTGATTCCGCGAGCGGCAGCATCTTTGAATTATTGGCAACCGTGGGAATTTTGGGCACCTTCGCCCTGCTGGCGGTCGGGCTGATTTTAGTCAGCATCACTTTTATCGCTTTAAGCCGGTCGGAAAACAAACAAACTAAATTGTTTCTTTTAGGCGCTTTTGCCAGTTTAACGATAATGGCAGTTAATGTTTGCGTCGCAACCGTATCCGGCAGCATTATTTTGCTGATAGCGGCGCTGGGCACGTTAACCGCGGCGCTCATTATCAGCGATTATCCGGAAAAATTTAAAGAATTAAAAATATCTTTCCGCTCTTCGCCAAAATATGCCTTGGCGTTGGCCGCGTTGTTTTTACTGGTTAGCGCCGGCGTAGTGATTTTGTTCACCAGCGGATTTAAGCTTTATTTGGCTGATTTTTACGCCCGCCAGGCTTTAAGCGCAGGCTCTCAAGATGGAGCGGTTAAATATATGAATCGGGCAATCGCTACCGCCGATTACCAGTACGATTATTATACGCGCCTGTCGCAGCTTTATATCGCTTTAGTAAATCAGGAGGCGCAAAAGGGCAATAATGCCAGTTTAACTAATATCCAGAACTATTTAAGTCTAGCGATAACTGCGGGGAAAAAAGCCGTTGACTTGTCGCCAAATAATGTCGCTAATATTGAGTCGTTGGCTTTGATTTATGAAAATGCGGCTGCGTATAATATCGGCGGCGCGCTGGAATGGGCGGAAAAATATTATACCGAAATGACGCAGCTTGAACCTGACAGCCCGTCCGCTTATATCCGGCTCGCTTTGATTAATATCGCGCACGCCAATAATGAAAAGTCAGAAGAGGAAAAGAAGCATTTTTATGATGAAGCGATAAAATTTTATCAGCAGGCGATCGCTAAAAAATCTGATTTCGCGCAGTCCTATTACGGCTTGGCGATAGTTTATGAAAAAACGGGAGATTATGACAAAGCCGTTGAAGAATTAGGCAAAGCAGTAACTTTAGCCAATGATAATTTGGACTACCGTTTTGAGTTAGGCCGGATGTATTTTAACCGCGGAGTAAAAAACCAAAATTTGCAGCAGCAATCAAATTCCATCGCCTCCGCTGATGCGCAAACGCAAAGCGATGAAACAACTAATGATAATAAATCAGTAAGCGTTGGCCAAGAGCAGTCCGGCCAAACAAAAGTTTCCGCGACCGATGATGTTAATACAGCTAAAGCGATATTTGAAAATATTTTGTCGGTCAGTCCCAAACACGCTAACGCGATCTACAGTTTGGCCTTGATTTATGAATCGCTGGGTGATAAAGCAAAGGCCAAAAATTATTATGAAAAACTGTTGGACATAGTGCCTGACCAGGCGACTAAAGACCAGATTTTGCAAAAATTACAGTCGCTGTGAGATAAAAAAATATTAAAACATAAAAACACGAGAACAGAACAACATAAAAACATTAAGGCATTAAAACAAGATTTTTACTGCAGCGGAGTTTTTTAAAAGAAGCCCCGCTGTTTTTATTTTGGCAATATCAATTTGCTAACTATAAATTTTTACTATATTATACTTAAATAAGCCAAACATTAAACAACGGGTCAAATACCCGTTATTTAGGTGTAGACATAAAATAGAGATGAAATTAGCTGTTTGGGAAATGGAAATTAGTTATGCCTGCCCGCCTGCCACTGCCATCAAAACAATATTTAACTTAAAAAACGGCGGCAGCGGGCGGGCGGGGAAAATAGAAATTAGAAAATAGAAAATTCAATTTCCAATTTCTTACCTCTATTACCATTTTCTAATTTCCAGACAACTAATTTCCACAATGTAAGGTATATTTATGCCAGTATTTAAACTACATAGTAACTTTCAACCCGCCGGCGATCAACCGAAAGCGATTGAGCAATTGGTTGACGGAATAAAAAAGGGTTTGCCGCAGCAAACATTGCTGGGCGTTACCGGCTCGGGAAAAACTTTTACCATGGCGAACGTGATCGCGCGGTTGCAGCGGCCGGCTTTGATTTTGTCGCATAATAAAACGCTCGCGGCGCAATTATACGAGGAATTTTTAGAATTTTTTCCGGCCAATAAAGTTTGTTATTTTGTCAGCTATTTTGATTACTACCAGCCGGAAAGCTACTTGCCGGCAAGCGACACCTATATTGAAAAAGATTCGCAAGTGAATGAAAAAATAGAGCGAATGAGGATGGAGGCGGGCATCAGCATTTTGACGCGGCCGGATACGATTATTGTTTCGTCCGTATCCTGCATTTATGGTTTGGGCAGCCCGGAGGAATTCAAACAGCAGTCGTTTGAAATAAAAACCGGTACGGAATTGCCGCTGCATCATTTGCTATTCAAATTAATCAACCTGCGGTACGAACGCAATGACACGGAATTAAAACCCGGCCGTTTCCGCGTGCGCGGTGATACCGTTGATATCGTGCAGGGCGGCGGCACGGTTATTTTGCGGCTGGAATATCTGGGAGATGAAATTGAAAATATTTATGAATTGCATCCGATAACCGCGCGCAAAGAAAAAAAATTGGATTCGGCTTGGATTTATCCGGCGCGGGCGTATGTTACTAACGACGAACATAAGCAGGAGGCGATTAAGTCAATCCGTGAAGAATTACAGCGGCGGTTATCGGAACTGCCAGACCCGGTATTAAAGTACCGCTTGCAGCAGCGGACAAATTATGATTTGGAAATGATTGAACAGCTTGGTTATTGCAAAGGCATAGAAAATTATTCGCGCCATTTTGACCGGCGCGCGCCCGGCAGCCCGCCCTATACTCTGCTCCATTTTATGCCAAAAAATTGGCTGCTGTTTATTGATGAATCGCACGTTACTTTGCCGCAAGTGCACGGCATGTACGAAGGGGACAAATCGCGCAAGCAAAATTTAATTGATTACGGTTTTCGCCTGCCCAGCGCTTATGACAACCGGCCGTTAAAATTTGACGAATTCTATAATTTTTTAAAACCATTAAATAAAACCGGAGCTAATACTATTTATGTTTCCGCCACGCCGGCGGAAGAAGAGGTTAGAAGTTCGGCGCAAATCGTGGAACAAATAATTAGGCCGACTGGCCTGGTTGACCCGCCGATTATTGTCAAGAAAACAGAGGGGCAAATTGAGGACTTGATGGTAGAAATTAGCAAAACTATTCAGCAGGGGAATCGCGTCTTAGTTACGACTTTAACTAAACGAATGGCGGAAGAGTTAGCCAGTTATTTATTGCAAAATGATTTCAAAGTTGAGTATCTGCACAGTGAAATTGACACATTAGAGCGCGTGGAAGTGATAAAGAGGTTGCGTTTGGGAAAAATTGACGTGATTGTCGGCATTAACTTATTGCGCGAGGGATTGGATTTGCCCGAAGTCGGATTAGTCGCGATAATGGACGCGGATAAAGAAGGCTTTTTGCGCAACGAGCGCAGTTTAATCCAGACCGTGGGGCGCGCGGCCAGAAACGTTGACAGCAAAGTTATTTTTTACGCGGACAAGATGACAGTCAGCATGAAACTTGCCATCAAAGAAACCGACCGCCGGCGAAAAATACAAATGGAATATAATAAAGCGCATGGGATTACGCCGCAGTCAATCAAGAAAACAATATCGCATAACGTAGAACGCATAACGCTTAACGCTGGAGAGAGGGAAGAAAAGGCTACTCAAGAAGACGTCATTATTTTAGAGGAAGAGATGAGGGCGGCGGCGGAAGAATTGGACTTTGAGAAAGCGATTGAATTACGCGAGAAAATATTTGAATTAAAAAAGAAGATTGAGATTTTGCCTGCCCGCCCACGAGCATAGTGAGATGGGCGGGAAAAAGCGATTGAATTGCGGGATAAAATTATGAAATTAAGAGAAACTAAAAGAAATTAAGATATTAGGATATTAAAAAATATAAGATAGTAATTCGCGGCATTCGTGTCCATCCGAGGCGATTTAGATTGGTATATAGCTTTCGTGTCAATGGTTCGTATTAACTAATAAACCCGTAAAACAAATTTGAACATAAAAAAAGTCCCTCTGGTTGATGGTAAGCCAGAGGGAAAACGGTTTGGGAGGAACCGCAGCAGTTGGGAATGTATGGCGTGTATTCTAAACGCGTCAAACGCGTTATTGGAAAAAATGCGCCAGATAATCCGGCGCTAACGGGGCACAAGGCCCCCAGGGTTGAGGGCGAAGAAATGAGCTAATAACTGAGGCGCTTCTATCCAAGACTTCTCGTCCTGTTTTGTACCTATAATAGGCCTTTCAGCGAGCGCCCCAGTTATTATAAAATAGCAAAAAGTTGATAATTAGTCAAGCTAGATAATATAATACAATAATTATACAATAATTAAACAGAAATTTAACAATAATTGAATTGAAAAATTTGTGCGGGGCGAGACTCAAATTAGTAATGGTTAAATTAAAAAAGTATGAACGATAAATATATAAACATTAGAGGAGCTAGGGAACATAACCTCAAGAATATTAACGTTGATATTCCGATTGATAAATTAACGGTTATCACCGGTTTATCCGGGTCGGGAAAGTCAACGCTCGCCTTTGACACCCTTTACGCCGAAGGGCAGCGGCGCTACGTGGAAAGTTTGTCCGCTTACGCGCGGCAATTTTTGGGTTTGATGAATAAGCCGGATGTGGATTCTATCCACGGCCTGTCGCCCGCGATTTCCATTGAGCAAAAAACCACGCACCATAATCCGCGTTCCACGGTCGCGACCGTAACGGAAATTTACGATTATTTGCGCCTGCTTTATGCGCGCGTCGGCATACCGCATTGCCCGAACTGCGGCCGGGAAATAAAGCCGCAGAGCGTGGAACGGATCGTGGAAATTTTAACGCGGGAAAAATCCGGCGCGAAACTGGAAATTTTAGCGCCGGTTGTGCGCGGACGCAAAGGAACGTATGAAGAAAAATTCAAAGAGCTGTATCAATCAGGTTTCTCCAGAATTTTAGTGGACGGGGAGCTTTATGATTTAAGCGATTGGCAAGACATAAAATTGGACAAGCAAAAAAAGCACAACATTAATATTATAATAGACCGATTGCAGATTCCTCTCGCGAACAATAATGGTTTAAGCGCGAAAAGTAAAATTTCCACCCCCTCTAACTCCCCCTCAAGGGGGAGGAGCAATTTGATAGTCGCAAATATTAATAGCGATTTTATTACGCGTTTGACCGCGGCTGTGGAACAAGCTGGGGAATTGGCAGACGGGCTGGTTATAGTTTTTGTTGACGGCAAAGAGCGTATTTTTTCCCAAAAACTCGCCTGCGCGAGTTGCGGCATCAGCTACGAAGAATTGCAGCCGCGTTTGTTTAGCTTTAACTCGCCGTTCGGCGCCTGTCCGGAGTGCCACGGGCTCGGCGCGAAACTTGAGTTTGACCCGGATTTGGTTGTGCCTAATAAAGACTTGAGTTTGAACGAAGGCGCGATTAAGCCTTGGCGGACGCAATTAACCGGCGGCTACCGCGGCCAGCTCGTGCGCACGATTGCCAAAGCATATAGCTTTAGCATGGACACTCCCTGGAAAAAACTGCCCGCAAACATTAAATATATCTTGCTTTACGGCTCGGAAGAAAAATTTCACTTTGACGTCCATTCCAAAACATACGAATCAAATTTTTCCTATCTCGGCATGTTTGAGGGCGTCATCAAACAAATGGAACGCCATTACCGCCAGACCGAAAGCGAGGAGCGCAAACGCGATATTGAAAAATACATGAGCAACAAAGCCTGCGCCGTTTGCCATGGCCAACGTTTAAAACCGGAAGCGCTGGCGGTTACTATTAACGGCATTAATATTTTTCAAGCGACGGAGATGCCGATAGACAAGGCGCGTGATTTTTTTAATTCTTTAAAGTTAAACGCGACCGAGCAGACAATCGCTAAGCTGATTTTAAAAGAGATAAACAGCCGTCTGACTTTTTTAATTGACGTTGGCTTGAACTATTTGACGCTTGGGCGTGCGGCCGG
>Ga0172371_10010114_pt1 | contig 12824 bp, 9 predicted proteins | sample Lak12m_FD_114543 | JGI IMG/M metagenome (GOLD analysis project Ga0172371, IMG submission 114543) | Freshwater microbial communities from Kabuno Bay, South-Kivu, Congo - kab_022012_12m | ecosystem: Environmental > Aquatic > Freshwater > Lake | place: Democratic Republic of the Congo: South-Kivu... | reverse complement strand
CAGGGATTGCTGGGCGATTTCGCCAATCTTGTTCAGGTATTCCTCGGCTTTTTTCGCGCCGTCGCTTTTGAGCGTGCGCCGCCAGCCTTCGGTGAAAAGCACCAGGCTGTAAAGCGACTGCGTAACCGAATCGTGCAGTTCGCGCGAAAGGCGGTTGCGCTCCTCCAGCACAGCCAGTCCCTTGCTTTGGTTGTATAAATTGGCGTTCTCGATCGCCACCGCAATCTGGTCGCCCAAACTTTGGATGACGAGCATATCCTCCTCGGAAAAGGAGTTCGCCTTCGAATCATGCACGTCCAGCGTGCCGATGATACGGTTGCCCACCTTCAAGGGGATGACCAGTTCGGAGCGCGTTTCGGGAAGTTCCTCGTCGAACGGGAAATTGGGGTGTTCGCGCACGTCGTTGACCAGTTGGACTTTTCCGCTTTGCGCCGCCTCGCTGTGGATGCCGTTCCCGCCGATTTCGAGCCGCTGACGCTGAACGTTTCGATTGCCGCTGCTGGCGCCCATGACGAATTGCTGGCTGTCCTGTTCGAGCAGGAAGACCTGCACGTGATAATACCCGAAGGCGTCTTGAATTAATTCCACGACGCGATTCAGCAAAACGTCGATATCGAGAATGGAAGTGATTTCACGCCCGACCTGTGCGCTGGTTTCCAGTTGCAGCGCCCTTTGCTCCAGCGCCTTGTTCGCCTCGCGCAGTTCGTGAGTTCGATCCTGTACGCGCTGTTCGAGAGAATTAATCAGGTCGCGGATCTGCGCTGTCATGCTGTTGAAGGCGCGGGCAAGCGCGCCGACTTCATCCTCGCGGACGATTCGCGCCATCGGTTCCAGGTCGCCCTCGGCGATGTGCGAAGCCGTCCTTGCCAGTTCGGTGATGGGATTGGCGATGTTCTGGGTCATGAACAGGGCGGCGAACACAGCCAGGATCAATGCAATGAAAGCGATGACCAAATTAATGGTGGTGCTGGCGGATACCGCCTGAAAAACCTCCGCTGAATCCTGCTCCACCGCGAGGATGATTTTCAAGTCGGGGAGCCAACGGTAAATGCCGACGACGTTCCTTCCGCTGGGGCTGGCGTAATTTCCAGCAATGCTTGCCGCCTGTTCGATTGCCCTGCGAATGCCGTCCGATTCCACCAGCCCTGAATCCTGGCTTTCATAAAAGGATGTTCCCGAAAGCAGGGCATAATCCCAGTTGACGAGGTACGCCTGTCCTGTATCGCCCAAACTCGTTTTCTCGTTCAAAATTTCATGCAGGGCTGCGATGTCCGCTTTGCCGCCAATCGCGCCGATAAACTCCCCATCCTCCTTGTTGAGCGGGATGAGGACAAAGGCGGATGTTTTGTCTATTTCGTCGACTGCTGGTGTGTTTTGCGTTTCCCAAAGGAAGGGAAATTGAATGTGCGGGGTGGTCAACTCGGCGGGGTAAACGATGAATTCGGCGTAACTTTTTTGCTCCCTTTCGATGTGGGTAGAGACAACCACTTCGCCCTTGTTATTGAGCAGAAATATTTCCTCGAACTGGGAGGATTGGTCAACGAAGTATTTCAGGCGTTTCCGCGCCAGGGTGTTGTACCAGGCATAGGATAGGTTTTCATTTGACAATTTCAACGCGTTGCTGACGAGTTTAGGCGAGTAATCGGTTTGCGATGCGATCTGCAATTCCTGCTCCAGTGATTGCACCCAGACCTGAATCGCCAGTTCCTTGCGCGCAGCAACCGATTCGAGGCGGTCGATGGATTGCTGTCGTCCGTTTTGGTAACTGACAAGGTAGGTGCTGATGCCCACGCCGATAACGGGCAACAGAGCAACCAGCACAAACCCGATGAGCAATCGCGCGCGAATCATACGTTCTCCATGAGACGATTATATCCAAACTTAAACACGGACTCAAAAGTCTCCTGACTTTTGAGAGTCCAACGACAGGAGTCGTTGGACTCCACGATACCAGGCACGAATTTTATATCATCTCACTTCTTCAACAACCGCTGCAGCGCCGAGAGCAGAAGGACTATATTTTCCTTGCGAGAGGAGTATCCCATCAAGCCGATGCGCCATGCCGTGCCCTTGAAGGGACCAAAACCACCAGCGATCTCGATGTTGTACTCATCAAGCAGGCGCTTGCGGACTTCCATGTCGTTCACGCCGTCGGGGATGGCAACCGTTGTCAGCGAGGGCAGGCGGCGCTCGATGGGGACGATCAACTTCAAGCCGAGGTCTTCCAGTCCATCCCACAGCATCTGGCTGTTTTCACGGTGACGTTGGTAGCGGGCTTCCAGCCCTTCTTCATAGACAAGGCGCAGGGACTCGCGCAGGGCGTAGTTCATGCTGATGGGCGCGGTGTGATGATAGGTGCGCTCGTCACCCCAATAATGTTCGAGCATGGTCATGTCGAGATACCAGTTGGCAACCTTGGTCTTGCGCTGGTGGAAGGCGTCGCGGGCGCGCGTTCCGATGGTGACGGGACTCAACCCAGGCGGGCAGCTCAGACACTTTTGCGTGCCGCTGTAGGCGATGTCGATGTCCCACTCATCGATCTTGAGCGGGATACCGCCGAGCGAGGTGACGCAATCGACCAACAGCAAAGCGCCGTGTTTGTGGACGACTTCCGCCATGCCTTCGAGCGAGGTCAACGCACCCGTCGAAGTTTCAGCGTGGATAACCGCTACCACCTTCGCGGGCTTCTTCTTCAACTCTGCGTCGATTTCTTCGGGCGTGAAGACATCGCCCCAGGGTTTATCCAGCCGATTGACCGTCGCCCCGTAACGACTTGCCATGTCGCACAGGCGCTCGCCGAAGTAGCCGTTGACGCCGATCATGATGGTGTCGCCAGGCTCCAGCAGGTTGGCGACGGTGGATTCCATGCCCGCGCTGCCCGTGCCAGAAACGGGCAGGGTCATCTGGTTTTTGGTCTGGAAGGTGTAGCGCAATAACTCCTGCACTTCCTTCATCAATTCGATGAACTTCGGGTCGAGGTGACCCACCAGCGGGTGCGCCATCGCCCGCAGCACGCGGGACGAGACCATGCTTGGTCCTGGTCCCAGCAAAATTCTTTCGGGGACGTTCAAATCGGTATAAGTATTCATTGGATTCTCCTTGTTTGACCGTGGACGGTAGACCGAAGACCGTCCACGGTCTACCGTCCATCGTCTAATAGATTCTCGCGCCCTGTTTTTGGAGCGCAGTTTGCACATGCTTGATATTGACTTCGCCAACGGATACGCCGTCCTTCACTGAGACCGCCGCCGCGATGCCCGCCCCTTGACCCGTGACCGCGCAACACATCATGTTCCGCACCGATGCGTGGGAGATTTTGTCTCCCGCGATACTGCGACCCGCCACCAGCAGGTTGCCGACTTTCTGTGGCACAAGCGCCCCGAAGGGGATTTGGAAATAGCGTCCTGTCGTCGGCAAAACGAGGACGTTATAGCCGTCGATGAATTCGGGGAAAATCCCAATCGAATCCTCGAAGCGTCCCTGATTGCGGACATCGGCTTCGGTCAGTTCGTAGCGCCCGACGATTTTGCGCGTGTCGCGCACACCGAGGGTCATGCCGTAGGTGCGGAGTTTGGCTTCCTCGAAGCCAGGCAGAAAGCGGTTCATCGCCTTGATTGCCTGCAACGCCTGATAGCGTCCGTCCATTTCCGCGCGGGTCAAATCCTGCACATCGGAGCCGTCACACTCGGTCATGTGAATCATGTTGAGATAAGTGGCTTCGCCCGAATCAGAAATCGCGCTCCACGTGCCGCCGATGCTTTTCAATCCCGACGGAATCACGCCCTCTTCGCGCGCGCGGTCGAAGGGCTTTTCAAGATAAGGGCTGAACATGTCGTCTTCCTTGCCGCCCTTTTGGATGTCCCAATTCTTGCCCCAATCCTTGTAGGTGGACGGGTTTTCCTTGACGTATTCGAGGAAGCGTTTTTTGTTCACACCCGAACAGGAGAACATCACCGTCACGGGCAGCATGTCTTCCTTCGGAGTCTTGTGAGTGGGTGCGCCTGCAAAGACCGCCAGGTCTGCGTCGCCCGAACCGTCAATCACACGCTTGGCGAGAATCGCCTGCCGCCCCGATTTGTTGTGGATGATGACGCCCTTGATTTGGTCATCCTCGACAATCGTGTCAATCACCACGCTATGCAACAACGGACGAATACCCGCTTCCTGCACCATGACATCCGCCACATACTTGAACATGTCCGCGTTGATGGCTTCGCTGTTCGACTGCGGCTCGGGGCTGGTTCCCCCCATCGACTTTGCCCTCTGCTCGAATTCGATGCCGATGCCTTCGGTGTCCACTGTGCCTTCCTTGCGATACCAGGCAATGCCTTCCACGCCGACGGCGGTAATGTTGCCGCCGAAACAGCCGAAGCGTTCAACCAACATGGTATCCACACCCTCGCGGGCAGACGCCAACGCTGCCGCCAATCCACCGGGACCACTGCCTACAACCAATACGTCCGTCTCTGCAATCACAGGGACTTGCTTTGCCGCTTCAGTAATGTGTTTCATTTATTCCTCTTCTTATCCGTCATTGCGAGGAGGGCGTTCGTCCCGACGAAGCAATCCCCACTTATTAAGATTGCTTCGTCGCTCACTATCGTTCGCTCCTCGCAATGACGACTAAACTGCAACCGCGCCATGCTCCACTGTCACGGCGACAATGGCCCTGCTGTCGATTTCTCTGGAAGCCACGCCGCGTTGAACCGCCAGCGCCGCCGCCGCGCCCATCGCCTGTCCCATTGCCATGCAGGTGCATTGGGCGCGGATTCCCGCAAACGCGACGCGGTTGGCAGAGACGTTCCTGCCCGCCACCGTGATGCGCCTGCTGTCTTTTGGAATCAAGGCGCGGAACGGGACTTTGGGAAGTAGTTCCTCTGACTCAAGGAATTGAACTTCACAGCCCGTCTCCTGACTGTGCATGTCGATGTAGTTGAAGGCGTTGCAGACCTTGTCCTCGAAGTCGGTTGCCTTGAAAAAATCATCGCTTTCGATCAGGTACTCGCCGAGCGTGTGATAGGTCTCCCGCGCCAGCGCGTACGGTGCCATCATCTTGAGCGTCGCCCGCTCACAGCCTGGGATGGACTCGCGCACGAACTTGAACATCCGCAACATGCGCTTCCTGCCTTCGATGTTGGCGCGGGTCTGTCCGTCCGCGTCGGAGGTGTCGGCGTCGTAGATGTGCGTGCCGTTGTGTCCGCCGTGGGCGAGATAATACTGGAACGGCTCCAGGTTGGGATACGCCCAATCGCCCTTTTGAAGAGTCCCGTTCTCCATCGCCTCTTCGTAGATTTTCTGCACTTCCTCTTTCCAAATTTGCTCGTGTTCGATGCCTTCGATTTTGTACTGGAGCGTCCCAGGTTGCGAGACCTTCGACTTCAAGACCTTCAAGCCGAGGATGCGCACCGCGTCCGAGTCACCGCTGCAATCGATGATTTCCTTCGCCTTTGTCACCCGCTTCACGCCGCGCCCAAACGAGGTGATTTCCCACCAGTCGCCGACGGCTTGAATTTCGGCGATGAACTCGTGGTAATGCAAAATCGCATTCGCTTTCAACGCTTCTTCCTCGGCAAGCGCGGCATAGACCGGGATATTGATGTAACTGTAATAACCCGGTGTTTCCATCGGTCTGCGCTTGCGGTAGTCGGGGACAGGCAGCCCTTCGATTTGCTTCGACTTGGTGTAGAGTTCCCACGGGATGCCCTGCACGACGGGTCCCTTTGTGTTGAAGAAGTGATTGGGCATGTACACGCCGCCAGCGGTCATCGTCCCGCCGAGCATGGTTCCCGCTTCGATGACCGAGGTTTTTACACCAAGCCGCGCAGACTGAATCGCCGCTACGTGACCAGCCGTCCCGCCGCCAGCCACCACCACATCCACAGTTTCGTTGATTGTTTTCATCGTTTCGTTTTATTCTCTACCCAGAAACCCTAAAGGTCTGTTTTCCCATCCCCAATGCCCGATTAGCGAGCAAGACCTTTAGGGTTTTTAAATGGTTTAGTAAATCGGCGCGTCTTTTACGATCTTGTTTTCGATTTGAGTATGAGCCAGATGACAGGCCGAAAAATGTCCGGGTTGAATCTCGATAAACTCGGGGGCTTCCATTTTGCAAATCTTTTCTGCAATGGGACAGCGCGGATGGAAGACACATCCCGCAGGTGGATTCGCCGGGCTGGGTGGCTCTCCCTTCAGTATGATTCTCTGTCGCTGGCGCTCCAACTTCGGGTTGGGAATTGGCACCGCGGAAGTGAGCGACTGGGTGTATGGATGAATCGGGTTGTCGAAAATTTCATTGCGTCCAGCCAGTTCCACCACCTTGCCCAAATACATGACCGCCACGCGGTGGGAGATATGCTTCACCATGCTCAAATCATGCGCGATGAATAGATATGCCACGCCAAGTTTTTCCTGCAACTCCTGCAACAGGTTGACAACCTGCGCCTGAATGGAAACATCCAGCGCGGAGATGGGTTCGTCGCACACGATAAAATCAGGTTTCACGGATAACGCGCGCGCGATCATGATACGCTGGCGCTGACCGCCAGAGAACTCATGCGGGAAACGATGCATGTATGCGGGATTCAAGCCGACGAGTTCCAGCAACTCCACGACCCGTTCGTGTAATTCGGCTCCATTCATCATTCCATGAATGACCAGCGGCTCCGCGATAATTTTCTTGACGCTGTGACGCGGATTCAGCGAAGCATACGGGTCCTGAAATACCATTTGAATCCGCGTGCGTAGTTGGCGGAGTTCCTCATCGGACGCCGCAGTCAGGTCTTTATCTTCAAAATAGACCCTGCCCAATGTCGGCTTTTGAAGTTGCAGGATCGTGCGACCCGCCGTGGATTTTCCGCAGCCGCTTTCGCCGACCAGACCAAGCGTTTCGCCTGCGCCGATGTTGAATGAAATCCCATCCACGGCTTTGACGACTACCGTGCTTTGTCCGAACAGACCTGTCGGGATATGAAAGTGTTTCTTGAGGTTGAACACGCGAACGAGGGGCTCAGTGTTTTCCATTTTCATCCGCCTTTCTCGAAGACATGGAAGCAGGCAACCTGATGCGCCTCTTCAACATTGGTCAATGCGGGATTTTCATTCCAACAATGTTCGAAGGCATGGGTACAACGCCACGCAAAAGGACAATGATTAATGGGAATGGTCGCGTCAGGCGGCGCGCCGTCAATGCTGACCAACCGCTTTGCTTCATGAATATCCAGACGCGGAAGCGCGCCCAGCAATCCAATCGTATAAGGGTGACAGGGATTATCGTATAGGAGGTCAACCGGTGCGGCTTCCATGATCTTGCCGCCATACATCACCAGAACGCGATCTGCCAGCCCTGCGACAAGTCCCAGGTCGTGCGTGATCCAAATGGTTGCGACTCCCATTTTCGCCCGCAATTGTTTGAAGAGGTTCACGATCTGCGCTTGAATGGTGACATCGAGCGCGGTGGTGGGTTCATCCGCGATGACAATGCGCGGCGTACATGCCACTGCGATGGCGATCATCACGCGCTGTCTCATCCCGCCCGACATCTGAAAGGGATACGCGTCGTAGCGCAGTTCGGGGTCAGAGATGCCGACTTCGGCAAGCAGTTCCAGGGTCCGCAGGCGCGCGTCTCTGGCGTTGATTCCCAAATGTTTCATCAGTGATTCGGAAATCTGTTCGCCAACTTTCAAAATCGGGTTGAGCGAAGTTTGCGGGTCCTGAAACACAAACCCGATCTGCCCGCCGCGTACTTCATTCATTTCATTTGGAGAGAGTTTCAGCAGATCGCGCGCTCCTTGTGATGTGTAAAAGAGCGCCTCTCCGCCCTCGACTTTTCCGGGCGGCGATGAGATCAGCCCCATGACAGACATCATGGAAACGCTCTTGCCGCTTCCGCTCTCGCCGACGACCGCCAGGGTCTCGCCTTCGTCGAGCGTAAAACTGACGCCGTTCACCGCGTTGACCACGCCATCAAGCGTGTAAAACTTTGTGACCAAATCTTTGACTTCGAGAATTACAGCCATGTTACCCTCCTATTTCCTTGAACGTCGCAGGCGCGGATCAAGCACATCGCGCAGCCAATCGCCCGCGAGATTCATGCCCATCGACGTGAACATGATCGCCAGCCCAGGAAAGGTGGTCAGCCAGTGGTCATTTACCAGATATTTGCGTCCCTCTGCCAGCATGTTGCCCCAACTCGGCACATCGGGCGGAACACTCAAGCCCAAAAAGCCAAGCCCCGCTTCATAGAAAATCATCGCCGACATTTCGAATGTCGCCAGCGTGATCAACGGTCCTATTAAATTGGGGATGATGTGATCGAAGATGACGCGTCCCGACCGCGCGCCCGCGCTGATGGCAGATTCGACGTACGCGCTTTCGCGGATTCGCAGCACTTCGCCGCGCGCCACACGTGCAAAAATGGGCGAGTCGGTAATGCCGAAGATCAGGATCACGTTGAGCAAACTTCTTCCGAGAATGGCGGCAATGAAGACCACGAAGAGTAAATACGGCATGGCGAGAATCAGGTTGATGGGTCCCATGATGAGAGAGTCTACCCGCCCGCCGAAATATCCCGCAATCGCGCCGATAACCAGCCCAAGTGTTGCCGCGATCAGCACGCCGAAGAATCCGACTGTGAGCGAAACCCGGGCGCCATAAAGGATGCGGCTGAACATATCGCGTCCGAGACTATCGGTGCCAAAGGGTTGCTCCCACGACCCGTCTTCTTCCCAAGCGGGCGGCATTTTACTGTTGATGAGGTCTTGATCCAGCGGGTCGCGCGCGGTGATGACTGGCGCAAAGACCGCCGCGAAGACGACAATGAAAAACATGATCAAGCCAATCGTTCCGCCTTTGTCGCGCCAGAGCAGCCGCGCTAAAAATGCAAGGCGGTCTTTGAAGGTTGTCTTTACTTCGAGTCGGTTGTCGGCTTTGGGGGAGAAGGTTTTACTTGCCATAGCGAATCCTCGGGTCGAGCAGGGCGTAAGCCAGATCAGTTGCGAGATTGAGCGCCAACACCACCACACTGGTAAAAATCGCCAGCGCCTGCACAAGCGGAAAGTCGCGCCAGCCGATTGCCTGCGAAAGCAACTGTCCCATGCCGGGCCATGCAAAAATCGTTTCGATATAAATCGAGCCGCCGAGCATGTAACCGAATTGCACGCCAATTACGCTAACCAACGGGATGGCGACGTTTCGCAAAATATGTTTTAAATAAATTGTGGCTTGGTTCAAGCCCTTGCTTCTCGCCGTGCGGACAAAATCCTCACCGCGCACTTCCAAAACGGTCGAGCGGGTCATGCGCAGAATTTGACTCGATACTGCGAGGCTGAGAACGAAGGCGGGCAACACCACCGACTTCGCCTGGTCTGCGCCAAAGGATGGAAACCACCGCAGGCGTACCGCAAAGACAAGAATGAGGAGCAAGGCCAGCCAGAAGCTTGGAACGCTTTGTCCCAGCAGCCCCCAAAACCGTCCCAGCGAGTCAAGCGGGCTGCCGGGGTTAAGTCCGCCTGTAAGACCCAACGGCACGCCAATTAGAATCGCCATGAGCAGCCCAATCACCGCCAGTTGAACAGTCGCAGGCAGGCGTTCCATCACAAGGGGCAGGGCGGGCATTCCGTAGTGAAGGGAATTTCCAAAATTGCCAACGGCAGCCTTCGAGAGGAAATCCAAAAATTGAACACTGACCGGGCGGTTGAAGCCCATCAGTTCGCGGAAAGCTTCCATCTCTTCGGGCGAAGCGTCGCGCGACATCATCAACGCCACGGGGTCGCCTGTCATGCGCAGCATGAAGAACGCCAGAGTCAAAACACCCAGGAGCAACACAACGGAAATGAGTAGTTTGGATACAAAATAGCGCAACATTATATCTACCTTTCTTTAAATCATCGGCGCCTATAATGCTAACTCGCTAATTTAACGACATTGACTGTATAGTCTGCGACAGTCGGTTACTACCGTTGCAATATAGTTTTCAAAATAAATTCTTTCCATGCCAAAACCTTTAAGGCTCGGAGACCCTAAAGGTTACTGAAAAAAACTTTTCTGAATAGCTGCCTCTGGGTTCGCTGGCATACATTGCGGATACCTTTATCGTTTTGCTTCTTCGCACGCCCGGTGCATTTGCTTGAGTGTATCCTCCAGCATGGTTGTCAATTCCCGATAAGCCCCCTGATTAATGGTTGTATAAACCTTGTGGTTCTTTGGGTTGGGGCTGAACTCATCACGTTGATGTACCATGGCGCCGACAGCCTGGGCAAAGTCGGTATAGGTTCCCGTCGCTACGGCCACACAGATCGCTGCCCCCAGCCCCGCCGCCCCGTTGATCTTGTTACGCACGGTTCGGATACCGAAGACATCTGCCACGATCTGCATAAAGAGAGGACTGTTCGACCCACCGCCGCTGACGATTAGCTTGTCCGGTACGGTCCCGGTATCTCTAATCATACCGTCCAGGTTGTTCTTCATCCGCATGGCAATTGCTTCCATGATGGAGCGGTACATGTGTCCCCGGGTATGACGCTGATCGAAGCCAATCATGACGCCTTTCTTATGCAGTTGTGTCGCAGGAGCAAGCCAGTCCGGAACGGTCAGGAGGCCATCGGAGCCTGCAGGAACCTGGGCCGCTTCCTCTTCCAGCAGTTCCTCCACGATTCGGCCTGATTCACGTGCCTTCCGCTCAAACTCGTCACCGAGGATGCTTTTAAACCAGGAGATATGCCACATGCCGCCCCGAATACCCGAGCTTTCATACAGATACCGGTACGGGATGCACGACAGGTTGGTGAAAAAACTATTCGTATCCGGCAGATTCTGTTCCCCTGCGACCATTGATGCGATGTAGGTACCCAAAGACAAGAGGGCCACCCGGGGTTCGATGAGCCCTGACCCCAGTGCCTCCACCGCTTTGTCGTTCGCTGTGGCTATCACAGGGATGCCCTCGGGCAAACCGGTTTCTGCCGCCGCCACGGCGGAAACGCGCCCAAGGATTTCTCCGGGCAGGTACATGTCCAGGAGTTTATGCAGGGGAATCTTGAAGGCGGAGAATGCCTCTGGATCTTCAATCCACTTCCAGGTCTCCATGTCCACTGGGAATTGGTACTGGTACTGGTTGGCGATGGTGTCCTTTAACTCCCCGGTCAGGCGGAAGGTCAGATAGCCCGAGGTTGACCCGGTATAGCCGATTTCCGCTTCGTCCTCAAAGGGCAAATAGGCCCGCACATCCATCCAGCTCATGACCGGCGCAGCCAGGGAACCATCTTTTTTCAGAAAGACGCGGCAGGTGCGGATCGAACAGAGTCCGATCCCCTGGATGTCTGAAACATCCTCCTTGAAGGAAGCCATAAGTTCCTTCAGCGCCGCCTTCGTGCTGTCCCACAGATCGTCATCAGGGTGTTCGACCCAACCCGGCTGGCGGTTTTGCATGGGGCGCAGGGGCTGGCTTGCGCTGAGGAGAATTTCGCCCCGCTGGTTGATCATGGAAACCTTGGTGCTTTGGGTGCCGCTGTCGACGCCGATAAAATACACGTCACGCATACATACCTCTCTGATTGTTCCTGCTGCGATCAACGCATCAGGTAGCCACCGTCGACGGTCAGGACGGTGCCGTTCACATAGTTTGAAGCGTCACTGGCAAGGAATACGCAGGCGCCCATAAGATCGGCAGTCCAGCCCCAGCGGTTCGCAGGAATATGGGAAAGGATCGTGGCATTGCGCTGTGGGTCACTGCGGGTCTTTTCCGTCAGGTTGGTGGCGAAATACCCCGGAGCGATGGCGTTGACCTGAATATCGAACTGCGCCAGTTCGTCGCACATGGCTTTGGTCAAGCCAACGATCCCGTGCTTGGTGGAGGCATAGGCTGGAGACCACTGTCCGCCCAGAAAGGAGTAAAGGGAGCCGATGTTGATGATCTTGCCGCGATTTTGCTTAATCATGTGCTTGCAAGCCTCGTGGGTCATCTCGAAGGCCGCCGTCAGGTTGACGGCTACGACCTTGTCCCATTCCTTGCGGGTGAACCTGGTCACATCTTCGATATTGATGGAGATGCCCGCACAGTTGACCAGAATGTCTATGCTGCCCCAGGCTGACACACAGTCGTCTACTGCCCGCTTGCATTCGCCGTCGGCAGTGATGTCTCCACGCAGGTACTGGTACTCGACCCCGCAATCCTCGACCCAGCCCTTGGTCTCGCCATCCTCCTCCATAAGGCTGATGACCAGCACATTCGCTCCTGCCTTGGCGAGCGCCACCGAAAATGCCTGCCCCAGACCGGTGTTGCCGCCGGTAACTATGGCGTTCTTGCCTTTCAGGGAGAAAAAATCCATCGTAAAGTCCGTAACATTCATCTTTTTTGATCTCCAGAAGTTTGAGTATTTGATGCTTCTATGCGTTTTAGAAGCCCTTCTACAAACGCCCGGCTGTCCCCTTCTACAACGATGTCCGACATGCTGCAGATCGGGGCCTGCCTGTTCGTATTCACTGAAATGATATATTCCGCGTTCCTGATGCCCGCCACATGCTGGGCTGAACCGGAGATGCCCAGGGCGATGTACAGCCGGGGACTCACGATCTTTCCCGACTGGCCTACCTGGATTGCCCGCGGGGCCTTGCCCATGTCTACGATCTTGCGGCTTGCGGCAACCATGCCATGCAGCGCTTCCGCGAGTCGCTCAAGGAGGTGGAAATCACGGATTACTCCGCCGCCTCCGGAAATCAGGACTTCGCTTGTGCGTATATCCCGAGCCTCGGACTTTTCTCGGCGTTCGATTAGCCGGATGCCCGGGGTCTTCATATCCTGCACATCAACATCTATAAATTCCGCAGACTTG
>Ga0172371_10010113_pt1 | contig 12825 bp, 26 predicted proteins | sample Lak12m_FD_114543 | JGI IMG/M metagenome (GOLD analysis project Ga0172371, IMG submission 114543) | Freshwater microbial communities from Kabuno Bay, South-Kivu, Congo - kab_022012_12m | ecosystem: Environmental > Aquatic > Freshwater > Lake | place: Democratic Republic of the Congo: South-Kivu... | reverse complement strand
TCCAGGGATCTCCAGAGCCTTGCCGGGATTTACAAGTATCTACGTTCAGAGAATCATCCGTTCAAGTATGTGGTAATTGACAACATATCAGAGCTTCAAGAGTGGATGGTTCTCTCTCTTACTGAGTCCCGTAAGAAGGACTTTGCAGAGATACGTGAAAAGGGTGACGCTGCTGGGAAGATGCGTGAGTATCTGTATAAGTTCCGTAATCTGATTGAGCTGGATATCTGCGTTATCTTCAGCGCATGGGAGATGTCTCTTACTCTTGAGCGTGGGCAGGAAGGGCCTGAGAGGTCAAAGATATTCCCTAAGTTATACCCTTCCATCTCTCCAGAGGTCTGTGGAATCGTTGATCTTGTTGGGCACTTAGAGAAGTACGAGAAGACGGAGGATCGATACATCCGATTCGTTGGGAATGAGAAGATCATGGCGAAGTCTCAGTACAGAGGTGTGGATAAGTTCGAACCTGCTGACTTCATGGCAGTATTCAAAAAGATCCATGCCTTTAACTACGAGACTGCGAAGCCTATCGAGGCTCTTGTGCGGGATGAAATCAAGTTATTGCAGATGAAATAGGAGGATAAATGGGAGCGATAAGAGGGGCAAGAGAGTTTAAGAAGTTCGAAGAAGGGAAACATTTAACAAGAAGAGAAGCAATACTGGCTCAATGTTACGAATGTAACGGTTTAGATGAGTCAAATGTCGATTGCACTGGGTATAAGTGCCCTTTGTATGAGTACCATCCACATAAGGATAAAAAACGTGTCCTACAGTCTGAGATTGTGGGTTTTGGCTTATCTCAGGTTAATAGAAAAGGGAGTCTAAAACAGAAAGAGGAGGAGGATATATGAAAGTAGAATGGGATAAGGTGAAGAAGGAGTTTCCGGTATACCCTGAAGGAGCTTACCTGGTACGTGTTGATTCATGGGAGCGTCAGAATAAGGTAGGGAAGAAGCCTTCTATTCTGATTAAGGTTAAGATTATTGAACCTAAAGCTCATGCCAATGGGCATTTAGCAGAGTTTTTTACGTTATCCGAGTCCTCAATGTGGAGGGTAGCGCTGTTCCTTGAGTCTTGCTTGGATTACGATGTTACAAAGTTACCTGCTATTGATACGGATAGCATTGACTTTGATAATCTCCTGGACGCATGCAAGGGAAGGACGATGTGGTGGAACGTGTTTGTTGACAATTACGATGGCAAGGAGCGTAATAAGACCACTACTCAAGACCCTTATGCAGTAGGGCAAGGGAATAAGCCCTTTGATCCTAAGGTTCTTTCTGATGTTCCTGATTGGGTTGTCACACCGTAAGGGAGATAACAATGGCAAAGAGGTATAGCGATACGGAGAAATGGACAGACCCTTGGTTCCGTGGACTATCCTCTGATGAGAAGCTCATGTTTCATTACCTGTACGATAACTGCGACATAGCTGGCTTTATTAAGCTTGAGGTCAGCTATTTCGCGTTGTCGACAGGAATAAATGAGATTTCAGCAGCTTCAATGCTACAGGTAGGTAAGCCCCTTATGGAAGCACTAGAGATTTGCAATGGATGGATATTCATTAAAGACTTCCTTTATTCTCAGGGTGTAGTGTATATCAATCCAGATAATGCTGCACATAAAGGGGTTATATCATGTATTCATCGGAGAATTACAGATTTTTCATCTTTCGATATCTGCGGATATCTTGGTTTTGACAAGAGGTTTATTTCAGAGTTTCCTGGTATGAAGAAGGCCCTTATTAAGGGGCTTATACTAGAAGAAAACCCATGGTTAAAAGACGACGAAAACGATCTAAAGAAAGAGAGAAAGAAAAATCCCCCTAGTACCCCCTTAAAGAAAGAGAGAAAGAGCTTCTCAATAAAAGAAAAGAAAGGAGAAGAATTAGAGCTTAATACTGGGTTCTCCAATAAGATGACTGATGAAGACTTTATTGAGTATCTCAAGGCTAGCCCAGCATTTAAGCATATTGATATAGCAAGGGAGCTTTACAAGATGGACGCTTGGCTCTTAACTCATCCAGGAAGGAGGAAGTCCAAGATGTTTATCATTAACTGGCTGAATAAGATATTACCGGAAATGCCAGTTGAGAAGCCCCTTCTTAAGACTGAGGCTCAGGTAGTTAAGCGTAGAGAGATTACCAGGGAGGCTCCTGTTGTTTCAGCCCCTCCACCTAAAGAATGGACAGACCTAGTTAAGGGAGTATCAAACAAGATTGGAGTGACTCATGCGTGTGTTGGAAGACTTTAAGGATTTCGATAGGAGCGTTGAGTATCGGTGCGGCAAGTGCGGGAAGAAGTTTTATTTGCAACGGTTGGCTAGGCAATGCTTTATGAGCCATTCGTATGGGAGTGATCCATTAAAGGTTAAGATTATAATCCCTTTTGTTATAATCCCTTTTGTTTTAGGGGCCTTTTTTGGTGCTCTTCTTGTAACGTTATTGGTGATGCCATGAGGTATGTTCAGCCTCCAGAGTTAAGCACGGAAGCAAAGAATAGGCTGTGTAACGTCAGGAGCATGGAAAGGGATAAGAAGGCAACGGAGTACAGGATATTCGTAAGAGACTTTTATCGTGAGATTAAGGCAAGGGAACATGTTATGCTTGAGAACATTTCAAACTTTGCTTACATTGCGAACAGGAAAACAAAGACTCAAGAAGAGAGAAAAATTCTAAAAGAGTATGGCGACAGGCCAGGGTTTTACGTTAAGGCTGAGGGTGATGGTGAGTGGCTTCCGAGTTATTGTCGTACCGGTAAGCCCAGTACGATCCATTACAGGATTGACCATCGTGAAGCGTTGGCTTTAATCGACTACCCATTCACAACAGGTGAGGAGAAATCAGATGGACGAATACAGGACGAGCAACTTGTACGAAGCAGCATACCTATCGGCCCTAGGATTCGACATGGCAGGGATGGAGGAGGGGACAGGGAAGAAGAAGTACGTGAGGTTTACGGGGAACGGGGTAGAGAAGGCGAGCTTGGATTATTATAACGGCGGGATGGTATGCGCCAGGACGTACTCTGATGCGTACCGAACCCTTAAAGACTATGTGTTTGGAGCGTGAGAGATGATCAAGAGATTGGACGGTAATGAAACGTTGCTGGGGTTGGGTCCTCATAGTGTGTTTGCAAAAATGCAAGAACTGATCGATGCGGTTAATCTACTGCTACGGAAGGAGGAGGAAAGGAATGGAAATGAAAACGGAAAGTAAGGGGCTTAAGAAATTAAGGACATATCAGAGTGAGGGGTTGCTTGCTCCTTGTCCTAATTGCAAATGCAGGAGGTACTCAATGTGTGGCTGTGAATTACCAAGGAAGAAAGATGTTCATCCTGCCGTTGCCTGAGTATAAGTGTTCTTGCGGGAAAGAGGCAAAGTACAGGATTATGAAAACGCCTCATGAGTGCATTGAGTTTTGTTGCGAGGATTGCGTAAAGGAAAGAGAAAAGAAGAATAGGAGGATACATGGATAATAACCCGTTTAACTATGAGGAGTACATAGAGAAGTACGGTAATTCTAACCAGAAGTACGGGGCTGTTGATGCTTACAGTAATACTAACAGTATTGTTATAGCCAATGGTCTTCCGGAGGAGTTTAAGAATTTATGTTCTTTCTGTAAGAAGATTCTTTCAGCTTACATCGAAGAAGACGATGAGAGGATGAAGCGTGTAGCAAAGGAAGAGATTGAAAGGTTGGCTAGTAAGGCATGATTGACACTCGTGACGAAGTGCAGCAAGCCAATCAATTAGGGGAACTCCTGATTGACATGTACCAGCCTTCTTCTGTTGTTGACATGGGGTGCAATACTGGGTTGTATCTTGAGCCTTTCTTGGCTAAGGGGTGCCTTGTTCAAGGGTTTGACATCGAGCAATGCTCCGGTGCATGCGTACCTATTACAAAACAGGACCTTACCGAGCCGTTTAATCCTGGCAGGTACTCCTTGGCTGTCTGTCTTGAAACATTGGAACACATTCCTGAAGATAAGAGCGAGATGGTTCTTACTAATCTGTGCTGCAGTTCAAATAAGATCATATTCTCTGCCGCTCAACCTGGTGCAGGAGGCGAAGGGCATGTTAATCTGCAGCCTAAGGAGTACTGGAAGAAGCGTTTCGAGGCTAGGGGTTTTGAGTATTGCCCAACGGAGTCTCAGTTTATTTGGAGCAGGATGCGTGGGAAGCCTGGGGTAATGGGGTGGCTGTTGAATAATCTCATGGTGTTTAGGCTAAAGGTTGAGTATCCGTACGTATTCCTTCATCCATCTTTCCAGGATGACGTTACCGCTGTCGTCTCTTCATGCGGAAGGTTTGATCTTCTGAAGCGTACGTTGGATTCGTTTAACCTGACAAATACTTATCCGTGCAGGGTTATCATAGCTGATGATTCTGAAGATCGCTATCAGCATGATCTAATCCTTGAGCATTACAATCATCAGTATGATGTCATTATCAACGGTGCGAATAAGGGGCAGGCTAAGAATCTTGATGCTCTTTACGCAATGGCTAGATCAAAGTATTTATTTCACATGGAGGATGATTGGGAATTCGTAGCTCCTGGGTATATTGAGATGAGCATGTCAATCCTGAGTGACGCATCAATAGGGAAGGTCCAACTAGACTTGCGCCCTGAATACTTCCAATGTAATGCCGTTGGAAATGATGCCGGTAAGTATTTCGAGTATAACCGATGGCGCATTGACGACAAGCATGTATGGTGGAATGGGTGGTGCGGGAGCCCTAATCTAATGCGTGTAAAGGATCTTAGGAAGATGGCTAGGTTCTCAAGCGTTGAGAATGAGCAGAAGTTTGATGAGGAGGTTTACGCTAAGAGCGGTCTTAGAACTGTGTGGGCCAAGCGTCCTTACGTAAGGCATATTGGGTATGGGAGGAGTACGTTTGGTGGCAGTCGGAGGTGGATAAAGTGATTCGAATGACTATCGAAGGTGATGGCGATTGCAAGATTGGTGATGTTGAGGTTGATGAACTTGTGTTTAATACGACTGGGACGTGTACTATTACTGGTAATGTTACGGTCCGTAATTCGATTTATCCTGGTCCTGGTACGGTTACAATAAATCCAGGAGTTAGCGTTAAAGGAAATCCAGGAGCTAGCGTTAAAGAAGAGCCAAAACTTAGCGAGTTTGACAGGATTGTTAAGGAGGAGACAGATAAATTGAGGAGATTTGCATGAGCCTTGATAATGAGGACATGGATACGATAAGAACGTATACGAAGCACATGAATGATCTTGAGCTTAGGATTGTTGAGTTAGAGAGATTGGTTGAACAGTTATATTCGTTTATAGGAGGAATGTGATGGTATTTCATATTCTGGGGTTGCCTCACACGAAGACAACGTTGGAATACTGTTCGTGCGCGTACACGAATAAGGTTTATAAGTTGTGCGCCATGCTCATGTCTCTTGGCCATGAGGTTGTTCATTACGGGGCTGAGGGGTCCAATCCGCATTGCTCTGAGAACGTGGTTGTGCTGAGTGATGCGAAGCAGAAGGAAGTGTATAAGGGATATAATTTTAAGTCAGAGTTCTTTAAATGGAGTCCGGATGATAACGCATTCAAGACATTCAATTCCAACGCAGCGTTGGAAATACGTAGCCGTATTAGATCCTCCCGTGATTTCTTACTAGTCCAGGGCACATGGCATAAGCCGTGTTCTGATGCTGTTGGGCTTGGGATGGTTGTTGAGCCAGGGATTGGATACACAGGTGTGTACACAAAGTACAGGGTATTCGAATCATATGCCTGGATGCACTACGTGTACGGCATGTTGAAGCAGAATAATGGCTCATGGTATGACTCTGTGATACCGAATTACTTCGATGAGTCTCAGTTTGAGATACGTCCGAAGAAGGATTACTACCTTTACCTGGGGAGATGCATCCCACGTAAGGGGCTTCAGATCGTGGCTGACATTGCTGAAGCGTTGAAGATAAAGGTGCTGGTGTGTGGGCAGGGCAAGCTTAACGACCCAGATGCCGGATATGACAACTGCGGGATCACGAGTAAGTATCTTGAGCACGTTGGGTATGCTGATGTTGAGAGAAGAAAGCAACTTATGAGCGAGGCAATCGCCTGCTTCATGCCTACCTATTATATCGAACCGTTCGGTGGTGTTGCTGTGGAGGCCCAAATGAGCGGTACTCCGGTGATAACGAGTGACTGGGGAGCATTTCCAGAGACTGTTCAACACGGTGTGACTGGCTACAGGTGCAGGAACATGGACCATTTCATTTATGCGACCGAGCATGTTCGCGAACTCAGTCCGCAGAAGTGCAGGGATTGGGCCGTTGGGAATTACGGAATGGAGAGGATCAAGTGGATGTACCAGGAGTATTTCAATACGCTTAACGACTTATGGGGTAAAGGGTTTTATGAGGTTCATGAAAACAGAACGGATCTTAACTGGCTAGAAAGGAGATATGTATGAAGACGATTCGGTTTGCTATTTGGGGTAGCGTTGCGTTGCTTTTGATTTTCTTGATGGCAGAGATAGTGTTCCTGCATGCCGAGACGAAGATGGTTGTACTTCCGGATGGCAGGACAATGAACTGCACGATAACGGATAGCATGGTGGTGTGTTCCTGATGGACGCCGGGCTGTACGTATTTATTGCGTTGGCAATCATTGCCTTCTTTGCTACCAAGTACTTCTTTGAGAGGGATAGGACTCGGCTGGATAAGTACTCGGGGGAGTTCAAAGGTGCCCTTGAAAAGGGTCTTGCTCATTTGTATTCAAAGTATCCGTTGAAGGTAGAGGTATGGATAGCAGAGAAAGGTAGTGATTCGTGTGTTGCTAACGGGTTATTCGGGAAGCCGATGATTATACTTTGCGAGGAGGACATGCGTAATCAGGGATGGTTAAAGGACTTCTCTCTGATGGCTACTCTTCTTGGGTTTACGAAGAATATTGACATGGCTCAGTTACTTTTATTTCATGAGTACAGGCATCACTTGGTTGATCGCGGGATCTCGAATGACATCCATACTGCTAAGGCAGGCGTTGATTATTCGAATATCCCACCTTATCTAATGCTTTACGATGAGTATGATTGCTATGTGTTTGCTTTTACCGAGTTGGAGGGATTATGAAGATATCTGGGATTATAAGAACAGGAGCGTTGGGAATCATGATTGCTGGAGCGGCTATCGCGGATGCGATACTGTGGTGGGAATGCCAATGGGTATGGGCATCGTTCTGGCTTGTGATCATACTTCTTGTGTCTGGGTACGAGATTGTCTGTTATGCGGTTAAGAGAAAGACAATATCAACTATGTGGAAGGATTGGGCTATTAAGAATCCGGTTACCAGTAAGGTAGTGTTGGTTATTTTGTTTATAAGCCTTACTGCTTTATGTGTTCACTTGGGAGTATGGTGATGTACTTAGGATTATGGGGAGCGGATAAGAAACATATACGGAGAGCCCAGAAGAAGTCGGCTAGTGCAAGGAGGATGAAGGCTTTCCTTGATAAACGTTATGGCCCGCCGCACGATAAACTGCTCTTTGCGGAGACACGGGTTGGTAAAGGTGGGCGGGCTTGATATGAGTGTGAAGGGTGACTGGGATCGGACAACGGATCGTAAACGTTGGGTTGAGAATTACGAAAGGATAAAATGGCATGAAGACAAGACAAGACAGGGCAAGGATAAGAAAAGCAGAAGAGAAGAGGGAGAGAAGGAGAGTGAAACGTGGAGCGAAGCCAAAAGAGCCACTGTATGTTGGGTTGCTAATTGACTTCAGTGTTCAGCTTGAGCCGTGTCCAGTAGAAGGGTATCGCACGTATGACAATAATTATCCCAAATGGGAAGGCGGACGTAAATGAAGTTTGACTTTAATGATGTCAGGGCGTTGGTCCACAGGGCACAGCATGGGACTTGTTTCTTGTGTTTAGAGCCTATACAGGATTACCATCACAGGGTTCATAACACTAAGACTAATCGCATGCTGTTCCCGTTGTTTATCGATAGTGTGTTTAATATCGTTGGGCTGTGCCGGTGTTGTCACGTGCAATTTACGAAGGAGTTGGCAATGACCGAGGATCAGGCGAGAGCAAATGAGGAGTATCTGAAATGGGTAAGTGTTGGAAATCGTTCGAGAAAGAAGTAGCCGAATTCTTCGGGGGCAAGCGTGTAATACGGGTGTCTTACGGTGAGAGCTCTCCAGACGTCCTGCATCCAACGTTGGCAATCGAGTGCAAGTACGGTAATCAGGTTCCCAAGTCTTTGAGAGTATCCGCCCCTACTAGGTTTATGTCGAACGGCAAGCCAATCATTGGTTTTCCGGCGGGGGAGCTAAAAAAAAATAATACAGTGTTTGAGGACTGCGAAAAACACTGTATGAAGTTCTGTATTGACGGGTTAGTTCAGGCTATGTCTTATGAGGAATGTGCGGGGAAGCTCCCAGTTTTGTGTCTGAAAGCTCCCCGCATGAGAGGGTTTGTCGTGGTTTGCAGTGAAGGGGATTACGAGAAGGTTAAATCAGCTTATTCTAATCGCCCCCTCCCAGCTCAAGAGGAGCAAATTCAATCTCTACCTGTGCTAGAAGCTCCATTAGATTCTCAAGATCATCCATTAGTGACGGTATCTCTGCATAGGACTTAACTTGCTCGATTGAAGTGACAAATGTTTTAAATTCGTCAACGATTGGAGCAAGGATTGTTTTTACGTCTGTTTCCACCATTTACATTCTCCTTAGGATTGCTTTCAGTTGAGTTTTAGTTGCCCGTGTTCCATTAGCAAGGAATACTTCAGGAGCTGAGGACGGGATAATCTCGTACCATTTCCCATTTTTCATTGTTTGAGTTCTTAACCCTTTCTTGAGTCTTTTGGATTGCTTTGGGCCAAGAGATAGGACTGTCCTCGCATCCCAAGCCTGTGACCTTATTTGTTTAGGACTTAATGTTTCAGTTGTCGTACTTGTCATTTTCATTTCTCCTTTAGGTAGCGTGAGCCAGCAGGGAAACAAAGGAGTAAAAAACCCCCACTGGCTCACACCGAATTAAAGTAATTTATTCGCAGTCTTCTTTGTTTGTTGCTGTTGGGCAACGGGCTGGAGGATAGGTTCGTTAAGGTGAGAGAACACCTTTTCTTCCTTAAATGTACCTAATTCCAACGTCCATTTCCCACCATCTACTGTTATTGGTCGGACATACCCAGCTCCTGCACGGTAATGCCCAGAAGTAGCTACGAACTCAGCTTTTGCCACAACTCCTTCCTTGACCAAGTAATCGTACAGCTTCTTCATTCCTACCTTGTTGGAGCTCATTGCCAAATCCCTTTCATGATCTTTCTTCTTCCCGTTATCTGAAGGGAACAGCTCGTAGTATTTGTCTACTACGTACCTGTCCGTATAATTAGCTTCAGGCTCATACTTAACAATCGAGAAGATGGTTGTCATGTCGAAAGCAACGAGTTCTTCTCCGCTTTCTGGGTCATAAGCAACAAGATCTTCCTTTTGATACTCATTTCCCGAGTCGTCAAGATAAGCCTTAAAGGTTTGGATCGGGGCTCTGTCAGGCCCAACGGTCTTCATGGATACAGGAGTGTTTCCGATCTTGGTTTTAAACCCTACTTTAGGCTTGTCTTTTTCCGACATGTTCAACGGCTCGTACTTACATGTAGCGTTGATATTGTTATTTTCGTCTACGATTTGCAGGTTTTTTGCCACGTTTCACCTCCCTAAGTGGTTTCTTCTATTTTCATTTCTTTCCTTTTTTCAGCTCTTCAATGGCTTCGTCAACTGCTTGCTTAAGGCCGATATTGTAATCGATGTCTGTTTCAAGGTTCTTTAGGAACATGGATAGTGTCTTCTTTGTCTCTGTCGATGTGTCAAGTTTATCTCCGTATCCTCCGAACGATTGGTTAGCAACGGCTCTGTCTCCTGACATTAGAGAGTACCTCCCTTCCATTTTTTCTTTTCCATCAGTGTCTTTCGACAACGTTACGCTATCGATCCTTACTCTGTCGATCTCAATTCCCATTCATCTCTCCTTTATTCTAGTGCGTCCATGATAACATCCATTAAAACGCAGTTGGCTGAGTCAAGCTCAAGGATGTTATTTGAGCCGATTATTTGCTTGCAAAACCATCCAGTACTATTTGCGCCAACTCCAATTAGCATAACTCTTACATCTTCGTTTATTGCCAGTACTGCCTTCTTTACTTCGTCTATTTCACCCTCGCAGACTTCTCCATCGGTAATAAAAAGGATAATCTTCGATCCTTCTACTTCAATATCACTGAGTATCCTTTTCTGGGCTTCTGCAAATGCCGTTTTAACTGAAGTTCCTCCTTTTTGGCATTTAGTGTATTCGGATTGCCAGTTGCTTTGGTCCATCATGTGAAATGCCGTATCGAATCGGGCTACTTCATACTCAATGCAGAGTCCCTCTTTAGCGTTAACCTCGTCAAGGATATCGCATACTGCTTTAGCAGTATCAGCAACAACCTTGATACAGGAGTTCCCATCCAATAGATCCGTCTGCATTGAGCCTGATGAATCAAGGACGATGAGTATCTTAGACTTCTTCGGCCTTATAATTACCTCATCTTTGAATAACTCATCAATATCGCCTGTATGGAATGAGGTAAGGGAATCGGCGTTGAGCCTTCCTTCTTCGCACGACACCTCCTTCTCTTCCTTGATTTTAAGTAGTTCTTCGAACGCCTTCTGGGTTGCTTCTTCAAGGGCTGCTGTTCCAATCGTTGACAATCCACTTCCTTCTGATTCCCCTAAGTCCGACCAGAGTTTACCTGCGTCTTTCCCAAGTTCCTTCATCCCGCTATCAAGATCCCCTTTCTGAGGTCTGGGAGTTTCTTTATTGTTATTCTTTTTCTTTCTATCTTGGTCAAATGCTTTTGCAATTTCCGTGATTTCTTTTTGAGCTTTGTCTTTTTGTCCATTTTCGATGTATTCTTGGGCTCGATACATTCTTTCGTCTATTCCGTAAGCGTTGATGAACTCTTGAACATCAGCATCTCCCGTTACGGCAAAATGGAATCCTTCTCTTTTTGCGATCTCATCACATAAGACCCGCACTTCAAACGGGAGCTTCTTCCTTTCTTCTATTGTCGCTGGTCTTTTCTTTAGGATTTCCTGAAAGGACTCTTCGTAAAATGCTGATATGTTTGGCAAAATCCCAAATGCTTTATGATCAATTCTTATATCTTCAATAGCATTCAGGATTGTATGTTCAAGTTCGTCTTCCTCAGCGATTCCTTCTATTGTGTTCTTGCTGTATCTTACATGGCAAGCTTCATGAGTAGCTTCAGCAAGTGCAGCAAATATGTTTTCTTCTTTAACATTAAGGGGAAGGACGATCTCGTTGTTTTTAATATCAGCACATGGGCATGCTCCAGGTTCAAGTCTTATCTTCACTCCAGAGTTCTTGCTTATGTACTTTGTGAATATTTCAAATGTCCTTAGGCTGTTCGCCATCTTTCTCTTCCTCCTTTAACTTGATTTCAATGAATTGCCAGAAGACTGGGTATTTCTTTCTGAACGAGATGTATTTCTCATCGTAACCGCTTACCCAGAGCTGGTACATTTCGTTTACCCATTTTTCATTTGTTAGTTTGCTCATTTCCCATCTCCCTTCATCATGTCTTTCCAGGTAGCTTGAGCAATTCTAAGAAATGATTCTTTTGCCTTTGATGAACTAGTTGCATCCAGCATCCCAGAGATTGAATCTTCAATAGCTTCCTGTCTTGGGATTCCAGCTTCAACAAGATCGAGTAGGTTGTTAAGTTGTCTAATCGAGATGTCAATCGCCAGTTTGGCACTTTCGATTACGCCAACGATAGTCGTGTAGAACTTAACGTATTTTTCCAAATCCTCAGCCGTGAAACCTTTATGCTTTAGGCTCATCGCTTTCTTGATTTGTCCTGGCGTGAACTCAGGATATGTCAAGAAGGTGCATCTTCCAAGGAAGTTGCTTGGCTTAATGTGTCCTCCGATGTACTTGGCACTCTTTGGATTCATGCTGAACCCTATCTTGCAGTCGGGATGGAGAGAGAACCATTTCCCCTTTCCATTATCCGCATCCTTTACGAATAGTTCCCTATTTTGAAGCAGGGCATGGAAATCAAAGGTATTCGCATTGGTTACAGCATTGATTTCATCGAAAAGGATCACGGATGGGGATTGGGTCGCTTTAACAAATTCTGATTCCCTGAACTCAACGCTCCCGTTGGTTATGGTTTTGTCCCCGAACAGCTTATGCAATTTCATATCCTCATGGCACGAGATTAGGAAAAATGGTAGCTTTGTTTTATAAGCAAAGTACTTATGACTTAAGGTTTTTCCTGTTCCCTGCTTCCCTTGCGTGAGCGGATGCTTTCCAAGAAGGTAATGAATTGCAAGTCTCTCATCTGATGGCCTTGTTACATAATTCTCAAACTCTTCTTCCTTTGGGATATACTTTTCAAGCTCAGGAGATACCTTAAACTCTTTTCTTTCAACCTCCTTCTTGGGTTCCGTTGATGGGTCTTTTGCTTTTGTGCCAAGCTCTACATCATTTCCTTTCTTTGCTAGGGGCTTTCCCATTGCAATGAATCGGCCCCTAATCGTTGATTCGTCCAAGTATACTCCTTTCTTTTTCAGTTCTTCTTGGACAAGGGTTGACGTTACTGTTTCTCCTATGCTGTTTCTTATTTTCATTAGGTCTTCATTTGTTACCTTGCTTATATTTGCCATTACTCCATCCTCCTTCATCTGTTTGTATAGGTTAAAGCCTCTTTCAAATTCTGCTTCTGCGTCATAATCCTCATCTTTCCTGCTCATTGGAATGATATTTTATCTTTGTCGTGT
>Ga0172371_10010111_pt1 | contig 12828 bp, 10 predicted proteins | sample Lak12m_FD_114543 | JGI IMG/M metagenome (GOLD analysis project Ga0172371, IMG submission 114543) | Freshwater microbial communities from Kabuno Bay, South-Kivu, Congo - kab_022012_12m | ecosystem: Environmental > Aquatic > Freshwater > Lake | place: Democratic Republic of the Congo: South-Kivu... | reverse complement strand
AGTAATGAATTAGTCAGTTCATATCGTGCATTAGGAATAAGAGATAACGGAATTATTGATACATTAAACATTCTTCCGGTAAGTAACAATACTGCCGATTTAAGTTCTATAAATGCTAAGTTGTATCCAAAAATTAAAATTCTTTCTGAATTCAGCACTGAATGGGATTCTATTTCTCCCAACTTATCAAGCCTAAGTGTAAAGTTTCATTCGTTGCCCGAGCTTGCCACTAATTACCAGGTTGTTTCAGTATCTCGTGATACTCTCATTCAAGGGGATAGTCTTGATTTGAAGTTTTGGGTTTATAATGTTGGCGAATCCCCTGCTGATAGTTTTCATGTGCTGGTTGATGTTATGAAAGAAGATAATTCTTCGCGGCATTTGCTTGATACTGTTGTGGCTTCGCTTGATTCAATGCAGAGAAAAGGATTTAATCTTAATTATATGACTAACGGTACCGACGGAAAAGGAGCTATGGGGTTCAAAATAAAAATTGACCCTGGTAATCAGGTTAGAGAATTATATAAAGATAACAATGAATTTACTATTCCGTTTTATACAAAACCTGATACAAACATAGTTTCCGTTGCCGCTTCGACCGTCAATGTTACTTTTGATAATGCTGAAATTATGAACGGTGATTTTGTTTCAACCAATCCCAACATTAAAGTTGATTTGAAATATCCTACTTGGTTTGCGGTAAGTGATACTTCGTCTATTTCTTTACAGTTGGATAAGCAGAGAATTCCGTTTGATAACCTAAAGATAAAAAACGATTCGGCGAATAGAACATTAACCTTTGAACTTAAGCCGATATTAAGCAGCGGCGAACATCAATTTACGATATTCGGAAATAATGTTTACGGAAAATTAGATAATCAGCCGGGGTTTGAGCGCGCCTTCGTTGTTTCCGATCAACTTGCAATTATGAACTGTTATAACTTTCCGAATCCGGCTGCAGAAAACACGTATTTTACTTTTAAACTTTCTCAGCTTCCTGAAGAACTTACGATACGGGTTTATACCGTAGCAGGCCGTTTAGTAAAAGAAATAAAAAAATCATCGTTTGAATTAAGCCTGGATTTTAACCGTATCTTTTGGGATACAAAAGATCAAGACGGAAATTCTTTAGCGAATGGCGTTTATCTCTACAAAGTTATTGCAAAGAGAAATGGTAAATCGGAATCAATCACGCAGAAACTTGCCATTGTAAAATGAGATGCTCGTTACTCTTTCTTCTTCTCTTTTCATTTGAATTAGCGGCGCAAAAACCGGCGGAAACATTGCCTGTTGAACTCGTTTATTTTCAAGGTTATTTTGCCGATGGAAAAATTATTTTGTTTTGGGGAACGGCTACTGAAGTTAATAATTACGGCTTTAATATTGAGCGGAAAGCCGCAACCGCAAATTGGGAATATGTGGATTTTGTATTCGGAAGCGGAAACAGTAATTCTCCCAAAAGTTATTTTTATGAAGATTCAACTAATCTTCAACCAGCAATTTATTTTTACCGGTTAAAACAAATTGATAATGACGGGTTATTTAAATATTCCGATTCAATTGAGATTTCTACTATTACAAAGGTTGAAAAGAATGAGCAATCGCCAATAGGTTATTCACTTGGGCAAAACTACCCAAATCCATTTAATCCAACAACGGTAATAAATTGGCAATTAGCCGCGGAGAGTTTTGTTACCTTAAAACTGTATGATGTTCTTGGGAATGAACTTGCTATCTTGGTGAATGAAACACAATCTTCCGGATTGCATATTTACAGATTACGAATTGGGAATTTCGATTTATCGAACGGATTTATTTTTATCAGCTTTGCGCAAATAATTTTACGCAAACGAAGAAGATGATAGTTATAAAGTAGAAGGATGTTGTTCAGTGATTTCTTAAATTTGAGTAAATCATTTACATTAATTCAGAGAAAAATCATGAAAAAAATCTTACTAACCATCACTGTTCTACTCCTTTTCACTAACGACATTTTTTCGCAATTCAATCAATTCCCTAGCGCAAACAAAGGCGATCTAACCGGTGGATTAGGAATGACGTGGATTGATGGGCAAGCGTATTATGCTTTCCGTTTCAGACCGGAAGTCTCTTTTTCTAAAATTGGAGTTGGGTTAGACCTCAACTTAGAATTTAGTTCTAAAGGAAAATTGCGTACAGAAAATTTTAATGAAACTTCAGATTACTTGAGTATCATTCGCTATGTACGATACGGACAGAAAAAAGATCCTGTCTATGTTAAAGTTGGCGCATTAGATTTTTATACGTTGGGTCACGGAAGTATTATGTACGAGTACACCAATAGCCCAAGTTTTGATACACGCACAATCGGCGCTATTGTTGATTTAGATTTTAACAAATTCGGTTTTGAATCAATCTATAGTAATGTTGCACAAGCCGGAGTATTGGGCATGAGAGGTTACGTTCGACCGCTTCAATACACGTCCGCGGCATCTATTCCAATTATCGGCAATCTTGAAGTTGGCGCTACTTTTGCTGGCGACTTTAACAAGAATTCCGGAAAAGTTATTGTTTCTCCATCGCTTCCAAATAAACCGACAACAACAATTGATGATAAAGGCTCTGTAAATATTTTCGGTCTTGATTTAGGTTTACCGCTCTTCAATTTCAGCATGGCGAATGCGTCTCTTTATTTTGATTACGTAAAAATCATGAACTTTGGCAGCGGCGCTTCTTCAGGAATTATTTTAGGATTAAACGGGTTGGGAATTTTCAACGCTTCCGCAAAATTAGAACGCCGTTGGAACAACGCTAAATACATGCCGGCTTATTTCAGTTCACTTTACGAAATTGAACGATACACTGAAAATGTTTCAAGCAAAGCTACTACTCTTGAATATATGAATGCTGCCGAAAATGGTTATTACGGTGAATTAGGAATTTCTGTTTTGGGAACGCTCAATGTTGTCGGAGGTTTGCAAAAATTAGATCATCGCACTGGCGGAATTTTGCATATAACTGCTGATGCTGCCCCAAGCGGATTTTCATTTGTTGCAAGAGCCGGTTATGATAAAGCGTTTGTTGACGGAACAGATCTATTCAAACTAAATGACCGCTCAATTTTATTTACTGAACTTGGTTATAAACCCTATTCCTATCTCATTGTTTCAATGATTTACCAATGGACGTTCACACCGATTAGAAATGCTGAAAAAGAAGTAATCGGGTATAAACCACAAAAGAAGATTGAACCAAGAATCAGTTTTGTTTACCCATTCAGCATGTAAAATTTTTTTTAAGTGATTGAAAAAGGAGAAAGTAAAATTTCTCCTTTTTTGTTTTAAAGAATTTCTTCTTTTGTCATTTCACTTCGCATAAAATTTTAAACCGACAATTCCGGCGATAATGAGGAAGATGAAAAAAATTCTCATAAACTCGCGCGATTCATTAAAAAGAAACATGCCGAGAATGGCTGTTCCTACCGCGCCAATGCCGGTCCAAACAACATAAGCTGTTCCAACCGGTAAAGTTTTTACGGAATAGGAAAGGAGTGTCATGCTTGTTATCATTGAAGAAATAGTGAATATTGAAGCCAACGGTTTTGAAAATCCATCAGAATATTTCAAACCGATTGCCCAAGCCACCTCAAAAAGTCCTGCGATAAAAAGTATAAACCAGCTCATGATAATTAGGAATTAGGAAATAACAAGTACATTGTGTTCCCTAAAAAAAATATATTTGTTTGTATTCATTCCTAATTCCTCATTCCTAATTCGTAATTAATTTAGATTCTTCTACGGAAACCTTCGCCTAAAACTTCGTGAACATTGTTGAGGATAATAAAAGCGTCTGGGTCAATGCCGCGGATTAACTCGACAAGTTCGGTTATCTTTTTTAAGGGAAGAATAGTGAAAAGAACATTTTTATCTTGCTTTGAATAAAGCCCTGTCGCGTGCAGCGATGTTGCTCCTCTTCCAAATTGGGTGAGAATTACTTCGGCAATTTCATCCTGCTTTTCAGAAATAATATAAGCTGCCCGTGCGTAATCAAATCCTTCAATAATAACATCTACAATTTTACTTGAAACGAATAGAAGAAAGATAGCATAAAATGTAAGCGATAACGCCGGACGAACGGGTGAAAGATGTTTAATTTCGATTACCAGTCCGGCTGACAGAATAACGAAAATATCAATCATAAAAAATGCTTGCCCTGGTCGTATGCCATAGCGCTTCTGCATAATTGAAGCCACGATATCTGAACCACCGGTTGTGCCTCTGAATTTAAAAACAATTCCCAAGCCCAATCCAAGAAGTACCGCACCGATTAAGATCATAAAGAAAAAGTCGTTTTTGTATAAATCGAGTACAGTTTGAGATTTTTGTAATTTCAAGAAAGTAAAGCCTGGTATATCACCGCGGAAAAGATCAATAAAAACTGAGTTTAACGTGAATGCGTAAAATGTTCTTACCCCAAAAGTTTTTCCCAATTCTTTAACGCCCCACAAATATAAAGGAACGTTTAGCACCCAAATAAGTAAGCCGACGGGAATGGTATAATTAGACAAATAGTGAATAGCCATTGAAAGCCCGCTAACCCCGCCGGGAACAACTTGCGCATCAACTAAAAACACGCCGATGCCAATTGCCATTATTGCAGCTCCAACCGCCATAAAAAAATAATCGAGGATTGGATGTTTGCTGATTTTTTTGATCATTCGTTTCTCAAGAAATATAAATACCTTTTCAAAGTTACCTAATAAATTATTTGTTCAGAAATCTTTACGGCGACGAGTTATCGTGATAAATAAAAAGATTGTTTATTTTTGAAATAAAAATTGAAACACAAATGAAAACAAAATTAGAAATAGCCAAAAACTGGCTTCCGCGCTACACAGGAACCGAGATAGATGAATTTGGAGATTACCTTCTGCTCACTAACTTTCACAATTATGTTACAAAATTTGCAGATAAATTTCACTGTAACGTTAATGGAATTGGGAAACCGATGCAGACTGCTACAAACAGCGCCGGACTGACAATCATAAACTTTGGAATTGGTTCTGCAAATGCCGCAACAATAATGGATTTACTCACAGCCCGCAAGCCAAAGGGCGTTCTGTTCCTTGGTAAATGCGGCGGGTTAAAACGGTCAACGGAGATTGGATATTTCATCCTGCCAACAGCGGCTATCCGCGGTGAAGGAACAAGTAATGACTACCTTCCCCCTGAAGTGCCGGCTCTGCCTTCTTTTAAACTGCATAAATTTGTGTCGGATAAGATTGTGCAAAGAAAATTGGAATATCGCACCGGAGTAATTTATACTACAAACCGCCGATTATGGGAATGGGATGATCAATTTAAAAAATACTTGAAGAAAATATCTGCCATTGGCATTGATATGGAAACAGCTACCATTTTTGTTGTCGGTTTCGCTAACGAAATTCCTCGCGGCGCGTTATTACTTGTTTCCGATGTTCCGATGATTCCTGAAGGAGTGAAAACTGAAGCTTCAGATAAAATGGTAACCGATAATTTTTCAGCGCTTCACCTTGGAATTGGAATTGAGGCGATGACAGAAATTGGGAAAAAGGGAGAAAAGATAAAACATTTCAGGTATTAATATATTAGTACAACATTTTTGCAATTTGGCGCTGCGGAATTATTATCAAATCAATAATGTTTTTATCAAATTTGAAATTTCACCTTTCGAGGTTGCATAAAAAGGCAGTTTTGTGATGTTTTTTAGATTATCTTTGTGGTATATTTTTTGTGAATAATTAGAAGCGCTTTTTAGCTTGAACATTGTCTTCTTCAGTATTAGTCAGTTTGGACGAAGATGAAATTATTGAATTTAATAATGAATAAATATCTTTTCCTCATAATTTTTTTCTTGTTGCCCAGGCACTTTGCCCAATCTGTTGTAATTAACGAAGTAATGTCATCCAACGCAAGCACGCTTTCAGATGAAGACGGCGATTTCCCGGATTGGATTGAGCTATATAATACTTCGGCGCAGCCGATATCTTTGGCAAATTTTGCTCTGTCAGATGATCCTCAGAAATTACCTAAATGGCAATTTCCCGGAATAACAATTCAGCCTCAAAAGCATCTTATCGTTTTTGCTTCAGGAAAAGATAAAAAAAACGGCTCAATGTTTTGGGAAACTGTAATCACAAAAGGAGATCAGTGGAAATATCTTGTTCCTACTTCCGAACCTTCGGGCGCATGGCGTTACATTGGATTTGATGACGCGCTTTGGAAGAGCGGCGCAAGCGGATTTGGTTTTGGCGATAACGACGACGCCACAATTGTTCCAGCTACAATTTCTGTTTACATTAGAAAAACTTTTACTGTAAACGATATCGCCAATGTAGATACAGCATTTCTTCATATTGATTATGACGACGCCTTTGTTGCTTATTTGAACGGAACAGAAATAGCTCGCGCAAATATCGGAACAAAAGGTACAGTTCCTGCTTACACGCAAACTGCCTCAAGTAACCATGAAGCGGTGATGTATTCCGGAGGCGCGCCGGATGTTTTTCCCATATCCAATATCCGTACTTTACTAAAAGCCGGCGAAAATCTTTTAAGCATACAAGTACACAACATAAATTCTTCTTCAAGTGATTTGACGTTAATCCCGTTTTTTACTTTAGGCTTAAAATCAGCGCCGGAAAATCCTCGGGGAATTTCAAATCTGATTTCATTGCCAACTTCTTATCTTCATACAAATTTTAAACTTGATTCCGGCGGGGAATCGCTTTCTTTAACAGACGCATCAGGCGGCAAAGTTGATGAAATTGTATTTGGATATATGCCAACCGGAATTTCATTTGGAAGAAAACCCGATGGCGGAGCAAACTGGCTTTATTTTCAAACGCCAACTCCAAACACATCAAATAACACAAACGGAACTTCTCAAGTAGCGGAGCCTCCTCAATTTTCCAAACCTGCCGGTTTTTATTCGGGAGCGCTATCAGTTTCACTTGCAACAACGCTGCCCGGCGGTACAATTACTTATACAACCGATGGGTCTGAGCCGGTAACGACAAGCTCTAAATATGTCGGGGCACTAACAATTTCCAAAACAACGACACTTCGCGCTAAAGTATTTGCTGCCGATGTTTTGCCAAGCCAAACGGCAACCCGCACGTATTTTGTAAATCATGTTTCTGCGCTTCCGGTTGTTTCTTTGGCAACTGATCCAAAACATTTTTGGGATAATGATTCCGGTATTTATGTGATGGGTTCAAACCCTGGCGGATATCCTTATTTTGGCGCTAATTTTTGGCAGGATTGGGAGAGACCCATTCATGTTGAATTTTTTGAACCGAATGATACTCAAATGGTTAGTGTAGATGCGGGCGTTAAAATAATGGGGAATTACAGCCGCGCAAACGATCAAAAGTCCTTGGCGTTTTTTTTACGCGGAAAGTACGGCTTCAGTAAGATGAACTACCAATTCTTTTCTGGCAAACAAGTTGATAAATTTGAAAATATTGTACTTCGTAACGGCGGAAATGATTTTAATTATACATTGATTCGAGACAGATACCTCAGTTGCTTATTGCATAATTTGGATATCGGAATTCAGGAAACACGGTTTTGCGTAGCTTATTTGAATAATGAATATTGGGGAATTTATACGCTGAGAGAAAAAATTAACGAAGAATTTCTCAAAAACACGTATGGCGCCGATCCGCTGAATGTTGATCTTTTAGAACTTAGAATGGAAGCGGATTACTACGCAAACGAACACTTTTCCACATTGTATAACTTCATTGCGCAAAAAGACCTTAGCGTAAAAGCAAATTATGATTTTGTAAACTCTCAAATGGAAATGGAGAATTACAAAAATTATCAGATTGCGGAAATTTATATCAACAATACCGATTGGCCCGGTAATAATATAAAAATTTGGCGCGAGCGAACCGAAAACGGAAAATGGAAATGGCTAACTTATGACGTGGATTTTGGAGTTGGACTCGCTGAATATTTAAATCCGCAGCAAGATTACAAATTCAATACCCTTGATTTTGCAACGGCTACCAATGGACCGGCTTGGCCTAACCCGCCATGGTCAACGCTGATGTTTCGTAAGCTTTTAGCTAACGCGGATTTTAAAAATGATTTTATTCAATCATTTGCGCATTTACTTAACACAACGTTTTCAGTTGATTCGACGACATTTTTGCTTAATAAAATTCAGGCGGAAATAACGCCGGAAATTACACGCCACACCGCCAAGTGGAAAAACACAATCTACAATACTTGGGAAACAAATATTTCACGGATTCGCACCTTTATTACGAATCGTGAAACATATATGAGGTTATATCTCATCACTAAATTTCAATTAGGCTCGCTTGCTAATTTAACGCTGGCAGTTAATGACACTCTCGGCGGAAGTTTGCTTCTTCAATCTTATCCAATCAAAACCGCATTTTTTAAAGGAAGATATTTTAAAACTGCGCCAATTAAACTTTCGGCTAAACCAAATCCCGGTTTTGTTTTTGCCGGATGGAAAGGGCTTTCCACTGATTCGGTCATCAATATTACCTTAACCGGCGATTCAGTTCTGCAAGCTGTTTTTGTAAAAGAGAACACGCAAAATCAAAACGTTGTGATAAACGAAATTAATTATAAATCATCTTCATCGTTTGACTGTGGAGATTGGGTTGAGCTATATAACAATGGAACTGAATCTTGCGGGCTAAAAAATTGGAAGTTTAAAGACAGTCTTGATGCACACGAATTTGTGTTACCGGAAATTTCTCTTGCGCCCGGCGCTTATGTTGTGCTGGTAAATGATAGTCTCAAGTTTCGCTCAATTTTTCCCGATGTGCAAAATATGATTGGGCAATTTTTGTTTGGTCTTTCTTCGAACGGTGAGAAAGTGCGGCTCATAAATGATAATGGAACATTGATTGATTCGGTAAACTTTACTTCTTCATTACCTTGGGCTGCTGATGCAAACGGAACCGGCGCAACGCTGGCATTGATTAACCCGAACCTTGATAATTCGCTTGCACAAAGTTGGAAAGCCTCTTCAAACCTTGGAACTCCGGGAAAAGTTAATGATGTTTTTTCTGAATATAAAAAAGAAAATGCTTTCCCCGCTACGTTTGAGTTATATCAAAATTACCCAAATCCTTTCAATCCAAGCACGATAATCAGTTGGAGTTTGCCGGTTAGCACGTACGTTACTCTGAAAATATATGATTTTCTCGGCAATGAAATTTCAGCTGTGGTAAATGAAGTACAGCAAGCAGGAAATCATGCATTCAAATTTGACGCTGTCAATAACGCTCAATTGCCTGCAAACAAACTATCAAGCGGAGTATATTTTTATCAACTTCGGATGGGAAGTCTTTTGCAGACGAAGAAGATGATATTTTTAAAATAGAAAATTCAACAATTTATAATAAGGTTCTGTTAATGTTTAGTCAGTCCGGATTTTAAAATGAACAAAATAAATAAGCGTAAAGCAATTATCAGTATTTCCTTTTTTGGTGTGGTTTTGTTATTCCTTTTTTTTAGTGGGATAAAAGTAGAACATTCGATTAACATTTTTGCCGAAGTTAATCCTTTGCAAAAATGGCAAATTAGTAAAGGAACAGACGGTCAACTCACCTCGGCATTAATAGATTATGAAACCGGATTTTCAAATACCTTTGGCGTTACTCAATTTCAACGCGGTGAATCAATGGTTTTTTCTTTTGCTGAATCAATGAAGAATAAAAAAGAAGTAAAGGCGGGAGACTCAATCGGCACAATTCGTTCAAGTGATGTTGAGGAAAAAATTGTACAACTTGAAGGAGAATTGGCGGTTGCAAAAGCCGAATTTGAAGCAAACAAAACCGGAGAAAAACAACCACTCATCTCTGAAGCAAAAAATCGTTTGGAGTTTGCAAAAGCTAAACTTGGACAAAAGAAAGATACTTTTTCGCGCAATGAACAATTATACAAAAAAGGATTTCTTCCGAAAGAAAGTTATGAGACTGATCTTTGGGAAATTAAGCAGCTTGAAATTGAAATCTCTATTTATCAAGCCCAGCTTGAGGCAATAAACACCGGCTTAAAACCGGAAACCTTACATTTGTTGGAATCAAAAGTTACCGCATTAACAAAAGAACTTGAATCGTTGAAAAAACGCTCTAAAAATTTTAGCGTTATTTCTCCAATCAACGGAATTATTAACCGGTCATTTTCTTCGGACACGATTTTATCAATCATTAATTTTGATAAAGTTGTAATAAATGTTCCTTTAAAAATTGCTTACAGAAATACCTTGCATGAAGGCGAGGCTATTGATGTTAAGTTTGAGAATTATTCGTCAGCATTTCAAGGAAGATTACTTTCTCTTTCTAAAGAAGTTAAAATGCTAAACTTTGAGCAGGTAATTGTCGCCGCAATTTTGATAAACAATTCAGAAAAACAACTTCTACCGGGAATGATCACACAAGGAACAATCCGGCTTGGGAAAATTTCAATTTGGGAATATTTAACAAGTTATATTCTAAAATAGATGGCGAGTAGATTAGAGTATAAATATTTAGTCTCAGAAAAATTGTTATCGAACATACGAGCAACCGTTTTAACCTACATGAATTATGATCCGTATGCGCAAATACGCCCTCATAAAGATTATACGGTTCGTAGCATTTACTTAGACACTGCCGATCTGCGTTGCTATCGCGAGAAATATGAAGGTTATAAAATCAGAAACAAATATCGTATCCGGGTCTATAATGAGCCGAAAGAGGATAACCTTGCTTTCTTAGAGATTAAGCAGAAAAACGAAAATTTTATTTCGAAAGATCGCGCAAAACTTTATTTTAAAAATTTACAAACTCTGCTTTGCACAAAAAATACAGAAGAATATTTACTCAAACGAACGGATGGAACCAGCGATGTGGAAGAAGCTAACAAATTTCTTTTCCACTACGCTTCCAAACAACTAATCCCTTCAAACTTAGTAGTGTATGAACGGGAAGCATTCGTCGGGAAATTTGGATATGACCTCCGTGTAACCTTTGATAAAAATTTGCGCGGATCGTTGAATCCTGCCTTTGAAGATATTTTTGATGAAAAGAATTTAAGAACTGCTTTTCCCGAATATTTTATACTGGAAGTGAAATTTCATCAAACGTTTCCTGCATGGGTTCCGCAGATGATAACTAAATTCAGCTTGCAAAGAATATCTGTTTCTAAATACACAAATTGCATAGACATCAATAAAAGACAAGTGTGCCTAAATCGCATGATGTCTTTGTAAAGGAAAAAACCATGTTAGAAAATCTTCAATCAATAAATGTTTTTGCCCCGACAATTTCGGAAATAATAATAAATATTCTGATAAGCTTGGCGTGCAGTTTTTTTATAACTTTTATTTACCGAATCAGTTACAAGGGACCAGGTTATTCAGACAGTTTTGTGAATTCAATAATTTTTCTTTCGTTGATAACTACGTTAGTAATTATGGTGATAGGAAATAATTTGGCACGCGCATTTGGACTGGTTGGTGCAATGTCTATCATCCGGTTCCGCACTGCAATTAAAGAAACGCTTGATATTGTTTATATTTTTTTTGGTTTAGCAATTGGGATGGCTGCCGGAGTTGGGTATCACCGTTTAGCGGTTGTAGGCGCACTGTTCATAGGCTCAATTCTTTTTCTCTTTTCAAAAACAAATCTGTTTACGTTACGAAAGGAACAATATTTATTGCAGTTCTCCTTCTCTTTAAATGAAGCTAAAGCGGCACAATATCTTGAGATATTCGATAACTTCTGCAGCCGGTATGATATTATTAATATCAAATCAATAGAAGATTCTGCTTTGGCGGAATATGCATACTATGTTTCTTTTAAAAAGAAAAGCAACGCCAACCGGTTTGTAGAAGAATTAAAAAACGTAACTGGCATAAAAAACATTAATCTATTCTTTGATGAAGAAAAGGTGTAACCACTTCATGAAACTCAATGTAAAATTGTTCGTTTGTTTTGCTTGGATATTTCCACTAACATTGTTGGGCTGTGGCGGAGATGCAAAGGACACTGCAAGCCAACTCCACCACCTTGCAACTTATAAACTTTCGTTTGGCGAACCATCAGGGATTGCGTTTAATGAAGCAGAAAATGTTTTTTGGATTGTTAGCGGAGGGGATCAGAAAATTTACAAAACCGATAGCGTCGGCGCTATCTTAAAAACACTTACTTACAACGGAGAAGATTTGGAAGGAATTGCGCTGGATTCTTCCGCAAAATCACTCTGGATTGTCGAAGAGAAAAAAAGAGAATTATTGCAAATTGATTTGGAAGGAAACATTCTTCGGTATGTAGATGTACCTTTATCCGGACCAATAAACAGTGGGCTTGAAGGAGTTGCCCAAGATGACAATGGAATGCTTTTTCTTCTAAACGAAAAAGAACCGGGAAGATTTGTGGAGCTTAATTCCGACTTAACGATAAAATCGCAAAAAGAAATTTATTTCGCTTCAGATTTTTCTGATATGGTTTTTTCGCAAAAAGAAAATTGTTTTTTTGTTTTGAGCGATGAAAGCGGCGCGCTGTTTAAATGGAACAAGGACAAAGGCGTTATTCAAAAATTTGGTCTTCCATTGCATAAATTTGAAGGCGTCGCCGTCAATGCAAACGCGGATAAGTTTTTTTTAGTGAACGACGAAACGAATGAATTATGGATTTATTCTCTTTACTAACTTACCTTACGCAAAAGTTGTAATTGAATTGCCACGTCCTTTAGGACGTGGTAAAAAAGGGAAAAAATCTTTGGCTTTAGCCAAAATAAACATTCATTTTTGGCTAAAGCCAAGAGTCTGGTGTTT
>Ga0172371_10010109_pt1 | contig 12831 bp, 12 predicted proteins | sample Lak12m_FD_114543 | JGI IMG/M metagenome (GOLD analysis project Ga0172371, IMG submission 114543) | Freshwater microbial communities from Kabuno Bay, South-Kivu, Congo - kab_022012_12m | ecosystem: Environmental > Aquatic > Freshwater > Lake | place: Democratic Republic of the Congo: South-Kivu... | reverse complement strand
CGTAAACCTTGTTTCGGGATTAGTTGCATATTATTTTCTACCAAAAAAACCTTCAATTTGTAGCGAGTTTATGCTGACTTTACCAGGTAATTATTAAAGTTTTTTGACGTCGAACTCAGGTTACTATAATGTCCGATCGTTCTTAAAATAAGCGTTTATTTTAAGGCTTTTTGTAATCTTTATAAAATTAAGGTTTTTATGAATTTAAAATATATTTTAACTTTTTTAGCGTTATTTTTGGTCGGCATTAACAGCAGCGTAAAGTGTAATCCTGTTGGTTGGCCGCCAAAAGCAGTTTTTGAAAAGCGCTTGAAGGACGCAGGTTTTGATGTTGGTATAGTTGTTGGGTACTTGTCTTCAAAGTGGTATAAGTCCGAGCGTCTTGATGCTGCATCATTGAGGGTTAGTCCAATTGAAGTTGCTTTGGCCGTAGCTAATCTTGTTGATTACCACCGATTTCACGATGAAGATATAACGACTTTTTTATTTTTAAAAAATAACAGATTTGAATTGATAAAAATCATTTTACCAGATTTTAATGAAGAACAACATCAGGCTATAGAAGAATTGATGAGATTGCAGGGGCCTTTATTTTTGTAATTTTAAGCGTTCTTTAATCTTGATTTCATATCCCTGATCACTTGGTTTATAAAATTTTGTTCCTGTAAGTTTTGTTGGCATGTAGTTTTGTTTTACCCAGTGATTAGGGTAGTCATGGGGATATTTATAGTCTTTGCCATGACCTAGATGTTTTCCATCTCTACTTGAATCGCGAAGGTGAATCGGTACTTCTGTTTTACCTTCTTTTTCAACCAACTCTAAAGCCTTGAAATAAGAACACATAGTATTACTTTTGTTTGCAGTAGCCAAATAAACTGTTGCATGTGCTAGGTGATATTGAGCTTCTGGTAATCCGCACCATTCAAGGGCGCGAGAGCATGATGAAGCTACGACAATTCCTAAGGGATCAGCCATGCCTATATCCTCTGACGCCAAAATAAATAAACGCCGCATTATAAATTTAGGGTCTTCACCGGCATAAATCATTTTAGCCAACCAGTAGAGAGCTGCATCTGGATCAGATCCGCGCACAGACTTGATAAAGGCGCTGACGGTGTCATAATGTTCATCGCCTTTTTTATCATAGCGCAAGGCGCGTTTTTGTGTTGACTCTTCGGCTATCGCAAGGTCTATGATTATAGTTCCATTGGTGGACATTGGGGTTGATTCAATTGCTAATTCTAGGGTGTTTAATGCAGATCGCGCGTCTCCGTTTGCCATTGATGCCAAGTGTTCAAGAGCTTCTTGGGATATATCTATAGTATGATTTCCATATCCTCTATCTTTGTCTTGTATTGCTCGTGTAAGAAGTTTGACTAAGTGTGCAGATGTTAAGGGTTTCAGACTGAAAACTCTCGATCTTGAGACCAGTGCTGAAATTACTTCAAAATAAGGATTTTCGGTTGTTGCACCAATAAGAGTAATAGTACCATTTTCCACGTGTGGTAGAAGTGCATCCTGTTGTGACTTGTTGAAGCGATGGATTTCATCAACCAAAACAATTGTTCTTTTTCCGTAAAGTATGTTTTGTTTGGCTTTTGCAACTAGTTGTCTGATGTCAGATACGCCTGCTGTTACTGCACTAATTATTTCAAATGCGGACTTTGTGGTGTGAGATATGATAGTCGCAAGAGTAGTTTTGCCGGTTCCAGGAGGTCCCCATAAAACGATTGATGGGAAAAAACGGTCCGATTCTATTGCCTGGCGTAAAATTTTATTTGGACCAAGGATGTGCTCTTGTCCTATGTACTCATCAATGGTTATGGGTCTCATTCTTGCGGCAAGAGGCGCTTGTTTTTTGAGCTTTTCATTGCCTTGGTATTCAAATATATCCATTAGCCCTGTTTTAAAGAATTATGGTTTTTATACAAATTCGTCTAGACAGATAAGATTATAAGTTATAGAATTCCCCTTCGCAATAAATGTTTTTTGTAAAGTTTAAGGTTTTTTATGAAAAAAATGGCCCTCATTGTTCTAATGTTTGGTTTATTTCGTAACTGCAATGCTAATGCTATGGATGCAAGTCCAGCTTTAAATTGTTCAGCAGTAGAAACGCGACTAAATGTTTCAATCGATTATCATCACAATGTTTGTACCATCGTTGATTACATAAGAGATATTGTTGTAGGCAAGAAATTTTATGTTGATGAAAAAAACTTAATTGGATACCCAAACGTTTTTGATCGTATAACGAATAATGGTGCCATAGCTATAGGATTTGTTAATGATTTTCCAAAATTTATATTTACAGCTTATGGGCGATTTGAGATATTTAGTGAAATTTATTCAGAACCTAGTCTTTATATGGAAAAAAAAGTATTTTTGGCTGTGTTATTTGGCAAGTTTGAGCTTGAAATTATAGCACGAGATCATTTTTATGGTGGAGATGATAGAGGTCCCGTATACAGTATAACTCGTGATTTATATGGGCAACCACTGCCGTTAGCAGAAATGATACAACTGTAAAATTTAATATTGAATTTGAATTAAAGGTGGAGAAGGCATAAAAACCTTCTCCTTTTTTTATCCGCACTTACATTTTGGTGGATTGGTTTTGCAAGAAGTGCACCCGCATTTGCATTTGCCCTTTGGGCATTTACATTTTGAACATGTGCATTTGCAAGGTGAGCTATCACATTTTGGACATTTTTTGTCAGCCATAACATCTCCTTTGGTTTTGGGTTGATATAACTACATAAAACACCTACTCTGAAAAAGTTCTAACCCTTCAGATGAGTAATAGTCAATTATTATTAATTTTGGTGTTTTTTATTTCTGGAAACAAGAATTCAATTTCTTCTTTTGCATGTTCTGATGAGTCTGATCCATGAACCGCATTTTTTTCTACACTTGTTCCGAACAATTTTCTTAAAGAACCTTCCTTGGCCTCTTCGGGTTTTGTAGCTCCCATGAGATCGCGCCAGTCTTTTATAGCATTTTCTTTTTCAAGAATCATTACAACTATTGGTCCGGAGGTCATAAATTCAATCAATCCTTGAAAAAAACTTCGATCTTTTAGGATGTCGTAAAATTTTTCAGCTTGTTCTTTAGTTAGTGTTATTCGTTTCATGGCGATAATATTGAAATTTTCTTGTTCAATTCTGTCTATAATTTTGCCTGTATTTTTTGCGGCTACGGCATCGGGTTTAATTATTGCTATGGTTTGTTCTATATGCTTCTGATTCATCCATGTTGCGAAAAAATAATCCTTTGCAAAATAAATGGCTACAACAAAAATTAAACTCAATAAAATCCAAAGCCGAGACAGCTTCATAAACGACCTTTCCTTTTTAATACGTTTATTTGAAAAAATAAAATTCTTATTCTTAAGATTAAAACGCTCTTGGCGTTTGTCAAATAAAGAGGAGATTGTGTTTTCTTGTCCTAGATCTACAATTTGTTCTATATTCGACTGAAATATCTTTTATAAGTTACTGCAATAAGGAGAGTTGTTATGGATAAAATTTTAACAATTGGTGGTGCTACGCAGGATGTTTTTTTGTCGTTTGGAAAAACAGATTTTATGTCCTTGATTAAGCACGATGCCGTGAGCAGTTACTTAATGTTTGAATCGGGTGAAAAGCTTGAAGTTGACGGTCTAAATTTACTTACAGGAGGTGGTTCTACAAATTCGGCTACCTCATTTAAAAGATTGGGTTTTGACTCGGCTAGTTTTTGTAATTTGGGCAAAGATTGTTATGGCAATGCTGTGCTTGAAGACTTGCAAAAAGAGGGCATAGATACAAGTTTTGTAAATCTTACTGACGAGCATAATACCGGTGTTTCTTTTATCCTAAACACTCCTCGTGGCGATCGCACCATACTTGCCTATCGAGGTGCAAATGGTTTTTTATCTTTAGAAAAACTTACGGTTAATGCCATAAAAAAATGTAAACAATTGTATATCACATCGTTGAGTAATGACTCTGCAAAATTATTGCCAGAAATTTCTAAAATTGCAAAACAAGCAAATGTTCCAATTGCTATAAATCCTGGTATTAGCCAACTTGCAAAGGGGATGAGGACGTTGAGAGAGTCGCTTAAATACATAGATATTTTAATTTTAAATAGTTCAGAGGCTCAGACATTTATGCTTGCATTAGTTGAATTGGACGAAGAATATAAAAAAGTTCTTGAAAGCAATCCGTCTCAGAATCCGTGTAGCATTAATACTCAAGATGAAGATCCATATTTGATGCATGCGCCGATTGCCTATGAAAACTTTTACTTTAGATTGTCGAGATTTTTTAAAGAAGCCTTGGATCTGGGTCCCAAAATAGTTGTTGTTACTAACGGTTGCAATGGTGTGTATGTGGCCACAGATAAAGACAATGTCTTATTCCATCCAAGCATAAAAACTAAGGTTACGTGTACAGTTGGGGCCGGTGATGCATTTGGTTCTTGTTTTGTTGCAAGCCTTTTGTTGGGTGATTCTGTAGAGCAGGCTCTGAAGAATGGCATGATAAATAGTTCATCTGTTTTAGGTTCGCTTGGGGCTAAGGCTGGGTTGCTTGGCTTAGAAGAATTAAGATCTAGAGCGGGTAAGATTGATAAAGGCTTGATGCAGTATATAAAAATTTAAGTGATATTTTGGATGAGATAATTTTTATGGTATTGCGGAAAAATAATTTTTTATACATAGACTTATCAGAAAAAGAATTAAAGATTGCCCTGATGCAGCAAGTGAATAATGATTTTATTTTAAAAAATTTTGAAACGTACGCAGTTGATTTTTTTGCTGTACACCAAGGGGTTATACATAATCCCAATGTTATTTTAGAGAGCTTGAACGTATTCTTGAAAAATAATAGATTAACAAAAATTAATGCAGTTATTGCTTGTTCATGGCTTTCTGACTTATGCGATGATGTAAGTCTACGGCTTGCCATGTTGCAGCTTGTGCTTTGTTTCAAAAAATCACAAATAAATGTGAATAAAATTTTTAATTTATCGTTATTTGATGGGGATGATTTTAAAATTGGTGAAAAATTTTCAAGAAATTGTTTGGAGTCAAAGAGAAATTTAATTGACTTAATATTGCCAACAAAAAGCATTTATAGATTTGTTCCAATTTTTGTTTTTTTACTTGTTGCGGTTATAACAATTGTTACTTTTTATTTGTTTCAATGCCAGCGTTGTCTGCAGCTGTGTGTTTTGGAAAATGAACGTTCGGCGATTTTAAAAGAAATTAAAAAGCTCGAATCTAAAACTCATAACTTTGATAAGGTTAAGAAAATTTATGAATCTAAAGAAAAGGCTGTAAAAAAAATATTGCAGATAACCGAAAATAAAACCAAATACACAAAAACTCTTATAAAAATATCTCAAGTTGTGCCTGAAAACATTTGCTTGTCAGAAATTCAGGTGAATTCAAAAAAAGAGGGTGTTTGTAGTAAAATGCTGGACGATTTTTCTCGTAATGAAAAAAAATCGGTCTCTCAAAAAAGAATAGAATCAACAAACAAAAAAACAAAAGACAAGAAGCCTGCAAAATTTATAAATATAAGCGGTTATGCCAAAGATCCTAGTGACGTAATGGTTTTTGTGAAAAATTTAGCTCCGATTCCACAGATAGAAAAAATGGAGATGGGTAAAATTCAACAAAAAAACAATGCCAGTAGTGCAGCAAAAGAACCAGGCGAAATGGCTTATTTTTTTGAGCTTGATGGGGTTTTAAAAGGTTAATTTTCAAAATTCTGCTAAAAATAGCGAAAAATGTCCTTTAATTCAGCTTAAATTTGCAAAAAAATAGGTTTTTTGATACCTTTCTCGCATGTTCAACTTGGCAATAAAGTTGAGCATGTGTTGTTGATATGTATAACCCTTTTAATGTTCTGACAAATACAGTTTTTGTTTTGCAGCATCTTTTAAAATAACGGTGTTCAGAGTCTGTGTTAAGTTTAGAACTTACTCTATAGGAAGCGTGTTAAATGCTTACGAAAAAAAACAATCCTATTCTTGCTCGTTTTATGAGTGCTGATTTCATCGAGGAAGAACTACAACAAAGTGAAGCCCAAAAAGCTGAAATATCAGCTTTGTATGAAGATGTTTCTAATAGATTTAAAATTGGAAGCATCATTAAGGGTAAAATCATTAGAAAAGAGCACAATGGCGTGCTTGTCAGCATAGAATACAAGTCCGATGGACTTATTCCAAACTATGAATTTTCTGACTATGAACTCAAGCGCCTTGACTTAACTAACGAAATAGAAGTTTTGATTGATAGATTGGAAGATGAGCATGGCTCAGTCGTTCTTTCTTATCAAAAAGCAAAGGCATTCAAAGCCTGGGATAAAATTTCTGAATTGGCTGCAGCTGATGAACCTGTACGTGGTATTGTTACACACAAGGTTAAGGGTGGTTTAAGCGTAGACGTCGGAATCCCTGCTTTCTTGCCTGGTTCACAAGTTGATATTCAACGTGTTGCTGATTTTGATCAGTTCGTTGGCCAAGAAGTTATTTGCAAAATTCTTAAAGTTAACAAAAAACGTGGCAACGTTATCATATCACGTAGAAAATTCATTGAAGAACAGCGCATGGAAGACAAAAAACATGCTCTGGATACAATTCAAGAAGCCCAAGTTATACAAGGTATCGTTAAGAATATTACCAGCTATGGTGTGTTCGTTGACGTTGGTGGAATTGATGGCCTTCTTCATATCACAGATATGTCTTGGGGCAGAATTGCACACCCAAGTGAATTGGTAAGAATTGGTGATACAATTACAGTAAAAGTTATATCGTTTGATAAAAAACATGAAAAGATCTCGCTTGGTATGAAGCAATTATTGCCAAACCCATGGGAAGCTGCAGATCAAAAATATCCTATTGGTTCAAAAATCAAAGGCAAAATTTCAAGCATTACAGACTACGGTTTGTTTGTTGAAGTTGAAAAGGGTGTTGAAGGTCTTGTTCATATTTCAGAGATTTCTTGGACAGAGCGTATTACAAACTTGTCCAAGCATTTCAAGGTAACTGATGAGATCGAGACACTTGTTGTTTCTATCGATAAAGACAACAGAAGAATGTCTTTGAGCATCAAACAGCTTAGCGAAGATCCTTGGAAGAAAGTGGCCGACACATTTAAGGTTGGCGAAAAGATCAAAGGCAAAATTACAAACATTACAGATTTCGGCTTGTTTGTTCAGTTGCTTGAAGGTGTTGACGGACTTGTACATATTTCAGATATTTCATGGACAGACCACGTCACACATCCTGGCGACAGATACAAAAAGGGCGATCTTGTTGAAGCAATTGTATTGTCTATCGACGCAGACAACCGCAAGGTTTCTCTTGGTGTAAAACAACTTGAAAAAGATCCTTGGACAAACGTTGCATCAGAATATCCAGTTGGCAGTCAGCTTGAAGGCTCTGTATCCAAGATCACAAATTTTGGAGCATTCGTTAAGTTGCCAAGTGGTATTGAAGGCCTTGTTCATATTTCAGAACTTTCTGAAAGTGAAGTTGCTAAGGTTGAAGATATTCTCAAGATTGGTCAGGCTGCAACATTCAGAGTTATCAAAGTTAACGCTGAAGAGCGCAAACTTGGTTTAAGCCTTAGAGCTCCTAGAGAAATTAAAGCTTCAGAACCTGTGCACGCCAAAGAAGAAACTAAAGTTGAATCTCGCGAAACAGAAAGACGTACAGAGCGTACAGAGAGAGTTCAACAACAAGTAAAAGTAGTTGAAAAGAAAGAACGCGAGTTTGAAAAAGCGGTTGTTAAGCAAAAAGATTCAGCACCTATGAAGACAGCTTTACAACAAGCTTTGGAAGACCATATGAAGCGTAAAAACGACGAAACAAAGTAAGAAATGGTAACCAACATGATGGAAAAAACGTTTGCAATTATCAAGCCGGACGCCGTTAAGGCACATAGCTCTGGTAAGATAATTGACCGAATTGAACAAGAAGGTTTTAACATTGTGGGCATGAAAAAAATTCACATGACCAAGGAATTGGCTGGCGAATTTTATGCAGTCCACAAAGAAAGACCTTTTTACGGCGAACTTGTTGAGTTTATGACATCAGGCCCTGTCGTTATGATGGTTCTTGAAAAAGAACACGCAATACAAGCTTGGCGTGATTTGATGGGTACGACAGACCCAGCACAATCAGGCCCAAATACATTGCGCCGTCTTTTTGGTACAAGCCGTGGTTGCAATGCAACTCATGGTTCTGATGCCGTTGAAACAGCAAAGCAAGAAATTGCATTGATGTTTCCAGAGTTACGTTAAAAACGTAATTTAAATAGCATAAAAAAAGCCCCGGGTATTTCCGGGGCTTTTTTTGTGCTAAATTATTTTCGGTGTAAAAAGTTTTTAATTTATAAAAGGAGAGTGTATGTGTTGTTGTTTGAAGTCTTTAGGCTTTATTTTTAAAATATTTTCGTTTGTTGGGTGTTGTATATTTTTTGGATTACTTGAATTTATTTTGCTTCTTTCAAGCTTTTGTACAACTACCCAGATAGCTATATCTGGTTTGATATTTGTGCTTTTTGTTTTGTCGCTACAGTCAATTTTTTCTTCGAATTGTTGTCAGTGTTGTGCAGCAAAAATTATTTCATGGATAAGTTTTTTATCTTTTTTAATTCCAGCGATGGCTGTAAGTTGGGTGGTTTCGCGCAATGGTGTTAATGAAGCATTTAGAAATGCAAAGATTGTTGGGGCTATAAGCCGCTCAATGCTTGTCGAAAAAAATTATACACCAGGCTTTGCTAGTCGACTTGATATTGTTTTTACGGGATTAAAATTAGATACAAATCATTTATTTTACGGCCAAGGTAAAGTGGTTGGGACGAATTTATTGGGACTTAATGTTGATGCATTTAATTACAATTATTTGCTTTGTTTATACAATGAGATATTCGTTTTCAGGGATTACTTTATCGAAAATATTAAAAAAAATAATCCATTCATAATTGAGTGTGGTGGAAATATTGGGATAGCCTCCTTATTCTTTAAAAAATTATATCCTGAGGCGAAGATTCTTTCATTTGAGGCAAATAAAGTAAATGCTGAAATTTTTAAAAAAAATATCGAAAATAACAACTTCAAAAATGTTACGTTGGTAAACAAAGCTGTAGCCGATAAACCAGGAAAACTTACTTTTTATGAGTACGGAAATGCTACTGGCAGTCTTATAAAAAATCATGAGTCCTCTGAGAATGTTACAACGGTTGAGGTTGATGCCGTTTTATTATCTGATTATATTACTGAGCCTGTAGATCTTTTAAAAATTGACATTGAGGGAGCTGAAAGTGGTGTGTTATTGGAATTAGCTGCCAAAGGTAAGCTTAAATTGATTAAAAATATAGCAATGGAATATCACTACTCTGTTGATGACAGCAATAGACTGCCAGAAGTTTTACAAGCACTTGAACAAAGTGGTTTGAAATGGTGGCTTGGAACAACAGCCAAAGATGTTATTGGTGTTGGTAGTCGCTTAACAATGGTTTATGCAAGTCAAAAATAAAATTTTTACAAAATAGTTAATGATGTTAATAGGCGCTCACATATTTTGCGAGCGCCTAATTTTATTTAATTTTATAGAATTTATGTTTACCAACTTTGATTACCATGCCATGGTGCCAATTAATTTTTTCGGCAAAGTCTGCGATGGTCTTTTCGTCAACAATAACAGCCTTGCTTTCAATTAAACGCTTGGCTTCGGATGAAGTTTTTACTGCTCCAAGCAGGCGTAATAAATCAACAATCCACAAAGGATTTTGCGTGTCTTTAGGCAAGTTAAACTCCAGAGCCTGAGAATAATCCTTTTTTTGAAACATGGCTTCAAAGTGTTGTTGTGATTTCATGGCTTCTTCTTCAGACCAAAAACGTTTTACAATTTCAAAAGCCATTTCTTTTTTAAGATTCATTGGATGAAGTTTGTTTTCTTTTACATCATTTTTGAGCTTTTGAATTTCAGTTTCATGTTTGTTTAGTAGGAGTAAAAAATATCTCCACATTAGTTCATCAGAAACAGACATGAGTTTGCCGTAAGCATTTTCAGCGTGCTCCCAAAGCCCAACGTAGTTGCCCAAGCTCTTGGACATTTTGTTTACGCCATCCAAACCTTCCAGGATAGGCATTGTCAAAATGACCTGCGCTTCTTGGCTAAATTGTTCTTGTAGGTGTCTGCCCATCAAAAGGTTAAATGTTTGATCAGTACCTCCAAGCTCAACGTCAGCGTTGAGAGCAACAGAGTCGTAACCTTGGATTAATGGATAAAATAATTCATGAAGTCCAATCGCAGTTTTTTCAGCCATTCGTTTTTGAAAATCTTCTCTTTCGATTAATTGCGCAACGGTCGCCTTTGCTGCGAGTTTTATAACTTCACCAAAATCAAGTTTATTCAACCATTCCGAATTAAATCGGATTGTTGTTTTTTTAGGATCAAGAATTTTACTGACTTGTTGAAGATATGTCTTGGCGTTGTTGGCAATATCAATTTCACTCAGTGGTGGTCGAGTTTTTGATTTGCCTGTTGGGTCGCCGATGCGTGCTGTAAAGTCACCAATCAAAAATATTACTTCATGTCCCAAGTCTTGAAATTGACGAAGTTTGCACAGTACAACTGCGTGTCCAAGGTGAAGATCGGGTGCTGTTGGATCGGCTCCAAATTTTATTATCAAAGGTTTATTTCGTTCTAATTTTTTTATAAAAGCATCTTCGGGTAGTAACTGAGCTGTGCCGCTTTTAATAATGGATAGTTGAGAGTTTGCATCGTTTTTCATTATTTTCTCCGCTGGTTAGAAAACCAGCAATTTTAATAAATATTCTGTTATCTGAATTAATTGAATAAAAGAATTGTAAATTGCAGGAATTGAAAAAAGAATAATGATGAGAAAAACTGAATAAGTGTAAAACCATATTGCAGCGCGAGGATATTTTTCAACCAAAACACTCATGATAATATGACTGCCATCCAATGGTGGTATTGGTAATAAATTGAATATACCAAGCGAAATGTTTAGATACGCTGTTGTTTCTACAATTTGTAAAATCGTAGTTGATGCAGCCATGGGCATTATGTTTATAGGTAAATATTTTATTAAGTAGAACGAAATAATTGCTAGCAAAAAATTTGAAAATGGACCGGCAAGTCCTGTGATAACCGAGTAAAGCCTTGGGTGTTTAAAATTTCTTGGATCAAAAGGAACCGGCTTGGCCCAACCAACATGAAAAATTAAAAGAAAAAACAATCCCAAAAAATCTACGTGAGATAGAGGGTTGAGCGTTAGGCGACCGCTTTTTTTAGGAGTTGGGTCACCAAGAAGAGTTGCTGTCAGTGCGTGAAAAAATTCGTGAAACGATAGGGAAAATAAGAAGGCCGGTAAGATGATTGCAATCCCTGCCAAGAAATTCATAACGCCATAACTTACCATGATTTAAAACACCAATCCAAACATGATTTTTTTAATAAAACTACTTGCAAACAATATAAAATTAAAAAACACATCGCTGACGCCAGGCATAAAAAATAGTAACAAAATTATAAAGATAGAGTGTTCTTCAAGCCACGAAATTGCATTACTTGCAGAATAAGGTAGGACGTAGCGAAGCATTCGTCCTGCATCAAACGGAGGAAGTGGTATCAAATCAAGCACGCCATAAAGCAACGCTATTTCAATTAAAGTGTCAAAAATTTTGACCATTGTGACTAGTGCATATTTTGGTAATGTTGCATAAATTACTAAGCGCAACATTAAAACAGATACGAATGCCAAAACGAAGTTTCCTAATGATCCGGACAAGGTCGTTAAAATTCCACCTAATCGATAATTTTTAAAATTGGATTCATTGATAGGAACAGGTATCCCTATTCTTGCTCCAAAGGCTACGACCAAAATAAATAAAAAGGCTCTTGGAATTGCTCCAGACAAAAGACTTCCGATCGCAAAAAACACAATTAAAATTGTCAAAAATCCTAAGACATCTATATGAGCCAAGGGATTAAGAGTTAAGAATCCATCATTTTGTGCTGTTCGATCTCCTGCAAGTCTTGCAAAGAGGGCCTGAAAAAAACCTTTGAATGTGAAGACCAATAAAAATACTGGAAAAAGAAGAGCGATGTCGCTCAAAATGTTCAGAACATAATTGCTAACCATTTTTTATCTCAAGTTATTATTGTTAATACGTTTTCATCTAATAATTCCCATAATATGCCATCTTGAATAAGTGGTCAAATTTGATTGCAGTCGGTAATTTTTATGAAATTTAGAATTTAGTCATTTTTGTTTCGAGATATTTTTTTAAATATTGAACTAAGAAAAGAATTTTATCTAAGCTGCCAGATAATCTTTGTTTTTAAGAAATATTTTTATAAAAAGGAGTGTCTCGTGAAGTTTAAGTTTAATTTTTTTCAGATGGTGCTTTTTTCGGTATTGATATTTGCGGTGAAAAATTTGTTTGCTATGCAGCCAAATACCGCTATATCAAATTTGAAAACAGGCTCTCTGCAGTTAGCGCCTGAGGTTCCGGGAGGGGCAATAGGTATTACTGTAGGAGGAGAAAGTGGTGACGTTGTTTGGGCGGTTTCAAATAATGCAGAGGGCCAAGGTAAGGCTATTTATAAATTGAATGGAAATGTTTGGGAGAAAAAGCCAGGTTGGGCTCACTCTAATGTTGGTATGATAACTGTTGGACGTGATGGAAGTTCTTGGGTTGTGGGGATTGATAGTAATGTTTATCAGTGGGTTAATAATAATTGGGTAAAAACGCCAACAGGTATGTTAAAACAAATTTCAGTTTATGAAAAAAATCTTGTTTGTGG
>Ga0172371_10010106_pt1 | contig 12834 bp, 15 predicted proteins | sample Lak12m_FD_114543 | JGI IMG/M metagenome (GOLD analysis project Ga0172371, IMG submission 114543) | Freshwater microbial communities from Kabuno Bay, South-Kivu, Congo - kab_022012_12m | ecosystem: Environmental > Aquatic > Freshwater > Lake | place: Democratic Republic of the Congo: South-Kivu... | reverse complement strand
TTTTCTCATATCAAAGAGCAAGTTAGCACGTTCGGCACCGCGATCATCAATTCTTTGATCCCGGCTGCCGACTACGGCCCGGTCAAGTTAAAAATGGCCGCCTGACTTTTTACCAGGCCATCATTATTGGTGCGTAAAACGCACCTTTTTTCCCGTTATCAGAGTAATAGCGTTTGCCAAAAATTTCTTCTGATTGCACCTTTTCAAATCCCCCTAAATCCCTCTTGTTCAAAGGGGGACTTTCAAGGGAATCTCAATAAGTTCCCCCCTTTGGCAAAGGAGGGTTAAGGGGGATCTTGACGCTATGCGCCTGGTCATACCGGAAAAGACTTTTTGAGGCGTTTGCAAAAAGGGTTTTTTTGTCACCCTGAGCGAAGCGAAGCGTCTCAAGCATTTAGAAATACGAGATTCTTCGCGGCGCTCAGAATGACAGACATGGTTTTCCCTGACTTTTGCAGGAGCCTCTTTTGGCAATCGGCATAATTGGGAGAATCAGGAACCTCGTCCTTGGCCCGCTCCCCAATTAGAATACCATCACTTTGGATTTAAATACTCCAGCACCCGGGCGAGGGCGCTGATGTCTTCGTTCCCCCAGCCCTGGGCCGTCCCGAGGCGGCAGAGGTGGAGGAGCGTCTGGCCTGCGGGGACCGGCGCCCCCAGGTCGAAGGCGGTGTCCACCACAAACTTGGCGTCCTTGGCCAGGTGTTTCAGGGGGAAGGCCGGGGGATAGGTGTAGTTCAGGAGGTTGGCGGCCTTGACCTGGAACATGGGGCAGTTCATGGCCCCGGCAGAAACCGTGTCCAGCATGGCCTCCGGGGCCAGGCCCCCCAGGCGGCCGAAGTTCAGGGCCTCGGCGAAGCCGGCCATCATCAGGCCCAGGAGCAGATTGATGAACATTTTCATCATGGACCCCTGTCCCACCGGCCCGCAATACACCACTTTTTTGCCCATGGCCAGGAAGAGGGGCGAAAGCTCCTCCACTCTGTCCTGGGGGCCGGCGGCCAGGATGACCAGGGCGCCGTCCGCCGCGGGCTGCTTGGTCCCGGACACCGGGGCGTCGATGAAGATGACCCCGGTGGGTTCCAGTTCCCGGGCCAGGTCTAGGGTGGCTTGGGGGGAGATGGAGCTCATGTTGATGAAGACCTTGTGGTCATTGAAGGCCGCGGCGGCCCCCTCCGGCCCCCGGAGGAGGTCGGCCAGGGCCTCGGGCCCGGTGACCATGGCAATGACCACGTCGGCGGCCCGGGCCAGGGTCCGGGGGGTGGAGGCCAGGCCGGCCCCGAGGTGCGCCAGGGGCTCGGCCTTCTCCGGGGTGCGGTTGTAGACCATGACGGGGTAACCGGCTTTCAAGAGATTGGCGGACATGGGCGTCCCCATGATCCCCAGACCCATGAATCCCACTTTGCGCTGCATGGTTTTGTCCTCCATAGGTTGCATACCGGGGCGGAATGATTAATGTTATCAGAAAAAATTCCCGTGGGGGAGAAAGGCGGTTCACCATGGCGAGACTTAAGCCCGGAGACCCGGCCCCGGCGTTCCAGTTGCCGGATCAACGCGGAAAGACGGTCAGCCTGGCGGATTTCGGCGGGCAGAAACTTCTAATCTATTTTTATCCGAGGGCCGACACTCCGGGGTGCACCCGGCAGGCGTGCAGCATCCGGGACGCCCGGGAGGAGTTGGGGGACCTGGGCCTGGCGGTGGTGGGCATCAGCCCGGACCAGCCGGGCAAACAGCAGAAATTCGATGACAAGTACGGCTTGAACTTTCCCCTGCTGGCGGACCCGGACCACCGGGTGGCGGGGGCCTTCGGCGCCTGGGGGGAGAAGACCCTGTACGGGAAGAAATCCATGGGGATCATCCGCTCGTCCTTTTTGATCGACGGGACGGGGAAGATCATGGCGGCCTGGTACGGGGTGAAGCCGGAAGATACGGCGCCCAAGGCCCAGAAGGCGTTGGCCGGCGGGTGATGGCAGGGTGGGCGGCACCCACCCTGCGTATTAAAAAGAAGGCAAGACTTTTGCGGTGGGGTCAATTCGGCGCTAGGCCGCGGTCGGCCGCTTCCAGATGCCCGGGATGGCGGTGCCGCAGAAGGCGCACTTGCCGTCTTTGAGGTGGACTTCGCTGATCTGGTAGCCCCGGCGGGCGATGATCTTTTTGCCGCAGTGATGGCAGAAGGTATTTTCAGCCTCATGGGCCGGGATATTGCCCAGGTAAACATACTTGAGGCCCGCCTTCATGGCCAGGTCCCGGGCCTGTTCCAGGGCGCTCAGGGGGGTGGGATAATGGTTGAGCATCTTGTAGAGGGGGTAAAACCGGGAGAAATGCAAAGGGGTCAGGGGGCCCAGTTCATCCTTGATCCAGGCGCACATCCGGGTGATTTTTTCCGGCTGGTCGTTGAACTGGGGGATGACCAGGTTGACGATCTCGAGGTGGACCTTGTGGCGGCGCAGGGTCTTCAGGGTGTGGAGCACCGGTTCCAGTTCTCCGTCCACCAGGTCCCGGTAAAATTTTTGGTCAAAGGCCTTGAGGTCGATGCAGGCGGCGTCCAGGAGCCGGGCCAGTTCCTCCAGGGGTTTGGGATTGATATAGCCGGCGGAATGGCAGACATTCAGAATCCCCGCCGGCCTGGCCAGGCGGCCCACCTCCCGCATATATTCAAAGAAGATGATGGGCTCCACGTAGGTGTGGGCGATGGAGGGGCAGCGGTTCTCCCGGGCGGCGGCCACCACGTGGTCAGGGGGCAGATCGTAGTTATAGGTTTTTTCCGGCCGGGCCTGGGAGATTTCCCAATTCTGGCAGAACTTGCAGCGCAGGTTGCAGCCGGCGGTGGCGATGGAAAAAGAGAGGCTGCCGGGCAGGATGTGGAAAAAAGGTTTTTTTTCAATGGGGTCCAGGTGGACGGCGCAGGGGTTGGCGTAGGCCAGGCTGTAATATTTGCCCTCCCGGTTTTCCCGGACGCCGCATTCCCCCCGGTCGCCGGGGAGGACCTCGCAATTCCGGGGGCAGAGCCGGCATTGGACCAGGCCCTTGTCCAGTTGGCGGTAGTAGGCGGCGGGATGCGGCTTCAGGAAGCCGTACTCCATGGTCTGGGCCCGGGCGGGGGCCGGCGGCAGGGGGAGGGAGAGGAGGGCCAGGGCCCCGGCGCTGCTCCGGAGAAAAGTCCGGCGGCTGCACCGCCAGTCAGGTAAACCTGGCAAACCGGATTTCATCAGAGATGGCCTTTCATGACGCGAGTTATCGGGGCGGCGCCTGAGGCCGGGCCGCCCGCATCAGCGAACCACATGAGGCTGGAGGCGGTTGGAGGCGGGCGGAGCGCTCAGAGCCCGTTGATACGGTTGCGCAGCACCCCGGAAGTTTTAAACACCACCACCTTGCGGGCCCGGAGGATGAGATTTTCCTTGGTTTGGGGGTTGCGACCCCGGCGGGCGTTCTTCTGTCTGACGGAGAATTTCCCGAAGCCGCTGATGAGCAGGTCATCTCCCTGGGCCAGGGATTCCTTCATAATGTCCAGGACCCGTTCCACCGTTGCGCGTGATTCCTGCTTGCTCAAACCCACCTGCGTCTGTAAGCGGCTGATCAACTTTTCCTTGGTGAGGGCCATAACCTGATCTCCTTGGGCTATCCCGGTGAAATCACTTAATTTATTATGAAGGAAATCCGGGAGGTGTCAAGTATTTTTTCTCGGGTCCTATAATGGGGAGGTGGCCCGCTTGCCTGGAGTTGGTTTGACCGGCGGCCGGCGCATGCTGAAATCCAGGGCCCTGAACTGGCAGGCGTCCACGCAGCGCAGGCACATGATACACTCCCGGCTGTCGATTTCCTGGTTGGGGATGACCCCGGTGGGACACTTGCGGATGCAGGCGCCGCACTCCACGCAGTTGCCTTCGACGAACTCCAACTGCACCAGGCTGATCCGGCTGAACAGGCTGTAAAAGGCGCCCAGGGGGCAGAGCGTCCGGCAAAAAAACCGGCTGATGAGAATGGTGCCGATGAGGATCAGGATGAGGATGATGATTTTGTTCCAGAAATAGAAGGTTATGGCGCCCCACAAGCCGGGTTTCAGCAAGAGGAGAGGGATGGCCCCCTCCAGGGTGCCGGCGGGACAGAGGAGTTTGCAGAACCAGGGGTGCCCCAAACCGGAGGTGTCCACAAAAAAGATGGGCATGGCCACCACCAGCACGGCCAGCACTGCGTACTTCCCCCAGCGCAGGGGTTTCCACAGGGAAAACTTCCGGGTGGGGATTTTGTAGAGCAGGTCCTGGATGAACCCGAAGGGACACATCCAGCCGCAGGTCAGGCGGCCTACGGCGGCGCCGATGAAGCCCACATACCCCAAAACGATGGCGCCGGTCATGGGAGAGCCGCCGGGGCTGAATCGGAGGCTGCCCATGAAATTCTGGAAGGCCCCCACCGGACAGGACAGCAAGGCCCCGGGACAGGAGTAGCAATTGAGGCCCGGATGACACACGGCTTTTAAAGGGCCCTGATAGATCACCGAACCGCCGAAGGGGAAGAGCAGATAGGCGTTGGTCCCAAAGGCGACCAGGGTCTGGATCAACCAGCGGAGACGGGTCATCAACCGACTCCGATGCAGGCCAGACAGATGGTGCTGCCCAGGTTCAGCAGATAGTTCGGATCACCGTAATTGATTCCCAGGATGAATAAGGCGGTAAAGATAATGAAGAGCCAGACAGCCTTCTTGGGCATGGACAACCTCCCGCGAAAAAGGACCCTGATGAATCAGCGAGCCGATGCAGGGAAAGAAATGGCCGGCGTTGGCACCCAACGCCCTCAGGGTCAGGATCGGCGACCGTGGTTTGGTCGTCACCCCACCCCGATACAGGCCAGTCAGATGGTGTTGCCGAGGTTCATCAGGAATCCCAATTCGCCGGTGTTGACCCCGATAACGAATAGGATGGTAAACAGGATGATGAGCCATAAGACTTTCCTGGTCATGCGCCAACCTCCGGCTTCAGCCCGCCCACCGAGACGGGCGGTGGATTGCTCCCCCCACTCAATTCTCATCATTATAATAACCCAGGCCACGGTGAGGGAAAAAAAATTTGTCCGGAGGGAAATGATTTCTTGACAAACATAAATATATTCTTATATTCAAATATTATGGATAATGGATATATGCGGGAGCGGTTAGACAAGGCGGCCCGGTGCCTCAAGGTGCTGGCCCACCCGACCCGCCTGCTGATCATTCATTTTCTGGGTCAAGGGGAACTGTCGGTGCAGGAGTTGGAAAAGGCGTTGGGGATCAGCCAATCCAACGCCTCCCAGCACCTGGGGCTGCTCAAGGACAAGGAGATCCTGGAATCCCGGCGGGTGGGCCAGCAGGTGTTCTATCGGGTGAGGGACCCCCGGCTGCTGCACCTGACGGCCATTACCCGGGAGCTGTTCTGCAAGACGGATTGACGGCCGGGAGGCAGCCAAAGGCCGGCGGCTTCACCTGAGGGGCTCAGGGGTCCGCCGCACTTGCCACCGCCGGTTGGCGGGCGGCAAGATCGAAAAAACGTAGGAGGAGAGAGACATCATGGCTGAATTTACCCCCCAGCGCACCCTGGATTGCCGGGGAGACGCCTGTCCGCTGCCGTTGCTCAAGACCAAGAAGGCCATGGCGGATATGGCCAGTGGTGAAATTCTGGAGGTGGTGGGCACGGACCCCGGCTCCAAAAACGACCTGCCCAGTTGGGCCGCCCGCACCGGCAACGCCTACCTGGGAGTGGAAGAAGAAGGGGAGCTTTTCCGCTTCTATCTCCGGAAAAAGTGAGGCGACCGTGGCAGGACCATTGGGAATCATGGTCGCCACCCCGGACTCCCTGGGGCATCTCCTGGGATTGGCGGCGGCGGCGGAGAAAAAGGGGATAGAGCTGGTCATCTTTTTAACCGGGGACGGGGTGCTGCTCACCCAGGAGCCCGGCTTCGCAAAACTGGCTGGACGGGGCCGGATGTCCCTGTGCGAGGTGAGTTTCCGGGGCCATGGACTGAAGGGCGAGGCGCCGGGGATGGGGTTCAAAGATTTCGCCACCCAGGCCCGGCACGCCGAGATGCTGGAGGATTGTCCACATTATATAATGCTGTAACGGAGGTTAAGATTCATGAAAAAAGTGGCGGTCCTGGTCCGTCAACCCCATCGCCAGTATGAGGCCCTGCGCTCCGGCTTGGGGTGTCTCCTGGAGGATCACCAGGTGACGTATCTGGTGCTGGATTACCCGGTGCAACTGGACGAGGCCTTTGCCGATAATCTGGGGTTTCTGGACGAAATGGAGGGGCGCCGGTTCAGCAATCATCCGGTCAACGTTAAACAGCACGGCTTCACCTACAAGTCTCTGGCGGAGATGGGGGAGCTGCTCCGGGAGCAAGACGTCATCATTCCCTTTTGAGGGGTCGGGGCAGGGGTCCGGGGGCGTCCCCGGAGAAAGCGGGCCGGGGGTCTGGCATAAAAAAGGTTTGCTGAAATTTTTTACGAGGGGAACCATGAAAATTCTGCATATTTACCGCCATCCGCCGGATGAGGTCACCCAAGCGCTGGTCGCGGCGGTCTCTCGGGACCGGCAGGCGACTGAATTTTTCTTGCACCAGGAGCCGGTGGATTATGACCGCCTGCTGGAGCTGGTGCTAACCCATGACCAGGCGATTTCCTGGTGGTAGAGAGGTAAGGTTAATGGTAAGTAAAAAAGATGCGGCGGCGGTTTCTTCCGGGGGCGCGGGCCTGAATTTAACGCCGGAGTTGGAGGATTATATCGCCCAGCAGGTCAGCAAGCAGGTGGCCGAAGAGTTGAAGAGCCGGGGTCTGGACCCGGCCCGGGCCAAGCGGGTGGCCATCGTGGCCACCAAAGGCACCCTGGACATGGCCTATCCCCCCCTGATTCTGGCTACCACAGCCGCAGCCATGGACATGGAGGCGGCGATTTACTTCAGTTTTTACGGGCTGGATATCGTTAACCGGAAAAAATACGGCAATCTGAAGGTGCCGCCCCTGGCCAACCCGGCCATGCCGGTGCCGATGCCCAACATCCTGGGGGTGCTCCCCGGCATGACCCGCATGGCCTCCTGGATGATGAAGGACTGGATGAAAAAGGGCGGGGCGCCCACCATTCCCGATTTGGTGGAGATGGCCCAGGAAAACGGGGTGCGCCTCATCGCCTGCCAGATGACCATGGACGTCCTGGGCATTAAGAAGGAGGACCTGATCGGCGGCCTGGAATTTGCCGGGGCCGGGGCCTTCCTGGACTACGCCGCCGACGCGGACATCACCCTGCTTGTTTAGGAAGTCGGGGGGAGGGGGCTCAGGGCTTTTTCAGAGACGGCCCTTAGACCTTCCCAAGACCTTATAAGATTTTCGGGCTGTTCGAAAAAGTTCAAAGTTGATGGTCTCGTAAAAAGTCCAAAATTCCCTCCCCCTTGATGGGGGAGGGTCAGGGTGGGGGTGAAATACTGGGCGCTTCGCAACAGGTATTTTCCCCCTCCCCTTAATCCCCTCGCACCCGGGGAGGGGAAATTGAGTTTTTGCGGGGTCATCAAAGTTCAAAGTCAATGCAGGGGCGCGCCGCGCGTCCCCTTCCTCCAGGATGGGGCGGCGGTCACGGAGGCCCGGCCTTTTGCCGGGGGGGTGGTGCTCCTTAAGCTGAACGCGGCGCCGGCACCCGGAGGCGGACATGGGCAAAGCGGCGTTGATCGTGGCGGATATGCTCAATGATTTCCTGGATCCCCAGGGTTCTCTCTATGTGGGACCCCAGGCCCGGGAGATCATCCCTTTTGTGAGCCGAAAAATTGCCGAATTCCGGGCCCGGGGCGATGTGGTGATTTTTACCTGCGACGCCCACGCCCCCGATGACCGGGAATTCAAACTCTTTCCCCCTCACGCCGTCAAAGGCAGTTGGGGGGCCCGAATCATTCCCGAATTGCCTTTGGCTCCCGGTGATCTGGTGGTGGAAAAGACCCGGTACAGCGCCTTTTCCCGCACCAACATGGATGAGCTTCTTAAGCAGGAGCAGGTGACCGAGGTGCACGTGGTGGGCGTGCTCACTTCCATCTGCGTCCTGGAGACCGTCAAGGAACTCTTCGATCGGGACATCCCGGCAGTGGTGTACCGTCAAGGGGTGGCCGACGTGGACCCTGAAGGCCATGCCTTCGGCCTGAAACAGATGGAGCAGGTCCTGGGGGCGCGGGTGGTTTGAGCGCGGCTTGCCCTCAAATAAGGTATTTTAGCCATTGCCAAAAGAGGCTCTTGCAAAAGTCAGTAAAAACCACGTCGGTCATCCTGAGGGCAGCTAAAGATCTCGTATTTCTAAATGGTTGAGACCATTCGTTTCGCTGGGGGGGACAAAAAAACCATTTTGCAAGAGCCTCAAAAGTTTTTTCCGTTATGGCCCCGGCTCCAAAGGCCTCAATCGCCCCTCTCCCCCCTTTATCAAAGGGGGGAAATCAATGGAATTCCTTCCGGCCGGGGCGGGTTTGAAACCCGCCCCTACAAGTGCTGTCGAAAGGTTATCCGGTTCATTTCACCTCAAAGCTAACCCGGTCTCAGGGCCTCGGGGTCACCGTGGCCGTTCCCGTCTGGGTGGTGCTGGCGCCGGTGGCCGGCGGCAGGTTGAGGTTGCTCTGCAGGGTGTTGGTCACCGTGGCCGGGGTGGTTAGGGTGGCCGGCGCCGCGGTGGCCGTGCCCACGTAAGAAGGCGTATTGGTCGTGCCGCTGATGGTCTTGAGCACCTGGGTGGTGGACACCCCGGTCAGGGCGCCGCCGGTGGGGCCGGCCACCGCGCCCACGGTGGTCACGGTGATGGGGGCCGCAGTGGCGCTGCCGAAGGAGCCGGGCTGACTCGACTGGCTGGTAATGACCACGTTGTTATTGATGGGTCCGGAAACGGCGGCGGGGTTGGAGGCGGCGGCGGCGCCGATGAGGGGCGTGGGGGTGGTGAGGGTGTAGCCGCTGCCATCGGCGGTGGCCACCTGGTTGCAGGCCCCGGTGGACGTCTGGACAAAGGAGGAGGTGGTCTGGCCGGAACCCGTGGGCACCGAGACCAGGTTGGCGGAAACTTTATCCGGCGCGCCGCTGGTGGGGACCAGGTCCACAAACTGCCCCGTCAGCTTGCCCGAGGGCTCCAGGGTCACCGGCCCGGTGAGGGGTTGCCCCGGACCGGGAGTGGCGGTGACGGTGGCCACCCCCCACTGGGTTTCCCAGGATGACCCGGCCACCACTCCCTGGGTGGCCAGGGTGCCGGGCCCGCTGCTGGCGGGGAAGGAGTTTACCGTGGAGGACTGGGCCGCCGCGAAGCTGGTGGTGGTGGGGGTGGAGGTGGACCCCGTGGTGCGGGTGCCGGACAGGGTGGCCGTATCCTGGACCGTCATGGTGCTGAGCTGACCCGAGGGGGACAAGGGGGTGGTGCTGCTGGCAATATTCCAGTTCCCGCTGGCGGTCTCGGTAAAATAGGCGCCCGGCGCCTGGACCAGGGTCCCGCCGCCGGTGCCGGTGGCGCTGCCGCTTAACCAGTTGCCGTAGTAATTGTAAATCAGGCGGCCGTCGGCGGCCAGGGCGACGTTGCCGCTCCATTGATACTGGGTGCCGGTGCTGCTGGCGCCGTTAAAGGTCATCTGGCCGGAGAGGGTCTGGCCGGGGACCCCGCTGACGGTGCCGTTCATGGCGCCGGTGAGGCTGACCCAGTTGGGGGTCAGGGCGCCGGTGGTGATGGAGGTCCGGGTGCCCAGGTCCTGGGCGATGAAGTAGCCGCAGTAGCTGGTGGGGAGAGGCTGGGCCCCCGACCCGAGGCGCTGGCCCCAGCCGTAGCCCTCGATGCTGGCCAGGGTGAAGGGGGCCGAGCTGGCGCCGATGCGGAAGCCGTTGTAGGACTGGGTAAAACTATAAAGGGTCCCCTGGGTCAGGGTGCTGATAGGCGGCGAGCCCTGGGGGCTCGAATTGACCTGCAGGGGGCCGACGCTGCTGGGGACAAAACTGGGGCTGGCGATGAAGAAGCTGCCGCCCGCCACGCCCGCGGTCCCGGAAGGGGTGAGGCTGATCTGGCCGGGCATGGACATAGACAGGGCCGGGGTGTTGACGCTCAGGGTGGCGTTGCCGAACACGGCCCCCAGTGGGTTCTCGTTCACCACGCCCTCCAGGGACTGGGTGGCGGTGGCCCCCACCGGCCCGGAACTGGAGGCGGGCAGGCTGCCGCTGGGCGACCAGAGGTCGAACAGGCCGCTGAAACTGCCGATGCTCCCGCCGTACACCAGGGAACGGGACCCGCCGGTCCCGGACAGGGACAGGCTCCCGTTGGTGCCGTTGCCGGTGAGGGCGTAAGTGCCGCCAGGTCCCATGGTCTGGCTGAAGTAGTAGCCCGGCCACTGCTGCATGGTGCCCGAGGCGGTGCCGAAGCTGGGGGTGGGGCCGCCGTTGGGGAAGCCGGCCCAGGCGCCGGTGTAATCAAACTTGGTGTAGCCGTCGCTATAGATGCTCACCGGACCGGTGTAATTAAAGCTGGCGCCGTTGAGGAAGCTGCCGATGAAGGTCATGGTGCCGGTGAGGGTCTGGCCCAGGGTCCCGGACACGCTGCCCCCCATCTGGGAGACGCCCACCATGGAGCCGTAGCCGAGGGAGGAAGCGGTGGTCAGGGGCGGGGAACCACTGCCCAGGGCCCAACTGCCGTTATTGTAAAGGCCATAGTAACTGTTGAGGTATTCGGTCCCGGGGGTGTTGCCGGCGCCGCTGGCCAGGCGCCGCCCCCAACCGCTGCCGTAGGTATAGATCGTGCTGTCCGGGGTCCACCACATGCCGATATTCAAGCCCAGCATGCCGCTATAGGTCTGGGTGAAGTTATAGACCGCGCTGACCGGCGGGGTCGGTGCGGCCCCGGCCGTCTGGGTCATATTGTAAACCCCGGAGGAGAATCTGCCGTCATTATACTCGGTGCCGTAGACGGTGCTGGTTAATTGACTGCCGGAGAGGGAGGCCGTGCCTACGAAGGGCTCCGTGAGCCACCGGTTGGACAGGCAGGGGGTCGGGGCCAGGGGGAGCTGGCTCACGAAGGGGGCGTCCGGGTCCGAGGGAAAGAGGGTCAGGGCCCCCAGCCCGGTAAGGGGATCCAGGACGCCCTCAATGGTGCAAGGCAGGTCGCCCAAGCGATACTGAGTGAAATAGTATTGCCAGGGAGCGGTTTCCGTCCCCGTCAGGTTGGCGGCGAAGTTTCCGGCAAACGCCCCGGTGCTGCTGCCCCCGGCCCACAGGGTGGATATGCTGTTGGTGTTATAGGGCGCCGACGATTGTTGCACCATGGCCCCGTCCATGGTCTGGGTGAAATAGGCGCCGGGGGTCGTGGTTTGGGACCCGGAGGCCGACAAATAACGGTAGGAGGAGGAGAGGGCGCCGTTGGAGTAGGTAAAGGTTATTTTTCCCGAGGGGTCGATGGACACGGTGCCGGGGAAGGAGTAAGTGTATCCATAGGCGGTGGTGCCGGTGGCGGTGGCGGCGCCGGTCAGGGTGGAGCCCGGCGTCCCGGTGACGGTGCCGGAGAGGATGCCGGCGCCGCCGCCGGTCCAGGACTCCCCGGGAGTGAAAGCCTGCCCCGCCACGATGGTGCGGGCGCCGGAGCTGCTGCTGGTATAGTATTCCGGGAAGGTGCCCGCGGGCCAGGAGCCGGTGAGCCGGCCCCAGCCGGTGGAGGACATGGTGTTGGAGGTGGTGGTAGTCGCCGTGCCTTGCCAGGCGGAGTAGCCGGTGGCCTGGAAGGAATAGGTGACCGGCGCCGGCGGCGTAATCGGGGTGATCCCGTCGGTGGTATTGATGATTTGATTAAGGACGGACACCTGACCGGTGGCGGGATCAATGGAGACGGCCACCCAGGTATTGCCCGCGAGGTTGGGCGTCGGGCTAAGGGTGTTCAAGAGGGCGCCGCCGGTCACGGTGGAGCCGCCGGTGCTCGTAGGGATGACCGTGCCGCCGTTATAAAGACTCAAGAGGAGCCCGGCGGTGGTGGACAGGTTGGTGCTGGTGGTGGATTGGTCGCTGTAATTAAACACCGAAACCCGGTAGGGAGCTCCCTGGTTGAATTGCTGAACCGTGATGACCTCGCTGCCGCCGGCGCCGGTATCATCTTGATGCAGTAAGGCATAGGGCTGACTGGTCGTGCTTCCCGGATTGCCAAAATAGACATGGAAAAGGCTGGTGCTGCCGGGCTGCGGCCCGGTCAGGTGGGTGTCCAGGTCAACGCCTCCGGTCCCCCAGGTGGTCTGGAGATTGAAGGGGGGGACGGCCAGGCCGCTGGGGGGAGGCGTCGGGGGAGGCGTCGGGGTCGACGCCGGGGTCGGCGTCGATGGTGGCGGCGGTTGTGACGGCGGGATAGTCACGGTGTTGATGGTGGTGACCTGGGTGCTGCCGGTGCCGGTGACTAATCCTATGGGGGCCACGGCCGGCACCGCCGCTCCGGTGGTGGACGTCGGGGTGATCAAGGTGGGATCGCTCCCGCCGGAGCCGGAGAGGTATTCGACCCCGCCGGCGCCGCTGGTGGTGATGCCGCCCCCGGCGCCGGCGCTGGTGGAACTGAGGAGAGTTTCATCCGTCGGCGGCAAGACGGGCAGGGCCTGAGCGGCGCCGGTGGGGGTTGTGGCCGTGGGGGTGATGGTCGGCGTGGCGCCGGGCGTCGGGGTGGCTAGGCCGGTGTCAGGTTTGCTCACCCCGGCTGGCGATTCGCCCCGGCCGCCGGGGCCGGATTTGCCCCACCCGGGCCCGGCCATCCGGTCACTCTCCTTGGCTTTTGCCCGGGAGGCCAGGCCGGTGGCCACCTGGTTCATGAACAGCTCCCGGTCTTGTTTGGTAAGGCCATAGGGCAGGGTGGG
>Ga0172371_10010105_pt1 | contig 12835 bp, 16 predicted proteins | sample Lak12m_FD_114543 | JGI IMG/M metagenome (GOLD analysis project Ga0172371, IMG submission 114543) | Freshwater microbial communities from Kabuno Bay, South-Kivu, Congo - kab_022012_12m | ecosystem: Environmental > Aquatic > Freshwater > Lake | place: Democratic Republic of the Congo: South-Kivu... | reverse complement strand
GTGGGTGGCCGCGAAAAGAAGCTCCAGGCCCGCGAGAAGAACGTGACCGACCTCGCTGCATCGTACGAGCGTATGAACGAGAAAGTCCGCGAAACGCTCGAACGGGTGGCGGGCATGACCCAGGAAGATGCCAAGAAGGCGCTCATCTCGGAGCTCATCGCACAGGCCCGCCTGGACGCTGCCCGCGACCTCAAGACCATCGAGGACGAAACCCGGGAGCAGGCCGAGCAGAAGGTGCGCAACATGCTTGCCACCGTCCTGGGTCGGTACGCCGGCGAGTTCGTCGCGGAACGCGTCGTCACGTCGGTGACAATCCCCAACGAGGAGATGAAGGGGAGGATCATCGGCCGGGAAGGCCGCAACATCCGTGCGTTCGAGGCCGCTGCCGGTGTGGACCTGATTATCGACGACACGCCGGACACGGTGGTCGTGTCCGCGTTCTCCGCAGTCAGGAGAGAGGTTGCGCGGCTCGCTCTCGAGAAGCTGCTCCAGGACGGGCGCATCCACCCATCCCGCATCGAGGAGATTGTCAAGAAGACCGAAAACGAGGTCGAAGGGGCCATCAAGAAGGCCGGCGAAGCCGCTGCCATGGAGTGCAACGTGTTCGGCCTCAATCCCGAGCTGGTAAAGCTGCTCGGACGTCTGAAGTACAGGACCAGCTACGGACAGAACGTGCTGGCACACTCGGTCGAGGTCGCACACCTTGCCGGCCTCCTTGCCGGCGAGCTGGGAGAAAACGTGAAGCTGGCAAAGCGCACCGCCCTGCTGCACGACATCGGCAAGAGCGCTGACCAGGACCAGGAAGGGCCCCACCACATCGTCGGGTCCCTGCTTGCCAAGAAGTACGGCGAGCCGCCCCAGGTCGTGCACACCATCCGCGCCCACCACGAAGAGCCGGAAACCGTCCTGGACCACATCGTGATCGCTGCCGATGCCATCTCCGGTGCACGGCCCGGCGCACGCCGCGAGCTCCTCGAGTCCTACCTGAAGCGCCTCGACGACCTCGAAGGCATCTCCAAGACGTTCAAAGGTGTCCAGGACGCCTACGCGTTCCAGGCCGGCCGCGAGATCCGCGTGCTGGTAAGTCCGGAGCAGGTCTCCGACGCCGAGATCCAGATCCTCTGCAACGACATCGCCAAGAAGATCGAGCAGGAGCTCACGTACCCCGGTCGCGTCAAGGTCGCAGTCATCCGCCAGACCCGCGTAGAGGCATACGCGAAGTAGCGCCAGAGCCCGTGCAGCCGACCGCTCTCGGTGTGCCCCACTACCCCGTCGGTGAGGACGGTGCCCGCGTGCAGTCACTCAGGCAGGACATAGTTCCCCGACGTGAGTATCCTCACGCACGAGTCCGACACGTTCAGATCATACAGCGCTCCGCTGTTGGTGCGGATCTCGTCCAGTGCGGCCTCGATGCCCAGTGCCGCCCGGTAGGGGCGGTGGGATGCCATTGCCTCGACGACGTCCGCCACGCCGATGACGCGGGCTTCCATCAGGATGTCGGTTCCCCTGAGCCCGGCCGGGTAGCCTGAGCCGTTCACGCGCTCGTGGTGTTGGAGAACGATTCCGGCTATGGGCCAGGGGAACTCCACGTCCTTGAGTATCTGGTAGCCGACAACCGGGTGGTTGCGGATGAGCTCCAGCTCGCTTTCGAGGAGCTTGCCCGGCTTCGCAAGGATCTCCGCGGGCACGGCAATCTTGCCCAGATCATGGATCTGGCCGGCCATTCGCACGGCGTCGACCGAGTCTTTGCCCAAGCCCATGTCGGACGCGATCGCACGCGCAAGCTCGGCGACTCGGCGCTGGTGGCCCGCAGTGTAGGGGTCTCGTGATTCCACCGCTCGCGCCAGGGCCTGGATTGCTCCTGCAAACCCTTTTCGCAGAGTCTCCAGCGCCCGTCGCTCTTCCACACTCATGCCCGCCTTGCAGCCATCCAGGAAGTCGGAGCGTCCCTGCTCCCTCTTGCCGCCGGGGATGTACTTCAGTTCGCCAGCCATTCATGTCCTCGTCTTCTCATCTGGTAAGATCAGTGAAACCATACGGCGGCCACGGTCCGCTTACTTCACAGACGAGCCCCTCCCTGGCAGTGTGCCTGTTGGCATCCTGCGCAGCTTCCAGGAACGCCAGTCTACGGCTGCGCTGTACGAGGAACGCCCTGTGGTCCACCAACTCGACGTTGCCGCCGCAAATGGCATCCGGCTGGACGCGGCGGGGCTTCGCTTCCACAGCCAGCGCCAGCAGCTCCGCCATCATCAGATCCGCCTCACGGGAAACGCGGCAGCGCATCTCTTCGGCCAACTTCCCTTCGGCTTGCTTCCTTCGAAGATATGATGCCCCGTTGCTCGACGACACCGAAGAGGCGCCTTCGCCTTGTGCCTCCCTGAGACGCTTGGAAGTGTCGGAGAACAGCTTGACGGACCACTCCTCCTTGTCCTCCACGTAGCGAAGGTAGCTCACAAGCATCGGGTAGCGGCGTTCCAGCATCTCCCCTATCTTCTCCGATGATGAAAAGAGAGTGCCGAACCGGACTGGGTAGACCGGGGCATGCCGGAGTGCCATCCGCAGGACCTCGTGGTGCCGGCAGGCCCGCGGCGACACCCACTTGAGGTCTGTCATGTGCGCTTCCCCTTCCGTGCCCGTCCACTGTGCGAGTGGAACCGTGCTCCACATGGCGGTAAGGCCGCGGTGCGCCAGCAGCGACATAGGCGTGCCCGCTTCCACGCCGGATTCTCCTGCGACCGGTGGAGCGCTCCATCCGCACACGCAGAAGAGGTAAGCTGCCGAGACCCCCGAGAGTCCCTCCAGACGGCCTGCCCCGAATTGCTCCCAGGTTTCCATGCCTATTTCTCCTTCTTCCCGCGCACTTCCAGCACCGCACACTTCAGGTCGTCCATTCGGAGGTTCACTGGTGCTTCGCTGTCCCCTGATGCGATCGCCACCCTCAGCGCCGACAGCGCCGCCCCGTAACAGACGGACGCAAGATCCGCGCCGCTGAACCCCTCTGTCGCCGCTGACAGATCATGCACGTCGACCGCGGCATCCGGACACTTCCCTTTGAGGTGCACCAGCAGGATCTGCTCCCGTTCGTCCCGATCGGGAAGAGGCAGCTCGATCGTCTGGTCGAACCTCCCCGGCCGGAGAACCGCGGGGTCGAGAAGGTCGGGCCTGTTCGTGGCCCCAAGGACCAGGACGTCCCTCAATTCCTCCACTCCGTCGAACTCGGCGAGGAACTGCGACAACACCCGCTCACTCACGTGCGAGTCCATGGACCCCGCCCCCCGTGCGGGGATGAGCGCATCCACCTCGTCGAAGAACACTATGCAGGGCGCTGCCTGCCGTGCCTTGCGAAAGACATCGCGCACGCCCTTCTCCGACTCCCCCACGAACTTGGACAGGAGCGCGGGGCCTTTGACCGAAATGAAGTTCACCTGGCTCTCGTTCGCGATAGCCTTTGCCAGCATCGTCTTACCCACTCCCGGCGGTCCCGTGAGAAGTATGCCCTTCAGCGGCCTGATGCCCGCACGCTTGAATGTCTCCGGGTGCTTCAAGGGCCATTCTACAGACTCCTGGAGTCTCTTCTTCGCTTCGGTCAGTCCTCCGACGTCATCCCACCGCACGTCGGGGACCTCGACGAACACCTCGCGCATCGCCGAAGCCTCTACGTCCCTGAGTGCGGAGCGGAAGTCCTCCATCGAGACGACCAGCGCTGCCAGCTTGTCATACGGGACGCTCCCGGCGCTGAAGTCCAGGTCCGACATCATGCGTCTCAGGCACTGCATCGCTGCCTCGCGGCACAGCGCTTCCAGATCCGCACCGACGAAGCCGTGAGTGACGTCCGCCAGTCCCTTCAAGTCTACGTCCTCTGCAAGCGGCATGCCCCGGGAGCGGATCTCGAGGATCTCCAGCCGCCCATTTCGGTCCGGGATCGGGATGGATATCTCCCTGTCAAACCTCCCGGGCCTGCGCAGCGCGGGGTCAAGCGCGTTGGGGATGTTTGTCGCTGCGATCACGATCACCCCTTGTCGCTGGTTGAGGCCGTCCATTAGGGCTAGCAGTGTCGCTACGACACGCTTCTCCACATCGCCGACCACCTTCTCTCGGTGCGGCGCTATCGCGTCGATCTCGTCCAGGAAGATTATGGCAGGACGCTTCTTCCCCGCCTCTTCGAAGATCCGCCGCAGATGGGCCTCGCTCTCCCCGTAGAATTTATGCATTATCTCCGGGCCGCTCACCGCAATGAAGTGGGCTTCCGTCTCGTGCGCAATGATCCTCGCAATCAGCGTCTTGCCGCAGCCCGGCGGCCCGTAGAGGAGGACCCCTTTGGGCGCGTCGATCCCCAGCCGATCGAAGACCTCGGGATAACGCAGAGGCAGCTCTATCATCTCCCTGATGCGCTGTAGCTGGGGCTTGAGCCCTCCTACGTCTTCGTACGAAAGCGATTCTCCCCGGTCCTCCTGTCTGCCCGTCTCCACGGTAAGCTGTGTCGCAGGGTTGATGACGACCGGCCCCGACGGTGAGGTCTTCAGCACCTTGAAGTCGGTCGACTTGCGCCCGAACAGAGTCGCCCGGATTCGATCCCCGGTCAGGATCGGAAGGCCGTCAAGGAGGCTGCCGATGTACTGGAGATCGCGTGGGGCGGGGGAGACCGACATCGGTGCAATGGCTACCTGGGCAGCGGGCTGCGCGCCGCATGCTTTCACCTGCACGTTGTCGTCGATCCCGATGTCCGCATTATCTCTCGTCACTCCGTCGATTTGTATCCGAGATTGCCTGCGGACGTCCTTGTACGCCGGCATCGCTCTGGCGATGGTACGGCGTTTTCCGAGGACTTCCACGCAGTCCCCGACCTTGATGCCAAGGCGCTGGATGTCGTCGGGGTCCATGCGGGCAAGCGCCCTGCCGACGTCCTTGGGAAGGGCTTCCGTGACCCTAAGCTTCAGCTCCGCATCTCCGCGTGCCATCACTTCTCCCTCTTGGGCGGAGCAGGGAACCTGATCTCCACCACCCCGTCGTGACACTCGATGGTCATCGTCGCCGGCTCGGGCGACCTTGGCAAAAGGACCTCCTTCCGATACTCCTTGCGGCTTCCGTGAGCGGAGATCGTCAGCACGTCGCCCGCCAGTTCCGCCTGGATGTCCTTGCGTTCGACGCCAGGCATCTCCGCCACGAGGAGCAGTCCGTCGTCCTCGTCGAACAGGTCGACCATCGGTTCCCGGATCTCATGCACGGATGCCTGGCCTCCTTCGTCCTGCTTGGGGCGTACGCTCCCGAAGGGCTCGACCTTGACCTCGCCTTCAGGCCCCAGCCCCATCTTCACGTTTATCCCGTAGACCCCCCGGAGCCCCTTCGGGTCGCTGCCCCCTGTTTGACCGGAATGCCTGAGCTCCGCTCCCTTCTCCGCCAGGTCGCTCAAGCTCTCTATGAGCCCAGCCAGCCCTTTGAGGATCCCACCAAGCCCACCCTCGTCCGACTTGCGGTTCATGCGTCATCCCCCACGAGCTCGGTATCGAGGTGCACGTCCACAAAGCTATACGGAGGACATGGACCGCTGATGTCGATGGTGAAGTTGTCATCGAAAAGGGTGGCAGCCGCCTGGACCCCGGCTTCGAGCTTCTCCATTCCTTCGCGCTCGATCAGGCAGGTGAAAGTCGATATCTCCTGATCGGTTCGCGGTGCGTTGCGCCGCACCTCGATGCAGTGCGGGGCGAGCGCTGCTTCCGCCCGTGCGGCGAACGTCTCTCTGTCTTCCCCGCGCAGCTCGTCGAATTTGCGCCCGAGCTCCATCCTGGAATCGCGCGGTGTCCCGTGCGAACCGAGCCCGAAGACCTCGTCCCGCATCCGCCTCAGGTCGGGATGGAGCCCCATGTAGTACTCGTAGATGTTGGGAACGTCCAGGGACAGCCTGACGGACGCTTCCGCGGTGTCGCTCAGCCTCTCCAACTCCACTGCCAGCCGTGTGCCGGCCGCGTTCATGGCCTTGAAGAGGGTCTTCTCTCCCCGGGCCAGAGTCCCGAAAGCAACGGGCAGCGGAGTGCACTGCTTCATGATGTGGGAGATCACCGCCTGGTGCGCGGCAAGGTGCCGCCTCTCGGGCCTTACCCGTGCCTCCGGAAAGGCGCTGGCGATCGCTGCCACCCCGTTGCGCAGGAATCTCCCCAAGGGTGCACCGTTGACCCCCGGCACCGACAAGTCGCACCTCCTGTCGGAAAGCACGAATGCGTAAACGTACAACCAACTCGCCTTCGCTTCAGCCATATCAGACCTCCTTTCAACGGTTCGCTCAACCGCCCCGCCCGTCCCTCTCCTTGCCCTTCTCGCAATACGCATGCCAGATCCCATTCGCCCGCAAAAGGGCCCCGGGAGCGGGCCCCATGCCGGAGCGTGGCGCTCGTTCCATGGCGCGAGAGCCATCACCTATGGCACGCCCTGTCAGCATCGATCGTCCTGCTTGTCCTTGTCGGCGCCTGCTACTGTTTTTGTATAAATACCATATTTCTTGATCTTAAGATATATGGTCTTGTAGTCCACTTTCAGCATGCGGGCAGCATGGGCCTTGTTGCCGTGTGCGCGCTCGAGCGCCTGCTTGAGCACGAGGGTCTCCACGGCTGCCACGCTCCGCTCGACGATGTCCTTCAAGGAAGCGGGGCAGGGCTCGCCGTGCTCGACTTGGCCCTCCGCTACGCCGTGGGCGGGTCCGCCATCGGCGCCATTGCTCGGGCTGATCGTCAGGTGGAGGTGGCCGCCTTGCACCCCGCGGACCACCGCGTCCACCGTGCGGTGTTCGTCGGTGGTCTCGCTCCATCTTTCCGTTCCGAGCGCGCCGATCTCCTCTGCGGTCACTTCATCCGAAGCGGCAAGGACGGCCCTGCGCACCACGTTTCGCAGCTCCCTGACGTTGCCAGGCCAGTCCCAGGCCAGGAGGGACTCGACCGCGCAATCGGTGAGCCTGCAGGGGCCGCGGCCCAGCTCAGAGCACGCACGGGCCACAAAACGTTTTGCCAGGTACGGCACATCTTCCTTCCTCTCGCGCAGCGGCGGGACACGGATCACGTACTCCGCGATCCTGTAGTACAAGTCCGTGCGGAACCCCGTCTCAGGCTGGTTCCCCAGCGGGTCCGCGTTGGTCGCACAGATGACTCTTACGTCCGCGGCGGTGGGGGACGTGGCACCGATCCGGTAGAAGCACCTCTCCTGGAGCAGTCGCAACAGCTTGGCCTGCATCGGGGGGGGGAGATTGGAGATTTCGTCCAAAAACAGGGTGCCTCCTGCCGCGGCCTCGACCTTGCCGGACTTCTGCCGGTCCGCACCGGTGAACGCGCCACGGAGGTGGCCGAACAGCTCGGCCTCGATCAGCGTGGCAGGGATGGCACCGCAGTCGAGCGGGACAAGAGGCGCTGACCTCCTGCGGCTGCCCTCTTGGATCGCCTTGGCCACCAGCTCCTTGCCGGTGCCCGTCTCCCCGAGCACCAGCACGGAGTAGTCCGTGGGCGCGACGCGCTCCACGTCGGCCTGAAGCGCAGCCACCTGGGGGCTGGGGCCCATGTGATTCGCCAGAGATTGCTGGGGCATGGAGACGTTCATGTTCAACTCCCCCGTTGCCTATTTTCGCCCCCGGGCCGTCCCTTCGGGACGCCGATGGGGTAGTCCACAGCAATGTCACGGTCCAGCCAGCGGGCAGGAGCGTGCAGTATCCCAAGGAAGAGAAGTCCCGTTTCTCCGGGAAGGAGCGTCCGGTTGATTCTCGACGCGATGTACCTGTCACGGCGGACGAGCAGCGAAGCCGACATGTCGCGCGGACCCTCGCTGTCCTCGATAGGCAGCCCGTCAGCAGCTCGTGCACATGCTCTCCGCACCATCTCGTATTCCTCCAGCAGCAGTCGGGGTGATTCGGTCCCGCACAGCAAGGCGCCCCTTTCCACCAGCGCCAACACCAACCTGTGGTTTGCGCTGCCTGCCTTTACCAACTCTTGTACTATTCGCAGCTCGTGGCCGCATACCGGAAGGGCATCCTGATAGACCCTCGTGCGTGAGAAGTCCAGGTCCCAGCTCAGCACCTGGTCCGAAAGGAACTCCCAGAAGCGCTTCGACGTGCAGACCATGTCCAGCCAGGCTTCCCGCCCTACCCGCGAGATGGACGCGTTCGAGATCTGCTCGGCAAGGCTTCCCATGTCTTCTTGCGAGTGGACAACCGGGACATGGAGAAGCCGACGCGGCGCGCCGGCCGGTGCAGCACAGGTTCCCTTTGCAACTCTCTTGGCGTGGCTACGTTCCATCTCGCTTCTCGCCGGGTTACGCTCGGCACGGTACGTCAGTTTCCGTTCCCACATCGATCGGTAGCGCCTTTCCCGCACGGACGGCAATCGGGGCGGAGCACGGATCCTCCGTAGGGAAGTCAACCTACTCCGGTGTCGGGCGATCGCCCGACACAGGCATCCGCCCCGCACGTGCACGCCTGCTGCCTTGGACCCGCCAGGTACGACTCCCGCGTCCACCAGTCGATTCCCATCTCCCTTGCCTTGTCCACTGAACAGATGAGAAGCCGGATCTGGATGGTGAGCAGCTCTATGTCCACCAGCTTCACCTTCACGTCACCCGCAATGACGATGCCCTTGTCGAGGACCCGCTCGAGGATGTCTGCCAGGTTGGAGCTGCTGGTTGCGTGCGTAATCGACGGGGTCTGATGTTGCATCGGTCGCCTCCTCAAACGAGCTTGCCCAGCGGCCCGAGATCGAGATTCAAATCGCCCTTCTCGATGCCGAACTCGACTCTGAGCCTCTCGATCTCCTCAGCTTGGCGCATAAGCACCGTTCCTATCTTCTCGATCTGTTCGTCGGTCAGCGTGCCGGACTCGAATCGTCGGAGCGCCTGCTTCTCCATCAGCTCATGCAGCAGGCGCACGATGACGAGGACGAGCTTGCCGAGACCGTTCTTCACTTTGTCCGGCTCCAAGTTGATCCTTGCTGCCGGAGCAGAAGACTGAGCGTTCAAGGGCGCTCCTTGGTCTGGAAGTCGGCGGGCACCGCATTCTCGCGAAGGGCAGTCTCCACGGACGCGAGAAACGCACGAAGATCTATGTACAGCAGGTCAACGTCCGCCACCGAGATTATGATGTCCGCCTGCGCCACGGCACCTTTCGCAAGGACGCGGTCCAGCGCCTCGCACAGGCTGGTCGGGCGATTCGAGGGGTAGGAAGTCTGCACCGTCAGCCTCCTTGCTCAAGCTGGTCGAGCTGCGCCACGATACGTTGCTCCTGCATGTCGAATTCCTCCTCGGTCATCTGCCCGGACTCCAGCAACGAGTACATGCGGACGAGATCCTGCCGGAGGGCCAGGAGTTCCTCCTCCCTCGAACTTGCGCACGCTTCCTGGATCTCCTTGGCGATCCAGATAAGTCCCTTGAAGAGCATCGTCAGTACCTGATTCTAAACGCCTCGTCCTGGTCCCGGCGGTTCCGCCGCATGGGGCGTGCCTCACGTACTCCGCCGCGGCCGTCTCGTCCGGGCTCGGCCCCGGTCCGAGGGCCGCCGGCTTCCGACACGTCTTCCGAATGCTGTCCATCGACCGTTCGCTCGCCTTGCGCCTTGAGGAGGCGATCCTTCTCCCCGTCGATTTCACGCATCCTGCTGTCCACCGCGGCGATCCGCTTCTGGGCGCTCTCCTTCTCCCTCATGCGGCGTTCCCTCTCCATTTCCAGGCACGTGATCCTCAGGTATGCCTTGTACGCGAGGGCAAGATCATCTGCTCCGCCTCCAAGACTGGTCTTGACGTTCCGCATCGACCGGACGTTTCTCTGGGTCCCGCTCATTGCTCCTCCTTTGCCGCAATCGTTGCGGCCCTGCTCACTGCTCGCCGGCCGTTTCACGCAGCGCGCAGACCTTCCCCATGACCTGCATCACTCGGCGCGACGGGAGGGGCGTCCCCTCCCTTGTCACCTTGGCGGACTCAACTCCCAAGATGTCTTCGCACGCCCACCTGAAAAGCGGATCGGACGCGCTCGCGTGCGCCCCCCGCCCCGCCAGCACCCTCGCCATCGCGATGCATGCGCGGATGGACGGGCGGTGCTTGTTCTTGCTTGCGAAACGCAGCTCCCTGACGATGTCCACAATGATCTCCGCGTCTCGGTCCTCGACGCCGGAACGAGCCATCGTGATAGCTGTCTCGGTGTCGCGATCGTAGTGTTCCACGCGGATTGTAATCAGTCGATCCGCAAGAGCGTCCTGCGCCTTGTGAGTCCCGACGTATTCCTCCGGGTTCGAGGTGAAGATTGCCCTGAAACCCGGATGGACGTTCAGGTAAGCCTGTCCCATCGACCCGAGCCTGGGGAGGTCCAGGATGCGCTCCTCGAGGATCGAGAGAAGGACGTTGTTCGCCTCAGGCCTCGACCGCGTGAACTCGTCGTAGATCAGGGTGTGGCCGTGCTTGCACGCGGTAGTGAGGCGGTTGTCCACCCAGGTCTTTTCCATCTCCTCCTGTGTCTTCAGCACCGAGTGGATGAAGTTGTCGACCATGCGGAAGCGCCTGAACCCGTTGTCGTTGCCGATAAGGTCCGAGCTCCCGAACTCGTCGTCGCCGTGGATCAGCGTCACGGGCCTGCAAAGCTGTGAAGCGACGTGGAACGCCAGAGTCGTCTTGCCCGTTCCGGCCGGGCCGGCGAAGTGCACGGCATACCCCGCCTTCAGGTACGCCAGCGCCCTGTCCGCAAGGCCGCGGACCATCGGGGAAGCCACGAACTCTCTCGACGCCTCGAGAAGCACCAGATCGGCCTCCTCCCGCACTTGGACACTTGCTGCACTTCCCTGGTTGCTTGCTTTGGGTACCATCTGGGTCCAGCTCCTGGGTTGGGGTGGTCTACTTGCCCTTCTTCCTGTTGTTCCTCGATGCCTTCTGCGCCTGATGCACGTCTTCGGCCTCCGGGGTCTGGTCGCACTGGGCCGTCTCTTCCCCCGCCCGAGGCATGCAGCTACCCGTGGGCCCGCTCAGCCCAAGGAGAATGCCGCGGCAACGCGCGTTCTCGGCTGCAAACGCGCCGAGCGTCCTGTGCACGTTGTGGTGAAGGAGCGCCGCGAACTGCCCGAGCTGCTTGTGCAGATCCGCTGCGGCCCGCATCCTCTCGCCGCGGTTCCTGCCCATCAGCCGGACGGTCTCGCGTCGGCCCTGAGCGACCCGGTGCCGGATGCTCTCCGCTTCGAGCTGCAGCCCCGCTTCCTGGAGCCTCGAAGAGTGCACCCTGGCCCTCCGGAAATCGCCGACCATCTTCCTCACCTGGCTCGCAAGCGCTCCCGCTGCCTTCCTTCTGTCCGCTGCGCCACGCTCGCGTTCGTGCTTCAACCGCTGCATCTCGTCCCGCAGGTGCAGCGTCTCCATGATCCTGTCCATTTCATCCTCCCTTGAACGAGTGTCGCTTCTCTGCGGAGCGCCGCGGGCGGGAGGTGTCACCACCCCCCGCCTCAGGCACCCTTCCTGTCCCTGGCCTACGCCGGGGAAGCCGCGGTAGCGGTGAGCCCGATGGCCTCGGCGTACTTCAGGTACGTCTCGACCGACGCGACCACCACCCTGGCTTCCACGGTGAGCAGCTCGATGCCGACCAGCGACACCTTCGCCCATGCATCGATCACGATGCCCTTGTCGAGGATGCGATCCACGACTTCGGCCAGGCTCGAGGAATCCGTTGACTTGCTTACCTTCGCCATGCTTCCACCTCCAAACGATTGTTGTGTTTCCCGTGTACGTCCGGCCCATCCGGGCGTGCAGGACCTTCCAATTGCAACGTGCGTGCCAGGAATTGGTCAACGCATCAGGAGCCACGCAGGACGCGGAGATCCTCCAGGCGCGGGCCTATCCCGGCCGACTTCGTGAGCGGTGCCCAGGACACGATCAATGGAATTCGATCCATGGAAATCCGGCCATAGATGCAGCTTGCACCGGCCTACGGTTTCCGGTTCCATTCGATAGCGAATCTAAGGAGCTCCGCCGCGTTCGATAGCCCGAGCTTGTCCTTGATCCGCTCTCGGTGGGTTTCCACCGTCTTGATGCTTATGCAGAGCCGGTCAGCCGTCTCCGCCGTCGAGTATCCTTGCCCTAGCTGTCCGAGGACGTCCACCTCGCGCAGCGATAGCCGGGAGACCGGCGGCACGCCGGCAGGGGGAGACGTGCCGACCAAGCCCTGCAGCATCCGCTCGGACTGCCTGGCGCTCAGCGCCACACTCCCGTCGAGCACCTTGCGAACCGCGGCCAGTATGGCCGCCGAGGACTCGGTCTTCATGACGTATCCGCGGGCCCCGGCGGCCAAGGCCCGCTCCGCCCAGACCTCCTCGGGTAGCATCGACAGCACCAGCACTGGGAGTCCGGGACACCGGACCACCAGATCTCGAACCACGTCCAAGCCGCTTTGCGCTCCAAGAGAGATGTCCACAATGGCCGCGTCAAGCTCACCAGACCGGGCAGCTTTCGCAGCAGCGTGGGCGTCCCCTGCCTCCGCTGCCACGGTCAGGTCTGATTGCGCCGTAAACAGGGCGGACATCCCGTGGCGCACGACGGGGTGGTCGTCGACCACCAGTATCCGCCGGGGCAGGTTCACCGGCTTGGGACGGTCGGGGCGCTTCTCCTTCATCGATGTCCCTCCAATGCTTCAGACGCGTACCTCACAATGCTATCACTGACTGCTTGACTTCAATCGGAAGAAATGTGAATATCATTAGAGGAATTAGAAGTGGTCGCGTAACTTCTCAATAAGTCCGGGCATGACGGGGTGGTCCTGCCAGGGGCCCTTCGGCACGATGGGCTCAACAATGGCGGCCGGCGTCGCCGCCGGAAGATAAGTTCCTGCGGGTAAAAAAAAG
>Ga0172371_10010103_pt1 | contig 12836 bp, 11 predicted proteins | sample Lak12m_FD_114543 | JGI IMG/M metagenome (GOLD analysis project Ga0172371, IMG submission 114543) | Freshwater microbial communities from Kabuno Bay, South-Kivu, Congo - kab_022012_12m | ecosystem: Environmental > Aquatic > Freshwater > Lake | place: Democratic Republic of the Congo: South-Kivu... | reverse complement strand
GTGGAAGGCCATGCTATCCAGGGGCTCAAGAACATGTCAGAGGCTATTGTCCCCAAGATATATGATCGCTCCCGGATAGATCGCATTTTGAAGGTCAATGACGATCAGGCCTACAATACCACACGGTGGCTGGCCTTGACGCAGGGGATTTTTGTAGGAATGAGTTCCGGCGCGGCGGTTTACGGTGCTTTACAGGTTGCCAAGGAAATGGGCACCGGAACCGTAGTCTGCATCCTGCCGGATCGTGGAGACAGATACCTGAGCACCACCCTGTTCAAGTCAATTTGCGCGAAGTGTCCGCCATAGGAGAAATGCGGCCGAATAATGGCCGACTGGGCAGGCCGCGGCTCATTTTGTGTCTCAGGCGATTATTAGTGCAAGCGAGCAAGAATCAGAAATACTCCCAGCATTGCCCTGGAGCAGGCTTGTTCTCATCGTACGTAAAGGTCTTGGACGAATTCTGGTCAGGGAGGGAGAATTTGATGGTGTTCTTCGCTCCAGGTTTGAGGTACGCTGCAGCTCCGAGAAGCTGAAAAGCTGTAAGCCGCCCATGCTGGTACAGGGGAGCGGCCTCGACTAGGTTACCATTGACCGTCCAGACCGGCCGGGGAATGAAGAAAGAGTACACCGGGTAGACGCCCAAAGCGTCGATGGCGGGAGCCGGGGCCCCCGAAGGAGTGCGGCATATCTTGATGCTGGTTATTTTCCACTGGGACGAGCTAGACGATTTCTGCGCTGTGACGAGCGAGACGTCGGAAAGAAACAAAAGAATTATGAGAAGCAGCGCTAACGCGGAACCGGCAATTCTCGTCATGTCCGGATCCTTTATGAGCCAATCACAGACGAACTATTCGTCGAACACTATGTGTTCCCCGCCTGGGGGCGGACAGGGGCGAAAAATCCCCACCTACACAAAAGGCGTCACGGCACTATCTATACCGGAAATGGCCCAAAAACACAAGACAGGAATGATTCCGCATTGACGAGAGCGAGGAAAGAAAATAGACTCGTAAAACCTTATTGAAACCCGGGGGAAATGAAACCATGGCGATCAAAATAGCAATAAATGGATTTGGACGCATTGGACGCACGGTAATGCGAAGTGCTTTGAAGAATGAGAACGTTGAGGTCGTGGCGGTCAATGACAGGATGGATCCCAAACTGATGGCTTTCTTGTTCAAGCACGATTCCGTGCACGGCACCTACCAGGGAGAAGTCTCTCATACCCAGGATTCCATCAAGGTCGACCAGGACGAAGTAAGGGCGCTGAATATCACCGATGATCTCCTGCACCTTCCATGGGCGGATCTGAAAGTGGACGTAGTCATGGAGTGCACCGGGATTTTTAGAGATAAGGAGAAGGCAGGAAGACACATTCAGGCGGGCGCCAAGAAGGTCATCATATCTGCGCCGGGAAAGACGGTTGACGGGACTTTCTGCATGGGTGTCAACGAGGATACCTATGATCCTCTGAAGCACCATGTCATATCAAATGCGTCGTGTACGACCAATTGCCTGGCACCTCTAGCCAAGGTGCTGTTCGATGAATTCGGCATCGACAAAGGGCTGATGACGACGATCCACTCCTACACCATGGACCAGAGCCTGCTTGATACCGTGCACAAAGACTATCGGCGTGCCAGAGCTGCAGCCATGAACATGATTCCTACGACTACGGGCGCTGCAACTGCCGTGGGACTGGTCATACCGGAATTGGCTGGCAAATTGGACGGTCTGGCCATCAGGGTTCCAACGCCGAACGTCTCATTGGTCGACCTGAGCGTAACACTCAAGAGAGAAGCCACGGTGGAAGAGATTAATGCTGCTATGAAACGGGCGGCTGAGGGCCGCATGAAGGGATACCTGGCCTACATCGACGAGCCACTCGTAAGCATCGATTTTGTGAATAGCACCTACTCTTCGCTGTACGATTCCTTATCCACCTATTGTGTCGGGAACATGGCCAAAGTGCTTTCCTGGTACGATAATGAATCTGGCTATTCGGCCCGTATGGTTGATCTGGCAGCCATGATTGGCGAGAAGCTCATTTGAAGCCATGAAGGGCAGATGTCGGTACGGGCAAAGAGCGCGGGTTCGTAGGTTGCGCTTTGAGCATCGAAGAACTGAAGAAACCGCGCGGAAAGCGCTCTGAAGGTTGGGAGGTTTTCTATGCCGGTAAAGAGTATTCGAGACCTGGACTTGAGAGGCAAGCGAGTCTTCTTCCGGTTCGATTTCAATGTGCCTTTGGACGCGTCAGGCGCGATTAAGGACGACACGCGAATACGGAGAGCGCTGCCTACCATCGAATACGCAGTGGGCCAGGGTGCCAAGTGTATTCTCACCTCCCATCTCGGTCGGCCTAAGGGGGAACGAAAACCCGAGATGAGCCTTCGGCCGATCGCGGACAGGCTGAGCCAATTGCTCAAGCAGGAAGTCAAGTTTGTGGACGACTGCATTGGGCCGAAGGTGAAGCAGGCTGTGGCATCGCTCTCGGACGGCGACGTGATCTTGTTGGAAAACTTGAGATTCTATCCGGGAGAAACAAAGAACGATCCGCAATTTGTCGAGGAACTGGCCTCGCTGGCGGATGTGTACGTCAACGACGCGTTTGGGACGGCTCATCGAGCGCATGCCTCGACCGTAGGTGTTGCCGGCCGCGTCAAGGAAAAGGCAGCCGGTCTGCTCATGAAAGAAGAACTGGACAACCTCACTCGTGCCTTGGCCGATCCGGCACGGCCGGTGGTGGCAATTTTCGGAGGAGCCAAAGTTTCGGACAAGATAGCCATCTTGGAGCATTTGGTTGGGCGAATGGACACAGTCCTGATTGGCGGGGGGATGGCCAACACGTTCCTTCGCGCCAAAGGCATTGATGTGGGCGCCTCGGCTGTCGAGGAGGAGATGGTGGAGACTGCCCGGTTTATTCTGGAAAAGAGCGGAAAGAGCGCTGCCAAGGTCTTGTTGCCGTGCGATGTCGTATCAGCCGATAAGATGGAAGAAGGCTCTCATAAGAGCGTCGTTGTACTGGGGAGCGTTCCGCAAGGCCAGATGGCTCTGGACATAGGGCCTGAAACCATCGGTCTGTTTGACGCAGAAATAGAGAAAGCTGGCACCATTGTCTGGAACGGGCCGATGGGCGTATTTGAAATCGATGCGTTCAAGGTCGGCACCATGGCCATTGCAGAGGCTGTAGCCGATGCCCCCGGCTTCTCGCTGGTAGGTGGCGGGGACTCGGTCAGGGCCGTGTACCAGGCTGGTGTAGCCGGCAAGATTTCGTATATTTCTACGGGTGGTGGTGCGTTCATGGAATTCATGGAAGGCAAGATTCTGCCCGGTGTGGCCGCGTTGGAGAGCTGATTGCACCGCGGTCCGAGAGATGCGTGACGGAACAGCGGCAGTAGCGGCTTCGGGGCCGCACGGAAAGGGTTGTCTGCAATTATGCGAAAGCTGATGATCGCCGGCAATTGGAAGATGCACAAGACGTCCGCCGAGGCCCGGAGTTTGGTGCGTGAGTTGACTTCTGCGCTCGTCCCGAATCCTCCGGCCTGTGAAGTGGTGATCGCTCCTCCGTTCACTTCCATCGGGGCGGTATTGACAGAAGCGAACGGCGCCTTTATCGGAGTGAGCGGCCAAAACCTTCACTGGGAGGATAAGGGCGCGTTCACCGGAGAGGTGTCCGGTCCCATGCTCAAGGAGCTGGGATGCAGTCACGTAATTATAGGGCATTCCGAGCGTCGCCAGTATTTCGGCGAGACCGACGGGACGGTTAATCTCAGGATCAAAGCGGCCGTCAGGAACGATCTTGTGCCGATTTTTTGCCTCGGTGAAACCCTTGAAGAGCGCGAGCAGGGAATTACCTATGAGGTTGTTCGGACACAGTTGCAGGGCGGATTGAGAGAAATCGAGCTTCCCGATGCCTCCCGCTTTGTTATGGCGTATGAACCGGTCTGGGCAATAGGCACGGGCCGCACGGCGACCGCGGAGCAGGCGCAGGAGGTCCATGCATTTCTCAGACGCGAACTGAGCGCCTTGCTCGGCGAAGAGTTTGCGGTTCGCACCCGCATCCTTTATGGTGGTAGCGTCCGTCCGGAGAACGCCAAGACCATGACGGCCTGTCGTGACATCGATGGAGCGCTCGTCGGCGGAGCCTCATTGAAAGCTGAGGAGTTCCTCGGTATAATCCGGCAAGGAACATGACCCACGGAGGAAAGAGTTCAAGATGTTTGTGACGCTAATACTCATCGTTCACGTTATTGTCTGTATCGCTCTTATTCTGATCATTCTGCTGCAGTCCGGCAAGGGAGCGGATATCGGCGCGGTGTTCGGCGGCGGGTCCAGTCAAACCGTTTTCGGCAGCACAGGCGCTGGAACGTTCCTGAGCAAAGTGACCATTGCCGCTGCGGTGATATTCATGCTGACCTCCATCATTCTGACGTATTTTTCAGGAAAAGGTCTGGTGAGAGAAAGGTCGATCATCACCGAGCAGCCGCCGGCTGCTACCTCGACCACCGGGGAGACCGCGCCGCCGCCTGCCACGTCTCAGCCGGAGGCGCAGTCCGCGAAGCCGGAAGCTCCTGCGGCCTCCGGTGCAGCTGTCCCTGCGCCTGCCCAGACTCCAGCTGGAGGAGAAAAGCCGGCCGAGGCCAAGTGAGACCCTTCGGGGATAAATAGTGGCGCCCTGCATTGATCCTTATCGCGCGCAAGGGTGAGATCGGGACCGCAGAGCATAACCCCGCATGAATAGACAACAATACGGCCCGATGTTTCACGTGAAACATCGGGCCGTATTGTCGATGGACCTGCCATCGTAGTTCTCGAAAGTAATCACGCATTGACTGTTGGAGGGTACTGCTGGACAAGCCTCGCAAAGGAAGTGGCAACAACAACTAACGTGGCGCTAAGAAGACTCCAGTGATGGTGCTATTGGAAAAGGACGTCAGAGCACGCCCTTGGTGTGAAGGTGTGTGACCGGCAAAGAATTGAAGGGGGCTCTGAAGAAGCATTGCGAGCCGACCTCCAAGATAGTTACTGATGAATTCCCTTCCCGCAGAGGCATGAAGAAAGATTATCCGGCGGTCCCAGCGTAGTTCATCACTCTTCCGAGAATTATGTCAATGAGAAAGGTGAAGCACACCAATACCTCCGAATTCATATTCGCTCTCTTGAAGCGTGGGCATTAAAGAATCTTTCACGGCCTATCATTGCAGCATCTTTTTCGATACTGGAATGAGTTTGCCTTTCGGTGGAATCTCAGGAAAGTATCTGACGGGGAACGAATGGCCAAGGATATCAAAGGGACAGAAGGGAAAAGGCTCCTCGCTATTTGCCAGCTCTTGCGAGCGGTGAGAATTTGAAGAATCCCAGTCCCTGCAAGCTTGGGGTCGAATGCCTCCGCGGTATTAGCCGTAAAGCATGAACAGGACTAGCACACTGCAAAGAACCGACCAGATATACACAAAGGCACAGAGAGCGCGCAAATCCAACTCGCCTTCTCGTTCGTCGCGCTTCCACCATTGGAACAAGAAATCAGTAATGTGGGCCATCTGATCCTCCTGAGTTGATTCTCTTTGCGCGTAGGCTACTGCTTGCGATTCCATGCTACACACCCCTTTGTCTGCGGAGTTCTCGACCTGTTTCAACTATATAATCGTGCTGATGACGGCGTTTGAGCTTCTGCGCTTGTTCCACTTTGTCGATGAGTTCGACAAGATCGCAGGGCTTGGTGAGGTAATCAAAGGCCCCTTCCCTCGTGCCTCGGACAGCCGTGTCAATCGTGCCAAAGCCGGTCAAGATTATGACTTCGACCAGCGGGTGAAGGTCTTTTATCTGTCGAAGAGTCTCAAGGCCGTCCATTCCCGGCATTTTCAGGTCGAGGACGACAACATCGATAAGGAGTTCTTGGTCGAGCTTTCGCAATGCCTCCTCCCCGCTCAACGCCGTCAACACATCGAAGTTTCGTGCAGAAAGTCGTTTCTCCATTGCCTTGACGAAGGCTTCCTCGTCGTCAACGAGCAACACTATCGGGTTCAGCATGTCTGTATCTCCTTGCGTTGTGGAGGCGACGAGAGAAATCTTGTCGCGCTCAGGGTTTGCCGCAACATCCTGGGTAGCCACATCATCGCTCGGAGCGCGCCGCAGGGACAGAATCATCATTCCCACGGCAGCGGAAAGGAGTGATCCCAGCATGATTCCGATCTTGGCCTTGTCGTGCATGTCTGCCGATGTGAAAGATAGGTCGGCGATGAACAGGGACATCGTAAAGCCGATACCGCAGAGAGTTGCCCCCCCGTAAATGTGCCTGAACGTCGTTCCTATGGGCAGAACCGAGAGGCCACTCCTGACACAAAGCCACGTCGCAGTCAGGATGCCTATTTGCTTTCCTAGGAAAAGCCCCAAGAGGATTCCGAGGGATTCAGGTCCAGTCAAGACGTCTCCCAGGGAACTTGCGTCGAAACGCACTCCAGTATTGGCCAATGCAAACAAGGGCATAACGCCATAGAATACCCAAGGATGCAAAGAGTGCTCTATTCTCTGTAAAGGCGGCTCGACTCCGCGACACATCGTACGGAGTGACTGGATCACCGCGTGGTTGTTCTCGTTCAAATGGATCGTGTAATCACGCTCCCCTTGAGCCGTGAACCGGCGCACAAGACGGGCCGCAACATCAGAGAATGCAAGGGTGTTGACGCGAGATCGAGCTGGAATGGTCAGAGCCACGAGGATTCCGGCTACTGTGGCGTGGATTCCACTCAAGTAGATAAATGCCCAGAGAAATGCACCGACCACGAGATACGGAAGAGGACGCCGAAACCCGAGGATATTGATAGAGACAAGACCGAATAACATAACGCCGACCGCGAATAGCCATTGTGTTTGCAGCTCTGCTGTATAGAAGGCGGCTATGACGATCACCGCGCCTAGGTCGTCGAAAATGGCGAGGCTCACAAGAAAAACTCCGAGAAATGACGGCACTCGTGAACCCAGAATCATTAGGGCTCCCAGGACAAATGCGATGTCAGTCGCCATGGGAATTCCCCAACCATGAGCAGAAGCTGTCCCCTGATTGAAGGCGTAATAGATGCCGGCAGGGACAACCATGCCTCCCACCGCTCCCGCTGCCGGTAGTACCGCCTGTCTAAACGAGGAAAGCTCTCCAACAAGGACCTCTCTTTTAATCTCCAAACCCACCACGAAGAAGAAGAAGGTCATGAGACCTTCATTGATCCAGAAATGAAGAGGCCGATCTAGTGCCCATCCGTTCAAGCCTACCGAGAAGGCCGAATGGAAGAGCTTCTCGTACAAAGGATAAAGGGCAGAATTCGCCCACACGAGAGCCAGGACCGCCGCTGCAAGCATGACAACGCCACCTGACGCTTGAATCGCGGCAAACCTCTGGAAGGGCTTCATGATCCACTGCCCGAGAGTTTCTCCTCTCTGAAACAGCTCCGTACTCAGAACGAATTCCCTCATATGCGACAATCCTCAAGCACTGCGAGGCGTTGTGACTCATGGAAATGCAGGCCTTGTTCACGGTCCGACGCCTTTGTCAGGTTCGATTCTTCAGTGGCTGTTTGCTCCCGCACCGCAATCAGGAGGCCTTCTCCCGCGCGAACACTTAGCGCTTCAGCCTGCTGAACGTACTCTTGGAAGGAGGGGGTGTAAGGATGGTCGGACCCCAACAGGTCTGTAAGCCACAACACGGCCTGTTTCCGCCATTTCACGAACTCTGTCGGGTCGAAATCGCTTTCGATGACTGCCCACGCCGCCTTAATCAGATCATCAAATTGTGGTCGATGAATCACTTCATCCTCCTATGGGGCCTAGATTACCGATGGAGCGTCCTTTCTATTCAGAGACGGATTGGCTATTTTCCGGGCTGCGGTACGGTCAGACTCAGACATCTACAGCTTGCAGGAGAGGCTCAGAGCATTTTGCCAAATGCTTCGCAGCCGTTTCTTTTCCTGATGGTGGACTGAAGCACGATCCATGCCAGAAACATTGTTCAGAGATCAACATATGGATATTCCGTAATATCCATGGATTAGGAATGGGTTAGGCAGGAAAATGAGGATTGAGGGCTGGTTCGGAAATAGACCAAAAGTGCGGTTATCTGACACCTAATTCTAGTCGATCTTGAACAACGCTGAGCACGCAGGCCATCTGTGTCAGATGAGCGCGATCATTACTCCTTTCGCGTCAGATGAGCGCGCTTCAACTTGAAACGTCGTGCAAAACGATGCATCGAGTCACGGGATATGCTCAAGAGCCGTGCAGCCTCCTTCTGATTTCCCTTGGTGCGACGCAGCGCTTCGAGGCAGAGGGCCTCGGTCACCCCATCGGTCACTTGTCGGAGGCTCGCGTCACGGGGAAACTCCACCTTCAGAGTCCAGTCCATATACGTTTCGTCGGGAGGTGAAAGCCACAGACTGAATTGCCCGTGTCCCGTGAGCATAAGCGAACGCTCGAGAACGTTGCGCAGTTCTCTCACGTTTCCGGGCCAATGGTATCTTCTTAGTGCAGCCACATCGGAGCCGTCGAGTGTGGGCACGTCGTGCATTTGCATTTCTGAAGCCAACTTTACCATGATCTCCTGAGCGATGATTCCAATGTCCTCGGGTCGCTCTCTCAGAGGAGGTACTCTTATGGGAAAGACACTGAGCCGATAGTAAAGCGCCTGAAGAAATCTGCCATCGGCTACTTCTCGTTCAAGGTCTCGGTGGGTAGCCGCGATGAGGCGGGCGTCAACGTGAATGCTGTTTTCACCTCCCACGTGCAGAAAAGACTTGGTGTCCAGGAACGTGAGCAATTTGGCCTGCAAGGCGAGGGGAAGCTCACCAATTTCGTTGAGAAGGATGGTGCCTCCCTCGGCAAGTTCGAGCAGACCTCGTTTTTTCCGTCGGGCTCCGGTGAAGGCGCCGTGTTCATGTCCGAAGAGCTCCGATTCCGCCAGGTCCGGGGCAATTGCCGCACAATTTATGGCGAAGTACGGCCCTTCAGCTCGCTTAGAGTGATCGTGAATCCATCGTGCCAGGTAGTCCTTCCCGCTGCCGCTTGCCCCCTGAAGCAGGATAATACTGTCGCTGGTTGCAGCAAAGGACGCTTTGTTCAAAGTGGCCCGCATGGCCTCGGACGGATAGTCAGCCACAACGACGTGAGTGGGGTCGAACAACCTCCTCCGTTCAGTTATGTTCCGGGAAATGCTACAAATACCAATGACTTCCCCATCATTATTTCTCAGGGGGACTCTGATGTCATGAAAGGTCAGATAAACCCCTTCGATTGGTCTTGTATGCTCCTCCTCGATCGATTCCCCTTTTAGGACCCGAAGATCTGACTCTCGAATGTGTGCGCCCGCTTCCTCTCCAAAGAAATCTTCCGCAGTTCGCCCGACTATGTCGGACACCTTGCGACCGAGAAGCACTACCATCGAGGGATTCACGTACCAGTATCTGCGGCGGGCGTCTTTGATGGCGATACAGTCTGGAGAGCTTTCCACGAGAGTTCGAAATCGCTTTTCGCTAAAGCGGAGTGCCTCCTCGGCTTGCTTCCGCTTGGTCTCGTCACTGTATACTGTGACAATCTCTCCCGTGGGCAAGCGATATACGAAATGGTCTCTCCACCCCTCCAGTCTGTCGTCTTTGTATCGTGTCACAGGGTGATCGATGGGCTTGCCGGTTCTTTGAACCTTACGAAAAACATCGAGCAAGCCGAAAGCCTCAATCTCAGGAAACACCTTACTTATGCTCTTGCCAAGAACCTTTTGCTTCTTAATCTTCTCAATTCGTTCGGCCGCCTTATTCAAATCAACGAGAAGAAAGTCCTCACCTTCTTTCACTGGTTCATAAATCGCGACGCCGTTAAGCATGTACTCGAACAAGGCCTTATATCTGGTCTCCGTATGGCGGAGATCCTGTTCACATTTCCGCGCACGCTCTAGTTCAGATTCCAGATCAGCTATCCTGGAAGCTAGTTCTGCCAGACGTCCAGCCTTCTGTTCATCCGTCTCAGTGGATCTTTTCATTAGCGATGCCCCCAGCACAAGCGTTTTGCGGAGACCTGGCCCTCACCCTCAATGAACAGGTCATCCGAGGACCAAGACTGTTTTCTGCGTCGCCCTGACCTTATGTACTGGGCCGGTTTCTGGCCCACATGTAGCCTCGGTAATCTCCGACGGACTTTACTGGAAAAAAGCGCTGCAGGCAATATGACCCGCTGGCAAGATGAGGAGCCTCCTCATCCCGAAGACTCTGAATTGTGCACTTATGCAAGGGGTCATGCAAGGGTGCGGGGGTCAAGTCTGCTCTTGTGCTCTTGACACATGTTACGGCTCGCTCGATGGCTTCTACTTTTTTTCTCTCGCTCTTCTCACTAGTCAAGGGGGTCAGGTATACTCTTGGCTCACCTGGATGCCAGGGAGATACCACGAGGCGCAGACATGAGCCAAGAGCAGACTTGACAGAGGGCCTTTTAACGGCTGACCCCTTAATGACCCCTTTATACCTCTAGATTAGATGCAAGATCTGGCTCCGGGGACTGTGGCTCCGGGGCTTGCTCCGAGGAGAAAAGCCCGCTAAGGCCAAGTGAGACCATACGCGGAGGAATAGCCGTCCCTGGCAAAGATCCCTCTCGTGAGCGAGGGTGAGATCGCTGCCGCAGACGATAACCCCTCATGAATAAACGACAATACGGCCTGATGTTTCACGTGAAACATCGGGCCGTATTGTCAATAGACTTTCTATAGTGATTGTCCTGAATGATGTCCGATCAGGCGAGCTGTCCCCTCCGCAATAATCGCCCGGTGGCCGTTGGTGACTCTGAATTGAAGCGCATCCAGGTCCTGGGAGCCGCGGTCTCTGGGGTATGCCAATTCCAGAAGCAGGCTGTCGGCCTGATAGGCAGGCCTCAGGTACGATATCCTCACCGTTGCGATTCGGCCGGAGCAGTTCAAACGCTCTATTCCCCAATCGACGAGCCCCGCTATCCAGGCCGGGTGCAATAGCAGCCCGGGCAAATTGCCCTGGGAAGCTGTCTTCTCAAGCACGCGATGGGGATGATAGTCGCAAGTCAGAGCAGCCATCTTTAGAACCATATCCGGCGAAATGTGGCCGATCCTTACCCGGTAAATATCCGATTCCGTACGCCCTGCAGGGCTGCCGAAAATAGAATCTCGTTCTTGTCCATTCCTGCGCATGTCAAAGCTCGCCTCGCGAAGGCAAGGATCACTCTTCGAGAACTGCTCTCGTGTTTTCGCGTGATAGGGTCTCCGCCCGAAACCAGTCCTGGATAGCATGGCTGCGCAATACCGGCAAGCAGTTTGATAGCCCGGAAAGGTCATCGCTATGTTGACAAGAACCAGTGGAGAGCGTATAAACGTTAGAAAACTATGAGACTTCAACAAAGAAAAGGGTCCCAGGATGGAACAGCGAGACCTAGACTTGATTGCACAGCACAGAGAACGCGATCCGGAGCTGAACAGACTCTGGCAAGAGCACCTCGAATACGAGGAGCAACTGGACGTTTTCAACAAGAGAGTCTATCTGTCCCCTACTGAGGAAATGGAGCGGAAAACCCTCCAGAAGAAGAAACTCAAGGGACGGGACCAGATCGAACGCATCCTCGTGCGACTACGTCACCAAGAAGGCGGCGTGGGTGCGCAAGCGCATGCGTGAAGGACAATTGAACAGCTTTCATGACCGCGTTACTTACTGGCTCACAGATTCTCCTCCGATCGCTGAAGGAAGAGGGTGTCGACACTATTTTCGGGTATCCTGGCGGAGCAGTCATTGATATCTTTGACGCCATGGTGCGGAATTTCGACACTGATTTCAAATTCATCCTGGTCCGTCACGAACAGGCCGCGGTCCACGCTGCAGACGGCTATGCCCGGGCGACCGGAAAACCCGGTGTATGTATCGTCACTTCAGGTCCTGGCGGCACGAATACGGTAACAGGAATCGCCACGGCGTACATGGACTCCATACCTGTTATTGTGTTTACAGGACAGGTCCCCACTCCGCTCATCGGTAACGACGCCTTCCAAGAAGCAGACATTGTAGGCATCACCAGGCCGTGCACGAAACACAATTACCTCGTGACGAAGATCGAGGAGTTGTCTCACACCATAAAAGAGGCGTTCCATATTGCATCTTCAGGCCGACCGGGCCCGATACTCGTGGATCTGCCAAAAGATGTGCTTCAGGACAAAGCGCCATTCGACTATCCGAAAGTCATTCATACCCCCACGTACAAGCCAGTGGTAAAACCCCACATGCCCTCCATTAAGAGAGCCGCGGAACTGATGGCCGAGGCCAAGAGGCCGGTTATCTACGCGGGGGGCGGGGTCATCACGGCCGGAGCCCACGAAGAATTGCGCAAGCTGGCGGAACTCATGGGCTTCCCCGTCACCATGACGCTCATGGGGCTTGGCTGTTTTCCCGGGACTCATCCGCTCTCACTGGGCATGCTGGGCATGCACGGCACGTACCGGGCCAACATGGCCGTGGACAATGCGGACCTGCTCTTGGCCATAGGCGCTCGCTTCGACGACCGAGTCACGGGAAAAGTGGAGAATTTTGCACAGGGAGCCCAAATTATCCACGTTGACATTGACCCGACATCCATACAGAAGAATATCAAGGTGGACGTCCCTATTGTGGCCGATGCTCGACAGGCACTGGCTAAGCTGCTCGAAGCCCTGTCCAAGAAAAGCCTCGGCGGGAAACAAAGTGCAAAGCTCAAGCAGTGGCATGCTCAACTTACCGTGTGGAGGCATGAACAACGGCTTCGATTCGACCGAACCGCGGATATCATCAAGCCCCAGCACGTCATCGAAAAGCTGT
>Ga0172371_10010100_pt1 | contig 12842 bp, 9 predicted proteins | sample Lak12m_FD_114543 | JGI IMG/M metagenome (GOLD analysis project Ga0172371, IMG submission 114543) | Freshwater microbial communities from Kabuno Bay, South-Kivu, Congo - kab_022012_12m | ecosystem: Environmental > Aquatic > Freshwater > Lake | place: Democratic Republic of the Congo: South-Kivu... | reverse complement strand
ATCAAGGATTTCCGCTTCAGGGACGAGGGCGACGATTTCTTGAATGTCGTTAGCCTTTTCGTCCATGCTCATGATACGGGCACGACGTTGGTTAAGGTCATTCATGATTGAGCCTGTGAAGTCGTTAGACACACTGATGGTGATTTTCATGATTGGCTCGAGAATTGTGGGCGAGCATTTCATATAGGCTTCTTTATAAGCAAGCATCGAGGCCATCTTGAACGCTAGTTCGTTAGAATCAACAGGGTGATATTTACCATCTAACAATACGCCTTTCATGCCTAAGACTGGGAAGCCGGCGAGTAAGCCTTGATTGACGGATTCAAAGAAGCCTTTCTCGACTGCGGGAATATAGTTTTTCGGGACGGAGCCACCAAATATTTCTTCAGTGAATTCATTCTTGTCGCTGCCTGATGGAACGAACTTCATTTCGACGACGCCATAGAAACCACTACCACCAGATTGCTTAACATAACGGCCCGGCGCGGTTGCCTTTGATTTTGTTTCGCTCTACAATCCAACCACAAACTGGCAAACGATCAAAGCGGGTGGTTATATCACGAACACCCAACCGATTAACGGAATGGAAAGCATAACGCTGACTAAAAACAGCAGCGCGGCACACTTCAAAATCTATTGGTCAAATACAACGACATTTGTTGAAGAGCGATCCGTTTTGTTTGACACAAGTTCGGCTATGACTGTTTCAACAAATTTTGGCGGATATTTACCAAATTACATTAAGATATTAGCGATTGCCAATTCCGCGATTTTGTCTGGCACTATCTATTTTTCGTGTTCGAATAACTGGCCATCTTTATCGTTAAGCACTAATTCTGGTTCGATGGGCTCAGTTACAGGGGCGGGAGTATATGCGATTGGACAAAGCGTAACCATCGGGGCGACCCCGAATACTGGTTACTACTTTGTCGGCTGGTATGATGGCGAAACTTTGCTTTCCTCAAATGCTTCTTACACATTTAATATGCCGTTCGAAGACACATCTTATGTGGCACAATTTGCACCAAATTCGTACAATATGGTGGTTTCCAGCGAATCCTCGGCTAAAGGAAGCGTCACTGGCGGCGGAGAATACGATTATTTGGAATCGGTGACGATAACCGCCACGCCTGAAATGGGGTATTCATTCTTGGGCTGGTATAATGGCACGACACAAGTATCGACGCAAGCTACCTATACATTTGCGATGCCCTCTAGCTCGCTTAATTATGTCGCCAAGTTCAGCACAAACTCATACACACTAACCGTCACGAGCGAGGATACGAATAAAGGAACGGCAACAGGTTCAGGAACTTATCCGTACTTGGAATCGCGATCTATCAGCGCCTCACCCGAGACTGGTTACTCATTCATTGGTTGGTATGATAGCGAAACCCTAGTTTCATCAAGCACGCCATACACTTTCACGATGCCTTATAACAATCTAAGTTATGTCGCCAAATTTTCAACCAATTCATATGTTTTGACATTGACAAGCGATGATATAAGCAAGGGTACTGTCAGCGGTGGTGGAACTTACCTTTACGGGGCTGAAGTCACCGCAACAGCGACTGAAATCACCGGCAACGAGTTCATCGGCTGGTACCAAAGCACCACTCTTAAATCGACCAATCTGACCTACACCTTCACAATGCCGTATAATGCCCTGAGTTTAGAAGCGCGATTTGTCACACAATACAATGTCGATATTTCTTCGATTAGCGATCCATCACTAGGCACGGTGTCCGGTGGTGGCGCTCACGGATATACGACAAGCGTGACTATTGTGGCTACACCTACAGAAGGAAACTACTTTATCGCTTGGTATGATGACAGTTTCAACGTTGTATCCGAAAACTCCTCACACACATTCGAGATGCCAGCAAATAATGTGACCTACTATGCCGAATTTACCGCCACGGAACCACTAATTAAAGGAGACACATATCAATTCGGGGCATATCCACAAAGTAAAGTGACCGACAGCGGGCTTGTCTCAACATTAAATACGGCCGCCGGGACATTGCCAACATCTGGGAATAATCAACTATGGACTGACTATGGCTATTACATTAGTGAATCCGTTTCCTCTTATATGTGGTATATCGATATTACGAATGCAACGGATGAATATCGCGGTGTTTATTTCACCAGTTATCGGCCTTATTACACTACAAGCACATCCTCAGATTCAAATAGTTATCAAGATGATAATGGTTACAACACAAGTTCCGTTTATTGGTTTAAATACGAACCCATCACCTGGCGTGTGCTTGACGTCGTAAGCGGTAACGCCTTTTTGATGGCAGACCTCGTCATCGATTCTCAGGATTACTATTATTCAGAAGCGAATAGAACGATAAGTGAGGTCACGGTATATCCAAACAATTATATGGAATCACACATTCGTTCATGGCTTAATGATAACTTCTATAACACGGCTTTCTCCACCGAAGAGAAAACAAGGATTCAAACAACAACAGTTGATAATAGTGTTGCCTCAACAGGCTATAACCCAAATAAATATGCTTGTGCTAACACCAACGATAAGGTGTTCTTACTAAGTTATGTCGAGGCCACAAATGCAACCTACGGACTAAGCACAAATACAGCCAGGAAACTTCAACCAAGCGCTTACGCGCAGTCCCAGGGGGTCCTTACAGACACATCAAACGGCAATAGTTTCTGGTGGTTGCGGTCGCCGAGCGACGTCGCCTACAGCGCGCGCTACGTGACTAACGGTGGCACATTCAGCAGCGTCACTGTCGACCGCACGACTTACGGTGTGGTCGCCGCTTTGTGGATTTCCGCATGAGGAAATCACAATTCCGCGAAGCAATCAAAATGGGCGGAGCGTTATCATTTTGTGATAGCGAAGGCCATTTTCAAAAATAATTGCATTAGCTCTCATCATCATTTTTTCATATAAAGCATAATTCGTTAAAGTGCGTATAAGACGTGAATTTTCGAAAGTGGAATAGGATAAAGTTAAGGGACTCGCATCTCCACCAAAAAAAGATGTACCCCTTTCTCTGGACAGAAATGGTTCAAAGAAAGGGGTTTTCTTATGGCGAAATATGACGTTGAATTCAAGAAGAAATGCATCAAAGCGTATGAAGAAAAGAAGGAGTTGCCAAAGGTAGAGGGCATCATGGAAAAAAGCATGGCATAGCGGTTTACCAAACAGATAACAAATAACCGCTACTAGCAAGGCAGTATGGTTTTTCTACGACAAACATCCAAACGAATATCAGACAAATGACCAAACGAAATGTTGTCAAACAACAAAATAGATATATAATGGGAACAGGAGCAGGCTATGAAAAAATATTATGAACGATTAATCGAGGCTGAAATAATGCACAACCTCACTTCAATGGGCGCTATCGTTGTAGATGGTCCTAAATGGTGTGGCAAATCAACGACATGTTCCCGTTTTGCTAAAAAAATCGTACAACTCCAAAACCCCATCGTATTTAATCGGTATCTCGTATTGGCCACGACAAGCATGGTTGAATTACTTGAGGGGGAAAAACCCTTGTTATTCGACGAATGGCAAAAAATACCTGATTTGTGGGATTTTGTCCGTCTATCAGTCGATGAAAGCCAACGCAAAGGTCAATATATTTTGACGGGTTCTACAAAGCCATTAACTAGCACGCTACGCCACACGGGCACGGGGCGTTTCGCCCATATAAGAATGCGCACGATGTCTTTGTGGGAATCCGGCGAATCAAATGGGAAGATATCATTGACTCGTTTATTTAACGAGAGTAACAACATCGGCGGCGAATCAAATTTGACAATACGACAATTAGCTTATCTTATATGTCGGGGTGGTTGGCCCGGCGCCCTCGATGTCGATGAAAAAAATGCTTTGAATATCGTGGCAAAATATTATCAAGGACTCGTCAATGCTGACATTGTTGACGTCGATGGCATCAAGCGCGATCCATCGCGGGCTAAAGATATTTTAAAGGCGTATGCAAGAAGCATTTCTTCATTGACTAATTATGCAACGATGATCTCCGATGTTAACAAACATGAAAAAATTCTAAGTGACGAAACATTTTTTTCTTATCTTCGCGCCTTTGAAAAACTATACGTCATCGAAAACATCCAAGCGTGGAGCCCAAGCCTCCGCAGTAAAACGACGATTAGGACGTCTGACAAGAAACAATTTGTCGATCCTTCGGTGGCAACAGCAGCATTAGCGATCAATCCGGAGGATTTGATGGCAGACATGGAAACGATGGGTTTCTTCTTTGAGTCACTATGCGAGCGGGATTTACGCATATACATTGAATCACTGGGGGGGACTCTCCATCATTATCTTGATAAAAATAATTTAGAAATTGACGCCATCGTGCGACTTCCCAATGGTCAATGGGGCGCGATTGAGATAAAACTTGGTGGTAATCAGATTGATGATGCGGCGCGCAATCTATTAAAGCTGAAAGCGAATATCGATACCACAAAAATGTCGGAACCCGCATTTTTGATGGTCCTGACCGGCTATCCATACGCCATGCGTCGCCCGGATGGAGTTTTGGTCGTACCATTAGGATGCCTTAAAAACTAATAGTTGTCAGTTCTCTAAGATTATCCAGTTCCTATAAAGGCACATCTAGAGCCGAACACCATAATAGGACAAAGTTTAAGGGAATCGCGTCTCTGCCAAAACAATCCTATGTCGTCTTTGGAAGGCTCCGTATAGGCCTTTATTGAGGTCAATAACAACGGGGTTTATCTTTTTAATGTCACGGATAGAAAACCTTGAAAACAGGTGTAATCATAGAGTCAAATCACGGAAATAGTATTCTCACAAACGTTTTTCTGAAAACCATTAAGTTCATATCAAAAAACAAAAAAATATAAAACATCAGCCTAGAAAGGTCATGGCATTTCTGAAAAAATCGCAAAGTTCAAAGATGTATTTGAATCAAAGAAAAAAATAACAGCAATCTTGCGGCAGAATGTTTACGTTTTTTGAACTAAAATCTGCCCCAATTGAGTATTTTACCTTCGGTTGTATATAAATTAAGGCATTGTAAAAAGATAATGCTCGGCAATTGGTCATTTTTTAACATCGTTTCACATAAACCAATGGTCTTTTTTTCAACACGGTGGACCAAATTAGTTGCGTTCACTTGCCCGGTTTATTTGAGCTGTATTCATTTTGCAGACAACCGAAACAACACGCAAACAATAATGTTAAAAAACCTTTACGCACGAATATAGTGGATTGAAACATCTCAATTTTGACCAGCTTCATAGAAAAACTCGTTCTAGTTCATGTTTCATATCATAGTTCGTTATAAAATAATGAGAAGTGAGGTAAATTTTATGCTATTTAGCGAACCACAAACTTTAATTGTTGTGTATAAAGACGAACTTTTAGTTAATCAGTTTAAGAAACTGGTTGAAACAAAAGATGACATTAGTGATGACGAAATTATAGGAACAAAAGATGATTCTGTTCGTGTCGTTGCCTGGACAGAAAAAATATGGAATGACCAAAAGAAGGCAGGAAATATTAACAATAAGGTTTTATTTATTGGAGAAATCAAAGGCGTAAAAGATTTAATGCCCGTTCTTGACATTAAACACGACTCTTTTGGGGTTCGATATGGCTGGGCGGGCAATCAAGCAGCGATCCTTTGCGATAGTAGACAATTGAGCAAAGCCGAAGAATACAATGCTTTTTTGGGCGAATTCAATAAATTTCCTGTTCCGGAGATCCTCAAATCTGATTTTAGAAAAGTAAACGCTCCCATTGATGAACTCCCCGAAAAGGGATTCTTTAATAAGTTAAAAAACAAGATATTTCAAACTTCAAAAACAGTATATGAATCGGTTCAAGATGTCCAGGTCGCTTATAACGAGAAAGTCAAAAGACAGCAATACATATTTGGAATAAACAAGCTCTACGAAAAACATCTTGAAGAATTCATGCAAAAATGATCAGGTGACCATTAATGCTAGATAAAAAATCGATGGAACGGGGTTGGGCTTTTGCCACGCAAATAGTGGGCGGAAGTATTGCTGCAACCAATAGTATTTCGTATGCAAATAGGGTTGCCCAGGTCCAAATTGAAATCGAAAAACTAACCGGGAATTTGTTAGCCCTTAAGTCTAATGCTCCAGACGCTTCTATAGGCGGATTTGCCGCCGAGGCGTGGCACGAGGGAACCTTCAATATAGGTGCCAAAACAGTTGGTTCGACAAATGTTGCTGTTACAGGCCGCCCAGGAACAGAAGGAGCACTTGGCAGAAACAACAACGGTTCTGTGGACATCAGGATACAAACTTCTAACGGCGTGCCAATTAATGATTATTCATCTAAGTACATGGTCAACGCGAAGGAAACAGCCAAAGAGCAGGCGAGGCCACATCGTAATGGCACCGGAACGAAGTTTGACCGTGATTATAGATTGAATCCAAGCGATCAAATTAATGATGTCAAAGATATTTCCGAGAATCGAGCAAATAATCCAGAGACACCAGAAAACTGGAAGCAGGGATATAAAGAGACTGCTGAGCTTTCAACCGACAAAATTGCTGACGGAAAAGCCGAATCAAAACCACTTTCTAAGCAAGAGTCATTGGACCTGGCCAAAGAGATAAAGCAAGGTAAAATTGATTTAAAAAAACATGGTGTCGAAAATGAATTAACAGCTGCCACGGAAGTTATAAAACAAGCGGCTAAAGCTGGATTGACGGCAGCAATCATTTCAGCAATTATGCAAACCGCACCAGAAATATTCAAAGCCATAAATTACCTGATAAAAAATAAAGAACTTGATCCCGAACAACTAAAAAGAATCGGAACAAAGGCAATTACCGCTGGTCCAGAAGGGTTTGTCCTCGGCTCCCTAGCCTGCACTTTGCAAATAAAAATTGCAGAAGGAGCATTAGGTCCTTCTCTTCAAACACTAATTTTTGACAGTATGGGTCCAACTATTTTGGGAACGATTGTTGCGTTGACTTATGTCACTATTAAGAACAGTGTTTTAGTGGCTGTTGGAAAAATGACCGCCAGAGAAATGGGTGCTGCATTAATGGATACCGTTATCATATCTAGCGGTTATGTCGCCGGAGCATCTATCGGCGGTGTAATTGGCCAGGCCATTGGTTTTACAATACCGGTAATAGGATATTTACTAGGAAGTCTTGTCGGATGTGCCTTTGCGGTAGCATATAACATAGGAAAGAAGAGATTTATATCGTTCTGCGTCGATTCCGGATTTACTTGCTTTGGTTTGGTCGACCAAGACTATTCCTTGCCTGAAGAAGTGCTGGAAGACATGGGGATTGATGTCACTCCAATTACCAGAACCAAAGTTTTAAAAACAGAAATAGCCAGGATTTCTTTTCAAAATTATCTAAAAAATAATTTCCTGGAGACCATAGAAATCAAAATTGTTAAAAGAGGTATTATTGGCGTAAATCGCGTTGGATATGTGATTTAGTGTATGCATAGAATAAATAAAAGGTTTACACAACAATTTCACAGGGGTGGTCGCTGAGTTTATTAATGTAAACTTTCCAATCGTTTTTTTAATACAAAACAATATTTCAAATAATGCCAATGCTGCAATCTTATTTATGGAATAGGATAAAGTTAAGGGAATCGCGTCTCCACCAAATAAAATGCGCCCCTTTTTCTAGATAAATAAACCGCCCTCGGTTATCATCGAACTGTCTGATGGTTTTGAGTATTATGTTGATTTAAAGGAGACAAAGGAAAAATATGAGATTTATTGAAAGAAAAAATTCTTCCGTGAAGTTGTATTTTACATTGTTCAAGTTCATTCCAGAAATGCTAATGGTTCTAACAATATTATTTTTCTTTATATTCGGCATCGTTGACGCCCAAGAGGGAAGTGATTATATAGGTTATGGTCTTTTCCATTTACAATCGAAGTTTGTTGTGTGGTTGTGTTGGTTTTTAATCGGCATATTGGGAGGCTTTATCCAAAACTTAATATTGAATATACTGATTTCACCAATTGTAATTTTGGTCGAAAATTCATATAAGCACCGCAACGCCATTGATGCGATTCCGATTCCCCAAAACGCTCCAGTAAAAGCTCTAAAAAAAGTTCAACCAGAAAGTAACTCAATATCAATTGGCGGTTCAAACAAGACAACACCGATTGCTACTTCGGCACAACCACCAAAAGCAGAAACGCCAAATATCAATCTAGCGAACAACGTTACAAGCAAGCCGGTTGTCGATTATAAAAAGTCTGAAATAGAGCAAGGGAAAACGTGGGTGTGCTCTTGTGGGGCAGTCAATAATAGTTCAATACCATTTTGCCGAAGTTGTTATAAGGATAAACCAAAGTAGTCATCAGCAATAAGTTATCCTCCCGTACTTTCGCTTGTTTTGGCAAATAGGCGCGGCCATTCTAGCCATAGCGTGAAGATTTTTTCATGATTTCACCATTCACTAATAACATTGAAATCAGTTTGATGATGAAAACGAACGGCAATGATTCTTGAGTGGGAGATAAAAAATTGTTAAACTCATATTCATGTCGCATTTACTTTAATCGGTATCTGACATAAAATACAAAATATAACCAAAGAAAAGGAAACCTGTAAAAATGAAAAGTCAGACTGCAAAAAATGTTGTCGCTATTTATTCTGTTGTCTTTGGAACACTTGGCTTAGTCGGCTCGCTCAACAGCTTGGCGGCCGACGTCTTCACTTACATAATTGAGGCCACGATGATAATCCTGGGCATTCTCTTGCTCATACCTTCACTTCACAAAGCAACTAAAGGTTTGATTGTCACTTCAATCGTTATTTATTCCATATATATTTTTTCCGGACTAATAGTGTTCTTCATCATTCCCTTTATTGGAGCTTTAATTTTCGGGTTGGTCGGCGTTCCATTTGCGTTTGGAATCGTATATCTTGCCCGTTTAAAAAAGGAAAATGAACCAAGCCCATTTTATAGCGGAGCCACACCCGTCAACACACCACGTCCTAACGCCCCGGAACCGGTAAGCAATACAACCGAAGAAGATCAAACTTATACTAGGTTGACCGCACTAAATAAAATGCTCAACGAAGGACTGATTTCCCAAGAAGATTACGAGACGAAGAAAAAGAATATTCTTAACATCTGATTTTTGACTACTTTAAATTTTTTCTTTAATTCTTGCTGATCTAATCAGCGTTTAATTTATTGTTTAACAAACGCATTACTAGATTGTGATAGTGCTGTTTTTCGCCTTCGCGGCATTGACGGCTTTGATGTCGTTGATGATGGCCATTAGGGCGTGGATCACAAACGCGATCCAAAATGAATTCGTGTAGTAAGTAATCAGGCAAAATAACACGCCAAGGAAAACCGCCCCAAATGCTTCTTGCCTGCCTTTGAATATATGGATTAAGCCGTAGATGACGCTGTTGATGACGATCGCCGGCCACAAGCCGAACGCATAGACGCTTGAGAAAAAGACGAACCCGCGAAGGGCAAACTCGTAACCGAGCAAATATAGCGACCAGAATAGCGCATTGATGATCCTCCGCTTTATCGGCCAGTCATTCTTCCGTACTTCAGGATAATAGCCGATATCAATCTTTTTACTAGGTCGAATTATGCTTACTCCCACAATCAAGACAAACGGAATGATTGCCCACCAGATTGCGCCGGCACCACCGGGAAACAAAACGCCATAATCGCCAATGTTGCGGTCAAACGCAAATAAGGCAATCAAGAAAGGTATCAAGCCGAGCAATATGAACCCAAGCGTGCGCCTGAAGTAAACCGAGGCTTCGAAATTAGCGGAGTCTTCTTTGAACCGGCCGCGCCATTTTTTCACAAAGGAGAGATCGCTCCCAAAAAAATAAATAAGATATAAAAATACATAGGACAAGAGGGCAATCATCGAATCTTGAAGCAGAAACGACATGTCTTCCGTAAAGATGAACATTATTTATACCTCGCGCTTTTCATGCTGAATGTTCTTAATAAGAAACCCGACAATCGCGGGAACAGGCGATAGACGATGTTGACGATCTTTCCGGTGCAGGTCAAATACATGACGGGTTTGCGTTTGCGTAATGACTTTATGATGCTTTTAGCAACGCCTTTTTGCGTATCGCTATTCTTGTCGCGCCGCAGCGGAATTAGTTCTCCTGTCGCCGAATAGATTTTCTTATTCGCATCGTTTTCGGTGAATCCGACATAGATGATGCCGACGTGGACATGAAGATGATGCAGTTCGGCCCGTAATGATTCGCTGAAGCCGGTCAATGCCATCTTGGCGGTGCCGTAGGGAGCAATGCCGGGGATGCCTTTTAAGGCGGATAAACTGGATATGAATAATACGCTGCCTTGGCTTTCAATTAGTTTAGGCAGGGCAAACTTTGTCATGTTGACCGCGCCGCAGAAGTTGATGTCGATAATTTTATGGAACAAGGCCAAATCAGTATCTACGAATAACCCGCGCATGCTCATGCCGGCATTATTGATCAAGATGTCGATGCGTCCATATTCACCAATCACCGAGTCGATGATGCGCTGGCAATCCTCGATGCTTGTGACATCGCCAACATAAAACGCGCAACGTCCATCGTGTTCATTTATATGGGAACATGTTTCGTTAAGTTCTTTTTCGCTTCGTCCGGTGATGATGACGATTGCCTGTTCATTCGCCAACAGTTTCGCGGTCTCGCGACCGATGCCTTTGCCGCCGCCGGTAATGAGGACGACTTTATCCTTGAATTCCTTCATTTCCCCCCCTAGTTTAAATATCCGCGATGTTTATAATATGCAATGGCTTCGGCTAAAGCCCTCTCAAGACCAGATTGGATATAACCTAATTCTTTCATCGCTTTGTTTGATGAGTAATAATGGCCGTCGCCGGATATCTTAGCCATCGTTTTCGTGAGGAGCGGTTTTTTCCTTCGTAGCTTGGCGAATAGTTCAATGAACGTTGCAAAGATGACCGCCACGAATTTAGGGATTTTCAGCTGGGGCGGCTTAACGGCGGCCACCTTGCCAACAAGAGAGAAAAACTCTTTGTAGTTTAGGTTGATGCCGCCTGTGATGTAGCACGCGCCCACGTCCCCTTTTTCAATTGCGGCCACGCATGCCCGGGCGACGTCTTTGACCGCGGCGAAGGAACGCCCGCCGGCGGAATATCCGGGTACCTTGCCCTTAATGACCGAGATGATCATTTCGCCGGAACCCGGTTTTGAGTCGTTTTCGCCAATCATGAAAGTCGGGTTGATGATAACGACCGGCAGCCTGTTTTCGTGTGCTTCCGAAAGCAAGTAATCTTGAGCCGCTTTTTTGGAGTTGATGTAATCGAGGCCGTATTTGCCGGAGTTAAACGGAGTATTTTCGGTTCCCGGCTGTTCTTTTGAGCCAAAGCCGAATGAATTGGCGGTGCCCACGTGAATATACTTTTTGACCGGTTTCCGCTTAAACGCGTCGACCAGCAGCTTGACGAGTTCGAAATTGATCTTCCAAGACTGCGGACTCTTCGAGGGCCACACGTCGGTGATGGCCGCGGTATGGATGACATAATCGCATCCATCAAGCGCGCATTCGATGTCGCGCTTATCCAATAGATCGCCCTCGTACGTTTCGTATGCAAGACCGTCTAGAATATTTGCCGGCGTCCCTTTCAAGATGAAAGCGCGCACCTCATAACCAGATTCCAACAATATTCTGACGACATGGCTCCCGAGAAATCCGTTCGCGCCGGTGACTAAAACTTTCATGATGACAATCTCGTTTCACTAAGTGATTTTTTTGATTATAACAATTTATCGCTTATTAAAATAGATTGTAAAGACGCTAAAACTCCGAAGCGGCAAGAGAAATGAGACCCAGCGATTACATCCTGTCGCAAGGACTCGTTTTCTTGTAAGCTTGTGACGGTTTCATTCCGTGCCGTGTGCTTTTCGACTTAGTTGAAGTTAGACACTCGGCGTAATATCAAAAACTAACTTTCTTATTTTATGTGCTCGTAAAAATAGGCCATGCCGGCTTCGGCCGTCTCTTTGTATTTGGGATGCATGTCCAAGCCGGTCTGATACATGGTCCGCACGATCATGTCAAACGATATTTTGCGGGTGTCACTAAGAAAACTTGCCAATTCAGACGCACTGACGGCGCGGACGCCGGCGACGGCATTTCGCTCAATACATGGAATTTGCACATAGCCATCAATCGGATCGCATGTTAGCCCAAGGAAGTGTTCCATGGCGATTTCGGCGGCATATTCGATTTGCTCAATGCTTAGATCCGATAGATAGGCATGGGCGGCCGCAGTCATACTGCAGGCCGAACCAACTTCCGCTTGGCACCCGCCGACGGCGCCGCTGATCGTGGCGTTATATTTGATGACGTTACCGATGACGCCGGCGACGGCCAGCGCTTCGATGATGGAACGCTCAGACACGCCTCGGTGATAACGAAGATAGTATAAGACGGCTGGAAGAACACCCGAAGCGCCGCACGTGGGCGCGGTGACGATGAGGCCGCCGGAGGCATTTTCTTCGCTGGCCGAAAAAGCGTATGCCGACACGAGGCGGATCATCCGTGCGGTCTCCGTTTCCTCCTGCTTGGCCCGATCGATCAGCACTTTGGCCTTGCGGACGACTTTAAGAGTGCCTGGCAGCACTCCTTCGGTGACCAAGCCCTTGCGCACCGTGGCTTGCATTTGCTGCCAAATGCTTTTCAAGAACTTGTCGATGTCGGGTTCGTATTGTTTGACGTAGTCATACAACGAATATTTATGCGACAGGCAAAACGCTTTGATTTCCTCAAAGTTCTTTTCCGGATATACGTCGATGATCTCGTTTTCTTCGGT
>Ga0172371_10010099_pt1 | contig 12843 bp, 9 predicted proteins | sample Lak12m_FD_114543 | JGI IMG/M metagenome (GOLD analysis project Ga0172371, IMG submission 114543) | Freshwater microbial communities from Kabuno Bay, South-Kivu, Congo - kab_022012_12m | ecosystem: Environmental > Aquatic > Freshwater > Lake | place: Democratic Republic of the Congo: South-Kivu... | reverse complement strand
GCATCCCTTCCGACTTCGTTGCTCTTCCTCGACATACCTCTGGTATGCCTCGTCATCGCGCCTTGCCGGCAGGGCGCCTCGGCATCCTCGGTTCGATCGGGTTATTTCTTGACGGACCCTAAGCTGCAAAAGTGGTCAGAAGAACTGGATGCTTGACCAAGTAATTTGCGGGAGTGGTCAGAACGACTTGCTGGAAACGAGAAATCCTGTGGCGCTTACTCCAGCCCTTTCTTCAGCTCGTGGAGGAGGTTGAGCGCCTCGATAGGCGTGAGCGTGTCGAGAGAGAGGTTACGGATTCGGTTGAGGGTCTTGTCTTCGGTTCGAGGCTGCGCCGGCTCCCGCTCGCGGGCGGCGGCGAACAGGTCTGGCTGCTGGGGCTCGTTCAGGCGCTTGCGCCTGGCCGGCCTCGGGCGTTCGATCTGGATGTCTCCGGTCCCCTCTTCCAGCGACGAGAGAACTTCGCGGGCGCGGTCGATTACGGGCCTGGGCACACCCGCAAGCCTTGCCACCTGCACGCCGTAGGATCTGTTCGTCGCGCCCTCGACGAGCTTGTGCAGGAAGAGCACTTCTTCGTTGAACTCCTTGACTGCGATGTTCAGGTTGCGCACCCGCTTCTTGTACTGCGAGAGCTGGGTCAGCTCGTGGTAGTGGGTTGCGAACATCGTGCGTGCGCAGAGGAAGTCGTGGATGTACTCCGCCATGGCCCAGGCGATGGAGAGGCCGTCGTAGGTGCTGGTGCCGCGACCGAGCTCGTCCAGGACAATCAGGCTCTTGCGGGATGCACGCTTCAGGATCTCCGCTGCCTCCTTCATCTCGACCATGAACGTCGAGAGCCCTTTTGCGAGGCTGTCGGTGGCGCCGACCCGCGTGAAGACCCTGTCAACGATCCCGATGACGGCTCCGCGTGCCGGCACGAAGCTCCCCATCTGGGCCATGATGCAGATGAGCGCGGCTTGCCGCATCACGGTGGACTTGCCGGCCATGTTGGGCCCGGTGATGATCAGGAGCTGGTCTTTCTCGCAGTCCAGCCTGATGTCGTTGGGCACGAAGCGGCCCGCGGGCATGGTCCGCTCCAGGACGGGGTGTCGACTCTCCTTCAGGTCCAGCACATCGGAGTAGTCGATCGACGGGCGGCAGTATCCACCTGCGTGAGCCAGCTCGGCCAGAGACAGGAAGACGTCGAGCCTGGCGACCGCTGCCGCGGCGCCGAGGATTTCGGCCCGGTGCCTGGCGATGCGTGCGGTGAGGTCGAGGAAGAGCTCTTCCTCCAGGCCCTTTGCGCGTTCTTCCGCGTGGAGGACCTTCTCTTCGTGTTCTTTGAGGATCGGGGTGAAGAAGCGCTCGGAGTTGGAGGTGGTCTGCTTCCTGATGAACTCCTGGGGAACGAGGTGGAGGTTGGGCCTGGTGACCTCGATGTAGTAACCGAAAACGCGGTTGAACCTGACCTTGAGCGACGAGATGGTCGTGCTCTGGCGAAGCTGCTCCTCGTAGGCCAGGAGCCATTCCTTGCCGCCGCGCTTCAGCTCGGACAGCTCGTTGAGCTCCTGGTTGTATTCGGGCTTGAAGATATCGCCGTCCTTGGCGGTGGCGGGTGCGGGTTCGAGCATGTTCTCCACCGCCTCGACCACAGCTTGGGGCGGGTCGCACAGAGCGCGCATGATCTCTGCAATTTCGTGGCCCGAGCACTCGGCGAGCACGTGCCTCAGCTCAACCAATGCGGCCATGGACCGGGCAAGCGAGAGGATTTCGCGGGGGGAAGCCTGGCCGGTGACGGCCCTGGTTGCAAGCCGTTCGACGTCGTGCAGTTTTTTCAACCGGTCGGCGATCTCGCTTCTCAGCATGCTCTTGCGGACCAGGTCAGCGACCACGTCCAGCCTGTGTTCGATCTGCTCTTTGTCCACGAGCGGATACGAGAGCCAGCGCTTGAGGAGCCGGGCTCCCATGGGGGTGCTGGTCTTGTCCATCAGGCCGAGCAGAGAGTGGCGCCTGCTTCCGGCAGAGAGGGTCTTGAGCACCTCCAGGTCGGCGAGCGCGGTTTCGTCGAGGACCATGTAGTCCTGGATCCTGTAGACCTCGATCGGCTCCATCTGTGTCGAGTCGCTGCGCTGGAGTTGCTTCAGCGCTCCGATGAGCCCGCCCGCTGCCTGCAGCAGCTCCGGGGGCAGGGGCGCCTCGCCGGCCAGGGGGCCGAGTGCGTCGCGTGCGGCACGGGGGTCGAACAGCGCTTCGTCCATTGCACGCATCGCGGTGTGCTCGATCAGCGAAGCGAGCTTGCCCGCCGTGGCTTCCTGGCGCCTCATGTAGAGGAGCTCTCGGGGCTCCACCCTGGCAAGCTCGATGCGGAGCTGGTTGAGGTCCGCTGCGCAGCAACCGCGGAACGCGCCCGTGGATGCGTCCAGGTAGGCGAGCGCGATGCAATCCATCCCCTGGACGACTGCGGCCATGTAGTTGTTCCTGGCAGCGTCCAGGGCGTCGATATCCAGCACCGTGCCGGGAGAGACCACCCGGACGATCTCGCGCTTGACGATGCCCTTGGCCAGTGCGGGGTCTTCCATCTGCTCGCAAAGCGCGACCTGCTTGCCCGCGTCCAGCAGCTTTGCGACGTACGACTTGACCGCGTGGTGCGGGACTCCGCACATCGGGATCGGGTTCTCGACGCCCCGGTCCCTTGTCGTAAGCGCGATCTCCAGGATGGGAGCGGCCTCGACCGCGTCGTCGAAGAAGATCTCGTAGAAGTCGCCCATGCGGAACAGGAGGATCGCCTCGGGCACCTGGCCCTTGGCTTCCAGGTACTGCCTCATCGCGGGGGTGAGCTCACGGCCCTTGTACGTATTCTCCATTGGTCTCGGCTTGTGCTACTCGACTTCGTTCCACATGCTGACAGACGAAATCTCGTTGGTGAAGAGGAACGTCGGGACGGTGTCCTTCTTGTCGCGGTCCACGCCGAGAGCGACTGCGTACCACCAGCGGCGGTCGGGGTCGCGGATGTACTCGCTGGGGGGTGCCGGGTCGCCGTTCTGCCAACCGACGGTGACGTACTGGAAGTTGACGTCATCCACCGGGTTCGGGCGGCTTCCGAGCGCGCACCATCCCGGGTAGGAGTCCGCGTCGTCCGGGCAGACGATGTCCCACTTCTGGTGCCCCATGTCGAGGGTCTGGGGATAGAAGTCGCCCGCTCCGTGAGAGGCTGGGGCAGCGCTTGTATCCACGTAGGAACCGTAGGTCTGGTAGTAGGTTTCCTGCTTCATCTTGATGTCAGCCAGGAAGTTGATGGCTTCCGTGATGCGGGCCTTGCGCACGTACCTGCTGTACGAGACAGCGGCCACGAGGCCGAGGATGGCGATGATCACCACGGTGACCATGAGCTCGACCAGGGTGAATCCACGAGCTGCTCCGTTTCGTTTCATGATGTGCGCTCCCTTCCGGGGCCAGCGGGGCCTCCCTACGTGATCATTATAGAACGGCGCACGCGCGAAGCACAAGCACAACCACGCTACCAGCCGTTGATGTCCTCTCCGGGCATCAGGTAGCGGGACGTTTCGCGGTCCCACTCGCACTTGGGCTGGACGTCAACGATTGCAGCAGCTCCAAACGAATGCCTGAGCTCCGCCCAGGTCCCGTGCAAGGGGATTTCGACGGGACCGAGCGACACGTGTTCCACCACCGAATTGCGGCTGAGCGTGAGATCGACGGTGCACTTCGCGTTGCCGTTGTAGGCGTTGCCGAGCCCGACGACGATCTCCTGTCCGCCGGTTACGTCGTGGACGGCCTTGTAGGCGAGCACGTTGCGGCAGGACCAGTCGAGGTCGACGTGCTCGACTGTCGGGCGGACGTCCGGGCAGACGGACGGGTCACGGGAGACGAGGGCCATGCAGGGGCCGCGGAACTCTGCGAGGGGCAGCATGGCGCAGGGGGGCTCGGTCTTGGTAGCGATCGCCATGAGCCACGCCAGGTAGGAAGCTGCGACCTGCTCTTCCGGGGGCTTGGCCGCGGGGGCCTGCCCTGCGACCACCGCCTTGATGAGCGGGCAAGCCAGCACGAGAGCGGGGGCGACCATCTGCTCGCAAGCGAACTCCTTGGCTGCGAGGAACTTGCAGAACGTGCGGTCGTCCGCGGGCTTGATCAGGTCGCACTGAGCGGGGTCTCCGGAGTCGAACGAGTTTGCAGCGGGGACGACGAGCATGCAGGTGTCCTTGTGGGACTCGAAGGGGATGTCGCGGCACAAGTCGGGATCACGCTTGCCCAGGGCGGTGCAGAAGAAGGAGGGGTGTCTCTTCATCTTCAGGCAGGGGTGGAACCGATCCGCCATCTCTGTGATGATCCGCTGCCTTTCCAGGCGGAGCCCTTCGTCGATCTTATGCCCCATGGGGGCGATGAAGCGCTCCATTTCGGCACGGGCCAGCTCCCGCTCCCGCTGTTCCTGGGCCTCTGCCTTGATCTGGAAGTACCTCGGGCCGTGGCAGGTCTCGTCCTGCGGCGCGGCGGTCTGCGCTGAGGGGATCTGCGGTGCAGCGGGCTGCGGTGCCTGCGCTGCTGCGATGCCGGGGACGATAGCGAGGAGCATCAGTGCCGTTGCCATCCATTTCATGCCGTCCACCTCCTGGTCAAACGAAACGCTTCAAGACCTCGTACGCCGGCTTCTCAACGAGGAGACCATACCGCTTGAGCCGCAAGCGGGCAAGCGCCACGGGACGATACATCTCGTACAGGAGTGAAACGAACCACTTGGCGCCGTAGTCCTGGTGCTTGCGATCGATGAACTTGGACAGGAAGGCGATTGCCTCCAGCCGCGTGCGGGCAGCAACGTCCGCGCCGGCCAGCCAGTAGTGATCCCAGTCCACGGCGGCCAAGTCGGTAGTCGAAGGTGTGTCTCCGCAGCTCGGACCCCTCCGGCCGCTGGGGGCGGCCACCTCCCCGGGCTCGCTGCGCTCGACCGGGGAGGGCGAATCGGGGTTGGGGGAGAGGGCCTCGTCGCCGAGGGTGGTGCCGGGGATGGGCGTATAGGCATAGAACTGGGGAAGTCGGAAGTTGTCGCCGAGCTTCTGGAGGTCGAGGGCGAACGCGATCGTGCGGTCCATCTCCTCCGGGGTCTCGCCGGGGAAGCCGATGATGAAGCTGGTGAGGACGAGGAAGCGCCTGCCCGCCAAGCGTTTGAGCGCGGGAAGCACAGCGTCGGACTTGCCCCACTTGCCGATCTTGCGCCTGATGCGATCCGACGCGGATTCCACGCCGATGGTGATCTTGGTGAGCCCGGAAGCTTCCAGGTGCGAGAGCTGCTGGTCCGACATGCGAGCGATCGTCTGGATGTCCACACCCTGGATCTCGAAGGGGATTGCGAGGCGCCGCATAACCTCGACCACGCGGTCGGCCCTGCGGACGTCGATGAAGAAGTTGTCGTCGAGGAAGTAGAGTGCGTCGAAGTCGTATCTTGCCCTCAGGGACAAGAGCTCCTGCTCGACTTGCGGAGCGTCCTTGGCCGACCAGCGGCTCTGGTAGAACACGTTGTTGTAGCAGTAGGTGCAGCGGTGAGGACAGCCTCGGCTGGACAGGTAGTCCAGCGTGCGCATGCCGCGGTGGGAGTACAGGTATCGAGAGAAATCAACGAGGTCGTACGGGGCCAGGGGCACGGACGAGAAATCGAGGGGCTCGGCCCTGGGATTGCGCACAGACGGGGACCAAACTCCCGGGATGCCCTCGACGTCCTTCCCCGATGCCAGCCTGTCCAACGCCGCCTTGAACGCTACCTCTCCCTCCCCCATCACGAGATAATCAGCGAGGCCGGACTCGATGGATTGCTCCGGCCTGAGAGTGACATGGGTGCCGCCCCAGAACACGGGCGTCTCCGATCGCCCACGCACGTGCCTTACCATCTCGACGGCGTGGCGAAGCGTCGGGCCGGTCATCGCGGTGATCCCTACGGCAAGCGGCCTGGCAGCGAGCGCGTCGTCGAGCTTGGACCTCCACCCCTGGTCGACGCGCTGGTCGATCAGGACTACCTCGTAGCTGTCCCTTGCATAGGTAGCCGCGGCCAGCAGACCCATGGGCGGCATGGGGCGATCGCGAAAGTCATCCATGTCCCCTATCCGGGGCTGAAGCAGGACGACCGTTCTTCTGCGCATGCGTCCTCCGCGCCAAGGCGCTGCGAGTGTACACACGACGCGGTGCGGGGGCAACGCGTTTTGCTGAAGCACATCCGCGACGCGTTCTGCCGAGGCACATCCGCATGGTGGTCCCGGTGATGGAGGCACATCCGCATGGTGGTCCCGGTGATGGAGGCACATCCGCATGGTGGTCCCGGTGATGAAGGCACATCCGCATGGTGGTCCCAGGGCTGGATGCCCTGGGCAATAGGTGCCCATGGGTAACGAACATGCCGGTGGAAGGGGTGGTGGGGAAAGACCCAAAGGATCTTGGTGATCGGCAATAGGACAATCCTAACGGGAAGGTCGAGGCCGAGACGGATGTGCCACGGGTGCGCCGATCATCCCATCCGATGGCGTGGACAATTCCCAATCCGCCGCGCCCTGAAGGGGCGCCGTTCTGCAGCCTGGGCTGAAGGCCCAGGGCCTGAGGATGTGCCGTCGCAAAGGGCCTGCGGATGTGCCACGGCTCCTTCCTATTCCCCGGTCTCCACGACCACCTTGGCCGTGGCGCCGGCAGGAAGCGGGATGTCGGCGAGGCGCACGACGTAACCGCCCCACGGGGTAGGATCGACCGCGGCGTCGATCGGAGCGCCGTCCACTGTCGCAGAAGCGGCAGGCCCAGCTCCAGCGGAGACCGAGCCTGGGGAGACGGGCAGGCCCAGGTCCACGAGCAGGTCGGAGTCTGCCGAGTCGGCGGAGGAGGTGTTCGTGAGGGCAACGGTCCACTCCGGGGCCGCAGGACGCTCCCCACTTCTGCTCGGGCGCTCGATTCGCACGTCTACGCGCGTGTCGCCGACACGCAGGCCGTGGGCTTCCAGCCAGGACCAGCCGTTGGGGAGGTTTGGCGACAGGGCGAGCTTTTTCAGCACAGCGTCCTGCCTGTTCCCGAGAATGAAATAGAGCACGGCTTCCGCGTTGATGCCCCCTTCCCAAGGCCGGTAGCGGGCAGTGTAGTCCGCGGGCTCTGCGCCGACCTCGCTATAGGCGAGGTGAAGCGGTGTGAAGTCGTCGAGGATCTGGTATTCCGGAGCGGTTCCGGTGGGGGTCGTGTGGAAGCGGATCGCGTTGAATGCCGCTTCGGAAAGGGGGTGGCGAGCGCCTGCGAGCGCCCAGAGGTAGTACCCCGGATTCATTCCGGTGTAGATGCCCTTTGAGATCGGCAGGCCCAGCAGCCCCTGGTAGGAAGCCGGAAGGGGCGAGACCAGGATACCGTCTTCTCCGCCGAGCTCATCTATGGCCGCGGTCAGGTTGGCGACAGCGCTCTCGCCGTCCGGCGGCACATAGCCGAGCCATGCCGGCTGCATGGACACGTCTTCGAAGAGCACCTTGGCGGGTTTGAGGGTGCCCTCCTGTACATAGGGGAGATACGCTCCGTCCGTCCGACGGAACGTCTCGTCGGTGGCCTTGCGCACGGCTTCCGCACGAGTCCTGAGTGTCGCGGCCTCGTGGGCTTCTCCGATTGCGTCGCACATGCGTGCCATCCCTTCTGCCGCGACCACCCAGAGGAAGGTCGAATAGGGCGAGAAGTAACCGGGCACGTACTGTTCCAGCAGCGGCATGTCGTGTGCGACGGCCATCGCGGTGCGGTAGGTCTCGTCGCCGCTGAAGGGCAGGAGGTCGCCGGAAAACGCCTGCTTCCACGTGGCGTACTTCATGAACTCCAGCCGCGCAGGCATGAAGTCGAGGTTCCCCGACGCGACCCAGTACCAGTAGTGAAGCAACGAGACATGGCTTGGGGTTTCGGCGCCGGCCTTTCCTTCGAGGGCCGGGAGCGAGTCCCAGTCCGGCTCTTGAGGAAGGTCTTGGGACGGGTCGAGGTCCGATGAGTACGCGTTCTTCACGCCCGACCCGACGACACTTCCGTACCAGAAGTAGTCGAGGAGCTTTCGCGCCTCTTCGAACATGCCCATCGAGACGAGGAAGCGGACGGGGCCCGCTGTGTCGCGGGGCCAGAAGTGCGTGTATTCGGACATTGGGCAGATAGCGCCGCCTGCGGACTGCTGGGTGAGGAGCACCAGCAGGGTCTGTTCGAGGTACTGGTCCACCATCGGGTCGGGCGAGACGACCTTCGTGGCCGGCTCAAGACGTTTCGCCCAGCCGTCTCTCGTCTGCTCGAACAGGGCATCGATGCCCTTCCCTTCCAATGCTGCAGCCGTTGCTTCGAACTCGGCATCTCCGGCGTCCACCACGTACGCGAGCGGTACGACTGCTTCGGCCCCGGGTTCGATGTCGGGCAACGGAACCACGAGGCCGGCGGAGGAAGCGGTAGGATCGCCGGCTTGGACGTCGGGAAGAGGATCTCCGGTTTTCGACATCAGGGAAATAGGGGTACCGGGAGCGAGAAGCACCGTGCGGCGGTCTCCGTCACGATCCTCGGAGCTGCTTCCTTGGAACGGGACCTGCTCCCTTGCGAACTTGACGGCCAGCTCCAGCCCGGAGAGCTTCGACGACGAGCGGTTTGCGACGATGGCGACGCGGACGATCGCCCTGGAAAGGGGATCCTTGTTGTTGTCGACCATCACCGCGGCGTCGACAGTGGCCAAGCCCACTATCGAGCTTTCGGCCTGCGTCCAGACGATCGGTGTCCCGTTTACTCTCCCGATCCACTCTTTCTGCCACTTCCAGGCGGTGCCTCCCGCCTTCCGCACTTCGAGCCAGGTGTCCGAGAAGTACATTGGCCCTCGCTCGTACCCGGGGCCGACCATGGAGTGGAAACGGTTGAATGGTCCCGGGTAGCCGACAAGCGAGAAGATCGTGCCGTTTCCAACCGCGAGGTCGGAGAAGAACCGCACGTGCGTTGGTTCCGTCGGCTTCTGGTCCAGCGCATGCGACCAGAGCGACACGTCCTTCATCCACTCCCGCCCCACGGTCCAGTGCGGCCATCCAAGTGCTTCCGGCCCCGGCGTCCACACCTTCTCCGGCGGCTCCAACACCTCCGGCCCATCTACTTCATCGGCCCCACCCGTCCGGCATCCGTCATCCTGAGCGAGCACGCCATCCGCACAATGCGCTTGGCTCTTGCTGCCACCACACCCGCCCGGCAGTGCCATTACGACGGCTGCGGCGACAGCGGCTATTCTCCCGCACGACAGCATTCCCATTCCTCCCTGGATGGACGCCAAAGCCTGGCGCCCTTGATGCGCCCGGAGACGATCCGGAAGTGACGGTACCATTTGTGGCCGCACCTGTCCACGGCGCCGCTGCCCGCGAAATGGTGGTCCGTGTTTCCGAGCAAGTAGGATGTTGAATGATTAATGTTAAAATGTTAACATGGGCCTTGGAGGTGGTGCGATGGGTGAGCTGAAACCCGCTACGGTCTACTTCGAGACTCACGTCCACAAGAGGCTCAAGGCGATTGCTGCAGAGCGAGGGACCACCATCTCATCGATAGTGGGCGAAGCGGTGGGGCATCTGCTGGACGTGGGCATGGGCAGTAACGTACGCAGGGAGAAGAAGCGATTGAAGCTCGATTGGGCAGGTGCGCTGGCCGACCTCAAGGACGAGGTATCTTCTGTAGAGCTCCAGCACATGGCTCGGGATTGGCGGGAGAGCAGATAGCGGAGACCTTGGAGGTCAAGTGCTGCTGGACACCAATATCTGGCTGGAGCTTCTGCTGGACCAAGAGAAAGCGGGGCAAGTCCGGGCCTTGCTGGAGAAGACCCCCCCCGACCGGCTGCACGTCACCGATTTCAGCGTGCATTCGGTCGGGGTTATCCTTACGCGACTGAGGAGGCTGGCGACACTGGCCCGATTCTTCGAGGATCTTCTTGGCGACCCGGCTGCCAGAGTAGTCCGGCTTCAGCGGGAGGAGTTGCGGATAGTGCCCGCAATCTCCGCGAAGTTCGGACTGGACTTCGACGATGCGTACCAATACGCTGCTGCGCGCTCTTACGGCCTGGGGCTATACAGCTACGACAGGCACTTTGACCGCACCGACCTGCGAAGAATGGAACCCTGAGCGGATCGGGTGTAGAATTGCGGCGGGAGAGTGGAGCAGGTGCGGATTCTGCTGATAAAGAGCTTCAGCCCGGTGAGCAAGGTGAGCTCGGCCAGTCCGCCGCTGGGCGTGATGTCGCTGGCTGCGTACCTGAGGCAAAAGGCCGGTGCGCAGGTGCGGATACTCGACCTGAGGTTCTTGCGGGACCCGATTCGAGCCGTGCACAAGGCAGTAGAGGATCTGTCGCCGAAGCTGGTGGGCATCAGCGCGCTCACGCCCGAAGCGCGGGTTATGCACGCTGCGGCGCGTGCGGCAAGGGCAGCGGGGAAGGAAGTGCTCATCGTCGCCGGCGGGCCGCACCCGACAGCGTTCCCGGAAGACACGCTTGCCGCACGGGACATCGACGTTGCGGTGCTTGGCGAGGGAGAGGAGACACTGCTGGAACTGGTGCAGCGCGTGGAGGCCGGGCCAAGGCAATCAGAGGTCCTTCGCTGCGCTCAGGATGACGGGTGCCTTGCGGACACGGCCGAGCCAGGTAGAGAAGACGGGTGCAGCCATGAGTGGCTGAGAAAAGTCCGCGGCATTGCCTATAGGGGGGGCGAGGCGGGCGAGGTGGTGAGGACCGAGCCGAGGCCGTACATGGAAGATCTGGATGCGCTGCCGATGCCGGCGTGGGACCTGGTGGATCTGAAGCCTTACTGGCGGATTTCGGGCATGGCGAGCATCGGGGTTCGTCCGTACATGGCGGTCTTTACGTCCCGGGGATGTCCGTACCGATGTTCTTACTGCCACAACCTGTTCGGGAAGAAGTTTCGGGCCGCGTCGCCGGAGCGGGTGGTGGAGGAGATTGCTGCCATCGAGAAGCAGCTTGGGGTTCGAGACATCGAGGTGTACGACGACATAGCGAACCTGGAGCGGAAGCGGCTGGACGGGATATTGGAGGGGCTGCTTGCACGCTCGATGCACCCGACGTTGAGCTTTCCTAACGGGGTGCGGACGGACCTGCTGGAGGAAGGGACGATCGACTTGCTGAAGGAAGTCGGCACCGGCGAGGTATCGGTCGCGGTTGAGACTGCGAGTCCCCGGCTTCAGAAGATGCTTGGGAAGAACCTGGACCTGGACAGGGTGCGGGTGAACATAGAGCGGTTTGCGAAGAGGCGCATCTTCACCCGCGGGTTCATGATGCTGGGCTTCCCGACGGAGACGGAAGCAGAGATGCGTGCGACCATCGGCTATGCGTGCGATTCGCCGCTGCACCTGGCGTTTTTCTTCACGGTGAACCCGTTTGGCGGCACCCGGATACGCGAGCAATTCCGGGAGCTGGGCAAGCTTCCTGCGGATGCTCGCAGCATCGATTTCGAGTACTACGGAGCACCCTTCAACGGCAGCGAGGTGAGCGACTCCGACTTCCGGAAGCTGTACCGTTATGCGTACGCCAGGTTCTATGGGAACCCGGTGCGTGCCTATCGGATCGCCCGCGATCGACCGAGCCGCCGGGACATTCCGCTGCGTGTCTACAAGCTGCTCTCCCACGTCGTGTCATTCAAGCGCCTGCAAGAAGAGGCGCTGCCCGGGGAAGAGGAAGGCCCCTGATCTTGCTGCGGAGCGCTTGACATGCCGGCGTCTCGGAAGTAGGTTCAGCATGGGAGGGAAAGGGACGAAGAGTTCGAAAACGGACGGTAATGGATGGAGGATACACGCGTATGACAAGCACGGTGAGACTCTTGAAACCGGAAGAGGCCGCAAAGCGGCTTGCGGTGAGCGCCAAGAGCGTCCGGCAGTGGCTGAGGCAGGGGAAGCTGCGGGGAGTGAAGGCCGGGAAGCTGTGGCGCACCACCGATGAAGCTCTCACCGCCTTCCTGTCCCGCCGAGGGAAGGTCGTCCCCTCTGCGCACGGCCGTGGCCACGAGCTCGACGACGCGTGGTTGGCCGAGGATCTTTCACGGCTGGGGGACATAGGGCCATACGATTGGTCTCCGGGAGAGTTGGATGGCGGAATTCCCGTCCGAGTGGTCCCGGGCAAGGGAGTCGTGGTAGGCAAGGGAGTCGTGGTAGGCAAGGGAGGGAGGAATGCCCGATAGCCCGCTCGCTCTCGGGGACGTGGTTGCCGTAACTTTTCCCGAGCATCGCCCTGGAGGAAGGGAGCAGCAGGGATACAGGCCGGCGGTGGTGGTCGGGTTGCCTCAGAAGCTCGGAAGACCGCGCTTTCCGGTCGTCGTGGTAGTTCCCCTGACGTCGGACAGCGGACAAGCTTGGGCGATCCGAGCCCCGGGCCTGTACATCAGGCTGCCCGCTGGGTCCGGGGGACTGCGCTCACCTTCGATCGCCCTGCTGGACCAGGTTCGCTGCGTGGATGCGGGGCGTCTGGTCAGGTGGTTTGGAGCACTTCCACGAACCTTGAGGCACGACCTGACCGACCGACTGTGCCGGATGCTGTCGTCCCCAGAGTGAGCGGTGCCCGTCTCCGACTCACGGACTGTCCGGGAGACGCCCAAGACAAGAAGACGGGGGCAGCTTGGGTGTGGACAGCAGCGACCACGTCGAAGTAGAATGCAGGGCATCGAGGGGGAGGATCGGCATGTCTGCGAGGATCATGGCGATTGTTGCTGGCTGTCTTCTGGTAGCGTGTGTCTGCTCTCTGGTTGCGTGCGCGGGCAGTGGCGCAGGGGGCAGCGGCGGGGAGACCGGTGCTGACCTGGAGAACCAGGACGGTCTGCCGGATGGGAGCGTGGGCGGGGATGCGCTGCCCGATGGAAGCGTTCT
>Ga0172371_10010098_pt1 | contig 12843 bp, 13 predicted proteins | sample Lak12m_FD_114543 | JGI IMG/M metagenome (GOLD analysis project Ga0172371, IMG submission 114543) | Freshwater microbial communities from Kabuno Bay, South-Kivu, Congo - kab_022012_12m | ecosystem: Environmental > Aquatic > Freshwater > Lake | place: Democratic Republic of the Congo: South-Kivu... | reverse complement strand
GTAACTAAAATTGTTTTTCCTTTCAGCGCATTATCACGCAACATGGGTTCAGTATTCATTATTCAGGTTTTAAGATTATTAATTCACAAAGCTAAAAATTTATACTTTTGAAAAGAGAAGTAGGAAAGATGAAATAAGAATGTCACTTCGAGCGTAGTCGAGAAGCCATAACTAATTTAAAAAAACTTCTCGATTACGCTCGAAGTGACAGGATACATCACAGAAACAAACACAAAAGCTAAAGTCTCAAGAAAATTATGAAAAGAACAATCCTTCTTTTACTGCTTGCGCTTTTTGCTTTTGAAAATTGTTCATCGCAAACCCAAGCGGCATTTGATTATTACAATACAAGGAATAAAAAAACTCACCGCAGCATGCATATTATTCTTGGAAGCTGGGCTGTGGCGAACTTCGCAACAGGTCTGGCTTTGATGGATAATCGAAGCGCATCCTACAACAAATATTTTTATCACATGAATATTTACTTTAACGTGGTGAATGTAACCATTGCCGGTTTCGGATTAGCGAGCGCCTTTAAAAAAGACTGGAATAATTATGACCTGCTGACTTTACAGAATGACCAGGAAAAAACAGAGCGCCTGATGCTGATGAATGCCTTTTTTGATGTAGGTTATATCGTTACGGGAATGTTATTGGATAAGTATTCTTACAAGGTGAAACAAAACCCTGACATACTTGACGGATATGGAAAATCATTTGTCATGCAGGGAGCATTTCTCTTGCTGTTTGATACCTCTTTTTATTTTATTTATAAAAGCAATTACAAGCGCTTTTCAAAAATGAGTTACACGATGTCGGCTACGCCTTACGGGCTGGGATTTAGGATGGTGTTCTGAAATTATTATTTTAACAATTCCATGTAAATGGGCAAGTGGTCGGAATAGCCGCCATAATAATTGCTGCCTCCGTAAGTAGCGTTTGGTTTGCTTTCCTGTGTTTCTTTATTGGTATATAACATCCAGTTCTCTTTCAGGATTTTTGCGGCATCTTCATGTACATGCAAACCTGTTTTTGCTTTAAGCAAACTGTAAGAAACAATAAACTGGTCTAACATTCCCCAATCGTTTTTATAATTATAAGTGCCTTCGTTTTTTATTTCATGTTGATAGCATAGATTGAATAATCCTTTTGTCTTTGCATTTAAAAAAACAGAATCAGCACTAAGTGTTTCGCAAATACTTTTGTTGGTGGGATAATCATTGAAATCACCCATGATGATGATTTTAGCTGCCGGTGAAATTCTGGTAATAGAATCTACAGCACTTCTCAAGACAGATGCAGCAGTCATCCTGTTCTTTTCGCTTTCATCAGCACCACTCCTGCGCGAGGGCCAATGGTTGAAGAAAAAATAAAGCGTGTCTTTTTTCCCTGTTACGCCTTTTACCATTAATATATCGCGTGTGGGGTATGGAGGTTCTTCAGGCAACCGGACATTAAGGGGTTTGCTGCTTATTATGCTCAGTTTGTTTTTCCGGTATAACATTCCTACATCAATACCGCGTTTGTCAGGGCTGTCGTAATGCACCACCCGGTATTTTCCTTTTTTAAGTTTTGTAGTTGCGGTAAGGTCCTGCAACACTTCTTTATTTTCTATTTCATACAGACCGATCACAGCAGGAAGATTATTTTCGTTTGGAGCGGAGATTACTTTTGAAAGCTGCTCTAATTTTTTCAGGTAACGCTCAGAAGTCCATTTGTTTTTTCCTGCGGGAAGAAACTCTTCATCATCTTTATCCGGGTCATTGATGGTGTCGTAAAGGTTTTCAACATTGTAGGACAGCACCACAAAGCTTTTGTCGGAAGTCAGCTTTTGCTGGGCTGTAGCATTTAGGCAGAGAAAAAGAAAGAGAACAATAAACAGTCGTTGCATTAAAATTATTTTCTGCGAAACTACGCATTTATTAAAGCAGTATTTGTCAGGATAAAGGATATTTCTCTCAAAACTTTTTATATGCTGACAACATTTATTCTCATAGATTTGTGCAAGGGTAATAAGTGTTACAAAAATTATGTTTATGAAAAATAAAAACCTCCTTTTCCTCTACCTTATTCTATGCGTCACAGAAATTATTTCAGAATATTTTGAATTAAGGATATTACGTTATTGCATTAAGCCATTTCTGATGACGGTTCTTTCAATTTATTTTTACAGGGAAGCAAAACTAAATTACAATTCATTCGCTAAAAAAATACAGGCTGCTATTTTGTTTTCTCTTTTTGGCGATGTATTTCTCATGTTCCCTAATTGTTTTCTTCCGGGGCTTGTTTCTTTTCTTATTGCTCATGTGTTTTACATACTTGCATTTTATGAAAATATAAAAGCATCATCCGCTAAAAGAAGTTTTTCAACTTCATTATTAATGGTATCGCCTTTCCTTCTTTATTCAGGAATTCTTTTCTCTACCTGTTATACCTGGTTAGGTGAAATGATTGTGCCTGTGGCTGTTTATACTTCAGTAATAACTTTCATGGGAATGGCTGCTGTATTGAGAAAAGACAATGTCATCAATGAAAGTTTTAAATTGGTTTTGTCAGGTGCAGTTATTTTTATTGTGTCTGATTCGACCATTGCGTTGAATAAATTCGTTTACCATGATGAACTACCATACGCCCGCATCATTATCATGTTTACCTACCTGCTGGCGCAATACCTGATCGTGAGTGGATGCCTGAAGCATCTTGCATCACAGGAAACGGGCAGGTAGAAAACAAAATTGTTTCAGAATTGTTAACGTATTATCAGTCTCAACTTTAAGATATTTAAAGATGAAAACAATATTTAATTTTATACTTGTGCTGCTGGGTTGCGCCATAGCAGCCTGTTCACAAACAAATACACAACCAATGAAAGAAGGAAATAAAAAAGTAATCAGTAGCAATGATGACTGGAAAAAAGTGCTGACACCGGAACAATATGCCGTCACCTGCGAAGGAAGTACCGAACCGGCTTTTACCGGCAAATACTGGAACAACCACGAACATGGAACTTATAAATGCGTGCGTTGCGGATATGAACTTTTTTCTTCTGACAACAAGTATGATTCAGGTTCGGGCTGGCCCAGTTTCTATGATCTTGTTCCCGGAAGTACGGTGAGTAAGGCAACCGACAACCAGATAGGTTATCCCCGCACGGAAGTGAAATGCCCTGAATGCGGAGCGCATCTCGGACATTTATTTGATGACGGTCCAAAGCCAACCGGTTTGCGTTATTGCATTAATTCTGCCGCATTGGATTTTGAGAAAAAGAAATAAAAGCCTCACCCTGCCCTCTCCAAAGGAGAGGGTTTATTTATGTGCCTGAACATTTTTTCCTACAAATCCCACCCGGATTATAAACTCATAATTGCCTCTAACCGCGATGAATTTTATTCACGCAAAACAGAAACAGCTCATTTCTGGGAAGACCATCCTGACTTGCTTGCAGGCAGGGATTTAGAACACGGAGGCACCTGGTTCGGGATAACGAGGCAGGGAAAGTTTTCGTTCATCACCAACTTCCGCGATCCGAAAACATTCAGGAGAGATGTGCCTTCGCGAGGGTCGCTGGTCAGTGATTACCTGACTGGTTTAAGAAAACCTGCTGATTACCTGGAAAGTCTTGAAAACACAAATGATTACAATGGTTTTAATATAGTCACTGGCGACATGGATGAGGTTTGTTACTTCTCAAATGTTTCAGGAGAAATGCTACAACTTAACCCCGGCTTTTACGGATTAAGCAATGCGTATTTAGATACTCCGTGGAATAAATTGCTGAATGGGAAAAAGGCAATTGCAGAAATTATCAGCAGGAAGGGTTTTGATGTGGAAGAAATATTTGCCGCAATGCACAACGATCAAAAAGCGGAAGACCATGAATTACCTGCAACAGGCATGCCTTATGAAATTGAGAAATTAGTTTCGTCCATGTTTATCAAAAGCGAAAAGTATGGAACAGTATGTTCTTCAGTTGTCCTGGTTGACAATAATAACAGCGTTCAGTTTTATGAACGAACCTGCAATCCTCTGAAAGAAAACAAAACTGTGAACTTTGAATTTATCATTGGCTGAACAGACCCTGAAATAAATTCAGGGTGACGAGCATAACGAAGATTCGTTTCTATCTTTGGAACCAAAATAATTTATAATGAGCTTCACACTCCTGGTCATTATTTTCACCTGCATCATTTCCATCATGGCTTTTAATAACCGTGAAATGATGTCGCGTTTCCAGTTGAATCCCTATTCGGTTATCCACCGCGGTGAATGGTTTCGCGTCATTACGCACGGATTTCTTCATGCGAATTACCTGCATCTTTTTGTAAATATGTTTGTCCTCTATATGTTTGGCAATGCAGTGGAAGAATATTTCAGAGCTTATTTTCGCGAAAAAGCGATATTGTATTTATCCATTATGTATTTCGGTGCAATTATCGTTTCGGTTTTATCCACATTACAAAAACATAAAAACGATGTTTGGTATAACGGGGTAGGGGCTTCTGGCGCTGTTTCAGCAGTATTATTTGCAAGCGTTCTTTTTCAGCCGATGACCAAACTATGTCTTTATGGTTTACTTTGTCTGCCGGGATTTATCTGGGCGGTAGCCTATATAGCTTATTCTTATTATATGGGGAAGAACAGCAGGGACAATGTAAATCACGATGCGCATTTGTTTGGCGCTTTGTTTGGAATAGCTTTTACGTTGCTGCTTCGTCCTTCTACAGGACTTGAGTTTGTTGAGAAAATTATGAACTGGTTATGAATAAAGCCGCTTTTCTTGACCGTGACGGAGTGATTAATCTTGATGTGCAGGATTACACTTCAAAGATTAAAGATTTTAAATTCCTCCCCGGTGTTTTTGAAGGATTGAAAGCCTTGCAGGAAAAAGGTTACTTGTTGATTGTTATTACTAACCAGGGCGGAATTGCAAAAGGGTTATATACCAAAGAAGATGTTGAAACCTTACATCACTGGATGAGAAATGAATTAGAAAAAGAAGACATTTATATCACTGAAATTTATTTCTGTCCGCACCATGATGTCTCAGGGAAATGTCTTTGCCGCAAGCCCGGTTCGCTGATGCTTGAAAAGGCGATCGCACGCTTTGACATTGATGCGAAGCAAAGTTTTTTTATTGGAGATAAGGAAACAGATACGCAGGCTGCGATTGCTGCGGGTGTAAGACCTGTGAAAATTATTGCGAACACTCCTTTCACCTCACCAGCGTAACAATCCCTTTGAAATCCTGGATAATGTTACAGATATAAGAGCATGCCATCACATCTGCTGCAACTGTTGTGTGTTCCGGGCGGGCTAAATTATAATGCTCCCACCATAACTGATTGCCCTGGATGTGCAGGTAGTCGCGTCCGTCAATGCAGGCGTTAATATCATAGGTAAAGCACTGGCTGAAGGCTTTGCCGGAAAGAAGAACTAAGAATACGATGAGCGCACAGCGGAATTTCTTTGAACAAACTTAAGAATAATAAATCAGTACTGCACCTTACCTGCATTATAACATACCTCCAAAAAGCTTGTAGCAGAATACAATGTCCACATAATATTTATTATTGATACTTGAGTACCTTACCATTACGATGGATGCTTTGTCTTTCTTCAGGTCGCTGATAAAGGAAAAATTATATTTCTGTGTGCTGCCTGATGATACGTTGCTTTTTGTATAAATGTAAGAAGAACCAAGGGTTTTCCTTACTTTTTCAGCCATAGCTTCGTATTTTCTTTTGGCTTCGGCTTCATCGGTTCCTGTATAAACTTCCCCTGTCAATTCAGGGGTTAGTGCCATGCCGCCTTCTTTGTAGCTAAGTTTATTGATGCCCGGCAGGGAAACAGTGATATCATATACCGTTAGTTTGCCGAAAAAGTCGTTCTCTTCATGCTTTGCTCCAAGCACTGTGCTAAAAGTTGAAGGGCAACTGGAGAGTATTTTATTCACTCCGCTGTCAAAGGATGCATCGCCTGAGCCGGCTGCATTGCTGATGGTATAAACCCGTGCGTTCAGTTCGTTGGTTGAAACGGAAAAACCTACTTCGTATTTTCCGTTGCTGTTCTTGAATACTTTCAGTTCGTCACCGTAGAGGTTATAGCCGTCACTGTATTTTGTTTTCACCTGAACCCTGTTCAGGTTATCGGATGCCGGCTGGCTTACAAATAGTTTTTCGGGCAGGCAGGATTTCAGTTTCCCGAGTATTTCATTGTATTTGATATCGGCATCAGCAATAGCACTGTATTCGCCAAACAGGGCATAATAATAGAAACCGAGCGATTGTCTGACATAGCAGTCTTTAGCGCCTGATATGTTTTGCGTTGTGTTAAAGATCTTAGTCTTGAATGATTGTCCTTCTTCAGAACGCAGGCTGCCTTTGATGCTGCTGAATTTATCGGATGATTTAGACATCACCGCTTTAAGATCACTGCAAAAATCAGAAGAAGAGGAGCCCTGCTGCACATTGTTGTTGCTGTTGTTGGTATTATTTTCTGGGGATACCATCTTGTTATTTTCCCAATAGCCGTCATACTCAACCGAGCCATCGGCTTTGTATAGTATTCCTTTTCCCTGGCATTTCCCGTCAAGTACTTCGCCTACATATTTTTTGCCTGTATTGTATAGCAAGGTTCCTTTTCCTTTCATCACATCGTTTTCATAGTTCCCCTCATATATTGTTCCGGATGTCCATTTATAAGTTCCGTAGCCCTGGCGCTGGTCACTATACCAGTTGCCCGAAAAGAAATCACCATTGTAATAAGTGAGGCTACCGGGACCGCTGCGTTTTCCGTTATTCCAGTTACCCTCATAAACATTGCCGCTCTGGTAGGTATATTTACCCTGTCCGTCAAGCTGAGAGTTTTTAAACAGTCCTTCATAAACGGTGCAGTCCTTGAACTGGTACTTACCTCTGCCGTTGTCGCAAAAACCCGAAAGGCATTTTGCTTCGCATGAGGGATCCTGTGCATATACTCTTCCACAGGCAATGAATAACATTGTAATGTTTAGTGTTGTGAAAAGGAGTTTCTTTTTCATTGTTTGAAAGTTGAAAGTTTGAGCGTTATCACTCACCTGAAAAGACATCGTCTTTCCACAGTCCTGATTTTGTTTCTCCGTTGGGGTAGGTTATGGTTCCCTCTCCGTTCATTTTATCATTTAAGAACTGACCTTTGTAAACATTTCCGTTTGCCCAGTTGAATGTTCCCTGCCCGCTTTTATTGCCCTCGATAAACCCGCCCTCGTATTTTTCTCCGTCTGCAAAAACACAAACCCCCTGCCCATGTCTCTTACCCTCCCTGTATTCACCGGTATAAACATCCCCGTTTTTCCAGGTATAAGTTCCATGCCCGTCCAGTTTGTCATCATTAAATTCTCCGGTATATTTATCTCCTGAAGGAAAGGTGAGAGTTCCCTGCCCTTCTTTCAGGTTATTTTCATATTCCCCTACATATTGACCGCCCTCAGCCCAGGTGAATGTTCCCTTCCCGCTTCGTTCGCCATCAACAACTCCGCCTTCGTATTTGTCTCCGTTTGTGTAAATATAAATACCTTGCCCGGTTAGTTTGTCATACAAAAAGTCTCCTGTATATTTATCCCCGTTATTCATGGTTAATATTCCCTTTCCGTGCATGTAGCTGTTATAAAACTCACCTGTATAGCTGGTGCCGTCTTCCCATTTTGCTGAACCATTACCTTCATAATATCCCCCTTTCATATTGCCGGTAAATGTGTTGTAAAGTTTATCACTTATGTAAATCTCACTGATGCCCTGACCGCTTGCAAAGCCGTCAATACATTTTCCGCTCCAGGTTATTTTAGTGATGTTATCACCAAGCTTCAGTATTTTGCAGCCGTCAGTGGTAGTAATGAATTCGTCTTCCTGCGCAAAGGCTGCGGCAAAGACCAAAGACAACATGATAACAAGGTTTAGTTTCTTTTTCATTTGCAGGTGTATTTAATTTTAATAGCAAACTTAATAATAAATCAGACATTGTATATCATTTACAATAAAAGTTTAGGGGAGAACCGTATGTTATTTCTTAATAACCTGAGTTTGGGCTAAAGCCCCTGTTTCATTGGTTTTCCTGAATCAGCAAGGAATGTATCGGGAAGGCTTGAACTGATAAACTTTAAACTTCGGCTATGCTCCTGCCACAGTGATGCTGACTACCTCGCTGAATTCGCCTATTTCTATATCGCCTTTTACGTAGCGCAGTTTGTAGCTCCAGGTTTGGGTGATGCCTGCCGGAGGCGTGGCGCTGGTATCAAGGTAATTGGGGGTGCCGTCAAAATCGAGTTTAAACCAGGCACCGTTGTCCACTTTTTTGTAAATGTTTATGCCTTGCGCCTGTAGTTTTTTCCAGATAATAAGCACCTGCAGGGCTGTGAGTTTCAGTTTGAATACGGGTTTGTATTTGCTGAAATCGGGGATGGTTTTTGGCGCTTCAATGCCTAAGTTTTCGCCTATGCCGGTGGTGTCGGCGCTTGATTTTTTGATGCGGGCTACCAGGGCGCGGTATTTTTTCTCAATATTAAGAAGTATGGTAGGCGGGGGCATGGTAACATCGGGCGGAACGGGCATGGGTTGAAGGATATCGCCTCCTGTTCCGAAGCGCACCTGGTCGCGCAGTTTGCTCCAGTCTTGCGCAAAGCCGGGCACTGCGTTGTTGCGCAATACTATCCATCCCATGCCATCTGCCATGTCGGTTGCCAGCGTCATATCAGCAGGCAAAAGCCCTAAAATCATTAAATAGGTGGGAAGGTTTTGTTTCAGTGTTTGAAGTTGGGATACAAATTCGAGGTCGTTGTCTTTTACAAAGTCTGCCATTTGGTGTTTAGTTTAGGTTAGTATAATGGATTAAAGAATTTCCGGAAACAGGTAAATATGCCAGGGGTAGAGAGCTGCCACCCTGGGGTAGTATGACTCCACCCTGGGGTAAAATGACTCCACCCTGGGGTAGAATGACTCCACCCTGAGGTAGAATGACTCCACCCTGGGGTAGAATGACTCCACCCTGAGGTAGAATGACTCCACCCTGGGGTAGAATGACTCCACCCTGGGGTAGAATGACTCCACCCTGAGGTAGCAATGTCTTTATCCCGGCTTCCTTTAGAGGAAGCTATTATAACAGGCTTAATGTTGTTGTTTTCGGAAGCGTCCGGATAAAGCAAACAGGATTTTTGGGTATAATAGGGGAAGGAGTTTGGCATAACCTGCATGTGCATTAATCAAATGATTAGTGATGCAAATATGGGTGATATATCAATCGTATTGATTTTTTTTACTATCACAAAACTATCACAATAGCCCCTGCCCATTGAAAAAAGGAGGGGGGGAGGACAATAATATTTTATAAAATAAATTCCACTTTCTATATTTGAACCCGCCTCACCCCTAAAAAAACATACGGCCTCTGCCCCGAATACGGCAACCGAAACCGAATACAACCCTCAGAAATTGAAATGAAAAAATACTTTAAAAATTTGGCACTTTACATTTTTATTCTTGCCTGTGCCTTTACCACTGTTTTTGCCCAAACAGACTCTAATCAGGATATACAAAAGATCGAAGCAGAATTTAAATCCAAAATTCAAAAAGATTTAAATGATTTGAATATGTACTATTCAGGTTATGGCTACAGAGCAGATCAGTTCAGAATTAAGAATGGATATCTTATCAGATATTATGGAACAATGGATAGTACATTTGCTAAAATTGAAGATTTAGACAAAGCTTATGTAGAAACATATTATAACTCAAGTGATGTATATATACGATGCAACAATAAAGATTCTTGTTACAGTGGTGCTAAGATTGGCATGCTTTCTAATAACCTATCACTTTCCCGCAAAGACAAAACTAAAGTTCCCGAAAAATTAGCCGAACTAATAAATCAGCTCCTAACTGATTATAAAGCCTATGACCTTGCGGGCTATAATTATTTTAAAGCAATAGCTGAAAAGGAATCTGTGAAATATGAAGAATATTATTTCGGCAACCGTTTTTATACTTTCAATTTAAGCGGAGATGTACAGAAAATCAACAAGCCGAAAGATAAAATTACTGCCCTGAAAACACTCAATGACTATATGAGCAAATACGACACTGCCTACAGGGATATTGAAATAAAAGAAGGAAACGTCTATTTTTATTATCCTTATAAAAATAATACTGAGCAAGTGCATATCAATGTAGATGGATTAAAAAACAATATTATACCCTACACCCTGCCTGATGGTAAAACCGTGAGACTATATTGTAAAACCAAAACTAATTGTTTTCAAGGGTATAATCTAACCGGATATCTTCATCACGTTTTAAAGTCAGGAAATAGTGAAATGGATAATGAATTGATAAAGCGTTTTGTGCAAGACTTGATTGACTTATTATAAGCGTTCACCCTCGAAAAAAGATACGGCAACCAAAACCGAATACAACCCTTAGAAATTGAAATGAAAAAATAAGCCCCGCATAAACAGTATGAATAAGTATCTCACACCCTTTAAAGCAATAGCAGTTAGCCTGCTTGCATTTTTTACATACACCTGCTCAGTTGCTCAGGACTTTTATAAAGCAGAAACGCAAACCGTTACCAGTTACAGAATTAACTTCCGCATAGGTGAAAAATACAATTCATTTTTTATTGAAGACATTTTTACAGAAAAGAAAACAAAAGTTTCTATTCCCGACAAAGAACTGTTTATTGACTGGATTGAAAGTTGCGAGCCTTACCCCATATTTAAAATACGAGTAAAAAAGCAACACGGTATTACTGCGCAATACCACCTGCTTTACCTGTATCAGGATGGCTCTTATAAATTTCTTTACAACTCAAAAAACAAGGATTACACTTTTTACGGAACAGACCAATGCATTCTGGTTTCAAGCAGAGAAATTATTTTTGACCCTTATGGAAATGAAATTGAAAATGTTGACCCCAAGAACCCGAAAGACTGTTTCGTAAACCTTCTAAAAATTAATTTAGCCAACGAAAAAGCAGGAACCTCCATCTATTATGATAAAACTTATGGAAAACTGAATTTAACCACTCATTCCGAAATCATAGCGGTTGATATGGAGCCTTACTTTATCTATTTTCAGGGCGATTCGCTTACCTATTTCGATTACAAAAAAAATCAGAAAGCAGCAACCTATTTCAGTTTACCCAAAAGCTATACTGATGAGTTTGTTTCCTACACCGGAAAATGGAAAGAAAATTTTCTAAAGCATCTCCGAATACACAAGCTATTTCCGGTTCAAACAGGTCCTAAACAATATGCCTACCTGAATGCCGCTGCTGAAACTGCCATCCAACCCTTTACTGCCGACCTTGCACTACCCTTCTTGTTACCCAAAGAGCAAGCCCCCGTTTTCCTCAATGGCAAATGGGGTATTATGAATACTAAAGGCGAAATGACCGTTCCCTTCCGGCTTGATTCTATTTCCATACAAAAATCCAACATTCAATTTAAATCCAACGATACTATTTATTATGTTGAACCCACTACCGGTAAACTAAATGCAAAAGTTAAAACCACACCAACAGCCAAAACAGATACCAAAACAGAAAATAAAAAACCGGAGAGAAAACGCGGTTTCACCTGCCTGGTATATCACTTCGAAAATTCTAACAACAAGAAGGCTTACATTTTAGTCAGTCTTACCTATTATCTTGATAATATTGACCATAATAAAATGTCGAGTTGGGTTTCCAACAACATACAGTCTGAAATTTCCGGACTTGTGGAACGTGGTTATTACAATGTATATGATAGTTGGAATAATCCATACAGTGCAGACCAGATAATTGAGAAAAGTTGCTACCATATACGGAGCGAATATGAACAGAAATCAAGTGTTATATCTGTATTAGAAAAAAGTTTTGACTGATAAATAAAAAAAACCAAAAAACATGAAACACCTCCAACCAATTCTCACCGCAACGCTGCTGCTCCTGCTAACCCTCAGCGCCTGCAACTGGATAAAACCCAAAGTAAAAATACCCGACCTGCCCTACCTCGAAACCGATAAAGTAAACACCTTTAAGCCGGGCGATAAGTTTATCATCTCACAAAGTCAAAACAGTTGCTGCATGTATTTTTTTATGAAAGATAGCGCAATTACCGAAACAATGCCCTCCTCGCCATTGCTTAAATTAGTTGAAACCATTGAAGACCCTGCCGACCCCGATTGTGCCGGCTGCAGCAGCAATTATTACAGCATTATGGAATGTGTGGCAACAGGCACCGACACCCTCCGCTACTTTGTGCTTGCTATGGGCGATGCCGGTGCAGCAAGCAACGGCTCCGAACTTGACACAACCGCACTGCAACAAGCCAACACCTTTACCTATATTATTTCGGTTCAAAACTAAAACCTGCTTAAGCAAGTTTAAAGTTTCGAGTTTAAAGTTTTAAAACATTACATATTACATCTTACATAAAATGAAACCTCTCTGCCAACTCCTGCTCCTGCTCACTGCCACCTGCCTGCTGCCAACTGCTGCATTCGCCCAACCTTTCACCGGTAAATTAGTTTACACCATTGAAGTAAGCGGCAGCGACACAGCCCTTGTTGAACTAACCCGCGCCTTTGCAGGCAACAGCGTAACTATTTACACCTCGCCCCAACAATTTCTTATGCGCGAAAACTTTTCAACCGGAGAACGCGAAAGCGCCATTGACCACAGCGCCAAACAAGCCTACATACTCAGCAGCGGAGAAAAACACACCGCCCAATACTATAACATTGACGATTCGAAAGCCGAACTGCAAGACTTTATGCCCTACCACTACAGAACCGACATGGAATATACCGGCAATACCGAAAAAATTCTGGG
>Ga0172371_10010097_pt1 | contig 12844 bp, 20 predicted proteins | sample Lak12m_FD_114543 | JGI IMG/M metagenome (GOLD analysis project Ga0172371, IMG submission 114543) | Freshwater microbial communities from Kabuno Bay, South-Kivu, Congo - kab_022012_12m | ecosystem: Environmental > Aquatic > Freshwater > Lake | place: Democratic Republic of the Congo: South-Kivu... | reverse complement strand
CCTTTCCGAGCAACGGATATGACGGAATCTCAAATCACCGTCATTCCAGAAGATGCCCGCGTTAATTTTTCTCCGACATATATAACAAAAAATATGCATCAGAAACTCATAACAACCACATCGAAGGGACGCGGGATAAACCGCTTTCTTTTTTCACCTTCGCCTGTGCCCCGCGCCCCTCATGTGCGGCGTTAAATGGAGGAAATAATGATACGAAAAATTATCTTGGCCATCGTTATAATGCCATTTCTAGTCTTCTTTTTCCTTCTTAGCCATCAGCAGACTCAGGATATGAAAAATGAGATATCGAATTTGGAAGACAGTGTCAATGAACTTGAAGACCAAATAAAAGAATTCAGATAGGAGGTTACATGAAAATATTTTTTAAATTTTTTGGGCAGGCCTTGCCGCTCGCGCTTGGGCTTGTCTTTTCGTTACTGTCCGTTGCTTTTACTGTAAATGTGACTCACGGCAGCAGTGGCGAAGACGAAATTATAGGAGCACTATTTTTCGGCATTATCGGATATCCGTTATTAATAGCAGGCGCGCTATCGTTAATTAAAAAAAACAGAGAAATGTGATTTTGAAAAAATATACACGACAGGACGGCTTCTCGGAAATTGAACTGCTGCACAGTTCTATAGACCATTTGGCTTCCGCAAAGAGTCTCTTTAATACAAATCCTAGATGTTTCGACTCTGCTGGCTATCTCAGTCATTTGGGCATTGAGCTAATTTTAAAGGCATTGCTTCTCAACAAATGTGCCCAATTTCCAAATGAACATTCTCTTGTAAAACTAAGTCGCCTAATCTCAGATCAAAAAGTTGCGCTAAATTATACAAAGGATCATGAGAGAACATTAAAAACGTTGGATGAATTCTATGAACTCAGGTATCCAAAGAATCTGAATCCAATCGAAATCGGACAAGAAGACTGGACAGCGATTGAATCCTTTTTTGAACATCTCATTTTCCTATTTCCAGACCAGATACAGCAAGAATTAAGACAATTGGATTGTTATTCAAAAAAAGGAAATAGAATTTTAATGGTAAAGAAAGAGAACATTTAACAATCACATCAACACCGACGCGGGATTAACCGCTTTTCTTTTTCATCTTTGGTCTGTGGCCCGCGCGGGTTATGTAGGTCGTTAGACGGAAATAGAAATTTATAAGAGGAGCGTGGCCATGCATATCATTTCTTTCATTGTTGCAGGTCTTATTTTCGCATATTGGCTATTTGGAATAAGCCAGCCTCGATATAATAGACCAATGATATTTTGGAAACCAACAGGGATTTACGGTATTTTGCTAGCCGCTGCATTTTTTGCTTTTGTTGGTTATCTACTTTCAAAATAGTTCAATGTAAGGAGGGAAAAATGAGACCATCTTATGAACAACTTTTAGCACTTAATCCACTTTTACAGAGGCGTTCACCTGAAGAAGTGAACTCTTTGTTAGATACCATTGAAGAATGCGGATACAGTTGGGACCTATCTCAAATGATGTTTTATAATTCTGAGATTTCTCGTGGTATAAGAACTCAAGGGCTTGATATGTTTACTCCAGAAAAGTTTAGGGAACATCATAACCGCATTTATCAAGAGTATGTAGCCAATCCAGAGCAATACAATTTACATGCTCATGGTATGTCTATATGGTCAAGATGGGTTCCTCGCTTGATAATTCTATTCGTGATAGACCTGCTTGGTGGCTGGCTTATATTGCCCGTCAAATATTGGCTCATTTCTCTCGGAATCATCATTGTTCTATTCTTTTTTATGAAAAGCTTCTTTGTGGACGCTACACGTCCAAGAGATTGAAATGCATATAAACATCATCGTCTAACAATCAAATCCAGCGGACGGCTTTCAGCCGCCGCTGATTTAGGTCGTTCGGCGAATAAAATATACGGCTAAAAAAACTAAAATTATTCAAAATAGGGCTTGAAATTTTTGCCGCTAATGTATACTATAAGTAACATGATGCCGACAAGAAATTTAACAGCAGTAGATCTCTTTTGCGGATGCGGCGGCATTTCCTCCGGGCTAAAGCACGCAGGTTTCACTGTGATCGCAGGTGCGGATGTTGAACGAAAATATGCAGTTACGTTCAAGCATAATTTCCCCGATGCAAAGCTTTTTCATGGTAATCTAACAAAGATAACAACTGAAAAATTTATGAAGGAATTAAATCTATCCCCTGGCGACCTAACATTACTGGCAGGTGGCCCGCCATGCCAAGGTTTCTCAAAGAATGTCCCAAGAAAATACAGATATTTGGATGATCCTAAAAATCAGTTGATACGGACTTTTCTCGATTTCTGTCGTGATTTAAAGCCACAACTTATTCTCATGGAAAACGTAGCTGAGATGAAGAATGGGTTCAACTTGGCTTATACAGAGGAGATTATATCTCGTCTTGAAGAAGATAATTATTCTGTCTCATATAAGGTCTTGAATGCCGCAGACTATGGCGTCCCGCAGAGGCGGCGGCGCGCCTTTTTTCTGGCAAGCCGACTTTCCAAGAAGCTTAAATTCCCAAAGCCGACCCATGGCGCGCCAAATGCCGACATTAGTCTATTTTCTATTAACAGTCATGTTAGTGTTTGGGACGCGATAGGGGATTTGCCATCATTAGGCCATGGCGAGGGTTCTAAGATAATGCCTTATGCTTGTGCGCCATTTTCCGATTTCCAAAAAAATGTAAGAAACGGCCAAGAATATGTAGAAAATCATGTGGCTCGTAAACTTCAGCCATTGCAATTTGACCGCCTTTCGGCATTAAAGCCGGGAGAAGGGCTAAGAGAATTACCTGACCATTTGAAAGTTAGAAGCGGGTATAGTGGCGCCTATGGTCGCCTCACAAAAGATATGGTTGCACCAACAATAACGCGATGGGTCTTCCATCCGGGTTCCGGGCGCTGGGGTCATCCTGTGGATATCAGAATACTAACTATTCGTGAGGTTGCCAGAATTCAGGGCTTTCCCGACAGTTTTGTCTTTGTTGGCTCATATAATGATCAGGCAGGTCAAGTTGGAAACGCTGTCCCGCCTTTACTAATAAAACAAATTGCTGAGAGCATGCTACATCAAACAGAATTGTCCAACTCTGAAAGAAACTCAAAGAGTTTTTCCAATAATACTTTTTCATTGCCCGTAGGCCGCGCAAAGGTTATGATATGATCTTCATTATCGGTTGGCCACCACGCCTTTTCTCCGCTGAAATGTAATTGATTTTCACCCAAGCCGTGCCATGCCCACCATTTTTTTTGCGTGGGCTTGTGTATTCCATGTAAAGCAGGCAGCTGTTCTTTTTTCTTCGTCTTTTTTGGTGAAGACCATTTCCAAGTAAATTCGGACTTATCAAAAATATTCGGATTGTCCCTAACACACAGTAATTTTTCAAAATACGAAATCTGTCCATCATCATGGATGACCAGTCTGCTATAACCTATCTCATGTAAGTCATATTGCTCAAAACTATGACAGACATGGTTATTGCAAAAATCGATAATTGCATCTCCAAGTGCCTGTGCTCCCTTTACGCCTTTGCGAGAGTTCTTAATAAGTGCCTCTTGATTCGGCAATTTTGCTCTTTTCCATGTTACGGGTGTGCTTGCTTTTGTTGATTTCACTTGCCATCCGCAATAGTCTTCTTTATTTATGACATCAACAAAGTCATAAGTGTTAAGAACCACACCGTTCCTGACTTTAGCCAAAACTGCTTCCATGATGGCACCCGGGATGGTTTCGCATGAGAAGGGTAATCTTATATAACCCGATAGAATCTTTTTAATATCTTGAAGTTGCTCTTGTGTAGAGAAGATTTTCATTTCTCGCTGCCTCTGTCAAGAAGCGATGAAACTGATATGTTCAGAGCTTTTGCTAAAATAGCTACAACAGTAATTGTCGGATTTCTTACTCCTCTTTCGATTCCACTGATATACGTTCTGTGAAGACCTGATAGCTCTGCGAGTCGTTCCTGAGAAATGCCTAACTCTTCGCGGTATCTCTTTACATTCTTGCCAAGTAGAAGCCTAATGTCCATTGACTTAAATAATATTCAATGTTGTATACTATTTGTCTACAGACTATGAGTAACATAATTCCAAGCGCCACTTCTAAAGACCGCTTGACTAAGAAGCAGCGGAGTGAATTAATGGCTCGCGTAAAGTCGAAAGATACGCAAGCAGAAAAGACTGTTCGTAGCTTAGTATTTAAAATGGGCTTTCGCTACAGGCTCTATGGAAAAACTTTGCCGGGCTCGCCAGACCTTGTTTTTCCGTCTCGGCGGAAAGTAATATTTGTACATGGTTGTTTTTGGCACGGACATAGTTGCACAGCCGGCAGAAATAGACCATCTTCAAATAAGCAATACTGGATAGCAAAATTACAAAAGAATAGAAAACGAGACAAGAATAATCTAAAGGCTTTAGCGGCAATGGGCTGGAAATCATTAATCGTTTGGGAATGCAAAGTCAAGAAGACAGAATACGTAACTGAACTGATGCAAACATTTTTAAATGACGACTAAAAAACGCCGAACAATCACATCAACACCGACGCGGGATTAGCCGTTTTTCTTTTTCATCCTTTGTCTGTGGCCCGCGCGGGTTATGTGTGGCGTTATATCATTACAATTCCTTCAGTTTCTCTGCCTGATAATGCGCGATGAGGTTGTCTATTATCTCGTCAATATTTCCCTCAAGAACGCTCTCAAGCCTGTGAAGCGTAAGCCCTATCCTGTGGTCTGTGACGCGGTTCTGCGGAAAGTTGTACGTCCGTATCCTTTCGCTCCTGTCGCCTGTGCCCACCTGTGTCTTTCTGTCCGCTGCGCGCTCTTTTTCTTTTTTCTCTATCTCAAGCTCAAGAAGCCTCGAGCGCAGGACCTTCATTGCCTTTTCCCTGTTCTTTAACTGCGACCTTTCATCCTGGCACTGCACAACCAGCCCTGTCGGCACATGGGTAATCCTAACGGCAGAATAAGTGGTATTAACACTCTGGCCTCCCGCGCCTGACGAGCAGAATGTATCGATCCTTAAATCCTTTTCTTCTATCTTTATGTCAACCTCTTCTGCCTCAGGAAGCACTGCAACTGTTGCAGCTGATGTATGAATCCTGCCTGAAGCCTCTGTAACAGGAACGCGCTGGACCCTGTGGCCTCCGCTTTCATATTTAAGCCTGCTGTATGCGCCCTTTCCGGTGATGTTCGCAATTATCTCCTTCAATCCGCCAATGCCTGTCGGGTTTGAATCTATTACCTCAACTTTCCATTTCCTTGCCTCGGCATATTTAGAATACATTCTGAATAAGCTCGCAGCAAAAAGCGCTGCCTCTTCTCCGCCGGTGCCTGCCCTTATCTCAAGTATTACGTTCTTTTCATCACGAGGGTCTTTTGGCAGGAGCATTACCCTGAGAGCTTCTTCAATCTTCGGTTTCTTCTCCTTGAGCTCAGTCAACTCTGCCTGCGCAAGCTCCCTCATATCATTGTCGCTGCCTTTCAGCATCTCCTCCGCGCCTTCCATATCCGAGAGCAGCTTTATGTATTCGCGAATCTTCTCAACGAGAGGCCTCAGGTCAGACTGTTCCTTGGAATATTTCCGATACTCCCTTGGGGCAGATAAAACATCAGGGTCTACCATGAGCTCTGTCAGCTTCTCATATCGTTCTTTTATTGTCTGAAGTTTTTCAAGCAGCATTTTCAACCTCGAATTCAAGAACCTCTTTTAAGGCGACAATGGCAACCTCTATCTGCCTGTCATCCGGCTCGCGGGTTGTGAGCCTCTGCAAAAGAAGCCCCGGCATAATCAGGAGATTCATAAAGGCATTCTCTTTCATCTTCGCGGAGAACTTTAATAATTCGTATGACAGGCCTGCCACCACCGGAATAAGAACAAGCCTTGAAAGGAATTTATAGATAAAATGCCACGACTGAGGTATAAAAGAAAAAATGAATATGCTCGTTACCATAACTATCAAAAGAAAACTTGTGCCGCACCTCGGGTGAAGCGGGCTGAAACCTTTCACGCCGTCTACATTAATCTCTTTCCCTGCCTCATAAGCGTGTATCACCTTGTGTTCTGCGCCATGATACTCGAATACCCTCCTCATCTCTTTCCAGAGTCCGATTCCAATGACATAGAGAAGAAATACCATCACCCTTATTATCCCGTCAACAAAGTTAAAAACAAACGAGTTCTCCGATACAGAACTGAATACAAAACCAAGCAGCTTTGTCACATACAACGGCAGGAGTATAAAAAGCGCGATCCCGAGAAGAAACGCGAAACTTATCGTCACTCCGATAACAAAGGGGCTCATCTGCTTTTCATCCTCATTGTATGCCTTGCTTGTTGAAAATTCTATAGCCTTTATGCCAAGCAAAAGGGCATGGAGCAGGGCGACAACTCCCCTCAGCATAGGGAGCTTTAACATCTTTGGAAGGGCAGATAATCTCTCTTTTTTTACATGAATATCCCCTTTCATATCCCTCACCGCAACTGTCCATGCAGCCGGAGACTTCATCATCACCCCCTCTATTACCGCCTGTCCGCCTATGTTTTTCATCTAATCCCTTCTCTCCATAACTACTATAAACTGCTACGAAGCAGTGTTTGCTTGAGCGACATCAGAGAATTTTTGGCAATAAATCTTGGCGAAGTGGAAGATAAGCAATTTCAACTGTTTGAGCCCCAAAAGCTTTCGGGGCGAGTTTTGAAATTGCCTGTAACGCGCCTTAGATTTGTCAAAAATTCTCTGCAAAAAGCGAAAGTAAACGCTGCTTCAGATAGCCAATAAAAAAGCCGTCCCCGCATAATGTTTAGGACGACTTTTATCCTTAAAGCCTATCTACTTTTTTGTCTTTTTTGCGTACTTCTTCTTAAACTTCTCTACCCTTCCCTCTGCATCCAACACCTTCTGCTTACCTGTAAAGAACGGGTGGCACATGGAGCAGATATCAACATGCAAGCTGGGTTTTGTCGACTGCGTGGTAAAAGTTTCGCCGCAGGCGCACACGACCTTTGCCTCTTTATATGCCGGGTGAATTCCTTCCTTCAATTTAATCCTCCTTGAAATAAAAGCTTAAAGCTTATTAGCCCTCAGCTAACGAATATCTATTATTATAAAAAACTTCCTGTGATTTTGGCAATAAATGATATAAAACTACTCGCCTATGTACTTTCTCACCTTTTCGGAGTCTTCACCTGAAATCTCAACAAACCTAACGCCTATGCCGACATTCGGCTGGACATGCTGGACACGCGCCATTGCCTTGATCGGCTCATCATCAATTTTAAAGCTAATCTCAAAGATCGCCCCCGGGATAAAATTTGCCTGCGTATAAATATACATTCCATCCATGCTGATATCCAATGCCTCTGCCTTAACTATGCCGTTGATTATTACATCTTTCTGCAATAAAGATCTTTTTGTCCTTCTGTCCTGTTCATCGTTCACTGTTTCGCCTCGTTGCGAGCCGCTCCCGACTGATTCGAGCCGTTAATTTTTTCAACAAACCCCGTATCAAACTCGCCCTTCACAAAGTCGGGCTGCACAAGAACTTTTTTATGGAAAGGGATTGTTGTCTTTATCCCTTCGATGATGAACTCATCAAGAGCGCGCCGCATCCGTGAGATCGCCTCGCCCCTGTCTCTGCCATGCACAATAACCTTTGCTATCAGCGAGTCGTAATGCGAAGGCACTGTCCAGCCGCCGTAAGCGGCGGTATCCACCCTCACACCCGGCCCCCCGGGCAGAGACAAGAGCGTAATCTTGCCGGGATGAGGAATAAAACGCTCGGGGTCTTCCGCATTAATCCTGCATTCGATAGAGTGCCCGTGAGATTTTATTTGATGCTGTTTATATTCTATGGGCAATTCAGAGGCAAGTTTTATCTGCTCTTTTACAAGATCAATGCCGTTTATCATCTCAGTGACAGGATGTTCGACCTGAATTCTTGTATTTATTTCCATAAAATATATGTTCTCCCCGGCGTCCACTATAAACTCTATTGTCCCGATATTTCTATACTTAATAGCCTTTGCGGCCCTGACCGCCAGTTCTCCAATTTTTTTTCTGAATTTTTCAGTTGAAACAGGAGACGGGGCCTCTTCGATAAGCTTTTGATGCCTCCTCTGTATTGAACAGTCTCTTTCTCCAAGATGCACCACATTGCCTTTGCTGTCAGCCATTATCTGGACTTCTATATGCCTGATCGCAGGGATGTATTGTTCTACGTATAGCTCGCCGTTTCCAAATGCGGCAAGCGCCTCACGCTGAGCCATATAGAACGCCTGTTCTAGATCACTTTCTTCCCTCACGATTCTCATGCCCTTGCCCCCGCCTCCGGCAGATGCCTTAACAATCACAGGGAGACCTATTTTTTTTGCCACCTTCATTGCGAGTTCTTCCGAACTAACAGGGCCATCGCTTCCGGGCACAACAGGGATGCCTCTTCTTTTCATCATCTGCCTTGCCTTAGCCTTATCACCGCCAATCCTGATATTCTCCGGCGTAGGCCCGATAAATGTTATGCCTGATGTAGCGCATGCCTCTGCAAAGTGAGGATTTTCCGATAAGAATCCGTAACCGGGATGCACTGCCTCGGAATCCGTTATCTCGGCAGCGCTTAAAAGGCCGGGGATATTCAGATAACTCTGGGCTGCATTCGCAGGCCCTATGCAGACCGCCTCGTCTGCAAGCCTCACATGCAAAGCCTCTTTTTCCACTTCTGAATATACTGCCACTGTTTTTATGCCGAGTTCCTTGCAGGCGCGTATAACCCTTACCGCAATCTCTCCCCGGTTTGCTATCAATATCTTTTTAAAAAGTTCCATAATCCACCTTGTGTCAGTTTTTAGTGTCATGTCAGTAACTGACACTGTTCACTGTCTTTGAATACTAACTTATTGGTTCTATCAGAAAAAGCGGTTCTCCGTATTCAACTGACTGTCCGTTCTCAACAAGCATCCTTATGACAACGCCTTCTGTCTCAGACTCTATTTCGTTCATAAGTTTCATCGCCTCAATAATGCACAGCACCTGTCCCTTCTTCACCCTTGAGCCTGCCTGCACAAACGGCTCTGCATCAGGAGAGGATGACCTGTAGAACGTGCCTACAATCGGCGAAGTGACTGTGACAAGCCTCTGCGTATCCTCCGGTATCTGGGCTGCGGGTTTTTCCTGCGTGCATACTGTGTTTGTAAGCTCGATGGAAGACAACAGCTTTTCCCTCTTTATCTTTACTTTGCTGCCGTCCTTTTCTATTTGGAGCTCTGTAATATCCGTGTCTTTTAATAAATCTATAAGTCCCTTTAAATCATCAAGTTCCATTTGCCCTCCAAATTAAAGTGTCAAAGCGTCATAGTATCAAAGCGTTAAAGACTCTGATACTCTGATACTTTGATACTCTGATACTTATTTAACTCTCTCTATATATTCTGATGTCCTTGTGTCAACCTTTATTATATCACCCTCATTTATATGAAAGGGGACTCTCACCACCGCCCCTGTTTCTAAGGTCGCAGGCTTTCCGCCTCCGGAAGCTGTATCACCCTTGAAACCTGCAGGATCTGTCTTTATAATTTTAAGTTCAGCAAATGTCGGGATCTCCACGCTGATAGGGGCTCCCTTGTAATACAGAATTTTGACTGTTGTATTTTCCTTAAGAAATTTTATGGCCTCTCCGAGCTGGTCACGGCTGAGGGGAACCTGCTCATATGTTTCCGAGTCCATGAAATAATAAACTTCATCCTGAACATACAGATACTGCATGCTTTTTTCCTCAAGCCCCGGAGTTTCCAGTTTCTCGCCTGACCTGAATGTCTCTTCAAGGACAGCCCCTGTCTTAATGTTTCTCATCTTTGTCCTTACAATAGCCCCGCCCCTGCCCATCTTCACGTGCTGGAATTCTACTATCTCGCAAGGCTCGCCCTTAAATTCAACCTTAAGGCCTTTTCTGAAATCACTTGTAGAAACAATCAATTTAAATAACCTCCAATTTTCTTGATAACTTTGTCAGCACTTCAGCCCCCTCGGGCTTAACAAACACCATATCCTCTATTCTTACCCCGCCCACCTCAGGGACATAGATTCCGGGCTCTATCGTAAAGACCATGCCTTCCTTAATAGGCTCTTTCCTGTTCCATGTTATATGCGGCAATTCATGAACCTGAAGCCCGATTCCGTGGCCTGTTCCGTGGCCGAAGAATTCGGCATACCCTGCTTTTTTTATAACATCCCGCGCGGAATTGTCAATCTCCCTTCCATTCGCGCCCGGTGAAACCGTTGAGACGGCCTTTTTGTTTGCCTCAAGCACTATCCCGTATATTTCCTTTTTTTGGCCTATGTCAGCGCCCTTCACGAGCAGGGTCCTCGTCATGTCCGAAAAATAACCCTCTGCCTCTCCTCCCCAGTCTATAACCACAAGGTCTCCGGCATTCAGCTTTTTTTCAGAAGGCCTTGCGTGAGGCATTGCCGAATTCCTGCCCGAAGCCACTATTATAGCAAACGGGAGAGTTTTACACCCTTTTCTTTTAAGCCTCTCCTCAAGCATCCTTGCTATCTCGTTTTCTCTTACGCCTTTTTTTATATAAGGCTTAACCTCAAGAAACGCGGACTCGGCGCGCCTGACAGCCTCTTTTATTGCCACCTTTTCCCTCTCGTCCTTAACAATCCTGAGCCTTCCAACCAAATCCCTTACAGGTTTAAGAGCGAGGCCCTTTTTTGAAAGCGAATCAAAAAAACCATAAGAAACAGATGACTCGAACCCGAGTTTCCTTATACCGAGCTTCTTTGCGAGAATCGAGACCGTTCCCGCCCTCTTTCCTTTTTCAACAAGAATATCCCATGCCTTAACTTCGCGCCGCGCCTGTTCTTTATATCTGAAGTCCGTGAGAAAAAAATTTTCCTTTTTTGTGATTAAGAGGAATCCCGAAGAGCCTCCGAATCCGGTAAGGTACCTGACATTATTTATATCGGTTACAAGGAGAGCGTCAATTCCCTTAAAAGACTTCCTTATAGCGGCAAGCTTTGGATTCACCTTGGGTTATCTGGAAAGAATGTTTTTTGCCGCCCTGAGGGCAAGGAGGTAGCTGTCTTCGCCAAAGCCGCTTATCTGTCCTGTCGCAACCTCGGCTACGTATGATTTTTTTCTGAATTCCTCGCGTTTATGGATGTTGGAGATATGCACCTCGATAGCCGGCTTGCCTACGGCTGATATGGCATCCCTTATCGCGATACTCGTATGCGTATACGCGGCGGGGTTTATTACAAGCACGCCGTAATCGTTGTTATGTATGGCGTCTATCATTTCGGATTCGCTGTTCGACTGCATTATTGAAAGCTTCAGTCCAAGTTCAGAAGCAAGCGCGGTTAATTTCTTATTCACATCGTCAAGGGAAAAGCTTCCGTATATCTCAGGCTCTCTTTTACCGAGCATATTTAAATTGGGCCCGTGTATCACCAAAACCTTCATAATCCCTCCTAAAAAACTGCACTTATCATAGCAGTTTTGCTTATCTAAACTCAACTGCACCCTCCCTTGAAACCCTCTATGAAAGAGAAGGGATTTTTGAGGACAACCAACAGGAATTATTACAATAGGCTTAGCGTTGAGCGGTTTTGAATTCTGCCAGTCTTTAGGCGGACAGAATTCACCTCAGAGGTCGAAGACCGAGAATGAGCGAAAAGCTAAGCCTGTTGTAATTAAACAAAAACAACTATAATATTTCTAAAGCTTCAGCAGCATAAGTCCCGAGACAGGGTCCATCTCTCTTAAAGCATTTACCCCCTCTATCTCAACAATGATTGCCTCAAGCACAAGGAATGTCTCGGACTTTTCCCTCAGACATCCCACCTTGACCATATCCTTCTTCCCGAAAGCTCCGTGTAGGTGCACCTTGGGTTCATCGCCTTGATAGAATATCGTGCCCACACCCACAATCTCATGGCTTTCGCCGAGTTCCTTCCACACAGGAACAGGCGGCATAGCGTCTTTTTCGGGGCCCACAACAATCTTTCCCTCGCGCATTCCTCCGACAAGATAAACAACGGCAGCCCTTATATTTTCTTTCTTTGCGATGCTGCAGAGATTCCCGAGCACGTCCTCTTTATCTTCAAACCGCGCAATCACAACCCTTCCTGTCTTGCCGACCTGATATTTCATAGATTCATCTCCTTATTTTTAACGGCAGACATATTTTATGCGTGAAATATTATAACGTCAATATTCTATTTCTCTCGCTTGTATAAAAAAATACTTGACACCCGAAAATATTGTGCTATAAGTGAAGTATAGGGCGAAGGGAGGTAAACAGTATGAGAATACCGTTAATGAAGCATTTGTCGTGGTATCTGATAGTGGCTATGTTCATAATCGGGATAACACCGAGGGTAGAGGCAGGTATTGCGCATTCAGAGGTTGTTGCCATGACGCAGACAGACAGGGCTGCTGATATTGAAAAGGTGCAAAAAGTTCTTGAGATGAAGATGGTAAGTGAAAGATTGACGCAGATGGGGTTTACACCAGAGGAAACTAAGGCAAAATTGGCTCATCTCAGCGATGAGCAGCTTCACAAGCTTGCCGTTCAGCTTGATGACTTAAAGGCCGGCGGAAACGGAACGCTCGCGGTAATTCTTATTATCGTTATTATTGTTGCGGTGGTCTGGCTGATTTCCATTATTATTCCGTGGTAAGAAAAGGCCGTAAATAACCAGATGACGGTAGCAAAGTCTAAATAGCGAAAGGAGATAAGCTATGTCAATTTACTTTAACATATCGGCTATCGCAGCCCTGATTGCCGGGATACTGATACTCGTTATGCCGAGGCTCTTGAATTACAT
>Ga0172371_10010096_pt1 | contig 12845 bp, 6 predicted proteins | sample Lak12m_FD_114543 | JGI IMG/M metagenome (GOLD analysis project Ga0172371, IMG submission 114543) | Freshwater microbial communities from Kabuno Bay, South-Kivu, Congo - kab_022012_12m | ecosystem: Environmental > Aquatic > Freshwater > Lake | place: Democratic Republic of the Congo: South-Kivu... | reverse complement strand
TCTCCTGGGATTGTCGGCGCCGCTCGCGGCGCAGCAAACCCAGGAGATGGACATGGAAGAAATGGTCATCGTGGCCAACCGCGCCGAACGTAAGGCGTTCGAGGTGGGCCGCGCCGTGGACGTCGTGAGCTCAGCCGAAATCCAACGCAGGAACCCTCAGACCCTGCCCGACCTGCTCAGCGAGACGACCGGCGTTCACGTGCAGAAGACCAACGCTGGCGCGGGCGCCCCCATCATCCGCGGAATGATGGGGCCCGAGAACCTGATCCTGGTGGACGACGTGAGGTTCAACAACTCCACGTGCCGTACGGGACCCAACCAGTATCTGTCGCTGATTGACCCGTGGTCGCTGGAAAGGCTTGAAGTGGTGCGGGGTCCGGGCTCGGTCCTGTACGGCAGCGACGCGATGGGCGGAGTCATCAACGCCATTACCCTGGGACCCAGGGCCCTCATGGATGGAGCGCTCGGGCTCTCCGGACGGCTGGCGGGAGACTCGTCGGTGACCGGGGGAGGTGGAAGCGCCCAGGTCGACCTCGACGTGGAGGGGGTAGGCGGCTACGCAGGCGGCACTTTCATCCATTTCGGCGAGTTGAGGGGGGGCGGCGGCGAGATGCAGCCCGCCAGTGACTTCGACAGGTATGGGGGGCGGGCCAAGGCAGTGCAGGCTGTCGGCGAGCGCTGGCGGCTCACTCAGGCTGCGTTCTGGAGCATGGTCGCTGATGCCGGACGCACCGATAACCTCAACAAGGGGATCCTTCGCCACTACGACAACGCTGACCTCCTGGCATATGCCAGGGCGGAGCGCGCAGGCACGGGGTGGTCGCGAAACGTGCGCCTGAATGTCTCCTACCATCGCACCAGCGAAGTCGTTTCCGACTTCCGCTGCAACACAGACTCGGACGTCGTCGTCGACCGGAATGCCTGTCTCGCGCAATCGCTCGACCAGGCGAAGCGACACGAGGAGCTGGAAGACGTGGTGAATACGCCAGGCTTCTTCGCCACATGGGAGGCTTCCGCGGGCCCGCTTCGCCTGCTCGCAGGCGCAGACGGCTACATGGACTTCGTCGAATCGTCGGGACGGGTGGCCTCGGTTGACTCCGGATGGAGTTGGGGACCAAAGCCCAGGGGCAACTACTCCGACGGGTCGACGTTTTCGTCCCTGAGCGCCTTCCTGGCGTCTGATCTGGACGTATGGAGCTTCGATTCCTCGGTGGTCAACGCCGGGGGAGGCCTCAGGTGGACCCATTTCGATGTCTTCGCCCCCGACGTCCCCGGGTACGAGGACGTAGACCTCGGCTTCGACGGAATGGTCGGGTTCGCAGGACTCAAGTACCTGCTGCGCGACCAGCTCAATCTCTACGCGGACTTCTCACAAGGCTTCCGCGCTCCGAATCTCCAGGAAACCACGACTCTTGGCAATACGGGCAAGTCGTTCGATGCACCAAACAACGGGCTCGACCCGGTGTACTCGAATACGATCGAGGTCGGGGCAAAGCTCAAGTCGTCTGTCCTGCGGGTGAATGGGGCCGGGTTCGTCTCCTGGCAGGACCAGGCGATCGAGCGGGTCAAGCTGGAGCAGCCCGAATGGGAGGCGCTGGGGTTGACTCAGGAGGACATTGATGGTCTCCCGGTGTACAGGAGGGAGAACGCAGCGTCAGGGTTCTTCCGCGGGTTGGAGGGCGGGCTCGTCCTGGGTCCGTTCAGCGGCTTTTCGCTTTGGGACAACACGGCCTGGACCCAGGGCGACATAGAGAACAAGTCGGGGGAAACCAACCCGGCCAGCCGTGTGGCCCCGGTCTCAGGGGCCGGCGGCATCAGGTGGGCCGACCCCGAGTCCGGGCTGTCGGCCGAGTTCTACGTCAAGTGGGCTCTCCGCCAGGACCGGCTGGCGCCCGAGGACCGTGACGACTTGCGGATCTGCGAAGACCCGGCGAACCCGGGCAAGACGCTTCCCGACTGCCAGGGCACTCCCGGCTGGGCTACCCTCAACGCCCGCGCAGGATACTCGCCCACGGAATCCTGGCAGGCCAACCTTACCCTGGAAAACCTCACCGACGAGCAGTACAAGTACCACGGCTCAGGCATCCTCGCCCCCGGCTTCAACGTCCTGCTCTCGCTATCCGGGAGACTATAGCCAGCCTCGACTTTACAGGAGTTGAGTCCCCCCAACCTGGGGGGACAGCGGCGCCTCGGCGCCGCAGGGGGGGGCCTCTGCGCAGGGGGAGGCTACCCCAGCACCGAGTAGAGCGTCCACAATCCAAGCACCGTGACCAGGCCCGCCATACCCAGCCGCATGCGGTCGCCCTTGAGTCGTTGAGTGAACAGCGCACCGAAAGGCGCTGCCAGCACAGCGCCCAGGGCAAGTGCTGCCAGGAGGTCCCATGCGAAGATCTCGCCCGAGCCCAGCAACGACGTGACGTCGGCAAGCTCGAGTCGAAGAATCGGGATGCCCGAGTGCGCCGACGCCTTGCCCACGACGTAAGTAAGCGTTGCGACGAGGCAGATCGGGACTTCTGCCAGCGTCGTCGCTCCGATGGCCGGCTTGTGCTCTTCTCCCGCAATCACCTGGCCGCCGGTGACCACAGGACCGAAGCCGCCACCCGACAGCCCCTTGTTGAAAGCGCTCAGCAGCCCGATGCCCATGACCTTCCACCAGGAGAACGCAAACCTGCGGCGCATGAACAGGATCACACCCATCGCCGACACCAGGAGACCGATGTAGCTCTTCATGTACACGGACGGGATCTTGAGCGCGGACAGGGCAGCGACGATCGTGGCCAGCACCCCCAGCCCACTCACCACCCCCACGACAACGAAAGATCGAGACCCCGGCTGGTAGCTCACGTTCTCCAGCCTTTGATGGAATATCGACGCGGTCAGCCCGCCGGCCGCCTGAGACAGCAGCAGCGGCGGCACTGCCACCACCGGGTCGAACCCGATGATGATCAGCAGCGGGGACAGCATGGTCCCGTACCCCATGCCCAGGGAAGCATCGATGAACTCGGCCACGAAGGCCATCAGGACGATCGCGATGAACAGGCCAACGGTGATGTCCATCCCCCACCTCCCTCACGCCACCCTACGCCCGCAGCCCCTGCGACGCAAGCGTCGCAGGGGCAAGGCAGGGGCTTGGGGGGGTGAGGGGTTGGGGGGGTGTGGCGGGGCTTGAGGGCTTGGGGGGTTGGTGGTAGCATGGGGGCATGAGACGCACAAACACAATGGCGGTCCTTGTGGTTCTGGTGATGGGTTGCGGCAACGGGGGGAGCGGAGGTGGGGCCGAAGACGCCCGCGATCGCGCGGAAACGGCAGCAGATGCCCCCGGTGAAGTCGATGTCGTCGGAGAAGTCGACATGTTTGCACCTGAGGAGCTTGCGACGCCTGTCAAAGACGCGGACGCGGCGACGAGGGCGTTTCGACTGTACTACAGGGAACGGGTGGAGCGCGCAGTCGTGTCGTGGAACAGGTTCATGCTGTTCGGCGACGTCACGTTCGGGACCAACATCGGCAAGGCCGGCATCGCAAGGACCGGGGACGACTGGGAGATCGTGGTCGGGCCCAACGACAACAACCAGATCGGCATATCCATCTGGACGACATGGCACGCGTACAAGGTCTTCCGGACGCGAAAGCTGGCGCTCAGCCTCGCAAGAATGTTCGAGGGGCTGGTGTTCTTCGAGGCTGTCACAGGCCACCCGGGCGTCACGTCACGCATGGTTTACCCCGGGTGGACCCTGGTCATCGATGGGGCTGCCGGCACGATAGAGCGGACGCGTGGAGGCGAGCCGGTGATTTCGCCCGTGGCCCCCGACCCGGCGCTGGAGGCAGAGATCCTGGCAACGTTCTTCGACGGCTTCAAAGTCAAGTACAGGGAAGAACCCGACGACATTCTGCTCCAGTACATGCCCACACAGGAGGTCGGCCCCTACTCGGTTACCTACAGCTTCAGCATGCTGCCCGACTACCTCAGAGTGAGCGACTGCTGCACGTCGCTGAAACGCACCCCGGCCCCGTATCTGTGGGAGGGAGCGTTTTGGGGCAACCACAACTCGAGGGATAACTTCCCGGATCTGTCGTTGGGCTATCTCGCCGCGCTCGAGGCAATGGACGACCCCAAGCTTGACGAAGACGTCCGCTCCGTGGCCGGACGGGCCTGGGAAGCGGGCCTGCGAATCGGTGATCTGGTCCAGGCCCACAAGGGGCGGCTCATGACGGTGGACGAGCATCATCCGTACGATGTCCTCGTGGTGGCCGGTGCGGTCAGACCCGACGGCGAAACCGAGGCGGAAGACCTGGGAAGCCTTTCCGATTGCCAGATGACGTTCCTGGCGCGAGCGCTGTCCAGCCAGGGGCTCGACATGCCCCTGCCCGAGCTTCCCGCCCCAGGCTCGCTGGAGAAGCTCCTGTCCGACTTCCTCGGCGGCGACGGCCAGTGCCCCGTCCCGGAACCTGTGCGGACCTGCACGCGGCTCCAGGAAGCTTACTGCGGCAAGGACTGGGGCAACATCGAAGAGATGGAATTCCTGGGCATGCCGTGGCTGGAGATGGTGCGGCAGCTCGAGGAAGAGACTCCGGGGTCGGCCGAGCAGCTCATCGGCAGCTTCCAGGACGATTTCTACGAGAAGAACCTGGCCTTGCTGGGCGTGATCAACTACGCCCGCACAACGGGCAAGACGGAGCTCTTGTCCGCAGCTCAGGCAGCGTTGATGGAGACGACACGGCTGATGCGAACGTTTGCTGACCTCATGTACTCGAAGACGAAACCGGCCCAGAAGGCGGAGAAGTACTATCACGCAGCCTTGTTCGAGGCATGGGTCGGGCTTGAAGCCTCCCTGCCGGAGTTGAGCGCGTTTGCCAACGCGGAGAGCCACATCGCATGGCTGGAGCAGATGCTCGACATGCCGGAGACGGTCTCTGCGCCGCTCATGACTGACGACGAGATTCTCGCCAAGGTGCAGGACCGGCTTGCCGGTGCCAGCGAGACAGCCAAGAAGAGGTACTCCCAGGCCTACGGGGACGTGCCGCCGGTCCGCCGTGCGGGGGAAGGCTACGAGGCCCGCGGGCACCATCCCGAGCACGAATGGCCCTGGGCGGCCGTCGAGAGACCGCACCACAAGCAGTTCGGCGGCGTCAAGCTGCTGGAAGCGCTGCCGTTGTGCGAAACAGCGCCGGAGCTGCTCGATTGCACCTGGGCCCGGATGGGCTGCGAGCGGCCTGACCTCGACGCCAACGGAACCGTGGACGAAGCAGACAAGGCAGCTCTTGACTCCAGGTCCACCATGTTCCAAGGCGAAGCTTGTGGCTCTGCCAACGACTGGTGCGACGGCGCAGACCTCGACCGGACCGGCTCGGTGGATTCCGTGGACGCCGCTTTCATGGACGCTGCGTTGGGTTGTCGGCGGTAGTGCCGCTCAGCGTGAATTCGGGGCCGGTGCGAGGCTCGACCACCCCCAGGTTTCGAAAATCTCTGCGCCTGCGGGGGAGGTGAGGTACTTGAGGAACTTCTTCGCGCTCGGTTTGGCTGAGCCGCGGGCCGTCAGAACAGCGCTCGATTGCCTGTAGATCCTGTACTGCGGGCTGACTTCCACAAGAGTGGCTTCGTCGCGCAAGGGCTTGACCCAGATGTTCCACGTGATCCACGCATCGACGTCCGCCCGCTCCCTCCACAAGGCGCATGCGGCAGTGCTGGTCGCAGCGTGCACCGTGATGTGGCGCCTCAGCTCGGCTGCGAAGTCCGGCTCAGCGGCCCCGGCCGCCATGTCCTCCCAAAGCCCCGTCTGCCCAGACCCCGTGACGACCATGACGCGGGTCCCCGGCTTCAGCAGGTCCGGCAGGTCCTTGATCTTGCGCGGGTTTCCGGGTCGCACCAGGATTGCAGAAGGCCGCCGGTAGAGCGCAGTCACGGTGGAAGCGTCCGTGTCGAGCGTGTCGTCCGTCAGGAACTTCGCCATCATGAATTCCGCACTGCTGAACAGAAGGTCCGCGTCAACCGCGGCGTCGCTCAACCATTCCTCCGGCGAGCCGGAAACCACTTCGACGTGAACCCCGGTGGTGCGCTCGAACTCAGCGGCCGCCTCGATCACCGGAAACGCCGGTCCCTCACCACCATACACGGCAACCAGGCTCTGAGCCGGTCCACCCCCGGCACCGCCCAGACTCGCCCAGAGAATCGCAAGTACCTTCAATGTGATGCCCAAATGGAGAAACATGATGCCCACCTCCTCCGGCCCCTCCGGGGGCCCTGCGCACGGGACTGTTGCAAGAATGGTGCCAGGGAGGGGATGGGGGCTTGGGGATGTGGGGAAGTGGGGCAGGGCTTGAGGGCTTGGGGCAGGTGAGGTCGGGTCTTGAGGCATGGGGAATGGTGTAGGGCGCGATGTTACAGTGTACCCGGATTCCATACGAAACTGAGCTGTGTCGGGGCCCGGAGATGGTTGACTTGCCGGCCCGGGACGTGCATTATGGCCGGCGCCTTGGCGGGGATGTGCATGGCCGGGATTCCCAGAACAGTACGGTTTCGACTCATTGTCGGCTTTCTCGCCGTCATCCTGCTGGCCAACGCCCTCATCTCCGTGCTGACCGTGTCGCACACGAGCTCGGTTCTCCTGGCCGAAGTGCAGACGCGGGTCAGGCTGGCCCTGAACTCCGCTCACAAGGTGTACGAAAACCATATCCACGCTCTTTCGAGGACTCTGGGCGTCCTGGCGCTGTCGAAGCGCGTGAACGAGGCAATGGCGACCCGGGATATGGGCGCGCTGCAGGAGTTCTTCGATACGGTCCGCAGTCGATACGACATGGACATGCTGTCTTTGCTCGACGACTCAGGCAAGGTGCTGTACCGGTCGTCGAATCCCGGTCGGTCCGGAGACAGCATGACCGCCAACCCGATCATCGCTCAGGCGCTCGTAACGAGAGCACTTGCAGAGGGTACGGTTCTGGTCCAACAGGATGCCTTGATGGTCGAAGGTGAGAAGCTGGCACAGCGGGCACGCTGCCAGGTGCTGGCCACCGCTGCCGCTCATCCGTCCGACCAGGCCGAAGAGACCAGCGGCATGGTGGTGGGCGCAGCGGTGCCCATCTTGGACGAGGACGACGACGTGACGGGGTACCTGTACGGGGCGAACCTCCTGAACAAGCGCTACGAGCTCGTCGACACGATCAAGGACGAGGTCTTCCAGGGGCAGTCTCACGAAGGAACGGAGATCGGGACCGCGACGATCTTCCAGGGAGACCTGCGCATCTCCACCAACGTGCAGACGGCAGATGGCGCCAGAGCCGTCGGGACCCGGATGAGCGCCGAGGTCTTCGACACGGTGATCGAAAACGGCGGAGTGTGGGCGGACCGGGCGTTCGTGGTGAAGGACTGGTATATCACGGCGTACGAGCCCATCAGGGACCCCACTGGGGCCATAATCGGCTCTCTTTATGTCGGCCTCCTGGAAGCCCCATTCTCCCGGCCGCTCAGGGTGATTGTCACTGTCTTCCTGGCAGTGGTGGGAGTCACCACTCTGGCGAGCATCGTGCTGGCAGTCTTCCTGACGAGATCGATCCTGAAATGGGAGGAGCGGCTGAGGGCAGCGGCCCGACGGCAGATCATCAGGAGCGAGAAGCTGGCATCTGTGGGGCGCCTCGCTGCCGGGATAGCGCACGAGATAAACAACCCGCTCACCGGCGTGCTTACGTTCTCGCATCTGCTCCAGGAGAAGAAAGACCTGACCGACGAGGACCGCAAAGACATCGACGTCATCATCAAGGAAACCACCCGGGTGAGGGAGATCGTGCAGGGTCTGCTCGGCTTTGCGCGAGAAACCCCCTCAAGGCCCGAGATGCTTGATTTGAACGACGTCGTCCAGCGGGCGCTGAAGCTGACGTGCAACCAGAAAGACTTCGTCGATGTGAAGGTGGTTCAGGAGCTTGCGCCGGACCTTCCGCGCATCCAGGGAGACGCAAACCAGCTCCAACAGGTGATTCTGAACCTGGCTCTCAATGCGGGGCAGGCCATGCCTCACGGCGGCACGCTTACCGTGACCACACGTCAGGAAGGCACGAGGGTCGTGGTGTCGGTGAAGGACACTGGCGTGGGCATCTCTCCGGAACACCTCGAACGAATCTTCGAACCATTCTTCACGACGAAAGACCCGGGGAAAGGCACGGGACTTGGGCTGGCCGTGAGCTATGGCATTGTCGAGCAGCATGGCGGCACACTCAACGTGGAGAGCCGCGTGGGCGAAGGGAGCGTGTTCACGATAGGCCTTCCGCTATCATCAGACAGGCACGTCCAGGAGGGAAGATGAGCATGAGAATGAGCCAGCGGATTCTCGTCATTGACGACGATCCCGTGGTCTGCCTGAGCTGCTCGAGGATTCTGGGAGCGGACGGTCACAAAGTCGATTCACGGCAGGTGGCGTTGGAGGGGTTGGAGACGGCGATGTCGGGGGGGTACGATATCATTCTCCTGGACATCGTGATGCCCGAGATCAGGGGCACGGAGGTGCTTCGTCAGCTCAAGGAAGCCGGTGTTGCGTCCGAGGTCGTGATAGTCACAGGGTATTCGACCGTGCAGAGCGCTGTGGAGACGATGAGGCAGGGTGCGGCGGACTATGTGAGCAAGCCGTTCACGCCGGACGAGCTGAGGCTGGTCATCGAGAAGGTATCGACCCGCTCGGCGCTGCTGAGGGAGAACGCCGAGCTCAGGCGTCAGATGGGAAGCTGCCACGGATTCGAGTCGATGATCGGCGAGAGCCGCCCCATGGAACAGGTCTACTCCGTCATTCGCAGGGTGGCCCCAACCCAGACGACGGTGCTGGTGACGGGGGAGAGCGGCACGGGCAAGGAGCTGGTTGCGCACGCAATTCACCGTCTGAGCCCGCGCAACGGCAGGGCTTTCATGGCGTGCGATTGCAGCGCGCTGGCCCCGACCCTTCTCGAAAGCGAGCTGTTCGGACACGTGAAAGGGGCTTTCACCGGCGCGGTGGCCAACCACCAGGGGCTCTTTCGCGTGGCAAACGGAGGTACGCTCTTCCTGGACGAGATCTCCAACATCCCCCTGGAGACTCAGGGCAAGCTGCTGCGAGTGCTGGAAACGCGACAGGTCAAGCCGGTTGGCGAAACCAGGGAAGTCGAGGTCGACATCCGGCTAATTGCCGCTACCAACCGGGACCTGCACGCCATGGTCACCGAAGGGACGTTCCGGGAAGACCTGTACTACCGGCTCAACGTGGTCCCGCTGCTGGTTCCACCGTTGCGGGAACGGTCCGGCGACATCCCCCTTCTGCTCATGCACTTCCTCGACAGGTTCTGCAAGAAGAACGGGCTGAAAGTGCAGGGATTCACTCCCCAGGCGATGCAGGTGCTGGAAGCGTACAGGTGGCCAGGAAACGTACGCGAGCTGAAAAACAGCGTCGAGAGGATGGCAGTGCTGTGCGAGACCAACCGGATCGATGTTCCGCACCTGCCGCCGGAGATGCTCGCACCCCGCGGACCCGCTCAGGCCGCAGACCTGCCGAAATCCTGGGATGAATTCCGCGAGCTCAAGCGTAAGATTAGGGACGCCACGGTTGACAGCCTCGAACGGCGCTTCCTCATCGATGCGCTGGAACAGGCAGGAGGAAACGTCACCCGTGCAGCGGCCGAAGTCGGCCTGCAGCGCACCAGCTTCCATTTCCTGATGCGCAAGCATGGGTTGTGAGACGAGGAGCGAGGGGTGAGGGGTGAGGGGTGAGGGGTGAGGGGTGAGAATCGGGCTTGAACAGAGGGAAGATGAACACAACAGAGTCGGCACGGCCGTGGGTCGTGATGAAATTCGGGGGGACGTCGTTGTCCTCGTTGCAGGCGTGGGCCACGGTGAAGACGCAAGTGCTCAAGCGTCTCGACGAAGGGCTCCGGCCCCTGGTGGTCTGCTCCGCGCTGGCGGGAGTCTCTGACTCTCTGGAGGCCATGCTTCAGGATGCCGTGAACGGCCGGCATGGGGCCGGCTTCTCTGCCCTCGTCGAGCGGCACATCTCGTTTGCCGGGACGCTTGGCGTGGACGGGACGACGCTGCTCGCAGAGGACCTCAAGCACCTCGAATGCCTGCTCCAGGGGATCTCCCTCGTGGGAGAACTGACCCCCCGCATGCACGCACTCGTGCTCGCACACGGGGAGCTCATCTCCACCAGGCTTGGCGCGAGGTTCCTGCTGGACTGCGGGCTCGATGCGCTCTGGCTGGACGTCCGGGACTGGCTGGACAGCCAGGACGACATCAACCTGAACCCCCGCAGGGCGTACCTTTCCGCCTCGTGCGTGTCTACGCGCGACGAAGCGATGGTCAAGGGACTCGAGTCGTTGCAGGCCGACGTGCTGGTGACGCAGGGGTTCATCGCCCGAGCACCCAACGGGCACACCGTGCTTCTTGGAAGAGGGGGTTCGGACACGTCGGCAGCATACCTGGCAGCGAAGCTGGGAGCTGCGCGGTGCGAGATCTGGTCCGATGTTCCGGGGGTGTTTTCGGCCAACCCAAAGCAGATTCCCCACGCGAGGTTGTTGAGATCCCTGGACTACGAGGAAGCGCAGGAGATCATGTCTACGGGAGCAAGAGTGCTGCATCCCAGGAGCATCCTGCCTTTGAAGTCTGCGCGCATCCCGGTTCACCTGCGCGACACGTTTCATCCCGACGCGGCCGGCACGCAGATCTCAGCGGACGCGGCCAGCCACAACGCGCAGGTCAAGGCAGTCTCCACCAAACATGGCGTGACGCTCATCTCCATGGACACCGTGGGCATGTGGCAGCAGGTCGGCTTCCTGGCGGACGTGTTCGCTTGCTTCAAGAAGCACGGTCTCTCGGTCGACCTTGTCAGCACGAGCGAGACCAACGTCACCGCGTCGCTCGACCCGTCGGCCAACCCGACCGACGCGGGATCCCTCAAGCCGCTGCTTCGCGACCTGTCCGCACACTGCCGCGTCCAGGTGCACTCCCCGTGCGCGGCGGTCACTATCGTGGGTCGGAACATCCGCGCCATACTTCACCAGCTAGGCCCCGTGCTCGAAGTGTTCAACGAGAAGAAGGTCTACCTGGTTTCTCAGGCCGCAAGCGACCTCAATCTCACCCTTGTCGTGGACGAAGAGGAAGTCGATCGGCTGGCTCAGGAGGTGCACAAGCTTCTCTTCGGCCACCGGGGAGCAGACCCGAATCTGGGCCAGTCCTGGCAGGAGCTGGTCCATGGCCGCCATGAGCTGGAGGTCGAAACGGTGCAGGGCGCGTGGTGGCGTGACCGCCGTCAGGATCTGCTCGAGCTTGCGGCCCAGCTCCAGACGCCGTGCTTCGTTTACGACGAGGAAACGCTGGACCGGTCCGTGGACAGCCTGAAGGGCATCTCTGCTCTGGGCCGCGTGCTCTACGCCGTGAAGGCCAATTTCAACGAGGGGATTCTGCGCCGGTTCCACGACGCAGGCTTGTCGTTCGAGTGCGTCTCTCCAGGCGAGCTGAAGCTGCTGGCAACGCTCTTTCCTGACCTTGAACCCGGGCGCATCCTCTTCACGCCCAACTTCGCTCCCCGGTCCGAGTACAAGCTGGCGCTCGACAGGAAGGTGACGGTAACGCTGGATAACCTCCATCCCGTGCAGGCGTGGCCGGAGCTGTTCAAGGATAAAGATGTGTTCGTTCGCCTCGACCCCGGAACCGGCCACGGGCACCATCGGTATGTGCACACTGCCGGCGAGCACTCCAAGTTCGGAGTCCCTCCCGAGCACGTTCCAGAGCTTACCGAGCTCCTGGGTCGGGCACGCGCCCGGGTGGTCGGCCTGCACGCTCACACCGGGTCCGGCATACTTTCGCCTGACAACTGGAAGCAAACCGGGTTGTTCCTTGTGCGCATGGCGGAGAGCTTCCCCGACGTTCGGGTCCTGGACCTCGGGGGCGGTCTGGGCATTCCGGAGAAGCCGGGGCAGAATCCGCTGGACCTGGATGCCGTCGCTGCTGGGCTGGACGACCTGCACCGGGCGTTCCCGAAATTCGAGCTGTGGATCGAGCCCGGGCGTTATCTCGTGGGCCGCGCCGGCGTCATCCTCACCCGGGCGACCCAACTCAAGCGGAAAGGAGCGCACACCTACATCGGGGTCGACGTCGGCATGAACACGCTCATCCGGCCCATGCTCTATGGAGCGTATCATCACATCGTGAACCTGACCCGGCTGGACGAGCCCTTGTGCGAGACCGCTGGTATCGTCGGTCCGATTTGCGAATCCGGCGACATGCTGGGCGCGGGCCGGCCCATGCCCGTCACCCGTGAGGGCGACGTCATCCTCATCGCCACCGCCGGAGCATACGGCCGAGCCATGTCCTCCGACTACAATCTCCGCCCCCCTGCCCAGGAATTCTTCCTCCCCCGCACCCCGGGTTCCCCCCGGGGCTAAGTCAGGGCGGCCCTTCGGGGCGCAAGAACGTCGGACCCTCAATTCACAACCCACGACTCACAACTCGAAAATTCTTGCGCATTGCTGCCTGGGTGGCCTATTGTGCCGACGCGGAGGCAGCGGGATGGTGGAGTGCCCGTACGAAGAATTCAACCTGCTGGAACTGCTCCCTGACGTGGTCATGGTCGTCGGGTTGGACGGGAAGATAGCCTGGGTCAACTCGGCAGTGGAGCGTAACGTGGGGGTGCCCAGAGAGATGTTCGTGGGCAGGAACGCGATCGATGCCGACTGGAAGATGGAGGACACTGAAGGGGTCCCGCTTACTGTCGAGATGACGGCAGGTCTGCTCGCTCGGGGCGTGAGGCAGCCGGTGGAGGGGTTCGTTGTCTCCGCGGCTCCGTTGGGTCGCGAACGCCGATGGCTGCGGCTCTCGTCCGTGCCGTTCGCATCGCGTAATG
>Ga0172371_10010094_pt1 | contig 12845 bp, 13 predicted proteins | sample Lak12m_FD_114543 | JGI IMG/M metagenome (GOLD analysis project Ga0172371, IMG submission 114543) | Freshwater microbial communities from Kabuno Bay, South-Kivu, Congo - kab_022012_12m | ecosystem: Environmental > Aquatic > Freshwater > Lake | place: Democratic Republic of the Congo: South-Kivu... | reverse complement strand
GCGCGCCAGCGCCACGTCGCGCTAGGAAACAAAACGAATTAGAAAAAGAAAAAAGTTCGCTTTCATCACCCACACTAAAGATGTGGGGATTTCAGCTCACACAAACGTTAAAAGAAGATATAACAAACAAAAACAATTAAAAAAAATAAAAGAAAAAAAAATAATTAAAAGAAAATAAATTAAAAAAAAAAAAAAGAGCTAAAAGAAACAAAAAAAAATAAAAAAAATAAAATTGTTGGCCAATTTAAGGCCAACAACAAATACATTTAGAATGGTAGCATCTCAGCTATTTTTCCAATTATTGGAAGTGATTTCTTTTCTCCACTTAAAGCATTAATTATTCCCCATATCCAGAAAATAATCATTGCCAAAAAGCTTACTCCAGTAAATAGGAAAATTAGAATTGAAACAATCCAACCAACCCCAGGAATAAACATTGTGAAAACTGATACAAATGTTAATACAAACATTAATATCATTAATAGAAACCAAGCTATTGCAAGAGCTAACCCTTGTTTTCCATAATGCATAACATAGCTATCATCTTTTTTAGATAGTATTGCTATAAGAAAACCAATCCAAGTTAACGCTGTACAAAGCGCAGCTAATCCTTTTGCTTGTTCGGCCATTTACATGCACCCCCCTATGCGGTTTATGTTAAAAGATAAAGGCATTTTTGGGTATTTAAGGCTTTCTAAAGTGAAATACCAGTAAATCAAGATATTCCTTTCCAGTTAATTATTGGTTTTATTTGTTTGTAAATTTTTACGCTTTCTTTTTGTGATTGCATTACTTCGTTTATTTCTTTGTAAGCAAAAGGACTTTCATCAATTGTTCCAACTTCAACAGTAGCAATTATTCCTTTCATTGTTTCGTGGAATTTTTCAAGAGTGATTTCTTTTTTAGCTTGAGTTTTTGACATTTTTCTTCCTGCCCCATGACTGCTTGAGTTTAGGAATTTTTTATTCCCCTTACCAATTACAAGATAACTCCCATCTCGCATGTTTGCTGGAATTACTCCTTTTTCCCCTTTCTCGCTTGGAGTAGCTCCTTTTCGGTGAATAAAATTATTTGATTTACCCACACGTAAAGCGTGATTATGATTTTTATTCACCCAAAGTTCATATTCAACTTTCTCTTCAAGAATACTTTCAATCCCAAGAATTGCTTTTTTTATTATTTCAAGTCGATTAATTAATGCTAAATTAAGACAATAATCTAAAACAGCTAAATATTCTTTACCAAGAGAAGAATCAGATTTTATTGGGTAGGTTTCTTCAAAATCATTTCCCAAAAATGGTCCAACAAATTGTATCTTTGCTTGTCGCATATAGTGTTCAGCAATATGATGACCAATATTTCTTGATCCTGAGTGTACAATTAGCCACACTTCTTTTTTATTTTCCCCAAGTTCAATAAAGTGATTTCCATGACCCAAGCTTCCAAGATTACTCAAGGATTTTCGTTTTATCCATTTGAATAATTCTTCATCATGAGGAGATTTTTCTAATTTTGCAAGAATTTTTTTGTATTCTTCTTTTGTTTCTTTACTAATAGAATGTTGGGCACTTAATTTCCCTAAACCCATAGGAATGATTGAATTAATTTTTTCGTAAATTTTTTGTTTGTTTGATTTTATTTTTTCTTGAATATTTTTTCCCTTTAATCTAACAGCGCTTACCCCGCACCCAATATCATAACCAACCCAAGAAGGAACAATCACTCCGCGAGTTATTATTACTGAACCTATTGGCGCAACATACCCAAAATGAGCATCAGGCATTAGTGCCCCATCAATAACAAAATCATTTTTCATGCATTTTTCAAATTGTTCAAGAGTAGCAGTGTCAAGATTTTTTGCATATATTTTATTTTCAACCATAATTATTCACCATAAAATAATACTTTAACTAAAGTTATTTTTCCACAAAAAATTCTGCAAATATTTTTTCTCCATTTTGAATATTTATTTTAACATCTTTTATTTTTTGAATAAACACTCTTTTTTCTTTTGCTTTTTCTCCAAAAATAACTCCTTCTAAATTAAATAATTCAACGTTTTCCTCTTTATTTACTTTACTTATTTTGACTCTGAATTTGGAGTAATCAATCTTTTTCTCATTACTTATTTTTATCAATTCATCCAAGTATTTTTCAAGTAAATTATCTAACTTTTCAGCGGTTAAGTTAAATTTAGCACTTTTTATTGGTTGAATTAGAGTATTTTTTGTCAGAATTGAGAATAATGCTTTTGCACTTTGCTCGAATACCTCATTTTCATTTTTTTCAGTAATCTTAACAAGAGTTCCTTTTTCAGTAGTAATTGTTTTATTCACTAAAAAACACCATAACAATACTAAGTTTAGAAAGGGTTTAATACAATTGGTAACCCTAAAAACCTTGTTTTTATTGGTAAAAAACACACTAGCTAAAGAGTGCTATTTTAGAATTTGAGTAATGTCTTTGTGTCCGGCTTCTTCGCTTGAAATTTGGTATAAAAAGTATGCTGCAGTAAGTGCCCATATTGTGTTGAATACCACAAAAAGCATTGACCCTAAGTAAAAAGAGTATATCACCAAAAGTAGTGACCCAAAGAAATTTAGTCCGTTATATATTTTTGTTTTTCTCCGGATTTTTCTTCTTTTAAAATTGTTTAAATAAAATGCACTTATTAGAAAAGTTACTCCAATTACTCCTATTGCTTGTACTAGTAAGTCCATGCTCATTTTAAAGAGAAAAAGGTTAATAAACGAATCGAGAGAGAACAACATTCATCCTATAATTTTAAGATAAAAAAATTAAATAAAAAAAGAATTGTTCAGATACTTGAGTTTTTTCTACAAGTATCTAAAAAATCAAATTAACTTTAGTTATTTCCCAATTATTTTAGTTCTATTTCTAAATGAACATCTTCTGGGACTTCTACTCTCATTACTCTTTTTAGAGTTCGTTCGTCCGCTTGGATATCCATCATTCTTTTGTGTACTTTCATTTGCCAGCGTTCATAGGATTCTGTCCCTCCTCCGCATGGTCCTTTACGTGTAGGTATAACAAGTTTTTTTGTTGGCAAAGGAATTTTTCCTGAGTGCTTTGCCCCTGTTTTTTCTGCTACGTCAAGGATTTTGTTGCACACATCTTCAAGAACTGTATAATTAGTACCTGTTAGTTTTATTCTTGCTGTTTGCATATTATTCACCATTTTCTCCTTTTCCAACTTCGCATTATAAAAATAATGACCAGAGAGAGAAAAATCTCCTCTCCCTGTTCAGTTCATCGTTTTATTTATTCTCTTTTTTCTACTGATAGTACTACTCCAGCAGCTACTGTTTGTCCCATATCTCTAATTGCGAATCTTCCAAGTTGTGGAAATTCTTTGAATGGTTCAATACATACTGGTTTTACAGGAGTTATTTTTACTATCGCAGCGTCTCCAGTCTTTAAGAATTTTGGATTTTCTTCAAGTACTGCACCTGTTTTTGGATCAAGTTTTTTCTTGATTTCAGTTAATGTCATAGACATTTGTACTGTGTGCAAGTGGAATACAGGAGTGTATCCAATTGGTATTGCTGTTGGGTGGTTTAGTACAACTATTTGTGCTTCGAATGATTTAGCAACAGTAGGTGGGCTTGTTACTAGTCCCAATACGTCTCCTCTGTTCAGATCTTCCGCACCTAAACCTCTTACACTGAATCCAATATTGTTTCCTGGTTTAGCCACTGTTAATGGTGTGTGGTGTTCTTCGATTGTTTTTACTTCACCTTGTTTTCCACCAGGCATTATAACAACTTTGTCTCCAGCTTTCATTGTTCCTGTTTCAATTCTTCCAACAGGGATTGCTCCAACACCTTTGATGTTGTATACATCTTGTAACGGTAATCTTAGTGGTTTGTCTATTGGTTGTGGTGGTGCTTGTAAATCATCTAAAGTTTCAAGCAATGTTTTTCCTGAGTACCAAGGCATGTTTGTTGTTTTGTGAACAACGTTGTCTCCTCTCCATGATGAGATTGGAACGAATTTGATATTGTCAGGTTTGAATCCAACACCAGTTAGCAATTTGTTTACTTCTGTTTTTACTTTTTCAAATCTTTTTTGATCGTAATTTATTTCATCCATTTTGTTTAAAGCAACAACAACATTCTTTATTCCCATAACTTGAGCTAAAAATGCGTGTTCTTTTGTTTGTGGTTGTACTCCTTCTTTTGTAGCAACAACTAAAACGGCAACATCAGCTTGTGATGTTCCTGTAATCATGTTTTTTACAAAGTCTCTATGTCCGGGAGCGTCGATGATTGTGAACATGTGGTTCTTTGCTTCGAATTTTTTGTAAGAAACATCGATTGTTACTCCTCTTTCTCTTTCTTCTTTTAAGTTATCCATTACGTAAGCGAAAACAAAAGTTCCCTTACCTCTAGACTTTGCTTCTTCTTCAAGTTTTCTATAATCTTGTTCAGACAGAGCTCCTCCGTCATAAAGTAGTCTTCCAACTGTAGTTGATTTACCATGATCAACGTGCCCAATGAAAACAACGTTGATTAATTCTTTTTCAGCCATTTTCAATTCCTCCAATGAACCTTATTTATCGCCTTAATCAGCGTCACTAGCGATTTTAAGCCGTTCACCAGGCAACGCGTTATATTAAATTCTCCATTAGAAACCTTTTAAAACCATACGTTGAATCGATAAAAAAGAATTAGTTTCATAAAAAAAGCACTAAGATTAACCCTGTAAAAAACCCCAAATAAAAGTGAATTGATTTTGTTTTAATTACTTTTGAAGAAAACAAAAGGTACATTGCGACATTCGCGACCAATACAATTATTATTCCGCTAAAAGCACTATTTCCATTGAAGGCATAATCAAGCGCAAAAAGCATCGTACCAATTACCCCAGGAAACAAGGCAGATATAAGGTGTGAAATTAAGAACCCTTGAATTAATCCATAAATAAAGGCAAGGACCATTCAATAAGCTTGATTTTGAAATATAAAAAGATTGAGGTTATTACTAAAAAGCACTTAAAGTTGATTCAATCATCAAAAAATTTTAAAGGCTTGCTTCAAACTACAAAAAAAGCCCCCAAATATAAGTTTAATTTATTTATTTAGATTAATTTTATTTTTCCAAAACAATAATTGATTCTTTTACTTTTCCAACGGCCCCTCAGAACCGGCGTGAACGACTCATGCGTGGTCTTCGACCACTCTTAATGGCAAATTATTTTTCTAAAACAATTATACTTTCCTTTACTTTGCCGATGTGTTGTGTTCTGTTTGTTACGCACGCAATTTGTCTTGCAACAATAATATCTAAAAGTTTGAATCCTACTTTCTCTGCATCTTTTGCAATAATTTCATCTGATTGTACTACTCGATCAGGTAAGCATCCTCCTGCAACTATGATGAATGCTTTTCCTCCAGGGCGTAGGCAGTAGTAAATATTTTCTAAAACTTTTTTGATATCTAAAAAGTATGCTATTCCTATTGGTGGAATTCCAGGATAATTATCATCATATACATCAACTTTGTCTCCAACGTATGCTCTTAGTCTTGTTTCTTGGGCTTCGAAAAATAATCCTAGTTCCATTTTGTACACTGAAGTGTATTCTATTTTGTTCAAGTAAGGGGGGGAAGTTATTACGCACCCAATAGAATCTTTTTCAGGTTTGAATGTTCTTGCATCTTCACCATAAATTTCAGGTTCTTCAAAAAGTTGTCCAGGTTTTTGTATCTTTTCTAAATCAAGTATCATTCTTTTTATTTTCCCCAAGAGTAATCTTTTTACAGGAAAATTTGGTTTTTTTACTTTTCGCAAGCTTCCCCCAGTTTTGATTACATTAGCTACTCTTCCAGTTGTATCAATTAGAGCAAGTATGAATAAGTCTCTTGCTTTTTCATCTTCAATTTCAAACATTTTTTGGTGGTAAAAATAAATTGCATCAAGTTGTTCTGCACGAAAAAGTTCTCTTATTTTTTTGTTAGGATATTTTCCAATACAAGTTGGTTCGAGTAGAGCTAATTTTTCAAGTTCTTCTTTTAATTTAGCAATATCATAGTTTCTTGTTTTTACTTTACAAATAAAAGAAGTGAGTGGACTAACATCAGTCCCAATAGTTTTAATCCCTTTTAACTTTCCCACAAGTAGAGTTGTTCCTACTCCTGCAAAAGGATCATAAATAGGACCTTCAAGTTTGTAATCTTTAATAAGCCATTCAACAAGTTCTTTTGCGTATCCTTCTTTATAGTAAAACCAGTCATGAATTGGTTCGTCTTTGTTTGGAACAAATGTAACTAAATCCTTTAAGTTTGAGGGTATCATATTGAGAATATCATCAGGCAACAATATAAAGAATTCGTTAGGAGTTTTAGATTTTTTAAAATGAGTATTTATTGTCCTTTTATTATTTTATATTGATTTTAAGCACTCATTTAGAAATTTTTTTTACTATTCCTTTTACTGCATCAACTTCAACAAGGTCACCATCTTTGAATACTTTTGTCGCAATTTTTGTTCCAATTACACAAGGAGTGCCCATTTCCCGCGAAACAATTGCAGCATGCGAGGTTACTCCCCCCTGTTCTGTTACAATCGCCGCCGCTTTTTTCATAGCAGGAACAATATCTGGATCTGTTGCAATTGAAACAAGAATATCACCTTGTTGCATTTTTGCCATATCTGAAGGGCGTATTATTATTTTTACGTGTCCCGTTGCCTTTCCAAGGCAAGCGACTTGTCCTTTAATTTCATTTACTTCACCTATTTCAATTTTTTTCGCGGATTCAGCAAGTTCGCGGGCTTTTTGTCCTGTGTATACAACGTCCACCCCTTTTTGAGCATAATATACACAAAACTCACTTCTCTCTTTTAGAATTTCCTTATTAATATTTCCGTTAACAAGCGCTTCTTTTACTTCAGAAGGAAGCAAAAATCTTACATCCAAAAGCTTTAACTCAAAGCGTTTTGCTATTTCCGAGAGAATAAATTCCATTTTGTACATCGCATATATTTGTGCAAATCTTCTTGAGATTTTTGTTACCATAAAGTCTCCGAATGCATCAAATAAGATAATCCATTTTTTTTCGATTTTTATTTCTTTCAGCACTTTTTTTCTTTTTTCTTTAGCCAATTCTGCTTCAGCTTGAACATCAGCAAGCATTTGCTTTATGTTAGCATGTGTACCGATTAGTTTCACTACTTCTTTTAGATAGTGTTCGAAAGTGAATGTTTTTCCAACCCACATGTGATTAATGTAGAAATATTTCTCGTAATGTGCTTTGATTTCTTTGTAATATTCCAATTTTATTTTTGATACAAGTTCGGCAGTTTTGTTTTCAAGAAGCTCTTCGTATTCGAGTGTGTGTGTTTTGTACCCAAATTTTGCTACTTCTTTTTCTTTAAAATTTCGGTAAAGGTCTTCAAAAAGTTTTACATGAATTTTATCAGTGCTGATTTTTAGAGCGAGCTCAAGGAATTCTTCTTGTTCGATCTGTATTAAGGATTTTTTTTGGGGATGAGTAAGCGCAAGGAAATATTCTGAAACTTTTTCTTCAGAAACCCCCAAGGCCTTCAAGTGATTTTTCAATGCGTCAGTAAAATTGCTATGGAACATATCCACTGCAACTGGAATCCACCCCCACTGATAGTATTCTGTGTGAATTCGATCTTGTTTTTCATAAATTTCCCAGAGTTTATGGTTTGTTAGGGAACTCAGATTAGTGTCAGGAATAGTTTTACAGTAAGACATTAGTTTTTCCGAGTATTCTTGTATTTTATTATTGGTTTCCTCAGCAAAAGCAGGGTTTTCCAAGAATTTGTCAAGAATATTTTTTCCAACAGCTAATGAATCTTCCTTGCCAAAATAAAACAAAAGGTGGTAACCTTCATACACAGCAAGTATTTTTTTATATGCCCTTCCGCTAGGATATGCAAATTCGTCAACAAAGCAAGATAGCCACATTTGTGAGAAGAAAAAATCAATATCAGGTATATCTTCCCCAAGCATCCACTGATCCCCATCAAAAGAGTAATTAAATTTTGGTTGACTTTCAGGGTCCTTAAAATGCCTTATTGCAAATGAAACTGCTTCCGATTTGTCGCTCAGCCTATACTGTGCTTTAATCAGATTTATTTTCTGATTTGTTTCTTCATCCAATTCCAATAACGCTCTTACCATAATTAATTAGTAATACTAAGTATTTATAAGTTTTACTATCACACTAATTTGTTATTTACTTATTTAGATTTTAGTTAGAGTAGGCAAAAAAATGAATATCTAAAAAAAAGAAGTTGTTGAAGGATTTCTCCCTCAACATCATTAGTTCTAATTTATTCTAAATAATATTGCCATGGTTTCATTTCTGATGGCAGTCCTTTTCTTTTTCTGATTTCTGCAATTGTTGTTGCTTGGAGTTCACGTGGAAGCATTTCGTATCCGTAGTATTCTGCGGTCCATTGTGCTCTTCCTTGTGTTGCTCCTCTCATTGCACTTGAAAATCCAATTAATTCTTTCACTGGAGCTTTTCCAATCACAATACTTGAGTCTCCTTCTGTTTTCATTTCTGTGATTTGTACTCTTCTTGTTCCTAGTTCTCTTGAAGCAGCACCCATCATGTTTTCAGGTACTGTGATTGCAAGTATTTGTTTTGGTTCGTATAGTGCTGTGCCTGCTTGTAGCATGCATGCATATACTCCTCTTGATATTGTTGGAAGTATTTGTGCGGGTCCTCTGTGGATTGCATCTTCGTGTAGTGTTGCATCGTCAAGTTCGAATAGTACTCCTTGGCATCTTTCTTTTGCTAAAGGTCCTTCATTTACAGCATCTTGGAATGCTTGTACTACAAGTTCTCTTATTTCGTGTAGTGCTTGTATTCCTCTTGTTCGATCAATTAAAACGCAACCGTTTATTACTGCCCATACTTTCTTTGCAGTGTCTGTATCAAATCCTACGTCTTTAAGTTTGTCTATTGATTCTGAGTGTTTTGGTTTTATTTTTCCATCAAGTCTTTTTTCAATTATTTTGTCGTAAATTTCTTGAGGAACTGGACTTGCTTTTATTTTGAATTTGTTGTGTTTGTTTGGTGATTTGCATTCAAGTGTTTCACTTGTTCCAATTATTCCCTCATGGTAAACAACGATTGGTGGTGAAGTTTGGATTGGTATTTTATGATTATTTGTAATTCTGTAGATGTTTACTTCTAAGTGTAGTTCTCCCATCCCACTCAATAAATGTTCTCCTGTTTCTTGGTTTATTGTTGTTCTTAAATTTGGATCTTCTTTTTGTAATTTTCTTAGTGCTTCAATTAATTTTGGTAAATCTTTTGGATCTTTTGCTTCAATTGAAATTGTCATTACCGGTTCTGCTGAACTCATGAAACTTTCAAAAGATTTCATTTCTTGTGTAGAGATTGTTTCCCCAGCATAAATATCTTTTAATCCAACTAGTGAAACAATATTTCCTGCTCCGCTTTTTCCGATTGGGACAAAATCGTTTCCAAAGTATAATCCTACTTTTTGTACTTTTATTTCTTTTTGGTTAGATAATATTTTTACTATTTCTCCAGGAGTTATAGTTCCTGAATATACTCTTCCTGTTGCAACATCTCCTGCGTGTGGATCAACAGATACATCTGTAATAACCATTGATAATGGAGCTTCTTGTGCACATGCTTTCATGCTTTTTGCGATTTCTGTTTCCATGTCTCCGCCCCAAATTTTTTGTATTCTATAATCTTGGGCTTGTACTGGTGAAGGTAAGTGTTCTACAACCATTTGGAACACAACTTCATGTACTGGAGATATTTTTGCAAGTTCATCTTGTTTATCATTTTTTAAGTATTCATAAACTTGTTTAAAATTTATTCCTGATTTTTGCATGTATGCGGCACTTACTCCCCATTTTCTTTTTGCTGAACCAAATCCAACTGTGCCTTTTTGGATACTTACTTGCCATTCTTTTTTGAATTGTTCAGGAGCATTTCTTTCAATAAGTGTATTTACTTGTGCGATAACTTTTACGAATTTTTCTTGCATTTGTTGTTCTGTTGCATTTAATTCTTTAATAATTCTATCAACTTTGTTTATGAATAAAACAGGTCTTACATATTCTTTCAAAGATTGTCGTATTACTGTTTCTGTTTGTGGCATTACCCCTTCAACAGCATCAACTAATAATATTACTCCATCAACCGCTCTCATCGCTCTAATAACTTCTCCAGTAAAATCAACGTGTCCGGGAGTATCAATTAAATTAATTAAGTATTTTTTGTTTTTCCATTCAAAGCACATTGAAATGTTTGCCGCGTTAATTGTTATTCCTCTTTCTTGTTCTTGATCTTCATAATCCATCATTTGTGCTTCTCCGGCTAATTCATAATTAATTAGTCCAGCAGCAGCGATTAAAGAATCAGATAAAGTTGTTTTTCCGTGATCAATGTGGGCAACTGTCCCAATATTTCTAATATTTTCTCTGTCACTCATCATTTTTTCAACCATTACGGCCATTTCTTCTCTTCGTCCCACAAACATCACCTAAAAAATTATTTTTCCGCAAATTTTGGCGAAAAATAAAAATAAATGTATTCGCTTTTTCAAAAAAAAATAAAAGCGAATACCAAAAAAGCATTTATCTTGATGCTTTTGCAGCACGGCTTGCTCCGTGCACACGCGCACTATCTTCGCCTTTGGCTCGATAGAGCAAATAGCATTTATCTTGATGCTTTTGCAATTCTTTCTACTTCTTCTCTTCTTTTTAATCCTAAACTTTTCATATCATTGCTTGCAGCAGCTATTATTTCTTCAGCTAGTGCTTCTTCAGCGCTTACTTTTTTATTAAAAGATCCCCCAAATGAAGCTAGTGCAATATTTTTTACTGACTCATCAAGTCTTTTTAATGGAGCTAAGTCAACTGCAAGAGTGTATGCTACTCCACCTTTTTTTACTTTTGTTACATCTTCTCTTGGAGCAGCATTTTCTACTGCTTCAATATAAACTTGTACAGGGTTCTTTTTTGTTTTCTTTTCAACAATAGCAAATGCTTTCTCTACTATTTGTAATGCTTGCATTTTTTTCCCACAAGATCCTCTTCCTCTAATATATTTTCCACTAAGTTTTCTTTTTCCTTGTCCACTTCTCATTATTTTATTTACAAGTCTTTCAACGATATTAACGTCAGCTTTGGCAAATCTTCCTTGAGATTTTTTTCCAAAAGAATGAGGTATCATCACAGTATCTAAATTTATGTATCTAACTAGACCTAAATCTTTAACTACAACTTCACTTGCATCCCATTTGTTGAAAATTTTGTATCCTGGGAACAGATTTTTTTTCTTAACATAAATTGGTTTTTCTGCTTGAGCTTCTTGTGTTGCTCCTTGCGCAACTTCTTGAATTTCCTTTTTTTCAATCAATTTTTCAGTTTTTTCCATTCATCTCACCAATTTATTTATCTCTTAGATTTTTCTTTCTTTCCGCTTCTAAGCATTTGTAAAGCAACACCATTTACGTGAGTTACTTGGTATTTTACTCCCCAAAGATCTCCGTATGGTCCGTTTTGTGCTCCACCAAGTCCTGAAACGATTACTTCATCGTGTTCATCAATAAATTTTATTGCACCATCTTTTGGAGCTAGTGCTGTTAGTTCTTTTCCGTTTTTGATTAGTTGTACTCTTACGCATTTTCTTATTCCAGAGTTTGGCTGTTTTGCTTCAACTCCTCTTTTTTCAAGAACAATTCCTCTTCCTTGTGGTGCTCCTTCTAGCAGGTCATTGTATTCTTTTTGTTGTGCTCGCATTTTCTTTAAGTGTCTTGAGTCTTTATTTTTCCACTTTTTTCTCTTTTTTAGTAGACTGTTTCCTGCAAATTCTCCGTAACCCATTTGTTCACCACATTTTAATTTCTTAAATTTTAATTCAACATTACTCCTAATCCATAATTTCTTTTTACTAATTCTTGTATTCGTTTAAATCTCCCAACGTTTGAGAGTATTTTTCTTTTTTCATCTGCGCTCAAGTTAAGGATAAGCATTTCGGGCGTATTTTTTACGCTTTCAATTTTTACCTCAAATGCACTAGCAATGGTGTCTTCGGGTTTTTGGTAAAAACCAACAAGTTCAACTTTTCGTTTAAGTCTCATTTCGAGTTCTTTAACGTTAGTTGCCCCTTTCCCGATTGCTTTTCCCATTTCTTCTTCTTTTACAAGAAAAGAAATAAGATTACCATTCACTAAGCAATCTTTTGCGCTTACTCCTGAAATTCTTTCAAGAGCTTGCATAAACATTATATTTTCCATTGTGAGTTTCATTTACTTTCACTATCTTTTTCACTCACAACTTTGACTTTGCCATTATTTACTGTGTTAAATCTGAAACGTTACTTTTTCCAACTTCAAGTACTATCATTGCTGATATTACGAAGGGTTTTCCACAAACGCTTCCTAAAACTAATCCATTTTCTGGGTATTCAAAATATTTTTTTCCTTCAACTTTTGCTAAGTGTGCTAATCTTTCTTTATCATTAGCAGGTAAGTTTACACTAACTATAACTATTTCTCCTTTTCCTTGTAAAAGGTTTTTGTGGCAAGTTTTGTAACCAAAAGCTACTGCCCCTGTATCAACTGCACGTCTAATTTCTTTATTTGCGTCCATCAAAATTCAACTCTTTAAAATTTATTTTTTTATTTCAAAATTATTTTTTTTGAAAATAATTTTTTTGAAAAATTATCTTGCTCACCAATAATCTTTGAGACAAACAAAAACAGAAAAAAGAATTTCTTCCTTCCTCCGTAACAATTGTTACTTCTCAAGGCTTAACTAAAACAATTCTTCTATTGTAAGGTTTATAAAGGTTGGTTTTT
>Ga0172371_10010092_pt1 | contig 12845 bp, 13 predicted proteins | sample Lak12m_FD_114543 | JGI IMG/M metagenome (GOLD analysis project Ga0172371, IMG submission 114543) | Freshwater microbial communities from Kabuno Bay, South-Kivu, Congo - kab_022012_12m | ecosystem: Environmental > Aquatic > Freshwater > Lake | place: Democratic Republic of the Congo: South-Kivu... | reverse complement strand
GCCTCCATACCCTAAAAAGTCAATAGCAAGAGAAATATACCCATTGGTTGCATACACTTCGGCACTATGTGTCGTTCCCATCCCAGGGGTATATATCTCCCTGTCAACATATCCACGGAGTTGTACGATAACGGGAAATGTTTTGGACTTTGACGTGCTGTTTGGAATATGTGCAACTCCTGTTACTTTTTTCCCAGTACTTATAAACGAAAACGGATACACGGTATATGCGCTTGTTGTGGCAGTTGGCTCTTCAAGAACAATTATGGAAGGAACAACTTCGCTTCCTTGTAACGTAGGAATTGAGTACCGCTCAAGCGGCTTTTCTTTGACAAGACTTAACGGACTAACAAGCGGAGAACTCTTATTAGAGGACACAAAAAATCCAATGACACACCCAAGGACGATAACACCAAATGCAATTCCCAATCGGAATATCCATGGTTTCATACAAAATTCCTACCAAAACACATAAACGTCTTAAATAATCCCTAGCTCTTTTCCTACCTTGGCAAATGCGGCAATACCAACATCCAAATCTTTCTTTGTGTGTGCTGCTGATGGCATAACGCGAATACGAGCTTTGCCCAATGCAACCATTGGGAACTTGATTGGCGTTGCAAACACATTGTGTTCAAAAAGCTTTGCGCTAAAGGTCTTTGCGAGGTTTTCATCCCCGATCATAACTGGGGTAATTGGCGTTTCTGACACCCCAGTATTAAACCCGAGCTTTTTAAATTGCTTTTTCAAATACGTGCCATTTTGCCATACTTTCTTCACCAATGTGTCTGATTTCATGAGTATAGTGATTGCCTCAATCAACGCTGCTGTGTCTGGAATCGTGAGTCCTGTTGAGAACGCAAATGGTCGCGCCTTCTGCCTGTAATACTCAATGAGTTCTCGTTTTCCCGCAATGACGCCTCCCATGACGCCAAGCGCCTTGGAAAATGTTCCCACTTCAATATCCACTTGTCCATGGAGCTTAAAGTGGTCAACAATACCCCGTCCATGGCTGCTTAACACGCCTTCTCCATGTGCATCATCCGTCATAGTAATTGCCCCGTATTTCTTTGCCAGTTTCACTATTTCTGGTAGTGGTGCAATGTCGCCATCCATCGAAAACACACCGTCAGTGACAATCAACACCAAACGTTTTGACCCATCAGCTCTTGGAGACGCAGCAAGCGGCCTAATCTCCTCAAGCTTCTTTTCAAGATCTGCCATGTCATTATGCTTGTAGATGAACTTGTTTTGAATTTGTGCAATTTTTACCGCATCGATGATGGATGCATGATTGAGCTCATCAGAAATCACAATGTCTTCTTTTCCCATGATAGTCTGGATGGCAATGATGTTTGCGATAAATCCGCCCTGCACCACCAGTGCTGCTTCGCATTTCTTAAATTTTGCCATAAGTTCTTCAAGCTGAAGATGAAGAACGTTTGTCCCTGACAATGTCCGTACTGCTCCAGGTCCTACGCCATACTTCTTGATGGCACGAATTGCTGCGTCTCCCATCCGTTTGTCTCCTGCAAGTCCAAGATAGTTGTTGGAACAGAAATTCAATACTTTCTTCCCATTGACTGTCAGCCATGCGCCTTGTCTCGACTCAACAGTACGAATGGTGCTGTATAAGCCCTTTTCTTTCATTGTGGCAATCTGATCATAAAATGGTTGTAACGGATCTGTCATAGTTCCTCCTTTTTTAGGCAAGTTGTAATTTCTTTTTAAGTTCTTTAATCATAACGGTTGTCATTTTTTCTAGGGTATACTCATGTTTCCATCCCCAATCCATACGAGCTACCGTATCATCAATGGATTCTGGCCAACTATCAGCAATTGCCTGATGGAAATCTGGTTTGTATGTGACATCAACTTTGAGCTGTTTATTTATTTCCTTTGCCAATTCTTCTGCTGTAAAGCTAATGGCTGCAAAATTGTAACTCGTTGTTACCGTGAGCTTGTTTGGATCTGCCTCCATGAGCTCCATAGTGCCCCTGAGAGCATCATCCATATACATCATAGGGAGTGTGGTCTCGGGTTTGACAAAACACTCATAAGCATGCTTTTTGAGTCCTTCATAGAAAATGGCAACAGCATAATCCGTTGTCCCTCCACCTGGTGGGGTTTTGAAACTGATAAGCCCAGGATACCTGATGGAACGAACATCAAGACCGTATTTTTTATGGTAGTAGGAAACCATCAGTTCCCCTGCAACTTTAGTCACTCCATACATGGTTGTTGGCTCAAGCACGGTTCGTTGTGGCGTCAGTACACGTGGCGTTGTCGGACCAAATGCAGCAATAGAACTTGGCCAGAATACTTTGAGGTTGTATTTGACTGCCAGGTCTAAAATAATTTTGAGTCCCCCCATGTTAATCTGCCATGTCAAAGAAGGATCAATTTCCCCTTTAGCGGATAAAAGAGAAACGAGATGGTATACCGTATCAATAGAATATTTTTTGATAATTGCTTCCAATTTGTCTCCCTCACCAATTTCAGCAACTTCGACAATTCCTTTGAAATCTTTTGGAATGTTGTGGTGTCCTATGGCAACCACATGTGATTCACCAAACTTCTTCTGCAGTGCCGCAACAAGCTCGCTGCCAATTTGTCCGAATGCTCCAGTAACAAGAATATTTTTCATGTGTGCTCCTTTATATATACTTAGTCGCAATACAAAGGCAAACCATGCGCCTTTTCTTTTTTGTTAGGAAACATCTGTACTGTATCCATGAACAGAAAAAAAGTCAACAATACAAAGAGAAAAAATTTTGGTAAAATGGAGAACATACGTTGCCCGATTAGTTTAACGGTAAAACGGAGTCTTGGTAAGACTCAGAAGAAAGTTCGACTCTCTCATCGGGCTCAAATTAAAAAACTGTACCATGAAAAAAGGCGACATTTGGTCGCCTTTTTTATTTATACACCTTCTTTCTTGTGCTATTATTTTGCGATCCACCCCCATACAGAATCAAACCGTGCAGCCACTTTTGGATATTTGGTTGCTTCACCAATATTGGTTGCAAATAGACTAATGCTTCCTTTTGCACCAAACGCAACCTGTTCTTCTCTTCCCACAGACACCCAATCATTATCGTTATCACCTATACGGTATGCTGCACTGTATTTGTCCCCTTTCCGTGTAAGTCGCAAGGATAATACAGATGCAGTCACATCCTTTGATGCTCGTTCTGCAAGGGTCCCATCAGGGTTTTGTGCAAAAAAGATTATTTTGCTTGTCGTCCCTGTCACAACCCACCGTACTTGTGCTGCCTCTTTGTCTACATCAGTAAATGATCTAAAGGAAAGACCTGCAGCACCTTTTCCTTCACCCGTCACAATGGGTTTATTCATTTTTGTCGTCATATAAAAATCTTTCCCTTCTTGCACCACTGGCTCTTTTCGTGTCAATCGAGCGCTTCCCATCTTTCCTTCTACTGCACCTGCAGGTATTGTGATATTGAGCTTGTCATTTTTTGTCTCTCGGATAGTGGCGCCAGTTGTTATCCACGTTCTCCATTGCGTAGCGATTATTTGATTAGCAAAAGCGTCACCAAATTCTTTTCTCGTACTATCTTCTCCTTGCCATCGAATACGAACCTCATCAAACCGACCAGCAACTTTTGGGTATGCTTCTGCCTGGTTGGCGGTAAACAGACTGAGTTTCCCTCCGTTCCCTAAGGTTTCATGATTGAATTCGCCTATTTTGGTCCACCCAGTGTCACCTGTTGTGTCTCTTCCTGGTTTAAAAAATGCACGGTATGTTTTATTCACCCGATCAAGTCTCAACATACCAACGGGGGTTATTAATTCTGCATCTTTCTGAAACAAAATTTGTCCATCTGGGCCACGAACTATAAAGTTAGCTTTTCGTGTTGTTGTTGTGCCAACGGTGGTAACGGTCCATTTGACAACTGCCCCTTCATCATCTCCACTTCCTGTGGATGTAAAGCGAAGTCCGGAAACACCTGCTCCTTCACCTGTGACTGTTGGAGGATAAAGAACTGCAATAACACGAAAATCTCCTTTATCATCAAGCGATTCCTTAAAAATTATTGATCCTTGTTTTGCTTTGTCGCCATCACTGCCCTGAGGAATATTCATCCGAAGGTTGTTTGCTTTTCCTCTCTTGACATCATATGGTATTTCCTTGACACTTATAAGTAAGACGTACTGCTCACGTTTTTATTGTATTGTTTTATTTTTAAATTAACCTACTATGTTGCATGCACCACGAGAAGAAGATGGCGAATTATTCGGTCAAGAATTGACACTCAATTTGTATGGGTGCAATCTTGCAACCATTTCGTCCCGTACAAAAATCAGAAAATTTGTCATTGATTTGTGTGACAATATCATCCACATGAAACGGTATGGCAAAGCATTCATCCCCCATTTTGGCCATGAAAATCCAATCACGTCTGGATATTCTCTTGTGCAGCTCATTGAAACAAGCTCAGTCACTGCACATTTTTCTGAATACAAAAAAGCAGTGTACTTGAACATTTTTTCCTGCGCTTGGTTTGACGCAAAGCTCACCACAAAATATTGCAAAACATATTTTGGTGCAAAATCAGTCAAAGCAAAACTCGTCAAACGACCATAACGCCAATTGCACCGCCGCTTCTTTTTGACGTATCATAAAAAGAGACCATGAATATTTTTTCTCTTCTCGTTACCACCGTCTTTGCTGCTGAAACCATTACTCCCTTTGGTGTGCTTCCAAACCTTGACACCAACCAAACAAAACCAATAACATCCTTTGGTGTCCTTGCCATAACGCCAACGCCCATACCCACAACGCCGCCACAGGTATTAGGAACAACAACATTTATTGGTCCCCTCCCTATCTCACAAACCCCAACACCAAAACGAGCAACACAAAAATCATCCGTCACCATTGCGCTTCTTGGTGATTCCATGATGGATACCTTGGGCCCTGATGCTCCAGCACTCAAAACCGCACTGAAAAACATATACCCCAACACAACGTTTACCATCAAAAACTTTGGTGTGGGAGGAACGGATATTACCTATGGCATCAAGAGAATAACAGAAGGATATACCTATCTTGGCTCGTCATACCCCTCCATTGCCTCCATACAACCTGATGTTGTTGTTCTTGAATCATTTGGATACAACCAAACAGGAGGTGATGACGGCGCCATCAACAATCATTGGCTTTTGCTTGCCAAAACTATTGACACCATTAAGATAAACATTCCACATACAAAAATTGTCATTGCAGCAACGATTGCCCCAAATGCAACAACATTTGGTGATGGTGCTGCAGGACTTCTGTTTTCAACCAGTGACAAATGGGAAAGAGTCACGACCATCAAAAAATACTTAGACAATGCCGTACGGTTTGCAAAAAGCGAACAGTTGCCCCTTGCTGATGCATACCATCCATCCCTGTTGTCTGATGGCAACGGAAACCTCCTCTATATCAATCGTGGGGACAACATCCATTATTCTGACAAAGGAAGAGCGCTGATGGCGCAAAAAATAGCACAAGCAATTGCTGCAAACAGACTCCTTGAATAACCCCTTGGCGGTAACATACAAATACGGTATAATACCTCCATTATGGCAAAAAAAGATCAACGATTACTCATTGGACTCGTCTGCACCGTGTGCAAAGCAACCAACTATATTACGAAGCGCAATAAAATAAACACACCAGAAAAATTGCACCTCAATAAGTATTGCAGACACTGCAAAAAACACACAGAGCACAAAGAAACAAGTCATTTAGACTAACATCTTCCCCTTCGTGCGGTATAATAAGCATATGCCGAAAAATACATTTATTCTTGTTGTCCTTCTTGCCATTATTGCCTCTCTCTTAGTCGGCTTTAATGTTGGAAAAAAATTCAATCAAACATCTGCCACAGCAACAATGGAAATAACACCAACGGCATCGCCAACTCCAGAACCAATAACTGTACGTCCGTACACAAATACTTCCTGCAGCGTTTCCCTTTCCTATCCTGCAAACATGCAGGTGAAGGAATCAACCAGAAGTGCAGTATTTTCATCTGCAACGGATGCGGTGGTCCTTGCCTGTCAAAAAGATATTCCAGGTATTGCCATTTCCGAAGACAACAAAGAGACAGTACAAATTGGCAGTGTCTCAGGCACACTGTACCATACCGCATCGCCAAAAGATGGGACACCTATTAATGTCTTCATCATTACCCATCCCAAAACGGACATGGATATCCTTGTTTCTGGAATAGGAAGCGCATTTACGACCATCATTGGCTCTCTCACACTGCAGTAAAGAATCCTGATATAATAACGATGTTTAACAACAATAGGGTCATAGTTCAACGGTAGAATAGAGCTCTCCAAAAGCCCTGATCGTGGTTCGAATCCACGTGACCCTGCCAATCAGGAAGCAAGAAATATACGGTATTACCTATTAACAAAATAATCATCCCGAGTACAAACAGTATCCGATAGTAATATTTCACACTATTATGACAACACTAACACATACGATATTTGGTATTGTTCTTGCAAAAGTATCTATGGACACAGGACTCCTTCCTCTGTCTCCACATATTGTCTATCCTCTTAGTATAGGTGCCGCAAATCTTCCTGACATAGACGTTTTTTTTGTAGCATATCCAAAAAATCACAGAAAAAGTGTCTTGCATACACCATTCTACTATCTCCTCTGTTTCAGTATACTCTTCAGCATTGCTTACCGTATCGCTCCATACATGCTTCCCTATCTTATACTCACGACAACAGGGGTTATTAGTCATTTCCTTTTTGACACATTTGATATGTCCACAGGAATTGCGTGGTTTTCACCTTTCAACAAAACGTTTTTTAACGCATTGCCAAGAGTTTTTCGACCACTTGATTCAAAAAGGGATTTTATTCTTTCATATCTCAAACATCCGGTTATGATTGCAGAAGGTGTTGTAACAGCGCTGAGTATTATCGCTTTTTTGAAGTGGTAATTGTTTTTTTCTTCCCGTTTCCCCACCGCTTCCAGTTCTCGTTCAAATACCCAAGGGTGTGGTAATCATCAGCAATATCAAATAAATAATGGATAACCATTGCTCCCAAGATTACCATCCATGCTTCCCAATCCACCAAGAAACACACAATAGTAAGAACCAATAAAATCACGACAAAATACACATTGTGATAGGACAAATTTGTATTGTACTTATGCCCTTGTTCAATAAATGACGTGAGGACGCGCCATTCCCGTGCCTTAAAAAATTCTTTCACTTGTTTGGAATATTCATCTTTCCTGCCGCTTATAAGAAAATAAATAAGGTGTTCACTGTCAGGTAAAAATGATCCAAAGAGGGACAGAAGAACAACCCTCCAACTAAACACATCCCATACTTCCCGTAAAAACCATGCCCACACCAGCCCGAGAAGCACATGATAAAACATATGTCTTCCATGCCACAACACATATCCAAGCCCTTTAATGCGTGCAAGTGATCGTTTCATTGTCAATTATAATTTCAGGTGTTTTAAATACTCTCGAAAATCCCCATTTAAGTCTTTGTGTTGCAGCGCAAATTCAACAACGGTTTTTAAATATTCCAGTTTGTTGCCTGTATCATAATACTTTGCGTTCTGTACCTCACATGCATAGACAGGGCGTGTTTTCATAAGCTCCCTAATGGCGTCCGTTAGCCATATTTCCCCGCTTTTCCCAGGTTTTAGGTGTTCAAGAATTGGGAAAATATCAGGCGTTAACACATAACAACCGTGTGCTGCAAGATTAGATGGCGCTTCCTCAATTGAGGGTTTTTCAACCATCCGCTTAATCTGTCCAACATGCTTCTCAACTTCTGTGACCTCTACGATACCGTAGCGGGACACATCTTTTTCCGGTACCCGAATGGCTGAAATCACTGGATCGCCATATTTTTCAAACACGTCAAGACACTGTTTGGCACGCGCAGGACGGCTATAAATAAACTCATCGCCCCAAATAACAACAAATGGTTCATCTCCAATCACATCTTTCGCACAAAGGACCGGCGTTCCATTGCCATATGGTCCCTTTTGCCTGATGTACACAAAGTTAGCAAGTTCAGCAGGACGCTTCACTGCCTCAATCATCGTCTCTTTGCCTTGATCTTTTAATGTCTGGATAAGTTCATTGGGGTAATCAAAATGGTCTTCAATTGCTCGCTTGTGCCATCCGGTTACAATCACAATTTCCGTAATGCCAGCTTCTACTAACTCTTCCACAACATACTGAATCACCGGCTTGTCAACAATAGGAAGCATTTCTTTTGGCATGGCTTTGGTCTGTGGTAAAAACCGTGTTCCAAATCCTGCTGCTGGAATAATGGCTTTACGAATTGGTTTTTTGATGTCCATACACTATTGTCCTCCTTACTCACTCTTTCGATGAGTGCTTCAATTGTATCCGTCGTGCAAGACACCTGTCAATTTGTTATGATAAACGAGCATATTTATGAAACGATTTTTTGGCGTATTGTTTCTATTTTTTTCCTTGAGTCTTTTTTTGGCGCGTCCCATTCACGCAGTCACTCCCGCACCAACACCGGTTGATGCCGGAGTATTAAACGAAATGCTTGATAATTCAGAATCATTTTCCATTGGTGGTACTGCAGCATCAACTAATATCACTATTAAAAACGTAAATTTAACTGCAGGATCTGATTTTAACGTACCAAAATTGGAAGACATTGCAACTTTTTTTGCCTCAGGCGCTGCATACCTCACTCCCTATACCATCAAACAGAAAACCATCGATCAGGAACAAAATCTTTATATTTCAGGAAGAGCAACGTATTACAAAACCAATGACAAAAACAAGCCTGTTTCCGTCAATAGCGACACTGCATACACGACAGAAATCCTCCCAGAACTTTCTGCGCTCGATCAAGCATCGCGTTTTGCAGCAGCAATAACAAGCAGATATTCTCTTGCTCCTCTAAACGATGTGTATGACTATAATTACAACCGAGGCCCATTGGAACTTGCACCTATCACCATCGAGGAATTGTCAGGAACTGGAGAAGTACAAGAGGCAAAACTTGTCAAAACCATCGGATCATTCTTCGAAAACAAAGGTGGTCTATTAGAACTCTTAAAAAGCATCTTTGGTACCAGCGGCGTCATTAAGGCAAAACTTGCATCCAAACAATTAACACCGTATTCAGAAAGCATGGATTGTCTCATTACAGGATGCAGTGCAAACGGTGACCTCACCTATTTATCTCCTGAAGAACAAAAAAAAGTAAAAGATAGTGGTGGTATTGTCAAAACCTACGCACCTATTTCTCATAAAATCACAAGTGGGAACCCCAATGGTCAAGAAGACAATGATTTTGACGGGTTAACCATAAAAACAAATACGCTTGGAACTAAGGCAATTGAAAACGCCACAAACTACATGAAATGCGCCATCCTACCAAAATTAATACAAGAGAATTTTGGACTAGCCGATAAATGTAAACCAGAAACAATCACCCCTGTTGCCTTAGAATCTTGCGATGAAACATTTAAAGGTGTCACGCTCACGCCAGAAAAATACAGTGGGTTTGGCACGTCAAACGATGGAACACTCGGATTTAGTATCCCCATGCATAATACAAACTGCAAAATACAAAATGTGGAGGCAGTTGCTGCCTTTGCTGCCCAGTGGATTAAAGGACGACCAGAAGAAGCACAAGCAAAAGAAAATGTTCTTACGTATTACAAAACCATTGAAGAATGGGCTATCAAGATGGGATGGAACCCATCATATCTTGTTGCACTCTGGATTGAGGAAACTGCAGCAGGCGCAATTGGCGGACAACCCATGGGATGCACATTTGATGTTGCAAAAGGTGTTGGTGTTGGCACCAATAGCACGGTCTGCGAACAACTTCTCTGCATCTATGATTACCCAGTGAGAAATTCTACCTATGACCTTCTCTGTTCCTACGCAGCAGGAGGTGTTGGTTGTACGACATTTGCTCTTGACCTTGGAAAAAATGATAACCGGTGTTTCCCAAGTAACATTCGAGGATCATATCAAGAAGTAGTAGCACGTGGCCAAGTCTCTGCATCTGGTTGCTTTCCTACAGGAAAAACATCCCAGTTGTTTGTGGATGATTGCAAAGCAAAAGACCCAGCAGGGAGTCCATTTGATTAATATGAAGACACACCTTTTTCCTCTGCTTCACTCTTTACAAATACGATACAGTTTGTTAGTATATGGTGTAACGACCCCGGGAGGGGTTTTTACTTAGGGGAAAAATATGGAAAAACCGAGCCGTTCCATGGTACCAATGCCAGTCAATTTCATCCGTGAAGTAATGGCAGAACTCAAAAAGGTAACATGGCCGACAAAGAATGACACCCTAAAATTGACTGTTGTTGTCATTGCAATATCAGTCATTGTGGGAGCATTCATCGGTGTGTTAGACACCATGTTTTTACGTATAACAGGATTCATTTTTAGGAGATAATATGGATGATGTAACCGCACCAGCAACAACCATTGACGAAACAGCACAAAGTGCCCTCGTTGAACCACTCGTACCGGAAACAGATAACCAACCAGAAACAGTTGTCGAAACACCAGTTGTTGAAAAAGAAGAGAAAAAAGAAGAAAAAACAGAACCAGTGGCAAATGAAAAGAAACCAGAAAAAAAGATTGACATTACCAAAGAAGAACCCCAAGTAGTCCTCCGCACAGACGTTCCAGACAATGCAAAATGGTTTGTTGTCCACACCTATTCAGGTCATGAAAACAAAGTGGCAACAAACCTCAAACAACGCATTGATACCATGAAACTCAAAGATCAAATCTTTGATATCATCGTCCCAACAAGAAACATCGTAACGGTCAAACACGGCAAAAAAGAAGAACAAAAAGAAAAGATTTTCCCAGGATACATTTTGGTTCGCATGATTCTCAATGATATCTCTTGGCTTGCCGTCAGAACCACACAAGGCGTCACGGCATTTGTGGGAACGGGAGACAAACCAACACCAATATCAGCTCCTGAAGTTGCAGCCATCATGAAATTCATGGCGCTTGAAGCACCAAAATACAAAACCAGCTTCTCTGTTGGTGAAGCAGTGAAAATCACAGATGGACCATTTGCTGACTTCTTGGGAACCATTGATTCCCTAGACGAAGAAAAGGGCAAAGTCAAAGTCCTTGTTTCCATCTTCGGACGGGAAACACCAGTGGAACTTGATTTCTTGCAGGTTGCAAAACTGTAACAGGTTGTAAATATTTGCTTTCCTTTCCAAACAACTATGTGTAGTTTGTGTGGAAGAGAAAGCAACCAGGTAGAACAAATAAAAGAGAGAAAATCTCTCAGTCCGGTTGGCTTTCTTAATAAAATTGTTTCATTTCCTCCTTCATTTTATAGCCCCATAGCCAGTCGCTGTTCTTTCATGTATTGCATGAGTATTTCTCGAGCATCTTCCGCTCTATAAACAACTTTTGCCGAAGAAAAATCCAAGAACGCCCACGATTCACTCACGTCTTTTGCTGCAAGAAACGCAGCAGAACAGTTACTGGTAACCATCTGAGGTCCTGGCCATGTACCTAAGCTATTGTAATGTTGCAAAAGTATTTCTTTGCACCTATCAATGGCTTGTTGGGAGTAATCAAATTCCCCCATGTACGACAAAACTGTATTCTCACACACTGTTGCTATGTGAGATTCAATTTCTTCAGTTGCAACCACTTCAACTGGTGCAACTGGTGATGTCTCCTGTTGATAATGAAACGGGAAACAAACAATGAGGAGGATGAATAATCCCCCAAAAGCCAATACAACTAAGCATCCTTTAAACATCTTTTCTCCTTTTTCTAATTCTTTTAGTTTGTACCACTACGTCTGAATATGAACGAATACATCATTCACACGCCGACGTAGTGCACATTACTCAAAAAGGAGTTGTCTACCTGGTTGTTAAAGAACATCTAAAGATATATATCCTTAGATATGCTTCGGCCTGACTTTAGCCTCAAAAAAAGCGCCGCTGACGGCGCTATTTGCTTCCACCGGCAGGCAAAACACTAAGGTGTGTATTATAGGATATTTTATGGTGTTTGTCAAGTATTATAGGATAATACTATGCACAATTTGAAGCTATTTTCCCAAAACAAAGCTCACTGATTATCTATGCATTTCTGCACAACGTGTGGGTACACGCAATCAGTGAGCTCCCAAAATACGATTGAGGCAAATAAAAAGACCGAACATCCACGTGTTTGGATGAACATTTTTAAGTTCCTCACGTTCCATAGTCTTCGCTCGAAAATTTGATTTTACGACACGAATCGTCGTACTATTGTTTGAATCTTATCTGGGTACTTAGTAGTCGACGACCAATTTCCATCTTCGTTAGTTGTATAGACAATAAAACGTGGAAATTGTGTATATGCTTTTGGATCAGCATAATGCGCCGCATCCTGTAAACTTTTCTCACAATCATCTTCGTGGAGGAACGCCATAATGGCAAAAATTTCCAGGGATTTTTTTCCGTTTGGTTGGTGTATCGTCAATGTCCACTTGATAGTTTGGTTCAAAACATAGGCATTTTCTTCATCCGCATCTCGAAATAGATGGCATTTACCACGAAAAGCGGCATCGTAACTCTCTTCAATGACATTAATCCATCTTGTTCGTGCCAATAACGATCCGGTTGTGGATGTCAATGTCGCGTGAAAACCAGCATGTTTTAACTGCCGCACAACAGAATTTAATCCCTTACTTAACTCTGTTGTTTGTTTTCTTAAAAACGCCTGGTCAAATTTCGAATACCTATGCCGTAGATCATAAAACATTTTTTTCAGTTCTGTAGCGTATAACAAT
>Ga0172371_10010090_pt1 | contig 12847 bp, 10 predicted proteins | sample Lak12m_FD_114543 | JGI IMG/M metagenome (GOLD analysis project Ga0172371, IMG submission 114543) | Freshwater microbial communities from Kabuno Bay, South-Kivu, Congo - kab_022012_12m | ecosystem: Environmental > Aquatic > Freshwater > Lake | place: Democratic Republic of the Congo: South-Kivu... | reverse complement strand
AATTGGGGTGGCGTATTGGCATGACCGGCGGCCTTAGTCAGAGATTAAGGCTGGAAAGATCGGCTGACAGGATTGTTGCTGTCCAAGCGTTTACCACCGAGGAAGAGGCGCGTTATGTTGAAACTTTCTTGTCTCTCAAATACGGTATTCCTACGGTTTGTTTTCAAACAAGAGACGGTATAATGGATCAGAAAAAATGGAGTGAAAAATTATATCAAGATTTAGATGTGCAGATGGCGATTGAAAATTTAGCTAATGACCTTGATTTAGATCTAAATGCTCACCAGGTTTGTTTGGATGCTGTTAACCGCGGAAGCAAAACACGAATAAAAATTAATTTGGAGATGTGCCATCGAAATTATCGATCAAAATACGCGCAAGGAGTCTACTTGGATAATCCACGGGTTGAGCATCTACTCTCCCTAGAAACTAGTTATAAAGAAACGATTAAAAAACTGACAGAAGCTGGTTTTACTTTATCAAAATCTAAAAAGGGAAAAAGATTGAGAATTTCTAGCGCCGATTTGTTTTATTTAGGTGAACTTGCCTTGAAAATTCAAAGAATAACCGGAGGCATTATTGAAAACAAAATTAAGGTTGGTAAAACAAACATTGCGCACAAAAAAGCCTTGGTAATTCCCGCGTCAAATGTCTTGGAGGGAATGTATTTACCGGTTGTTACCAAGCGGGGTATTATTTATGAACAAATTATTAAGCGCGAGGAGACGGTGAGGAAAATTTTTGTTTACGATTTAGAGGTGGCAAGATCACATAATTTTGTTGCCAATAGCATTGTCGTTCATAATTCTATCTATAAATTTCGCGGCGGTTCGGTGTCCAATATTTTGCAGTTCAAAAATGATTATCCCACGGCGCAGGAATTGGTGCTGACGAATAATTATCGCAATAAGCAAAATATTTTGGATTTGGCTTATGATTTTATTCAGCTCAATAATCCTAATCGTTTGGAATATCAATTGCAACAGCAGGGCAACAAGAGTTTGAGTAAAAAATTAAAATCCAATACTGGCACTGAGGGGGCTGTTGAATTGATTGAAGGGTTTGATCTGGAAGACGAGATGCGTTTGGTGGTAGAAAAAATTTCCGACTTGAAATTGCAAGACGCAGAAACGAATTGGGGGGATTTTGGGATTTTGGTGCGCGCCAATGACAGTGCGAATGAAGTGTGCGCCGCACTGGAAGAAGCGGATCTGCCCTATGTTTTTTACGCGTCTCGCGGTTTGTATAACAAGCCGGTGATTATGGATGTGGTGGCGTATTTACGGATGTTGGATAATTATCACGAGAGCATTCATCTATATCGGGTTTTGAATTTTCCGATGTTTCAGTTTGCACACAAGGAATTGGTGGATTTGAACCATCTGGCCAATAAAAAATCCTGGTCGCTATTTGAAGCTTTGCGCCAGGCGGCACAATTAAAACTGGGCGCGATTTTTCAGCAAAAAGCGGCAGCGGTTTTGGCGCATATTGAACGACACACGCAATTGGTAAACAACAAAACGGTGCGCGAGCTGGTGGTGATTTTTTTGAATGAGTTGGGCTACTTGCAACATCTCTTGCGCTTGTCGGAGCGGCAGAGTCGCGAGCAAATCGCCTATCTGAATAAATTCTTGAAACGGCTGATCGCTTTTGAGGCGGCCAATGATGACAAAAGCGTGCGGAATTTCTTGAGTGAATTTCGGATGGAATTGGAATCGGGCGAACAGGGTTCCGTGACACCGGATGAAGAAGCTGGTCCGGAAACGATTAAAGTGATGACCGTGCATGCTTCCAAGGGTTTGGAATTTAAATATGTTTTTTTGGTGGGCATGGTGGACAAACGCTTTCCGACGATCGAGCGCCGCGACAAGATTTTGATTCCGGAAGCGCTGATCAAAGAAAACTTGCCCGAGGGTGACCATCACATCGAGGAAGAAAGAAGACTTTTTTATGTCGCCGCCACTCGCGCTAAAAACGGCCTGTATCTTTCCTGGGCGAAAAATTATGGAGGAGCGAGGGAGAAGAAACCGTCGCGGTTTTTGATGGAATCTAGTTTATTAAAGGAAAATCAGGAAAAAACACAAAAGCAAAAGACACAAGATACAAATATTGATGAGAATAAATTATTAAGGCCATATCAAGTTAATAATAAAAAAGCGAAAGACGAAAGCTTAATAGACTACATTCCGCCCAAACATTATTCCTTCACCCAACTCGTCGCTTTTGAGAGTTGCCCGTATCAATATCGCTTCGCGCATATTTTGAAAATCCCGCGGCAGGGCAAGGGCGTTTTCTCTTTTGGACGAACGATGCACAGCACTTTGCAAAAATTATTTGAGTTGGTGGCAGAGAAGCGTGGCTTGGGGCAACAGGATTTGTTTGCCAAACCAAAAACCGGTCAGGAAAATATTTCTTGGGACGAAGTGGTAAAAATTTACGAAGAGTCTTGGCTTGATGATTGGTATGAAGACGCGGCGCAGAAAGAAAAATATTTTACCAAGGGCAAAGAAATCCTAAAAACATTTTACGCCAAACACAAAGACAACTGGCCGCAAATCAAGCACCTAGAAAAAGGCTTCAATATTAAATTAAAAGATGAACAAAATGTCTACACCGTGCGCGGCGTCGTCGACCGCGTTGACGCCGTTGACGGCAAGGTGCGGATTGTCGATTACAAAACCGGCACGCCGAAAGAAAAATTAACTTTCGAGGATAAAGCACAATTATTTATCTACCAAATCGCCGCCGAAGAAATTTTCGGCTACCAAGTCGCCTCTCTGGAATTTTATTACCTGGACAATAATTCGGAAATGGAATTTTTGGGTACAGACAAAGAGATTGAAAAATTGAAGGTCAAAATTGTGGAAAATATCAAAGAAATCAACAAAGGCAAATTCCCACCCAAGCCGAGTATTTTGTGTAAGTATTGCGATTTTAATGATATTTGTGAGTTTCGGAAATTGTAAAACATAATAAGGTAAGCAATAATTGTTGTAAAAAAAAGCGCTCTCGTTAATTTTACAACAATTTTTTTTGACAAACGCGTTTTTAATAATCTACTGTTATTAACAATATTGAAAACAATTGCGTATTCTTACAAAAGAAATTTATTTGCGTTAAATTATTTATAAAAATTGTATTTAAACCCATGTTTTATAGTGCTTTGATTTTCGGTATCTTTTCGGTTATAATGTAGATATAATAAAAATTATCCACAGTATTAATATGCAAACAATCACAAAAAGAAAAAAAGAAGTCTTAGATTTTTTGGAAAAATATATTCAAAAGAATGGAATTTCTCCTACTATCGGTGAAATAAGAAAAAAATTACAACTGAGTGCCGTGTCCACTATTCACCAACATATAAAAGCATTAGTTGATAAAGGATATATAAAGAAAGATGATAACTCTTCGCGCGGAATAGAATTAAAAAATGGGTCGGCAAAGTTAATTGAAATTCAAGTTGTTGGAAAAATTGCAGCTGGTCAGCCAATTGAAGCTATTGAAACTCTTGGTGAAGTCTTAACGATTGCAAGCGAAAAAATCAAAAATGCAAATAATCATTATGCCTTGCGAGTCGTTGGAGATAGCATGATTGATGAGGGTGTTTTTGACGGTGACATTGTTGTTATAAAAAAACAATCCGTTGCTGAGAATGGACAAACTGTCGTCGCAATTATAGACGAAAACGAGGCCACATTAAAAAAAATATATCGCGAGAAAGGAAAATTCAGATTGCAACCCGCAAATCAGAATATGCTCCCCTTTTTCAGGAAAGAAGTTGAGATTCGCGGTGTCGTTGTTCAAATAATTAGGAATGTAAACAACGAACAGGTAGTTTCAAGACCAGTGAAGAGCACTAAAGATTTAAGGACGATTGATTTATTTGCTGGTGTTGGAGGAGTTCGGCTTGGGTTTGAGAGGGCTGGTTTTAAAACAGTATTTGCAAATGATTTTGAAAAGAACTGTCAGGTCACATACGACTTGAACTTTAAAGATGCAAAACTAGTTGTTGAAGATATTCGAAAAATAGGAATTGATGACTTGCCGGAGTTTGATTTTTTGTTGGGCGGATTTCCGTGCCAAGCTTTTTCAATTGCAGGACATAGGCAAGGATTTGATGATGAAAAGGGAAGGGGTAATTTATTTTTTGATGTAGCTAGAATTATTGAAGCGAGAAAGCCCAAAGGCTTCTTGCTTGAAAATGTAAAAAATCTAAAAAGCCATGACGGTGGTCGTACATTTCGCATTATTGAAGAAACATTAAAAAAACTTGGCTATCACCTCAGATTTAAAGTTCTAAATAGCATGGAATATGGCAACGTTCCTCAGAATAGAGAGAGAATATATATAGCAGGATTTAGAGATTTGAGGCATGCAGAAAAATTTAACTTTCCGGATTCAAAGAAGCTTAATGTGAAGATTACTGACTTATTAGAGAAAAATGTTCCAGAAAAATATTATTATAACGACAAGCCTTTATATGAAAAACTGAAAGATCAGGTGAAGGATGAGGGAAAAGTTTATCAATGGCGCAGACAGTATGTGAGAGAAAATAAAAAGGGTGTATGCCCAACGCTCACGGCTAATATGGGCATGGGCGGGCACAATGTTCCGATTATTAAAGATAAAAAAGGCATCAGGAAGCTGATGCCGATAGAATGTGCCAGAATTCAAGGATTTCCGAAAGAATATATTCTTCCAGGGGGAATTGCGGACTCCGCACTGTATAAACAATTTGGAAATTCGGTAACCGTAACTGTTATTGAGGCTGTTGCGAATGAAATCAAAAAAGCGATTAATTAGATTCCGCCATTTCTTTCAAGAGATTCCAGTTTTCTTTATACTCTTGTAGCATGTTCAGTGCTTTTGAATTTCCCATATTTTGAATAACATCAATGGGGATAATATAACAATCACCATTTCGTCCATCAATTGCTAGTATGATATCACAATGATCAGCCGTGTATTTATATGTTCGCTGTTCAACCTCTCTGCTTATTTGTTGGCCACTTCTTCCACCACCTGTAAAATTTACACTACCTCCAGAGGTTCCTTTTATTTGTATCCGTAATAATTTGTTATTTCCAATATCGATTATCGCGTCATATTTACCATTTGTAACATCAACGCGAGAGCAAGGGAATCCTGCCTTCATGCATCTACCCACAGCAATCATTTCATCTGAGTTTCCATTTATACTTCTAAATACTCCCCCGTTTATGTTTGTTAAATTTTTCGGCCACTCATTTTGATTGAGCATATTTTTTATAGAAAATAATTAATATCTTTTTTATATAAATTAGCAAATTTTTTCATTTCAATAATATCAATTCTTTGCTCGCCATTTTCAATCTTTGAAACATATGACTGAGGCTTCTTTAATTTCGTTGCTACATCATTTTGGGTAAGCCCTACAGCATTTCTAGCATTTTGTAATTTTTTAACTAAATTTTTATATTCATTTGTATATATTGATTTATCCATATTGATATGATATATTCAAATTATGAATATTCAAAATTTGAATAATATTAATTCGCCAAAAGGCAGATCTTCTAGGGTTGTCAATAGACTTTTAACTAAAAATAAAGAGAAGTTGCGGAAATCCGCACTCGACGCAAAAAATAGCAAGAAAAGTTTTAATAATGGCAATGAATTAATTTACAATATTTTGCGATAAATATCGTAAATTTGATAATGTTTTAATATTTTGGGAGTTTCGGATAACTTATTGACATTATCCAAAAATATGATATAAATATATTTATAGAAAAAAGTCGTTGGGATGTCCTTGACTTTTTTTGTATTTTTAAGTTATACTAAAAATATTAATTTAGAGAATTAAAGTTTCAGTTATATTAATAATCAGTAATTTTTAATTCGTAATTCGTATATATGTCAGTACCAAAGAAAAAGAGAACAAAGGGTCATGTTCGAGGCAGAAGATCACACCATGCTTTAGATCCGCTAGTTTTAGCAAAATGTTCAAAATGTGGCAAGGCTATTGAAGCGCACGCTGCTTGCAGTTTTTGTGGAAACTATAAGGGTAAGGAAATTTTGACTATCAAGGTTAAAACTAAAAAAGAGGCTAAATAATAACTATTTACTTCTAAATCGAAGTATTTATTAATACCTGGATCCCCGGGTCAAGCCCGAGGATGACGGAGAAAACTATGTCTAATAGACATTTGGCAAGAACTCTTGCTATGCAAACATTGTTCCTTTGGGATTTTGAGGAGAAACAGAGAAACGATTTAACTGAAATCGTGGATAATGTTTTTTTGAATTTCGCGCCTAGTTTTGACGATCAAGGTTTTGTGAAAAGTTTAGTTAAGGGTGTTGTTGAAAATGTAGCGATGATTGATGAGTATATTACCAAATATGCAACAGAATGGCCGTTGGATCAGATTACTCTTGTTGATCGCAATATTTTGCGCATTGGCGTTTATGAATTGAAAGTCAATGACGAGATTCCATCCAAGGTAGCTATCAATGAGGCGATTGAAATTGCCAAGACTTATGGTGGCGAGTCGTCCGGTAAATTTGTAAATGGCGTCTTGGGCGCGATTTATAAGGACATGGATCATACGGTTGAAGAAGCGGCAGCAGCCACAAAGGCGGCAGCGATTGAGATTCCAAAGCGCCTAGTGCCGGAATCGGCGATTGATGATTTAGAACCCGACGTCGCATAGCTATGTCGTGGCGCAGTAATTAAATATATTGTTTCATTATTTCATTGTTCCATCTTGGATGTAACAATGCAATAATACAGCAATCAAAAAGTATGAAAGATTTTGCAAATCTAGAAAAGATTGTTGGTCTTAAATTTAAGAATCAGGACTTATTAAAACAAGCGGTTGTTCATCGCTCTTATCTGAATGAACATCCAAAATTCGAACTCCCGCACAATGAGCGTTTGGAGTTTCTTGGTGATGCCGTTCTGGAGATTATCGTTACTGAGTATCTGTACAAATCTTTTACTGAAACGCCGGAAGGTGATTTGACGAATTGGCGTGCGAGTTTGGTAAATTCTAAAATGCTTGCTTTGATTGCGTCCGAAATTGGGCTGGATGACTATCTGTATCTTTCAAAAGGTGAAGCAAAAGATGCGCATTCTAAGGCGCGACAATATATCCTGGCGAATGCGGTTGAGGCATTAATCGGAGCGATGTATTTGGATCAGGGCACGGAGGCGGCGGCAAAATTTGTCCATAGTCACATCATTGCCAAGTTGGCACACATCTTATCAAATGACTTGCACCTAGATCCGAAGTCAAAGTTTCAAGAAAAGGCGCAAGAGTTTGAAAAAGTGACACCACATTACAAAGTCCTGAAAGAAAGCGGACCCGATCATGAGAAAATTTTTGAAGTCGGTTTATATTTGGGAGATGAGTTGGTGGCAAAAGGTACCGGCTCTTCTAAGCAAGAAGCACAGGTTAATGCGGCTGATAAGGGAATTCGGGCGAGGGGGTGGTAGAGATATTTCAAATTTTAAATTGAAAAGTGAAAATTTAATCTCAATTATATATAAAATCAATCCGCCGTGGCGGATTGATTTTTTTTGTGCTATAATTAATTTATATTAAATAAATTGTATATAATATAATAGGACGGTTTAGTGGTCGATAATTCTATTTGTCTGGCTGTCTGGCTGTCTGGTTGTCTAAATCATATGACCATAAAAGAATTATTAAAAAAAGCCTGCGATGAAGGCGCTTCGGATTTGCATATTTTAGTCAATTTGCCGCCAGCGCTTCGAATCGATGGAGAGCTAAAATTTGTCGAAGGCTTGAAAGAAGTGACGGGTAAAGATATGGAGGCAATGTTGGCGGCATTGATTTCAGCCGATGAGAAAAAGAAGTTTTATGACGAAAAGGAGCTGGATGTCAGTTTTGATCAGGATGGTTATCGTTTTCGTATCAACTTTCATTTTGAAAGAGGAAATATAGGCTTGGTGGCAAGAGTTATTAGCGGCGATATTCCGACCATGCAAGATTTGGCGATGCCGCAAGTCGTTTATAATTTATTAGATCTCAAACAAGGTTTGATTTTGGTCACCGGTCCGACCGGTTGCGGTAAGTCAACAACCTTGGCTTCGATGGTTGATTATATCAATTCCAATAAATTCAGTAATATCATCACTCTTGAAGATCCGATTGAATATTTATTTAATTCTAAAAAATCAATTATAATGCAAAGACAACTTGGACGGGATATGTCCAATTTCAGTTCCGGTTTGCGTCATGCCTTGCGTCAAGATCCGGATGTGATCATGGTGGGAGAAATGCGCGACCTGGAAACGATTGCGACGACAATCACCTTGGCGGAAACAGGGCACTTGGTCTTGGCAACACTACATACTTATAATGCGGCGCAAACAGTTGACCGTATAATCGATATTTTCCCCCCCCATCAGCAGAACCAAGTCCGCACTCAGTTATCAATGACTTTGGCGGGTGTTGTTTCGCAGCGTTTGTTACAAAAAATCGATGGCGGTCGCGTTGCTGCACGAGAAGTTATGATTAACAATCCGGCGATTTCTAATATTATCCGTGAAAATAAGGTGGCGCAAATGCGGACCGTTATTGAAACCAGTTCTCGCGAGGGCATGATCAGTCTAGATCAAGACATCAAGCGCCTTTATTCTGAAAAATTAATCTCCAAAGAAACAGCGCGAAGCTATATGGATAATCCGGAGGTTTTGGACAAGATCAAGTTGTTTTAAAATGCCAAGGCTTAGACGAAACCGGCGAACCGGTTTATCTCGTTAAACAATTCAACCAAAACAACCACGGCGGTATTACTAAAAAAAGAACTCCTCCAAAAAAGTCTCAATTCACCATTTCCGGGCTACATCATCGAACTAAAACAAGCCAAATTAATATTAATATTGACTTAAATTATGTTTGTGCTATAATTAAAATATAATTTAATTTTAGTAATAATATTGATTTTTTATGTATATTAAGCGAAAAATTGAGGATAAAATTTTTAAGTATTTAAAAACACCGGAAATTATCGCAGTTATTGGACCGCGACAAGCTGGGAAATCAACAACAATCAATGAAATTTTTTCTCACCTGGAAAATAAATCTATCGTTAATTTTAATGATAAGAAAATTTTGAATTTATTTGTCAATGACATTGAATCTTTTCGGGAGATTTATGTTAACAAATTTTCTTATGTTTTTATCGATGAATTTCAATATGCTAAAAATGGCGGCAAGAACTTAAAGTATATTTTTGATAAAAACAAAGAAGAGAATTTAAAGGTGAAGATTTTTATTTCTGGTTCTTCGGCGGTGGATATCTCGGTTCAGGCGATTAAATATTTAGTGGGACGAATTTTTGTTTTTAATCTGTTTGCTCTTGATTTTGAAGAATTTTTAAGTTATCGAGATGCCAATCTTCTTTCATTAGTTAAAAAATCCAGAGCGGATTTTGCACAATTAAAAAGAGTTGATATTGGCAGTGATGCTGAAGAAATTGTTTTGAAGTATTTTTATGAATATATTATATATGGCGGTTATCCGCGCGTTTGTCTAGCTGAGGGGATTGAAGAAAAAAAAGAGGTATTAAAAAATATTTACAACACTTACTTTTTGCGCGAGGTGCGGGATATTTTGGGGCTGATTGAAGATTTTAAATTGGAAAAATTAATTAAAGGCTTGGCTTTGCAAGTCGGCAATCTGATTTCGTATGATGAGCTGGGCGTTTTATCGGAATATAGCTTTCCCACTTTAAAGAAGTATCTTAATTTTTTGGAAAAAACTTATATTTGTTCTTATTTGCGTCCGTTTTTTAAAAACAAGCGATTGGAAATTGTTAAGAATCCAAAAGTTTATTTTTTTGATTCCGGTTTGCGCAATTACATAGTAGATGATTTTCGTCCGGTTGATTCTCGCGGCGATATTGGTGCTGTTTTGGAAAATTATGTTTTTATGGAATTTACAAAAAGCGAAACAAGGTTTAATTATTGGCGCACCAAACAAGGACAAGAGCTTGATTTTATCATTCATCGAGAGGGCGGCCAAGAGTTGGCGGTAGAAATAAAAAACAACTACAAAGAAACACCAAAAGCATTTGGTAATATCAAAAAACTTTATCCGGATATGAATCTGGCAATTGCCTCGGTCTATGATAATAGTAAAAATCAAAATAATTTACGCTATCCTTTATTTGCTATTAGTTAATAATCTATGAAAGAATTCTTAACCTCCCAACTATTCGAACAACCCTCAACCCTCGACCGTTGGACAAACGAACAATTACCTAAGCAATACCAAGAAAACGCCCTAATATTAGAACGCACCGGACTCCTAGACAAATACCAAGTCGAAGACGAAAAGCTCAAGCTACTCGGCATCAAGATGTCCAAGATGGGGATTGCTAATTTTGCTATCGACGAAGTCCTAGACAACAACGGCGAACAGGTCGAATATTTCCCATTCCCCACCGAAGCCCAAATCAAAGCCGAACTCACGGGAACTAAAAAAGAATTCTACGAAACCAAGATGAAACAAGGATTCACGAGGATCCAAATCACTCCTATTATCCCAATCAGGCTAATGATCAAAGCTCTCGAAACCGAACTCAAAAAACACCCAGAACTACTCACCGACCAAAACGGCAATATTCAAAACAATCCCATCAATCGCTGGGAAGAAGTCTACAAGCTAGACAAAGGCCAAGGCCTCGACGAAACTGGCGAACTGGTTTACCTCGTTAAACAATTCAACAAAAACAACCATGGCGGTATTACCAAAAAAGAACTCCTCCAAAAAAGCCTCTCTTCGCCATTTCCGGGCTACTTCATCGAACTAAAACAAGAAGACGCTAAAATCCCCAGAAAGGGCACATCGCAGCCAATCGGCGGTCGAGCTCAGATCGAAGCCGGCAAATCACCTGAACAATATTTAAACGATCTCCAAACCGCTCAACAAGAAAACAATTCACCATATCAAGGCGAAAGTCTGACCACTGTTGATTCTCGGCTAATTGAAATCCTAAAAGAAATCAGTAAGGGTAAAATAATCGGCGATTATCAAGATTCAAAAGACGCTGGTTGTTGGTGTCCTGGAAATTATTTCAAAACCCACGGCAACGTGCCGTACTTGAACTGGAACCGCGACGTTCGGCGGTGTAACCTGAACAGGTTTTCGTCCGGCTTCTCGAATTCGGTCAACGGCTCGTCCGCTGCGGCGATGGTTAGTTGATATTTGGGCTTTTTCTTTCTTTTTGTGATGGCGACAAGTCATTTGAGTAGTCATGCTATTCTTGACAAGAAAATGAGTATAGTATAATATGTAAATATGGTTTACATATTATACTATTAAATATATAAATACTATGGATGTATCATTTATTATGGAAACTCTGGATAAATGGAATTTTTGGCATCAGAAAATCGATGTCGGTTTTAAGCGTGATCAATATTTGTTTCGCTTGGAAAAATTTTTGAAAATGCCGGAAATCATCGCTTTGACTGGTGTGCGACGTTCGGGTAAATCCACTTTAATATTGCAATTAATTGAAAAATTAATCAGTAGTGGGGTAAATCCAGAAAATACACTATATGTTAATTTTGAAGAGCCGAATTTTGGCGGGAGTTTAACCGTTGATTTGCTTGGTCGGATTTTTGACGCCTACTTGGAGTTTTATAATCCGCAAGGTAAAATATATTTATTTTTAGATGAAGTGCAATTAGTGGAGGGGTGGGAGAGATTTGTGGCGTCTTTATATGATCGAAAAGTCAATGTAAAGATTTTTGTTACCGGGTCGTCGTCAAAATTATTAAAAGGAGAGATATCATCCTTGCTTTCCGGCCGTTATCTTTCTGAGATTATTTATCCGCTCAGCTTTGAGGAGTTCTTGGATTTTAAAAAAATAAAATACAAACCGCTTATCAAGAAGCCGGCGCTTTATAACGCTTTTAGGGAGTATTTGGAATTTGGTGGTTTTCCTCGTTCTGTAACAGAAGATGACGATTACGGTCGAAAAATGATTTTGGTGGAATATTTTAATTCTATTTTGGAAAAAGATATAATTTTGCGTCATAAAATAAAGAATACTAGAGATATTAGAGAGTTGATTAATTTTACTTTTGCCAATATTTCCGGACAGATTTCCAGTTATCGCTTGGAAAAAGATTTTAAAATATCCAGTCAAAATGTCCGTCGTTATTTTGAATATTTTGATGAGGCGTTTTTGTTGCAGTTTACTTCTTTTTTTGCCTATTCGGTAAAAAGGCAAATTTATAATCCACCGAAAGTTTTTGCGATTGATACCGGTTTACGCAATGCCGTTTCGTTTAAATTTAGCGATGATATCGGTAAATTATTGGAGAATATTGTCTATATTGAGTTATTGCGTCGCCGACAAGATATTTTTTATTGGCAAAATGATAAAACCGAAATTGACTTTGTTGTGCGTAGGGGATTAAAGATATCAATGATTATTAATGTTTGTTATTCGTTAAATGACAAAGCGATGGAAAGAGAAATCGCATCATTGGAGCATGGTTTGGAAGAATTTAAGGAGGTTGAAGCGGTTTTAGTATATTGGGAAGGTAAGCCAATTAAGCATAAATCTATTAAGTTTGTAAATATTTTAGATTTTTTATTAAATAATATTGTGTAGCGTAAATCTATGGAAAAATTCCAACCCCCAAAATCAATCGAACAACCCTCCACCCTCGACCATTGGCTAAACGAACAATTACCCAAGCAATACCAAGAAAACGCCCTAATATTAGAACGCACCGGACTCCTAGACAAATACCAAGTCGAAGACGAAAAACTCAAACCATTAGGAATTAAAATGTCCAAGATGGGAGTTATTAATT
>Ga0172371_10010089_pt1 | contig 12848 bp, 17 predicted proteins | sample Lak12m_FD_114543 | JGI IMG/M metagenome (GOLD analysis project Ga0172371, IMG submission 114543) | Freshwater microbial communities from Kabuno Bay, South-Kivu, Congo - kab_022012_12m | ecosystem: Environmental > Aquatic > Freshwater > Lake | place: Democratic Republic of the Congo: South-Kivu... | reverse complement strand
TTTGTTCCTTCGTTGGCGACCGGAGTTTGGACGGGAAATAACAGCAGTGCTCCGATGAAAGGCGGAGCGGATGGGGTTTTTGTGGCGGCTCCGATTTGGCACAATTTTATGGTTGAAGCTTTGAAAAAAATTCCTGAAGAAAGTTTTATCGCCTATGAACCTGCCGTCAAAGAGGTTGTTAAAGATATCGACAAGGGTTCGGACAAAGAATTGGCGGTGGCTTCGCTTCCGGACGGATCCAGCCTTAAGAAAAATATCATAGGCGATAAAAGGCCGAGCGGTTGGTCGAAAAAAGAATGGAGCAGTTATAAAAAAACCCTCGGACTTTAAAAATCAGGAAAATAATTATATAATGGAATAAGAAGTTTGAAAAAGTTATAGGGAACATAGGGTGTTGGCAATAAGTCTGGTTATTGGTTGTAAGCCATAGGAAAACTTAAAGCCCATGACTTGTTTCTTGTCTTACTGCTAAGACCCTATGTTTCCAATGACTAAATGATCATACTTTGTATATTAGCCCACCTGCCGGTAGGCAGATACTAAATTAGTAATTCATAGAGAAAAAGATGGAACTGAAAAATTATAACGTTTATTTTTTCTTTATTGTCTTGGCGGTTGTCAGCGTTGTGACTTATTTCATCTTTCAGCCGTTTTTGGTGGCTATAATACTGGCTTCCGTTTTGGCAATCATATTTAAACGTCCATACTCTTTTTTTCTTAAAAAGTTCGGCGGTCGAACGGGAATTAGCGCTCTTTTGACTTCGATCGTGGCGGTGCTGGTTTTTGTGATACCATTTTTCTTGGTGATAACGCTTGTGACAAATGAAATTTTGCAGGCGTATGGTGACAATTTTGAGACGGGAAAAACGACAGAAGCAATAACGGCAATAGTTGATACTGTCAGTGGAAACAGATTTATGAGAGTGATGGGGTTATCTGAAACGATGAGCGAAAAATCTCTTGGAAATTCTGTTCAAAAAATAGGACAGGCTTCAATTTCTGTTTTGCAAGGAGTGTATAAAGGCGTGGCTCATTTTGTTTTCATTTCTTTCGTGGTTTTTTTCACTCTTTATTATTTGTTAATCGAGGGCGGGGAAGTGGTTAAGAAGATAATGCGTCTAAGCCCCCTTAAAGATAAACATGAAAAACTTTTAGTCGATAAATTCATCTCAATAAGCCGGGCGACAATCAAGGGAACATTGGTGGTGGCTTTTATCCAGGGTTTTATCGGCGGTTTGGCTTTTGCCATTGCCGGCGTTCCATCTGCGACTTTATGGGGAATAATAATGGTAATTTTATCGATAGTGCCGATTATTGGAGCTTTCGTTGTTTGGCTTCCGGTCGGAATAATAATGTTGGCGCTAGGGCATACTTGGGAGGGTATATTTATTTTGGCGATAGGAACGTTTGTCATTTCATTGATTGATAATTTCCTTCGTCCGATATTGGTTGGGAAAGATACGCAGATGCATCCTTTGATGGTTTTTTTTGCAACGCTTGGGGGAGTGGGAATTTTCGGTTTCCTGGGTTTCATCTTGGGTCCGATAATTGTGGCGTTGTTTCTTTCTCTTTGGGATATTTATGCCGTTGAGTTTAAAAAACAATTGAAAAGTTTCAATTCCTAGGAATATATTGTGTCATACGCATTATATGATTCTCCTGAAATTCTTGTTTTTGCTGCCCCGCTTCCTTTTTCGAGCACGCTTTTGGATGAAACACTCAATATCCAAAAGCTCAAGAAGCCGCTGTCGCCGGCTATTGGCCGAAAATGAAATCAGGGCAGCAAAAATGTTTTCAATCGATTATGCTTAGCTTATATCAATCTATTCCTCTTCATATTGATCCGATTGCTTTTTCAATCGGATTTTTTGCCATAAGGTGGTATTCGCTCGGATATTTGGCCGGCTTTGTAGTGGTTGCCGGTTTTGCCTATCGAAAAATAGAAGAAGACGGAATTTTTTTAGCAGCTTTTTGGGGAATGCTTCTGGGGGGCAGGCTGGGATATGTTTTCCTATACGATTTCGGATTTTTTTGGAATAGCCCATTGGCGATCGTTTCGCCTTTTGATGCGGAAAGCGGCGCCTATCGGGGGATATATGGAATGAGTTATTATGGCGCTTTGATTGGGGCGACGGTTTTTTCCTATGCGTTTGCGAAAATGAAAGGGTTGGATTTTTGGAGATCGGCCGATATCGTTATCTTGCTTGTTCCGCTTGGATATTTTTTTGGCCGTTTGGGAAATTTTTTCAACGGAGAGCTTTATGGAAGGGTGACGAATAAATTTTGGGGAATGTATTTTCCGCAAGGTGGTTTTGTCTTGCGACACCCATCTCAGCTTTATGAAGCTTTTTTTGAGGGGTTGGTATTATTCGGAATTCTTTGGTTTTTGGGCAATCTTTTGAAAGGCGGATGGAAAAGATATTATTTTCCCGGAATATTATTTTGGTGTTATGTTTTCGGATATTCGTTTTTCCGTTTTTGGTTGGAATTTTTCCGCCAGCCCGATAGTCAAATCGCAGTGGTTTTGGAAATTTTCACCTTGGGGCAAATTTTGGCGTTTATTTTTATGATATTATCGGCGGTGGCTTATTGGCATTTCCAAAATAATAGCAAAAATGCTATAATATAAAAATAGTAAATCTAATATTTTTTTAAAAAAAACAATGGAAAAAAGAAAAATGTATTTCTTGGGCGCGGCTATTTTGGTCGTCATCGCGGCGGTTATTTATTGGGGAGTAGCGAGCGCTCCTAAGATAGAAGCTCCGATCGCGGATAAGCTGGACGGAACTGAGGAATTTGGAATAGTTTATTATTTTGGAAAGGAATGTCCGCATTGCATCAATGTGCAAAAATTCATTGATGACAATAAAATTTCGGAAAAGGTGTTGTTTACCAAAAAAGAGGTTTGGCACAATGCGGAAAATGCCAAGGATCTTGATTTAAAAGTGGAAAAGTGCGGATTGGAAAAGGAGAAAGTGGGAGTGCCGTTTCTTTATGCGAATGGAAAATGTTTCGTGGGTGAATTGGAAGTAAGGAATTTTTTTAAGAATGAAGCGGGAATAAAATAATAACCCTGGTCGAGCAAAGATGGAATTTGGAAAAACAAACAAAAATAATATAGATATATGTCGTAAGTCCAATCGTTCTGACCTGATGGTTGCGGACGACACGTTTTTGTTCTTGAATAGAAAGAAGAAAAACGGATCGGTTTTGATTTCAAAAAACAGGATTGCCAGAAATTTTTATACCGAAGACTCCAAACTTTATTTAACTCCCAGAGATGAGTTTTTTTTGGAAAAAGGAATCAAGCTGAATAGAAAAAATAAAAAATGGGACAGTCTCAGTTCCCGCATAGTCAAAGAGTATTCCTATTACAAGCCGTCGCAGTCTGATTTATTGCAAAGGCAATTCAAAAAGAGCTATGCGGCGTTGAGGGATGATTTTTCCAATGGCTCCGAATCAATCATAGCTCAATTTTCATTGGTTCGTCTGTGGAACTTATCTCTGGTCGGAGCGATGGTTTTTGGAATGTTTTCAATGACGATGATCTATCGTTATCTTGGGCAAGGGGCTTCTGCCGGAAGCGTAGCATCTTATTCGGTTCCAGCTGTCGTTTCTGAAATTGACGAGTCATCGATGCTTCAAGACGACGGGGAGAGTTTTATCCGTGATTTGATTGAGGATAACAATGGAGTGGATCTGTTGGAAAAAGAAATAAGCGAAATGGTCAAAGGTTATCCAATTGAGGATATGGTGCCATATATAGCTGAAAAAGATAGGATTGTTGCCGCTTTTTTGGTGGGTATCGCCAAAAAGGAGAGCAACTGGGGTAAAAGAGTTCCCGTTCTTGAGGGACAAGATTGCTACAATTATTGGGGATATCGAGGAATCAGGAAATTGATGGGAACTGGTGGGCATACTTGTTTTAACAGTCGCAAAGACGCGGTGGACACGGTTGCAAAAAGGATAAAAACTCTTATTGAAAAAGAAAATTTGAACACGCCGGAGAAGATGGTTGTGTGGAAATGCGGTTCCGATTGCTCGGTTACCGGTGGACAGGCTGCTGCTGACAAATGGATAAGAGATGTAAGATCATACTTCAAAATGCTTAATTAAAAAAGGCTTATATGAAGCAAAAAACGGGATTTATCCCGTTTTTTTGTTGACTTGTATGGCGTTTTTTGCTATTGTTAGACTTGCGTGCTCGAAAAACGAGGCGCTAAAGGGGAATAATAATTTAACTCTAAATTATGGGTGAACTTCCGCAATTAGCGAAGTTGTTTTTAAATGTCAAAGAGCAAGTAATCAAAATTTTCAACAGGAACAATCTGCCCGTGATCATAGCTATTTCAGCTGCGATTGCTGGATATTCCTTAACATTTTCTTTCCCGACTTTTCATTCGCAAGCTTTCGATGAAAAAATGGGTGAAATAAAATTGTCTTTTCGAGAGATTCAATCGTCAAAAAATGATGCGATTCCTGAAAATAAGGCGGATAACTCTCAGGGCATATTTCTTTCCGACAAGAAAAATGAATTTGAAAAAGAATTATACGCGATAGTGGGGGACTATCCGATAAAGGAAATGATTCCTTATATCGCTCAAAAAGATAAGACGGTAGCGGCTTTCATAGTAGGCATTGCCAAGAAGGAAAGTAATTGGGGGAAAAGAGTGCCTACTCTTAACGGACAAAATTGTTTTAATTATTGGGGATATAAAGGAGCGGGTAAAAACGGAATAGCGATGGGACACGGTTGTTTTGCTACTCCCGAAGAGGCTGTGGATGTTATTAGCAAGAGGTTGGAGCAATTGGTTGAAAAAAACCTAACGACGCCTTCGAAAATGGTCGTGTGGAAATGCGGTTCCAGTTGCGCCGCCACCGGCGGGCAAGCGGCTGCCAACAAGTGGATCAGCGATGTCAGTTTTTATTTCAACAAGATAGTTAAAAAAGACGCGTAGTTTCGATAGAAAAAGCCCCACGTTTATGACGTGGGGCTTTTTAAATTTCAAGAATCGGGGTAAAATATAAGCAGTCAACTGGTAAACCAGTAAACCAGTAAACTAGTAAACCAGTAAACTTGTATTTAAAAAAATGACATTAGAATTTATTAACAGCGTAAGGGATTTCCTGTTTTCTTTTGGTTGGCTTCTGATAGCTGTTAGCGGTTATTTTTTGATGGCGGTTGTTGCGATATTTGATAAATATCTTTTGCACTCACGTATATCTAAGCCTTCCGTCTATGCTTTTTATGTGGCTGCTTTCAGCTTGTTTGCATTAGCTTTTATACCCTTCGGTTTCAGCTTTCCTGGAATAAAAATAGTTTTTTTAGCTATTGTTTCGGGATTGTTTTTTATTTACAGCTTGCTCGCGCTTTATCGGGCTGTTCAGGAAAATGAGATTTCAAGGGTAGCGCCTTTGGTCGGAACCATTATACCGCTTGTTTCCATTATTTACGCTTTTTTGTTTTTAGGGGAAAGATTGGGAACGATGGGATTTGTGGCGGTAGCCATTCTTGTTTCCGGGGGATTTTTAGTTTCTTTTGATTTGCCGATATATAATTTAAAACTGTTCAAAGGATTTAAATATTCCGTCATCGCGGGTATTTTTCAGGCGATATCTTTCGGATTATTAAAGGAAGTTTTTAATGGCACCAATTTTATAAACGGATTTGTTTGGAATAGGATTGGATTTTTTTGTGCCGGGATGAGCTTGCTTTTATTTCCGGTATTTCGCAAGCAAATAAAAAAAACGATAAACCGAAAAAAGACAGCCAAGAAAACAGTTGTCTCCACTAGCTCTCTTTTTGTGATAAATAAAATAATGGCCGGAGCAGGATCTTTTTTCATCATCTTGGCTATCTCCAAAGGTTCGGTTTCTGCGGTGAATGCGGTAGGAAGTATCCAATTTGTTTTTGTCTTGGCGTTGGTGTCGCTTCTTTCAGTTTGGCATCGACACATCTATCAAGAAAAGTTGAAGTTCAGCGATTGGATGCAAAAATTTTTAGCCATAGCTTTGATAGCCTTGGGAATATGGATGCTATCTGTAAGTAGCGGTAACTTCTTTTATTTAGTCACTTAATTTTTCATTTTAATTTTTATGAAAGCGATATTGAAAAAAACAATCAAATTTTTGGTAGTTTTTTTTGCGGTTTTAAGCGCAGTGATGTTATGTTTGTTTGTTTATTTTAATTTCCCGGTATCTCTTCCGGACAGCAAATTCAATTTGGGAGTGACGTTTTCTTCGAAATACGCCCAGGACATTGGTTTGGATTGGAAACAAGCTTATATCGCAGCTCTTGACGACTTGAAAGTTAAAAAAATTCGCATTCCTGCATATTGGGATTTGATAGAGAAAACCGAGGGACAATATGACTATTCTGATTTGGATTGGCAATTGTCCGAAGCGGAAAAAAGAGGAGTTGAAGTGGTTTTGGCTGTCGGACAAAAAACTCCGCGCTGGCCGGAATGTCACATTCCTCAGTGGATAAAAGAAGATGATTCCAAAAGAAAAGACGGTCTTATCGCATACATAGAATCGACTGTTTCCAGATACAAGGAAAATGAAACGGTTTCTGTATGGCAGGTTGAAAACGAGCCATTTTTGGGATTTGGAATATGCCCTCCTTTGGATGTTGATTTATTAGACAAAGAAATAGAAACGGTCAGAAAAATAGATCCTAACACGGGAATAATGCTTACTGATAGCGGGGAGCTGAGTATTTGGCTTCGTGCCGCCAAAAGAGGGGATTATTTCGGGACAACGATGTATCGTGATGTTTATACGGAGAAATATGGTTATTGGAAATATCCGCTGGGACCTAATTTTTTCAAGATGAAAAAAGCGATGATAGGGGCGATTGTGGGTCAGAAAAATGTTTCCGTCATAGAACTTCAAGGAGAGCCTTGGCTTCAAGGTTGGACCACCGGATTTCCCTTGGAACAACAATTTGTTTCTATGAATGCTCAAAAATTGAAAGACAATGTTGAATATGCAAGAAAAACGGGAATAACCGATATCTATGTTTGGGGAGTTGAATGGTGGTATTGGTTAAAAGCTATGCAAGATCGTCCGGAGGTTTGGAATCAAGCGAAAATTTTATATGATAACGGTCAGTAGTAAACAGATTTGATGATGAACCGTTTGCCAAAAAAAAGAAATATGAATAATACTTAAGTGAACAATACAAATGGCGGAAAAAAGGAAATTAGCGGTTTTCGATATCGATGGAACGATATTTAGAAAAAATCTGCATTTTGAGCTTATTAATGAATTGTCTTGGATTAATGTTTTTCCCAGAAAAGTGCGCGACCAAATAGTATCTTTATATACCAATTGGTTGGAGCATAAAGGGACATACGAGTCTTATCGTTTGGGCTTGGTTGATCTTTTTGAAACGCACATCAAGGGGTGCAAAAAAGAAGACGTGCTCAGGGCCAGCGAAATGGTCATATCTTTCCATAAGGATAGAACCTATATTTTTGCGGAAAAACTTATTCGCAAACTCAGAGAAGAAAATTATCATATAATAGCGATATCCGGATCCCCAATAGAAATTGTGGAGGAGTATAATAAAAAACATCTCAATTTCGATAAGGTTTTTGGAAGTGTTTATGAAACGGAAGGGGATGTTTATACGGGAAAATATGTCGATGAACCCATCAAAAACAAAGGAGAGGTTGTGAAAAAATATTCACAGGAAAACGGTTTTTCTTTGGAGGGGTCATACGGAATAGGAGACACGGAATCGGATGCCAGTTTTTTGGATTTGGTGGAATATCCGATCGCTTTTAACCCCAATGAAAATCTCAGGGAAATCGCCAAAGAAAAAGGTTGGCGGATAGTGGTGGAAAAAAAGGACGTGATTTATGAAATGTCGATGTGTGATGCCGCGGTTTAATTTTTTTGACGTAAAATAATACACATAATCAGAAAATCGTTATGAATGCGATAATCGATAAATTTTTGAGAAATATCCTGTGGTTGTGGTTGCCTTTTGTCGCGTTTTATAGGCTGACGAGAGAATTTATCAATAAGAAGAAATAAAAATGCGTTTGCTTGTCGACAAGATTAAATTCTATTATCTCCCCTTAGTGTTTTGGAGCGCTTTGATATTCTTTTTTTCATCCATCCCCGGAAACGGGGAATACGGATATGACTTATGGTTTTTTTTGAAAAGGAAATCGGCACATATTTTTGAATACGCGGTGTTATCTTTTTTGTGGGTAAGGGTTTTTTGGTTACATTACAAGGATGAAGATAATCATTGTTACCATTGGGGGATATTCGCCTCTTTTACGTATGCTGTTTTTGATGAAATCCACCAAGTGTTTGTTTTCGGAAGGACAGGAAAAATAACGGACGTGTTTATTGATTTATTGGGAATATCGCTTGGTGCTGGCGCTTATTGGTTTTATAAACACAGAATGAAAAAAAGAGCGATTGAGCACACCAAGAGACATATAGGATAGAAAATAAAAAATCCTCCCGATAAGGGAGGATTTTTTTAAAGAAAGTTATTTGACTTTTTCGACAAGTTTTTCGAATACTTGCGGATTTTCCATAGCCATTTGGGAAAGCACTTTTCTGTCTATTTCCACTTTCTTGTCTTTCAATACGGCGATGAAACTGCTGTATTTCAGGTCGAGTGTTCTCAGCGCGTTGTTTAGTCTTGTGATCCAAAGTCTTCGATTAGTTCTTTTCTTTGCTCTTCTGTCTCTGTGAGCGTATTTTCCAGCCTTAAGCAAGGCTTCCTTGGCGGCGCGAAAAGTGGATTTTCTTCTCCATCTGAATCCCTTTGCCATCTTCAAGACATTTTTTCTTCTTTTGGAGGCCATCACGCCTCGTTTTACTCTCGCCATAATGATATAAATCGCGAATCAATTCCTAATATTATCTCGAATAATTTCGAATATTCGCGATAATTAGCGTGTTTAATTCGTGCCGATTAGTGATTTAGATTATTACTTGTTTAATGCTTTCAATACGTTCTTCTCATCACCTTTAAAAAGTCTCTGGTCTTTCTTTTTGGCTCTGCCAGCATCTCCCGATTCCTTGGAATTATAGTGGTTTTGTCCGGTCGATCTTCGCAAGACTTTCTTGTTTTTTGTTACTTTAAATTTTTTTATGACCGATTTTTTGGTTTTCATCTTAGGCATCTTATTGTGGAATTTTGAATTTCGAATTTTGAATTTCGAATGACCGTCTTAAAATTCAATCATTTGAAACTGAGAATTGATTCGTAATTTAAAATTTAAAAATTTAAAATTATTCTTGTGTTTGTATGGGGGATATTATCACATTAAATCCGCCAGGAAACCTTTTGACATCCTCCTCGGTTTTAAACGGAGTTTCTATTTTACTTAAAAAAACTTTAAGGTTTTCTCTGGCAAGTTCTTGGTGCGCTTTTTCTCTTCCTCGCAGTATTATTTCAATTTTAACCTTGTTGCCTTTTCGTAGAAATTTTTCAGTCTGATTTTTTTTGTTTTCAAGGTCGTGCGCATCCGTTCTTATTCCTAATCGCACTCCCTTGGTTTCAACAGTTTTTTGTTTCGCTTTCGCCAAACGTTGCTGTTTCGAGTGTTTGTATTGTTGTTTGCCATAATCCATTATTCTGCAAACAGGCGGCTGAGCTTTCGGGGAAACCTCGACCAAATCAAGATCTTTTTCCCTGGCCAGCGCTAACGCTTCGGAAGTGTGCATTTCTCCGAGTTGCGTACCGTTTTCGTCAATTACCGTCACTCGCGGAATCCTTATGGATTCGTTGGTGCGAAATTGTTGCGCGGTAGGAGTTTGTTTTGGTTTGAATCTGAATCTTTTTCTAATAGCTTTATGGAGTCATTGGGACATTCTTTTTTAATGAAATGTCTTGTGACCTTCTATATTTTATTAAACAAATATAATCAATAATTTCCAATTTACAGTTCCAAATTTACAATCAATTTTTAATTTCAAAATTTAGAAATTAAATCATTGTAAATTCAATGAAAATTGCAAATTGATCATTGAAAATTTTCTTGTTGGTGGAGTTGATGGGAATTGCACCCATGTCCAGAATTGTTTGTTGAAAATTTTCTACAAGCTTAGAATGTTTGTTTGTACGAAGACGAAAGGTGAAAAACATTCAAAATCCTGCCGGTTCGTCCTTGGTGCAATTGTCGCAAAAATTATACAAGGAAAATAATCAGTGCTATTCTCATGACCCGCCAGCAACGCCTAAGCGTAGCTTTGCGGGCTGGTTGACACCGGGCTCCGCTTATGAGAAGTCGGCGGTCCGATGGCTTCGGCGATATTAGGCCAAAGCTGGCGCAAAAGAAGTTGAGAATGCTTGCGCAAACGCTCCTTTTACTTTTGATACGATGTTTGCAATTATGTATCTTTGCGGCAGTTTTCCGATTTGACCGCGATGATCGGCTTGCAAATTTTCAATGAGCAACCTGTCGAAACTGATCAACCCCGCCCGCATCGCTACGCGAGTAAGCTCGCTTGCGAAGCGTTGCGGGCGGGCCCCACCAGTCATTTAATATCACTTAATCTTCTATTTAAATAAGCTCTTCCAAAGCCTGTCTTGAGCTGCTTCTCTCTTTTTAATGTATCTTCTAGTATATTACAGGCTTCATAATATATTAGTTTCAATGGTCTTCTATATCTAGTTGATTTAACTTGACCAGCACCATGTTCCTTAAACCTATGTTTCAAGTCATTTGTATGACCTACATAAAGAAAATTATCTTTTAAGCTTTTCAATACATAAACGTAAAACATGTTATTATTTTTTCAATGCTCTTTCTATTTTCCTTTTCGTTTCTCTCTTAGCTATATCCGAGCGCTTATCAAAAGCCTTTTTCCCCCGTCCCAAAGCGAATTCCAGCTTCACGAGTCGTTTTTTAGTATACACACGAAGGGGTATCAATGTCAAGCCCTGAGTGCGCACTTTTCCTATCAATGAACGGATCTCTGATTTTTTAACAAGCAGTTTTCTGGAGCGGGTTGGGTCGTAAGATTGAAGGTTTCCTGCGAACGGGTATCGGGAGATGTTGGCATTGGTGAGATATAATTCCGCTCCTTTAATGGTTACGAAACTTTCTTTAAGGCTTATTCTTCCGTTTTTTATCGATTTTACTTCAGCTCCGGACAACATCAAGCCAGCCTCGTATTTTTCCAGGATAGAATAGTCAAATGTCGCTTTTTTGTTTATAGCCAATATTGCCATAAGTGGATTTTATCATATAAATTGACAACAATAAATCATAGCATTTGTTTGCTGGAAAATCAATAATTTTTCTGACATATGAAGTTATTGCGGTTCTTTTAGATTGTGTTAAAATTTAAATATAAATTAATAATATAAAGCGACTCTAATGATTTCTATTTGAGATATTAGAGTGTAATTCGAGTTATTCGAGTCGCTTACAATAAAATGGAAAATGGCAAACAAGTCATCATAATAGCCGAGGACGAGGCAGATATAAGCGAGATGTATTTCGTGGCGCTTACCGGTAAGGGATATACTGTGCTTCAGGCAAAAAACGGCAAAGAAGCTTTTGAATGGCTGGAAAAAAAGGGAAACGTTGTCGATTTGATTCTTTTGGATATTGTGATGCCGGTAATGGACGGATTTGAAACTTTGGAAAAAATAAAAAAAGATGATCGTTTTAAAAGCATACCGATAATCGTTTCAACTAATCTGGACAATGCCGATGACAAAAGGGAGGCGTTGGGGTTGGGAGCTAATGAATATTTTGTGAAATCACATCACACCCCTTCCGAATTGGTGGAAATAATCAACAAGATAATAGCCCCTCCGACCAATAAGATTGTTTAATGGATTGCGAAAAATGCTCCGTAAGTCTGCTTGCCGGCAAACAGGGAGCGTTTTTTTGTTTGGGTTGACCTTGGACTGTAAAAATAGTAAGCTTGAATATGCAATAAAATGATTGTTTGTGGTAATAAATATGTGATATGCAAAATGAAAAAATAACAGAGTTGCTTGCACCGGCGGGCTTGCCTCGCCAAAGCATAAAAAAGACGAAAGTCGAATTGCTTGCACCGGCGGGGAGTCCGGAAAAAATGAAATACGCTTTGGCTTATGGGGCGGATGCGATATATGCCGGCGTGCCTGATTTTTCATTGCGTGCCCGCATCAATGATTTCAACTGGGAGTCATTGAAAGAGGGAGTGGTTTATGCGCATAAGCTGGGAAAGAAATTTTATGTAACATTGAATATTTATGCGCATAATGCGCATTTAAAAAGACTGGAAAATGACTTGGAAAAATTAAAAGACGTGAAACCGGACGCGGTGCTGATCAGTGATCCCGGAATTTTTGATTTGGTCAAAGAAAAATTGCCGGAAATGGAAATCCATCTTTCCACTCAGGCTAACGCGACCAATTGGCGGGCGGTGAAATTTTGGGAGAAGCAGGGAATCAGGAGAGTGGTTCTGGCGCGAGAGGTGACTTTGGCGGAAATTGAGGAAATAAAAAAAAATGTTCCGGATGTCGAATTGGAATATTTCGTTCACGGGGCGATGTGTATGAGTTATTCAGGACGTTGCATCCTTTCCAAATGGATGACCAATCGAAGCGCCAATTTGGGGGATTGTGTGCAGCCGTGTCGGTGGGCATATCGCGCAAAGTCTAAAGTCGAAAGTTTAAAGTCTAAAGATGTGGAAGAATATTCATTTGATTATAAGACGATGGAGGTGGAAGATATTAAAGGGGAGCATAAAGTGGAATTGGAGGAGGATGACAACGGGACGTATTTTTTCAACAGCAAGGACTTGAATCTTATCGGATATCTTGCGGATTTGGCCGATGCCGGAGTGGAATCGTTTAAAATCGAAGGTAGAAA
>Ga0172371_10010088_pt1 | contig 12849 bp, 11 predicted proteins | sample Lak12m_FD_114543 | JGI IMG/M metagenome (GOLD analysis project Ga0172371, IMG submission 114543) | Freshwater microbial communities from Kabuno Bay, South-Kivu, Congo - kab_022012_12m | ecosystem: Environmental > Aquatic > Freshwater > Lake | place: Democratic Republic of the Congo: South-Kivu... | reverse complement strand
CCTCTCCTTTGCCCAGCTCAGCAAAAGCATTGCCCAGGGGATCAAGGACGAAGAGCTGCTGGACAACCTCAACGAGATCGAGCAAGCCGCACGCCGCTGCCAGGGCATCGTGCGCGGCCTGCTGGATTTCGCACGGCCCTCGCAGGACACCGACGTGGCCCCGGTGGACCTCAACGAAGTGGTGGGAAGCGCTCTCTTCCTGGTCGGAACACAGTCAGCGATAAAGACCGCCCAGGTGGTGAGAGAGCTTGCGCCGGACGTACCGCACATCCTCGGCAACCGCAACCAGCTCCTCCAGGTGTTCGTCAACCTGATCCAGAACGCGCTCCACGCGATCGAGAAGGGGGGACGGATCACGCTCACCACTCGATTCCTGGCGCCGGACAGGGTGCAGGCTTCGGTCGCAGATACCGGGCAGGGCATCGAGGCAAAACATCTTCCCCGTATCTTCGAGCCGTTCTTCACGACAAAGGGTCCGGGCAAAGGCACCGGCCTCGGCCTCTCCGTGACCTACGGCATCATCGAGCGCCACCAGGGCCGCATCGACGTGCAGAGCGAAGTCGGCAGGGGAACCTGTTTCACGGTCGAGCTCCCGGTGGTCCGGCCCAACCTGGCCCGGTAAAGAGCACCATGTCCAAGCGAACCAGCCGAGCAGGCAATGCGAAGGGTGGCTCTCGCGGCAAGAGCGAAGGCGCAGAAGCCGCTGCGTGCATCCTGGAAGTCTATATCCAGCCGGGTGCATCCTCGACCGAGGTCGCCGGCATCCACGGCACGGTGCCCAAGATCCGCATCGCTGCACCGCCGGTGGAGGGCGCGGCAAACAAGGCGCTCGTGGAGTTCGTGGCCAAGGCCGTCGGAGTTCCCAAGTCCGCAGTCGAAATCGTCTCCGGCCTCTCGTCCCGCAACAAGCGCCTCCGCATTACCGGCGCCGCCCTTTCCGCGGTGAAGATCGCACTTGACATACAGCCCTGATTGAACCTACAAGCCTTTCGGAACCCGTAGTAAGGGGGTGTTAGGTGGACTACAAGAATACATTGAACCTGCCCAAGACGGAATTCCCCATGAGGGCCAACCTCCCCGTACGCGAGCCGCTCCGCATCGCAAGCTGGGACAAGGATGATATCTACCGGAAAATGGTGGACGCAAACCCCGAAGACGGCCCCAGGTTCATTCTGCACGACGGGCCCCCGTACGCAAACGGGCACATCCACTCGGGCACCGTGCTCAACAAGGTCCTCAAGGACTTCGTGGTCAAGTACCGCAACATGTCCGGGCAGCGCTGCGAGTATGTCCCCGGTTGGGACTGCCACGGGCTTCCGATCGAGAACAACGTGGAGCGCGAGGAAGGAAAAAGCAAGGACGCCTTCCAGGTGGACGTGTTCCGCAACAAGTGCAGGGACTACGCTCTCCGCTTCGTCGACGTCCAGAAGGAGGAGTTCAAGAGGCTGGGCGTGCTGGGTGACTGGGACAACCCGTACCTCACCGTCCATCCCTCCTACGAAGCCACGATCGCACGGGAGTTCGGCAAGGTCGTCGGCCAGGGCGCGCTCTACAAGCGCAAGCGGCCGGTCTACTGGTGCGCAAAGCACGTGACCGCGCTTGCCGAGGCCGAGGTGGAGTACGAGGAGCTCTCGTCTCCGTCGATCTGGGTGAAGTTCAGGTTGAACCAGTCAGCGAGAGAGAAGCTTCCGTTCCTTCCCGCGGACAAGGACGCGTATGTCGTTATCTGGACCACGACTCCCTGGACTCTTCCCGCCAACCTGGCGATCACGCTGCATCCTGCGCTGGAGTATTCGCTGCTCGACGCCGGAAACGAGGCGTATTTCGTTGCGACCGAGCGTGCGGCGTCGTTCGCTTCCGACTGCGGGCTGTCAGGGCTGAAGCAGATGGGCATCGTCCGGGGCACGGCGATGGAGCGTGCGACGTGCAAGCATCCGTTCGTGGACCGCGACTCCCTCATCATCCTTGCGGACTTCGTCACCATCGAGACCGGCACCGGCTGCGTGCACACCGCACCAGGGCACGGCGCGGACGACTACGAGGTCGGCCTGAAGTACGGCCTGGACGCTTACGCTCCGGTTGACGATCGCGGCTGCTTCACAGCGGACGTCCCGCAGTTCCAGGGACGCTTCGTATTCGACTCCGACCCTGACGTCATCAAGCTTCTCCAGTCGAAGAACGCGCTGCTCAAGGCCGGCCACGTCAAGCACCAGTACCCGATCTGCCAGCGCTGCAAGAAGCCGATCGTGTTCCGGGCCACCAGCCAGTGGTTCATCTCGATGGATAAAACCGGCATCCGCCAGAAAGCGCTGAGCGCGATACCCGGCGTCTCCTGGATTCCGGAACGGGGTGCGCAGAGGATCGGTGCGATGGTCGGGACGCGGCCCGACTGGTGCCTTTCGCGCCAGCGCTTGTGGGGCGTTCCCATCATCGCGTTCTACTGCAAGAAGTGCGGGACGCCGCTGCTGTCCAAATCGGTGGTTGACCACGTGGCCGACCTGTTCGCCAAGGAGGGGGCGGGCGCTTGGTTCACCAATGAACCGGCTTCGCTCATGCCGCCCGGGACAGCGTGCGGCCATTGCGGTGCGACGGACTTCACACGCGAAACCGACATCGTGGACGTCTGGTTCGAGAGCGGGGTGAGCTACGCCGCGGTGATCGAGCAACGCTACGGACCGGACGCGGTCACCGACCTCTATCTGGAGGGAAGCGACCAGCATCGCGGCTGGTTCCAGTCAGCGCTGCTCGAATCCGTGCTGTCCCGTGACCGGGCTCCGTACAAAGCAGTCCTTACCCACGGTTTCGTGGTTGACGGTGAAGGCCGGAAGATCTCGAAGACGCTCGGCAACTTCGTGCCGCCCGAAGACATCATCAAGAAGTACGGCGCAGAGATCTATCGGCTCTGGACCGCCGCGGAGAACTACCAGGAAGACGTCCGGATCTCCGACGAGATCCTCAAAACCCTGGTAGACGCGTACATGAAGCTCCGCAACACCTTCCGGTTTCTGCTGAGCAACCTTGCCGGGTTCGATCCCGCCGCCGATCCCGTGCCGCAAGAGAGAATGCTTCCCCTGGACAGGTTCATCCTGCACCGCACCTCCGAGCTGTTGGACGGCGTGAAGGCCGCGTACGAATCGTACACGTTCCACGACATCTTCCAGTCGGTCACGAGGTTCTTCAGCGTTGACCTGTCCTCGTTCTACCTCGATATCATCAAGGACCGTCTGTACGTGCTGCCTACCTTCTCGCCCGCACGGCGCAGCGCACGGACCGCGCTATACCACATGGCTTCCGCTCTGGCCCGGGCTCTTGCGCCGATCCTGTCGTTCACCTGCGACGAAGTGTGGGAGCACATGCCGGCCGCAGGTGGCCCAACTGCCGCTTCCAGCGCTACGGCCGGTTCCGGCTTGGCCGGCACAGGGGCTGGCGCCGGGCAGAGCATCTTCGCTCAGCGTTTCCCTTCGGACTTCTCCACCACGTGGCGGGCAGCGGGCGTCGCCGGCGACTTTGCGCAGCTTCTGCAAGTCCGTGACGCGGCGCTCAAGGACATGGAGGAGAAGCGCAGGAACAAGGTGATCGGCCACTCGCTGGAGGCCCACCTGGACGTGGAGGTCGGCCGCCACAACCCTGCGGCCTCGGTGCTGCGCACGCATCGGGAATACCTGGAGGAGTTGTTCATCGTCTCTTCATTGGCGGTGACCGAGGTGGACGGTGACGGGCTTACGGTGGCGTCGAAGCACGCATCGGGCGGCAAGTGCGTTCGCTGCTGGCACTGGGCGGAGACCACCGGTGCAGATCCCAGGCACGAGGGCGTCTGCGGCCGTTGCAGCGGCATCCTCCGCGAAATCGAAGAGCACACCGGCGAGGCGCCGCACTCCTGAGCGTGAGCCGGCTGTTCCGGCGCCTCTACGGGCAGGAGGCAGCGCCACGCCGCAGAATCGCAGGCTTGGCGTGGAAGATGACACGTGCCTCCCCACGTCGGGGAGGCGCGAACCCGACCGGAGCTCCGGCGACGGCGGGCAAGCGGTGGGGGCACCATGGGAAGAACTTCTCGTCTCGTTCTCTTTGGCGCAGTGGCACTGTGCTCTGCAGCCGCCGATCTGGTCACGAAGGACTGGGCCGCCAGCTCTCTGGCACGGTTCGACCATGCTCTGCCCGTCGTCGTCGAAGACGCGATGGACGGCAAGCCGCTTGCCGATCTCCTCGCAGCAAGCCGGTTCCCGGACGCACAGCCCAAGGATCTCCAGCGGCGGGGAAACGCCGTGGAAGCGGACCCGGACGCTCTGTTCCCTGCGGACTCGGTCAGGTCCCACCTCGGATACCACATCTTCCTCTCCGCGGACATCAATGAGCCTCCGCTCTTCCTCTGGCACCCCGGCCAGAAGGAGCTGCAGGAGCGCGGAGCCGCGGACTTCTCGCCCGAGGAGTGGATTGCTTCCTGGTCAAGCAAGAAGCTTACGTGGACCGACCTGGTCATAGAGGAGTTTCCGTTCCTGGAACGCAACGAGATAAGGGAGATCTTCAAGGCAGGAAGGGTGCACGTCGTCCAACGAGGTCTCCCCAAGCTGAAGGGCGCCACGACCGTCGGCAAGGGAGACGTCTACCTTCTGACCGGCAGGACCATCGACATTGTCCCCGGCTTCTTCAGGTTCGTTTATGCCGAGAACCAGGGCGCTGCCTGGGGCATCCTGAACAATGCGCCGCTCCTGGTGCGGAAGATCTTCCTCCAGGCAGTATCCGTCATCGCGATGATCCTTCTGCTGGTCGTGGCTTGGCGGCTTCCCCAGGGCCAGGGGCTCTCCGCCCTCGCTCTCGGGCTCATCTTCGGTGGGGCGCTCGGCAACTTCGTTGACCGCTTCATGCGCTATTACGTCGTGGACTTCATCGACATGTACATCAAGTCCGCACACTGGCCGACCTACAACGTCGCGGACATCGCCATCTCCGTCGGCGTCGGCCTCCTTGCCCTCCAGATCGTCCGCAAGAAAAGCCCGTTCTAACCACCCTCTCTCTTGGCAGCGATTATCTCAGGCGGTGTCTTTCCGCTCAACGCGCTATTGTTCAGCCTTGAAGAACAACGCTGCGGAAGTCGTGCGGGACGCAGCGGAGAAGGGGCGGACGCTCGTGGTGACTCAGAACGGCGAGGCCAAGGCGGTGCTTATGGGCGTGGAGCAGTACCAGGAATGGCGTCGAACGCTGGCGCTCCTGAAGATGGTGGCCCAAGGCGAAGCCGACATAGCCGCGGGGAGAGTCGTCTCCCAGTCGGAAGCGCTTGCCAGGGCACGCAAGGCTGCGAAGAGGGCCGGGGCAGATGAGTAGAGCCCGCTTCACCGTTTCCTGGGCCGAGTCCGCGGTACTGGACATCGAGGGCATCGTCAGCTACGTCGCGGCAAGTTCGCCCAGGGCCGCAGAAGCGCTGCTCAGGAGCCTGGCCGCCAAAGCCGAGTCGTTGGCGACCGTCCAGCGGCGAGGTCGGCTCGTGCCCGAGCTCGTTGCGGCAGGTGTGCCCCTGTGGCGAGAGTTGATCCTCGGTACCTATCGACTGGTCTACCGGGTGGCCGCCGACGCCGAGCTTGTCGTTGCCGTGCTCGATTCCCGCCGCGATCTCGAAGACCTCCTGCTCGATCGCCTCGTGCGAACCGCCGGCCGGACACGTTGAAGCGGAGTGGTGGAAGGCCGGCGGGTACAAGTTCTGGTAGCCTTGATGGGCGGATCGACAGACTCGCCCGCGATGCCTACGCTGGCTCCGCTGGCAGCTGGGCGCCGTGCCAGGTCGCGACGACCCAGACCACGCTCCCTTTCCGGCGATAGAAGAAACGGTACGGAGGGACGATCACCTCGCGAAATGGAAGATCCGGGAACTCGGGGATGAGCCTTCCGGATTCGGGAAACCGAGCAAGCCGCCGGAGCGCCCTCTCTGCTTTAACCCGAAATCGCAGAGCAGCTTGAGGATCCTCCTTCATAATGTACGCCACGGCGGCTAGGAACTGCATTCGACCCGAGGGCGTGAAACGGATCTTCACCGGCGGCTCCGGCCGAGAATCGCATCCGCCTCAGCAAGAACCGAGTCCAGATCGAAGCCCTCGCCCGCCGCGATCTCCTTCTCCCCCCCCGCCAGGAGACGGAGCAACTGCCGTTCGTGCTCCCCCTGCTCGTACTCGTCTATGCTCATGATTACCGCGGCGGCACGACCGCGTTGCGTGATGACGACCGGCTTCTTCGTCGCCCTCAGGCGTTTCAGCGCAGCGGCAGCGTCCTGCCGCAGGTCCGTGACCGGCATGATGTTCGGAATCTTCGCCATCCAAGTACCCTCCAACGGTACACTTAATAGTACTTCTGATCTGCCTAATGCGTCAAGCACGAGTGCGGGTTGCGGCAGCACGACCGCGGGCCACGGGCAGGATGATTGCCACAGGTCGCGGCTCCGGCCCTACTTGCCCATGGCCTTGAGAGCTCGGGTGGCGTCCTGGGCCACCGAAGTGTCCGAGTCGTTGAGAAGCGGGGTCAACGCGCCGGCGTAGGAAGCGGCCTTGGGGCCGATCTCGGCCAGCACGCGGCATGCAGCGCCTCTGGCCAGGGAATCTTTGTCCTGGAGCGCTTCGACGACAAGGTTGAGCGCGGCGGCGTCGACTTTGTCGGGGTCCACCGACGCGATCTCGCGGAGTCCTCCAAGTCCGGTCGTGCGTTCCGCTGGATCCTGCGACTGGGCGAGTGCGATGCACGAGTCCAAGTCGCGGTCCATGGTGCACTTGTCGACTTTGTTCCCGCAACCCAAACACATGACAGCAAGCGCAATGACGATCAGTCTGGCAAACATGGTACGCGACCTCCTGGGCAACTGGTAAGCCCATTCGCCATCATTACCACAGTTGCGAGCCCGCGCCAACCTCGACCGCTCTGCTTCACGCGTCAAGTGGTCACCACGGCTGTGCGTAGCCGAGGAGCTGCTCGGTCGTGTACCCCTCGCAGCCGGAGTCGGGCGAGATCATGTGGTCGCCCAAAGCGGAGGAGTAGCAGCGATAGAGAGCGACCCCACCCTCAAAAGGCTCGGACTTGATGTAGCCCAGCGGCCCCATCGGAAGCTGCCCTTCGCAGCTTGCCGCCGGCGACAGGAAATTCTCCCCGCCTATCCTGCATTCGAAGAGCATCTTGGTGCCCGGCTCAGGGTCACGCCACAGGCGGTATGCCTGCTCCTGGGCGAATCCGTCGGGAAGCAGCCGGGTCGTGGCAACGTGGTGCGGCCCGGGCTTGTATCCCCGCACAAGCTTCGTGTACGGCAAGTTCTCAAAGCCGCACGACAGCTTGGGCGGAGAAAGATCGTAGCGATTGGCAAGCGCCCACGTCACCCACGCCGGCTTGAAGTCGCCCCACTCGGTCACAAGCCCGACACCAAGCCCCGCCGCAGTCTCAGCCGGGTGGTCCTTCATCCGGTGGTAGATGTAGTTGCTGATGCCCGGCGTGCCCAGCACATTGTACAGCGAACGGCACACGCCGTCCGACTGCGCTTCCGGGGACGAGTGCGGTGCCAGCGAGTTCACCCCGCTCTCCGTCAGCTCCACGTCCCACGCGTGCGGGTGGTCCGGAAACGTCGCCATCAACCAGCCCACCAGCACCCCGATGTTGCCGTACGTGACTTTCGGAAGGTCCTCCGTCCCGAACGCGGGCTTGAGCAGGTCGGGCGGATAAGGGTGGTACGCCACCCGCCACTCCCTGTCCCCAGCAAGCCCGGCAAGCGAGCCCACGAACGTCTTCACCGAAAGCAGCGGACTTCCCGCACCGGGCTGATCGAACACGGTATCGAAGTGGTGCGTGAAAGACGCCAGCACCTTCGCATGCGGCTGCTGGGCCACGATAGCGTCGTAGGCCGCATTGTAGTTCTCCGCATAGATCTGGATCCACTGCCCCTGATCGCAGGGGGTGCCTTGGCCGCAGCCGACGTCGAACCAATCGTTGGAGTTGACCTCGTTGTGGATCACAAAGTCCGCAATGCGGCCATTGCCGTTCAGGCCGTTGTATCTGAACGCCAGCATGCCTGCAAACCTGGCATAGTCGTTAGGATTGTCCGGCTTGCAGAAGATCTCGAAACCCGGCGCAATCGGCGAGCAAACAACGTTTTGCCGCGCCCATTCCGGCACGCCGTACACGACCGCCGTAACCACGACGCCCAGCGCCGTGTAATCGCGAATCTCCCCGTCCACGCCGCCGCTCACCACGAAACAGTGGCCGTCGAACTCCTGCTCCCCGTCGCCGCACGGAGGCGATTTCACCGCCGGCTCCCAGCCCTGCCAAACCAGATTCATCGCTACCGAGCCCGTCATGTTCCCCGCAATCTCCTGGAGGTTCGGCCAGTGGTCGGGTTGTATTCCCTTAATCTGGTACGCGGTCTTGGCAGGGTAGGGGAGCGGCTCCGGCACGCCGCACTCACCGGAAGCGCCGGTCCCGCCGCACGCCTCCGGCGGGGAGCATTTGCCGCATTGAACTACTTGGCCGCAGGCGTTCGTCCAATTTCCGCATTGCACGTCCGGCGGGCAAACCGCATCGCAACTCTCGACCGCCGCGGTCTCCACTACTTCCGCAGGGTCCGTTGCGTCGCCGCAAGCACCTGAGGTCCCGCAATCCGCAGCGTACGTTGCGTCGCTGCAAGCACCCGAGGGCCAGCAATCCGGAAGCGCCGCGTCCGCCACGGGCCACACGTCCTTGCCGGCGAGATCCAGGGCGACGGCCCCGTCGCATTTCGAGCCGACGTCGCCGTCTTCCCAGCCGGGGTCGCGCCAGGTTTCCCCCACGGAATCCTCCGTGGGAGCGAGGCTCCGGGACCCGCCCAGGTCTGCTTCGAACCTCCCCTCGTTTCCCTTCGTCCCCGGCGACGGCTGCGGATTCGACTCCATGCAACCGCACGCCAATGCGGCGGCCACCATGATCGACGCAATTCCTGTCCCAACCGTCGGCGTTTTCACGGTATCCCCCCACTCGCTTCCACGTTGCCGCACCGATTCTACAGCAAACGCCCGACGCGGTCCATCCGCATTGGTTCACCAACGCGCCGCATTGCGCCAGGTCCCTGCCTGTCGCCCACCGGAGGGACTTCCACCGCTCCTGGTGCTACACGTTAAACAGGAAGTTGACGATGTCGCCGTCCTGGACGACGTATTCCTTGCCCTCCGTGCGGAGGCGCCCGGTCTTGCGCGCGGCGGCAAGCGAGCCGGCTTCCATGAACGCGTCGTACGCGACGACTTCGGCGCGGATGAAGCCTCGGCGGATGTCGGTGTGGATCTTGCCGCCTGCAACCGGTGCGGGCGAATTGGCTCGCACCGGCCACGACCGCACCTCGTCCTCGCCCACGGTCAGGAACGAGATCAGGTTCATCGCCTTGTAGATGGAATGAACCAGCCTGTGCGCTGCCGGCTCCTTCACGTCCACGGCCTGGAGAAACTCCATCTGCTCTTCGGGCGCAAGCAACGCCACCTCGCGCTCGAACGCGGCTGAAAGCGTAACCGGCGTCAGCCCGCGTTTCAAAAGCCGCGTCTCCACGTCCGGCCAGATCTCGTTGCCCAGCTCGTCCTCGTCAACGTTCACGACCGCGATCACCGGCTTCAGCGTAATGAACGCATACGGCGCAAGCAGCCGCTCCTCCGCCTCGGACATCGGCACCTTGTTGAGCAGTGTCCCGTCCTCGATGGTTGACAGGAGCCTCTCGAGTATCTGCCGCTCGATGCTCCGGTCGTTCGTCTTCCTGAACGTCTCCAGCCGTCTTTCGATCACGGTCTGGTCCATCAGGATCATCTCGCCCAGCAGCTTCTCTATGTCGGACAACGCGACTTCCGCGCCGTCAGAACCCAGCCCGAACGCCGCGGCCGTGAGAATGATCACGTCCGCAGTCTTTCCCGGAGCGACCCGCTTGGCGATCGTGTCGGTCGCGGTGTCGTCGAGCACCACTTCAACCGTGGAAAACGTCGTCTTCTTCGGCCGGAATACCAGTGCAAGTCGGTCGACCCTGGTATCCGGCACCTTGATCGTCGCTACCGTCTTCTTCCCGGCCAGCCCGGTCTCCGCAGTGCCGCTGAGTGCCTGCATCAGCGTCTTCCGGCCCGAGCCCTGCAGTCCTATCAATGCCCCCTTCATCTTCTCAGCTCCTCCTCCGGCGTTTCGCCGGAGCCGTTCCTATAACACACGTTGGTGACGAAAGGCTACTCGTCAACCTCACCGCGCCCTTGGCTCTTGGCCGGGGTTCTGGTACAAGGTACCGCCGCGGGGGGAATTTCCCCCGGGGAAGGGGCAGCATGTTTCCGACTTTCTACTTGGGGCCGCTGGAGTTCCCGGCCTATTTCACGTTCCTGACCATCGGGTATCTGGCCGCGGTGCTGTTGGCGTGGAAGCACACGTTCAAGATGGAAGGAGTGGATCCGAACAAGCTGCTGGACTTGAGCATCGTCTTGCTGCTGGCCGGCCTGCTGGGTGCGAGACTGCTGCACGTGTTCGCAGACGGATACCTGGATGACTACATCAACCTGTGTCTCGACCCGCTCAAAGTGAAGGGCAAGCACTTGGCGGGCATGGTCCCCTGCACATCGGACCAGCAGTGCATCGATGCGGATAAGGGCGAGCTGTGCAACCTTGCCGCGGGCACATGCCACCAGGGCCGCGACTGCCTGCGTGCCCTGAAGGTGTGGTACGGCGGACTGGCCTTCTACGGCGGGCTGCTGGTGTGCGTACCGGTCGGGATTTGGTACATGCGCAGGCACCGGGCGCGGCTGCACTTCTGGAAGGTCGCGGACCTTGCCGGCTTTGGAATCCCGCTCGGCCTGTTTTTCGGCCGCCTCGGCTGCTGGTTTGCAGGCTGCTGCTTCGGCGCCACCACCGACTCCGCTTGTGGCGTGTCGTTCCCGAAGGGAAGCCCCGCGTGGGAGCGCCACATCGACGAGCACCTGATCACCAGGGCCGCTGACGCATCGTTGCCGGTGCTTCCGGCCCAGCTCATGCAGGCGGGCGTGAACCTGGCGATTTTCGTGGCGTGCTACCTCCTGTTCAGGAAGCGCCGCCGGTTCGACGGCGCCGTGTTTGCGACGTTCCTCGGGCTCAAGGCGGTCGGACGGTTCGTAGTGGAATACTACAGGGACGACTACCGCGGCATCTGGCTGGATGGAGCGCTTTCCACGTCCCAGCTCATCGGAATCCCGATCCTGGCCGCTGCCCTCGTCCTCCTGGTGGTTCTGTGGCGCCGCTCGCACAAGGCGGTGAGCGTCCCCGGTCCTTCGGGTTCGGGTCCGGGTTCGGGTTCGGGTTCCGCGGGAGGACCGAGCTCTCCCGGCGCCACGAATTCCACCTCGGCCGGTGGAGCGACCAGCCCTTAGCGTCTTCTGGGAAAGGTCCGGAAAACCCTCTTTCCGAAAAGAGGGTTTCCCGGCTTGCCTTTGAGGTCTTGTCTTGCCATTCGGTCTCTACGGAGTTCTCCTGGTCCTCGGCATCGCTTCCGGTGCGGCAGTCGTCCGGCGTCTTGCGCCCAGGGTTGGAATCGAGCGATCGGCATCGATCGACCTGGTGTTCTGGACCGTGCTTTGCGGCATGATCGGTGCCCGGGTCCTGTATGTCGCGGTCGAGTGGGAGTACTACCGCGACCTGTGTGTTGCGCCGGAGCTGCGGCTTCCTGTTGGCATCGCCTGCACGAGCGACGCACAGTGTCTTCCGGGGCAGGCGTGCGATGGAGCGTGGTGCAGGATCGTGGGCGACTGCTTCGCAGCGCTCAAGGTATGGCAGGGAGGGTGGGTTTTCCTCGGCGGCCTGTTGGGCGGCGTCCCTGCCGCTCTGCTTTTCATGCGGATGGCGCGCATCCAGTACCTCGCGGGCCTCGCCTTGCTTTCGGTTGCGATGCCCCTTGGTCACGCGTTCGGCAGGGTCGGCTGTTTCTTCCACGGGTGCTGCCACGGCCGTGCGACTGCGTCCATTCTTGCCGTGGGAGGGATGTTCCCGGTGCAGCTCGTGGAGGCAGCGGGGAACGTCGCGATCTTCGCGACAGTGCTGGGCGCATTCCTGCGGGCGACGGCACAGCCCAGGCGGGGCCCCCCGACCGGGCACGTCGGGCGGGCCTCCCCAGCGGAGGGGGAGGGCACGGTTCGGAAAGACGTCCCCTCCCCGTTGGAGGGGGAGGGCTGCGTGGGCGAGGCCCTTGCCGGGATCCCGGCCCTCTACGTGGCACTTTACGCGGTGCTGCGGCTGGTAACCGAGCTGTTCCGCGGGGACCCGCTGCGCGGCTTCCTGGTGGAGGTCCCTTGGCCTGCGTTCTCTCGTGCTTTCGGTTTCCCCGAGAGCGAACCGGTGTTCATCTCCACGTCCCAGGCCATCTCAATCGGGCTGCTGGTAACCCTGGGCATGATCTGGGGCCGAGGCAAGGCCCGTGGCCGGTAGGGTGGACGGTGCTACGCGTAGGCCAGGACGGCCTGCAGGTACCGGAACGACTGGATCATGTAGGAGCCCCACCAGAAGAGGGCGCGGCCGTCGACCCGGACCACCCTGGTGCCGACGTGGGAGAGGGCGGAAGCGAGCTCCTGCTCGTGCACCGTGTCGAACTCGTACGGCTCGGACGGCAGGATCAGCAGGTCCGGCTTCTTGCTCGCAATCGTCTCGATGCAGGTCTCGGGATAGCCGGGGTCGATCGCCGCGTTTCGGATTCCCAGGTGTGCCAGGAGGTCCGAAGCGTATGTATCCACGCCGACGCACCGCATCGGGTCCTTCCAGACCAGGGCCACTGCGGTTCGAGACAGCGTCGGACCTTTGAGCAGGGCAGCAAACGAGTCGACCAAGCGCTTCCCCTCGTCCGCTTTGCCAATAAGCCTCGCCAGCTTGACCACGTTG
>Ga0172371_10010087_pt1 | contig 12852 bp, 11 predicted proteins | sample Lak12m_FD_114543 | JGI IMG/M metagenome (GOLD analysis project Ga0172371, IMG submission 114543) | Freshwater microbial communities from Kabuno Bay, South-Kivu, Congo - kab_022012_12m | ecosystem: Environmental > Aquatic > Freshwater > Lake | place: Democratic Republic of the Congo: South-Kivu... | reverse complement strand
CTTGCATTCGTACCCTTCCGGGCAGTCCTTCCCCGCCAGAGCCCCACACTCGGCACCGGTGCAGAGCCCCTTCTCGGCCCAGCAGATTGCGCCGACGTAGCTCACCGCACAGTCCGCCGGGGTCTCGCATTCCGCCTCGCCGCATATGCCCGCGATACAGAGAGCACCTCTACCGCACTCGACGTGAGTGAGGCAGGGGATTTCCTCCCCGCCTCCTCCAGAGCCGCTGCAAGATGCCAGCATCACCGCCACGGCCAACGCCCAACGCCACTTCATCTCTCACCACCTCTCCAACATGCACGCCCTCATTCTATTACCAAACACACCGCCCTCACGTCAAAGCAGTCACTGTCCCGTGCAGTTACCCCGGTCCTACTACCATCGACCATCGACCATCGGCCACTCGACTCCGCTCGGGACTGGCCATCGACCATCGACCATCGCCTATCGCATGTGAATTCCGCTCAACTCGGTCCTGTTTGGCTACTCGAATATCTTCTCTTCGGCGCGGTTTTCGGGAGCGTCCTGCTCCGTGTCACGCCCGGAGGGCCTGGCGCCAAGCTCGCGCAGGAATTCGTGCTGGATGATGAGGTTCATGATCTCGTTGGTGCCGGTCCAGATCGACATGATACGGGCGTCACGGACCATGCGTTCGACGGGGTATACATTCGTATAGCCGATTCCACCGAGGATCTGCATTGCCGCGTTGGTTACGGCCCAGGCCATCTGCGACGAGAAACTCTTGGCCTCGGAGACCAGCCGCCGCGTGTGTCCCGTGGAGCCGAACCTGTCGACCGCCGCGGCTGCGGTCTGGACCAGGGCACGAGCTGCGTCCAGCCTGGTCACCGCGTCCGCGATCGAGAAGCTCACCCCTTCGAACTCGACGATACGCTTGCCGAAAGCTTTGCGCTTGAGGCTGTAGCGGGCAGCGATGTCCAGAGCAGACCGGGCCATGCCCAGAGCACCAGCCGCGGTCGTGAGCCGTTCCGGGATCATCATCTGGTTGAAGACCTCGCCCCCGCGGTTGAGGCCCAGCACGACGTTGGCCGCGGGGACTCGTGCGTTTCTGAACACAAGGCGTCCGGCGCCGCCGCCTCGGGTCCCGAGCAGGCCGTACAGGTACTCCACGCAGACCTGGTCGCTGCGTTCCACGATGAAGGCGGAGATCGACTTGTGCGGAGCGCCCGAGCCGGTACGGGCATAAACGAGGAACGTGTCTGCTCCTTCCGCGCCAACGACGAACCTCTTCTGACCCGACAGGAGGAACGAGTCGCCATCCGGGACCGCGGTCGTCGTGGCACCGAAGAAGTCGGACCCGCCGCGGGGCTCGGTAAGCGCTTCGGCAGGGAAGCGGCGCCCGGCGGTGAGGCCGGAGAGGTAGCTGCTCTTGTGGTCCGGCGTGCCGAAGACGTGGAGCGCCTCGCCGACGATGCTCACCAGAGAGTAGAGGCATGCGAGGGAGCTTCCAAGCACGCCAATCTCCTCCAGCGCGACCACCTCGTCCGCCCAAGCAAGCCCGCGGCCGCCGTATTCCGCCGGAAACCGGAGCCCGAGCAGCCCCGCCTTCGCTGCGTCTTCGAGGAAACTTCTCGGGTACGTGACCTTGTCAGCGTCCATGTCAAGCAACAGGTTGCGCGGGATCCCGGCAACGAATCGCTGCACCTCTTCCTTGAGCAGGACCTGTTCCTCGGTGAGCATTGCGTGCGTCATGGCACCCTCCGTTCCGGTCCACTTATACCAGGGGTCCGCCCGGGTGTCACGTGCGGGCCGTGCGGGCAAACTTTGACTCCAAGGCCGCCAGGGAATAGTATCGCGTCGGCGCTTTCGGTGGTCCTGCGTACACCCGGGAGGTTCAAGATGGTGGCATCGCTTGCTGGCAAGGACAAGATCAAGGTGGTCTACGTGCGGCCTCCGTCGCACCTGTGGCCGATCATCAACGAGTCGGACAATTTTCTGCCTCCGCTGAATTTCCCGTCACTGGTGGCCTACGTCAGGAGAGAGTCCACGGGCGTCGAGCAGAAGATCGTGGACTGCATGCCCCACAAGATCGGCTGGAAGTCGCTGTACAAGGTGCTGGAGGAGGAGAAGCCGGACGTGGTCGGCGTGGGAGACATGATCCTTTACTCCCAAGAAGGGATGCGCGTGCTGGAGATGGCCAAGAAGGTCAACCCGGACTGCGTTACCATCGCCGGCGGCGTGTTCCATTCCCACATGCCCGAATACACGCTCAACAAGTACCAGCAGACCGACGTCATCGTGCGGTACGAGGGAGAGAGGACCCTCAAGGATCTGCTGGACGCGCTGAGAGAAGGACGCGACCTGAAGAAGGTCGAAGGGATCGCGTTCAGGGAAGGCGAACAGGTGATCCAGACAGCGCCCAGGCCCTTGATCGACGACCTCGACACCCTGCCCATTCCCGCGTACGACATGATCCCAATCGAGAAGTACGCTCCGTTCGGGATGCTCTGGCCCAGGGCGATCACGATCCAGGGGAACCGTGGCTGCCCGTACGTTTGCGACTTCTGCTCGTGGTCGGTCACGGAGGGAGAGCACTTCGTCGACCAGAACGGCCAGGAAGCGTTCCGCCCGAGGGTCCGCACCAAGAGCCCTCAGCGCGTCGTGGAGGAAGTCGCTCTGCTGTACGAAAAATACGGCGTGCGCTACCTCTTCTGGGTGGACGCCACATGGAACTATGACATCAAGTGGCTGGACGAGTTCTGCTCCGAGCTCATCCGCCGGAAGTACAAGCTGGGTTGGTGGGCGTTCACCCGTGCGGACCTGATGCTGAAGCAGGAAGAAGCCGGCGTCCTGGAGAAGATGGTGAAGGCGGGGCTCCGCCACTGCCTGTTCGGCGCGGAGCGGTCGGACACGGAAGGGCTTGCCGAAGTCGGGAAGGACAAGATTTCGGCGGATCACTTCCTCCAGGCGAGCCACCTGCTGGAGCGCAAGTATCCCGAGGTGTTCCGCCAGGCGTGCTTCCTGGTGGGCCTCCCGTCAGAGACCCCCAAGTCGCTGGCGAGCCTGTCGCAGTATGTACGCGACACTCACGTGGACTTCCCTGCGATCCACCCGATCATGCCTTACCCGGGCACGCCTGCGTACACGAAGCTCAAGCCGTACGTCGAGGAATGGGACTTCTCGAAGTGGGACATGTTCGTGCCCGTCATCAAGCCCAAGACGATGACCCGTGCGGAGGTCACCGAGCATGCGAAGAACATCAACCTCGACTTCATCCAGAAGCAGCCGCTGCGCTACATCAAGGGACTCTTCTCACGGCACAAGATCCGGCGCCGGCTCTACTGGTGGTTCCTGTTTGCCATCGGTCGGGTAGTTGGCCGTGACCTCGTGCTGGCGCTGCTGGGCAAGAAGAAGTTCGAAGGATTCGGAGCGGTAAACCGCCTCTGGAAGCCCTCCTGGTACGACAAATAGACATGATCGCTGTGAGATGATCGACGGCCCGGGCGACGGAGTTCGGACATGGCTGCGTGGTGAGAAATGGCGAACCGCGAAACCGTCGGAGTGATCCTGGCAGCGGGGGAAGGTCACCGCATGGGCGCCATATCGAGCCACTATGCGAAGGTGATGCTTCCCGTCTGCAACCGCCCGCTCATCGCGATGCACCTGGAGATCCTTGCGACAATGGGGATCAGGCGGGTCGTGATAGTGGTCGGACACAACGCGTCCCGCGTGATCGAGACGGTGGCAAGCTGGCGCCCCGCCGGGCTGCACGTCGAGTTCGTCGAACAGGCGGAGCGTCTGGGCATCGCACATGCGCTGTTTCTCACGTACCCGCAAGTCGAGAGGCACAATCTGGTCGTGATTCTCGGCGACACCCACTTCATCCCGCTTGACCTGACCGCGGGCCTCGACCTGCTGGGAAACGCGGGCAGAAACGGCACCGCTGCGGTCCTGTCGGTCCGACGAGTCAGGGACCCGGAGATGATCCGCAGGGAGTGCACGGTGCAGCTCGACGACGAAGGGAAGCTCGTCAGGATACGAGAGAAGCCGGTGACCCCATTCAACGACATCAAGCCATGCGGGATATACTTCTTCTCCCCAGCAATCTTCGACGCAATAGACATGACTCCGCCCAGCGCACTCCGGGGCGAGGTCGAGATCACGGACGCCATCCAGAGCCTCGTGGACAGCGGCGGCGCGGTCAGATGCGCCCGCACCGTGCTGTGGGACCGCAACATCAACTACCCCGGAGACATTCTCCTGAGCAACTTGGTAGAGCTCCAGCGGCGGCACCTGGTGCGGCTGGTCGGTCGAGAATGCGACCTCCACCCGGAATCGTCGCTCCAGGAAACCGTGCTCGGTAACCGGGTCCGGATCGATGCTCCCGCGCACTTCGTGCGCAGCCTCGTGTTGGACGATACCGTCGTCGACCAGCACGGGGACTTCGTGGACTGTGTTGTGGGGCCGGGCTTTGCTGTCCCCGATTGCCTCACCACCGAGTGGGCAGATACCCCGGACGGCTTCCGGGGCGCCTGATCCGCCCAGGTGCTCCCTTGTTTGTCATTCCTGGGGCGCCCCGGAAGCCCGTAGGCTGGTGTCCCTCCCCTCCTCGCGGAGTTTAGGGGGGCAGGGTGGGGGGCCCAAGCCCGCACCGTGCGGTTGCGGCGCTACCGTGCCGCTGCCAAGCCGCGGGCGGCAGCCGCGGCCTCCAACCCGGACAGCAGCGTATGATCCATATTAAAGAAGCGCCACTTGCCGAAGCGCCCCGCGGTCACGATGCCGACGGATCGCAGGTACCGCTCAATTACCTCCAGCGCTCCTGCGCGGTCGTGGTTGTAGACAACGTATGCGGGGCTCAGCCGATAAGCCTTTGCAAGCAGGATCGTATCGTCCGAGCGCAGCACGCGGGCAGCTACGAGCGAGTCCCGGCAGCGGTCGATGAGCGACGGAACGTCTATTTCCTGGCCGGGGTCGACCGCCACCTCTGCGATGAGGCACGACATCCCTTCCGGAGCGTTCTCCTTCGACATTGCAGAGGGGAAGCTGACCCGGTAGAACGGGTATTCCTTCTCCGGGAAGTACATCCAGTGCCAGGTGGCAACGTCCTTGCGGGCAACTCCGAAGTGAACTCCGAACACGTCCCTGTAGACCAGGCGTGACACGGCCGTGGCGACTTCCGGCGGAAGCTCGGGGCAGAGCGCGGGCAGCGCTGGAAGAGGCAGTGTGTAGATCATCGAGCGATACTGGTACTCGTTGCCGGATGCGGTGAATGCGAGCCGGTAGTCGGGGTCGATGCCGACTATCTCCTGCCCGAGCCTGAGCCCGGGAGCGTTCCGTGCGACGCCTTCAGCGAACGCCTGAATGCCGCCAGAGATCGGGTACCGGAATTGCGCGTTGGGCAGCCGGGTGAAGCGACGGTCGAGGAAGGCGCCTTCGACGACTTCCCTGGGTTCCAGGGCAGCGACCTTGCCGCTTACCCAGTCGGTGGTGAGGTCAGCAAGGCTGGAGACGCCCCAGAGCTTCCGGTTGTATGGATCAAGGAAGTGCTTGACGATCCCGTCGCCGAACGTGGCTCTGGCGAAGTCAAGGAAGTTGCCCACCTTGCCTGCGCCCCTGGCGCGGGCGTCAGCAAGCTCACAAAGGCACTCGACGATGACGCCCGGGGGGAGGCCGCGCAGGTTGCTCTGGAAAGGAAAACGGGTCAAGGCGGAGTGCGAGTAGACCCTCACGTCCGAATCGGAGAGCACGAACTTGCCTGCGCCGACCGAACGCTCGAAGAACTTGATGGCATCCTGGTTTGCGGTGAAGAACACGTGCGGCACCAGGTCGATCGTGAACCCGCGATCCGAAGGCGAAAGGAGCAACCCGCCCGGCACCGCTGCCTTCTCCAGCACCACCGCTTTGGGCAGAACACAGCCGGCAGTCAGCCCTGCCAACCCTCCGCCCGCTACCAGCACATCCGTCCGTTCCGCCACAAGCACCCCACTACCAGGGAACCGACTTGTAGCACAGACGCCCCGTCCCCGCTACACGAAATCTTCGAGTCTATAGCCTTCCAGCAGCATCCGCCGCCGCATACGGGACAGCACACGCGCCACCACACGAGCTGCCTTGCGCCGATCCAGGTTCATCTCCCGGGCCACTTCGGCCATCGGCTGCCTCATCATCACCGTCTCGGCAACGAGGCGGCGCTCGGTCGGCTCCAGCTCGCCGAGAAGCTCGCCCATCAGGCGTGCGGCCGTGCGCTGGGTGAGCTGCGACTCCATGCTGCGAGCGGCAGGAGCGGATGATGAGCTCCTGGCCGCTGTGCAAGTAACCGCGGCCGGGCGTTCGCTCGGGCGGGAAGAGGGCACTGCCGACACAGTGGTGACCTCCCGAAGCGCCAGCGCTCCACCCTGCTTGGCTTCCCTCCGCAGAGAGTCGATCACCCGCCCCTTCACGCGAGGGAACGCGAAGGTCCAGAAGGTGCCGGACCGCGACGGGTCGAATCTCCCGCCGGCCTCGACCAGCCCGACCAGCCCTTCGGACACCAGGTCGTCGAACAACGCCTCGTCAGTCGGGAAACCGGCACGAACCGACCTTGCTATCGCCCTCACCCTGCACAGCGCTTCTGCTCCGATATTCATCGCCCCCTCCATGTCATGCCCGATGCTGGTGCAAAGGCCGTGCCAAGGAATGGAAAGGCAGACCCGCGGTGGCCTTCGACAAGGCACATCCGCAGGCCCAGGGGCAGTGCCCCTGGCTACAATGTGGCGCCCCCGACGGGGCGCGGTGGATTGGGAATGGTCCACTCCATTGGATGGGATCGATCGGCGCCCCCGTGGACGTGCTGCAGCGCGCCTGGGGTCTGCGCCCCCCGGATGGGGTGCGCTGACCCCAGGGTGTTGGGGTGCGCAGTCACCAACTGCAGGCACTCGCAGTTGTGGGGGTCGTGCGACTGACCGGAGGTGCCGAGGCGGAGCCTACTGCTCCATGATCTCTTTTTCCTTCTCCGCTGCCACCGCGTCCACTTTTGCGATGTAGGAGTCGGTCAGGTCCTGGAGCCTTTTGACCAGCTTGTGCTGCTCGTCCTCGGGGATCGTGTCGTCCTCGTCGAGGAGGCTCTTGTAGTCGCGGCGGTTGTTGCGGACCGCTACGCGGGCAGCTTCCGCCATCTTGCTGACCTGCTTTGCCAGCTCCTTGCGGCGCTCGACGGTGAGGGGCGGGATCGGCAGGCGGACGAGGTTGCCGTCGCTGCTCGGGGTGATCCCGACGTCCGCTGCGAGGATGGCCTTTTCGATTGAGCCGATGAGCGCTTTGTCCCACGGCTTGATCGTGATGAGCCTGGGGTCCGAGATGTTCACGGACGCGATCTGGGCCAGCGGCGTGGGGCTTCCGTAGTACTCGACCTTGACGCCATCCAGGATGGCCAGGTTGGCGCGGCCGGTTCTCAGACGGGACAGCTCCTTCTTGAACGCGGTCAGCCCTTTCTCGAAGTTCTGTGTGGCTTCAGTGAACAGGTCTTCCATCATGGTCAACTCCTATCCCTTTTCAACCATAGTGCATTGCAGCGTGCCGTTCAAGGCGCGTTGCAGATTCCCTGGTTCGTGCCCGTTGAATACCACCATCTTGAGACCGTTCTCCGCTGCCAGTGCGACCGCGGGCATGTCCATGAAGGACAACGACTTGGCAAGCACATCGCGGTAGGTCACGGTCTTCAGCAGCTTGGCCCCTCGCTCCTTGGGATTGCGGTCGTACACGCCGTCCACCTGGGTGGACTTGAGGAGTGCGTCTGCGTTGACCTGGAGCGCTCGGACCACCGCACCGGTATCCGTGGAGAAGAACGGCAGGCCGGTGCCGCCGGAGACCACAACTACGAACCCGGCGGACAGAGCGGCATCCGCTGCTTCCGAGTCGAAAGGCCGGGAGTGCGGGATCGCTGCGAGGGTGCTCATGTGGATTGCTCGGACGCCCTTGCGTTCCAGGCCATCCACCAAGGCGATACAGTTGATCGCGGTGGCAAGCATGCCCATGGCATCCATTCGCTGCCTTGCTATCGGAAGCGCGCTGCGATTGGGGCCGGCGCCCCGGCACAGGTTGCCCGCCCCGGTCACGACCGCTACCTGGGTCCCTGACAAGCGAGCGTCGGCGATTTCCGAGGTCAGGAAGTCGATGGCGCCTGCGTCCAAGCCCTTCCCGTCTTGGCCCGACAGCATCTCCCCAGATACCTTCAGCAGGATGCGGGAGTAGCGGGGAGTGGCGTCTTCTCCCCCGGCGCTGCCATGGGAGCGACGCTTGCTCGCTCGATGCATGCGGGGCTACTCCCCCTTGACGTCGAAGCGCACGAAACGGCGGATGGCCATGTTCTCACCGAGCTGGCCCGCGGTCTCCTTGAGCATCGCGGAGATCGTCTTCTGCTCGGACTTGTCTGCGGCCAGGGCGTAAATCTGTTCGAGCAGGCAGTTCTCCTCGCAGAACTTCTTGATGCGGCCGTCGAGGATCTTGTCGATGATGTTGTCCGGCTTGCCGCTCTCCTTGAGCTGCTCCCGGTAGATGGCCTTCTCCTTTTCGACGACGTCCGCGGGTACTTCTGCGGGGGCCATCCAGCGGGGATTGGCCATCGCGATGTGCAGGCACAGGTCGTTGGCGAACTTCTTGATCACAGGGGTCTTGGCAGCGAAGTCGGTTTCGCAGTTGACCTCGACCATGACGCCGATGGTCGGCACGCCGCCGAGGTCGCGCACGTGCATATAGCTGTAGATGATCCCGTTCTTTGCCGCGCGGCCGGCCTTCTTGTCAGCGATGTCCGTCCGCTTCTTGCGCAGGATGTCCATCGCCTTTTCGGAGTCGCCGCCGGTCTCGTTGAGCGCGGACTTGCAGTCCATGATCCCTGCGCCGGAGCGCTCCCTGAGCGCCTTTATCTGTTCCATCGTGATTTCAGCCATGATCATTCCTCCTCGTTCTTCTCGGGTGTTTCGGGTGCCTGGGCAGCGGGCTGGGCCGCAGGCTGGGCAGCGGGCTGGGCAGCGGGCTGGGCAGCGGGCTGGGCAGCGGGCTGAGCAGCGGGCTGGGCCGCGGGCTGGGCCGCGGGCGCTGCCTGCTCGGCACCTTCTTCCTTGGGCTTGCGCGGGCGCCTCGGGCCCTTGCCGCGCATGATCACTTCCACGTTGCCCTCTGCACCTTCGCCTGCACCGGCCTTGTCCTGGCCTGCGATAATGGCCTGCTTGTTCTGCTCACGGCCTTCGAGGCAAGCGCTTGCAGCGGCCTGCACGAACAGCTTGATCGACTTGATCGCGTCGTCGTTTGCGGGGATCGGGTATGCGATAACGTCGGGGTCGCAGTTGGTGTCTACGACCGCGACGGTGGCGATGCCCAGCTTCTGTGCCTCGTAGACAGCGATGCGCTCCCGCGCGGGATCGATGATGAACATGGCCTTGGGGAGGCCGCCCATCTTGCGGATGCCTTCGAGGTTGCGCAGGAGTTTCTCGCGGCGTTTCTCGTGCACGAGCACTTCTTTCTTGGGCAGACGCTCGACGTTACCTTCGGCAAGCAGCTTGTCCAGCTCGTCGATGGTAGCCAGGCTCTTCTTGATCGTGGCGTAGTTGGTGAGCATGCCGCCGAGCCAGCGATAGGTGACGTACGGCATGTCGGCCCTGCTTGCTTCCTCGGACACGACGTCGCGGGCCTGGTTCTTGGTGCCGACGAAGAGGACCTGGTTTCCGTGTGCGACCACGTTGGTCAGGTACTCCATCGCCTTCTTGAACAGCGGGTACGTTTTCTGAAGGTTGATGACGTGGATTCCGTTGCGAGCGCCGTAGATGAACTGACGCATCTTCGGATTCCAGCGCCGGGTCTGGTGGCCGAAATGGGCCCCTGCTTCCAACATGTCTTTGAGACTGATTTCGACTGCCATGTGTCCTCCTTCTTCGTTTGCCTCCACCCCGAAGTCCCTTCCCGGGACACGAAGAAGCCGGGGTGTGCGTTTGGTTTGGTGCTTCCTACACCCACAACAGCGCGCATCATATATACGCGAGCGCGGGAGAAGGCAAGCGATTTTTGCGGGATGCTATCTGTACAGCTTCTTCCCGTCCGCGCCGAAGCGCTGGGCGAGCCGTTACCGGCCTGATGCATTGGTGCAAGAAACCGTTTGACGCCCGGCATCGACCACGTCTATCATCAGACTTGGATGCAGAGAGGAGGAGACGATAATGGTAGATTTCGGTAGGTATCCTGTCGGACCGGTCCCGCCGTTGCCTCGGCCGCTGCCTGCGGGGCCGGAGACCCCCTCGGATGCGCAGCCGGACGAATTGCCGGACCTTGAGCGGCGTCCGACGTTCTGGTCTTGGATTTCGCACTTTCCCAGGAGCCTTCGTTGCGGCTGCTACCTGATCAACTTCACTCCGGCGGGAAGCCGATTCGTTACCTACGACGGAACGCTGCGGGTGGAATGCCATAGCAATGGTCGGACCGCCAGCGGCGACCTCTACCAGCGTCGGACGATGGTGGTGCCGCAGCCTCACGTTCCCGGGCATCCGCACATTCCGCCCTTCGCCTCCGCTGTCGTCCTGGCTCCCGGTCCGAAGCCTGGTGCCGGGATACCCATTCTGCCGCGCTCGCGGTATCGGTACTACCTGTCAGTGACTCAGATAGTGGAGTTCTTCACGACGGGTAACAGCTTCACGCTCGGCTTTGATCGCTGGCGCTTCAACCCCGCCGCAGGTTTCGTCCCTCCTTTCTGGACCAACGAGGGGTCGTTCACTGCGCGCATGACCTGGTTGACGGCGCCTTCCGGCTATCCGTCGCCCGGCAATTACCTCGAAGGCGACGTCAAAGACGCGGGCGGGAACGTCGTGGGACGGCTGACCATGGGGTGGGTCTCGACGTTCCTCCGCAAGGCCACCGTTGAGATCGACAGGGTAGCCCAGTCCGAGTCGCCGTTGAACAACGGGGCCGGTGCAGGCTGGAAGGCCATCGGCCAGGCTGTCGGCTGGGACATCTCGGTGGACGAGAGCGACTCGAACTTGGCCGAGCCGAGCGGAGCATCCTGGAGCGATGCTGAGTGCCACCAGGAGATGCTGGCCAAGCGAGACCAGTCGAACCTCGACGTCGAGTGGAGGTACCACGTCCTGTGCGTCAGGGAGCTCGATTCCACTTCGCGCGGGATCATGTACGACGCGTACGCGGGCGATTCCAACAACGTCCCGCGTGAAGGGTGTGCGATCGCGTCCCATTGGGTCATCCCCAACTCTCAGCAATGGGGGACCGTCCAGGGAATGCGTTTCGGAGCGGCCACGGCGCCGTACTTCCGCACTGCGGTCCACGAGACCGGGCATGCCATGGGCCTGTACCACAACACCGCCGACAACGGGTTCATGAACACCACGGACACGATAGCGGCCAACTCTCTCAGCCCGGGCAGCGCGGTGTTTCCCGGCAACGTCCTGTGGTCGTACAACGCTGACGACGCGGCGCGGTTGCGGCACATGCCCGACGTTTACGTCCGGCCCGGCGGCACACCTTTTGGGACATCGTACGCCACGACGCCGATAAGCCCGCCCGACCAAGTGCTCGACATGGAAGGCGTCGAAGTCACCGTATCGCCGCTGCTGGACGCGGTTCCTCTCGGGGCGCCGGTGCGGGTAGCGATTCGCTTGGCGGCCAGCGGGAATGGGGCAGTCGAGGTGCCGTCTACAGTCAGCCTTCGCTCGGGGTGCGTCCGAGGCGAGGTTACTGATCCGACCGGAGTCGTGCGCACGTTTTCGCCGCTGGTGCTGTGCCTGGACGACGTGCCCCGGCGGGTGCTTTCCAAGGGGCAGGGCGTAAGCGACTCACTGACGCTCCTCCGGGGTGGCCAAGGAGCTCTCTTCCCGGTGCCTGGGGCATACCGGATCCGGGTGGAAGTTCGATGGGACGTCGGCGACGTGGAAGTGACCGCGGCTGGGTCGGCGAACGTGATGGTGACTCCTGCTGCTGACGACGAGCACGCCCGGGCAGCGATGAAGGTGCTGTCCACGCCGGATACGCTGCTCACACTCGTTCTCGGGGGCGACCATCTGAAGGAAGGGATCTCCGCGATCCAGGCGGCGCTTGAGAGCAAGGTGCTCCGCCCGCACTACGCGCACGTGGAAGCGAAGCGGCTGGCGAGGCGGTTCGGCACGCGCAAACCTGACCTCAAGGCAGCGGCAAAGCTGATTGACGATGCAGCGGTCTTGAGCCCGGCGGAGTTCATCGCCGCGGCCGGTTTCGTGGCAGAGAGCAAGGACCGTGCATCAGCAAGGGCGCTGACTCAGAGGCTGAAGAAGAAGGTGGCCAATCTGTCGGTGGACGACGAGGTCCGACTGGTTCTCGACAAGCTCTAGAATGGACAATCCACTCGTCGGTGTTTGGGAGAAGACGACCGTCTCTGCGTGCAGCGAGAAGTATCCGGACACACTTGACTTCCAGCCCAACGGCATCTATGTGGGGCACCGGGAGCCTCAAGGCACCTTCACGATCTGGGACGCCGGCGCGTACTCGATTGTAGCCGACGATCGCGTGCGCATCTCAACGGCGAACGACGCGCTCGTGACCTACAGCTTTGCCATCGCCGGCCACACGGTTACTTTCACCGACTCCGCGTCCTGTGCGTTCACGTACCGTCGCACAGGGGCATAGCCTTCCCGCGAGGCCAATCTCGGGCACTTGCGCTCCCGGCTCAGTTCACAGGCTGGATGTCCTTGCTGAAGCCGCTTTCGCCCTTGTAGGGGGCCATGCCGGTAGAGAGGACGTTGTCGTCGCCGATGCCCGCGATGCCGCCGTTGCCGGCGGTGCCCAGAGAGAAGGTGGTGCCCGACGAGACGACCGAGCCGCCCTTGTGCGCCACGCCGATCGAGCTGCCGCCCGCGCCGCCGCCGCCGCCGCCGCCGTTGCCGCCCG
>Ga0172371_10010086_pt1 | contig 12853 bp, 13 predicted proteins | sample Lak12m_FD_114543 | JGI IMG/M metagenome (GOLD analysis project Ga0172371, IMG submission 114543) | Freshwater microbial communities from Kabuno Bay, South-Kivu, Congo - kab_022012_12m | ecosystem: Environmental > Aquatic > Freshwater > Lake | place: Democratic Republic of the Congo: South-Kivu... | reverse complement strand
TTGAGCCGGAAAAGGATTTTGTTAAAAAATCTTCTGAAAGTATGTGGGAAAAAGTGCCTAGGCATAAATCCTTGTTTAATACAGAAAAAAACAAGGGTTTGCCAATAGGAAATCATACTAGTCAGTTTTTTGCTAATGTTTATTTAAATGAACTTGATCAATTTATAAAAAAAGAACTAAAATGCAACTATTATGTTCGTTACGTGGCTGATTTTGTTTTGCTCTCAGAATCTAAAGAAGAATTATTAAATTGGTTTTGGATGATTAAAGATTTTGTTGAAACTAACTTGCTCTTGAATTTAAAAAATAAAGTTATTTTATTACCTTTATTAAACGGAATTGATTTTCTTGGTTATATTATAAGGCCTTATTCTATTTTTGTTAGAAAAAGGGTTTTAATAAATTTTAAGAAAAAAATTAGGGATTATAATAGATTAGTAGAAAGTAAAGAATTAGATGAGTTTGATAAAAAACAATTTTTAGCAACAAAGACCTCTTACTTGGGACATTTTAAACATGCGAATTATTTTAGAATAAAAAAAAAGTTTTTTGAAAGTATTAAGCAAGTTATGTAACTTCAGCGGCAGAGTACTTGTGGAATGTTTTTATATTCTTCAAAACAAAGGTTCTTTTATGGAAAATAATAATTTAAATTTAATTTGTTTTAATTAATTATTTTGAAGATTTTTTTTAAATTATTAAATAGCAATATTTATAATTCCATATTGTTATAATAAATATAACATTAAGTAATAAGGTGTGAGTAATGTGACATTAAAAATAATAACTGGAAAACTTGCAAGACGCAATAATAAATTCATTACAAGGGATGAGTTTAAAGATGATTGTGAAAAATTAGAATTAGATTATTATAAAACAATTCGTTATCTTATATCAAATAAATATATTGAAACAATTTTTAGGGGTGTTTTTTATGTTTATTCGCTTGAAGAGCGAAAGCTTGGTAAATCAGATATGTCTTTTTATGAGATTTTAAAAAAAGCCCTTGAAATAAAAGGGATTAAAAATTGGTATTTTGGTCTTGAAACAGCATTAAAATTCAACAATTTAACTCATGAATTTTTTACAGTTACATATATTATAAATGATAGTATTGCTAGAACAAGAATAAGAAAAATAATGGGGAGAAAAGTTAAATTTCACAAGTTTGTAAATAATATGTTTTCTTTTGGAATTGTAAATCACGTTTTTCCTTATTCTGATCCTGAAAAAACTCTTTTAGAATTATATTATTTAAAACATTATAACAAAGGAAATTTTGAAGAGGTTGCTAAAAATCTCTCTAAGAATAAATTACTGAAATATTCTAAAAATTATGATAAAAAAACAAATGGTGTGTTAGAATGGATAAAGAAATAATAGATTTTGTTTCAAGTAAATTACAAATTAAACAAAGAGATTTAATTGTAAAGGATTTAATGCTTCATAAAATATTATCTGAGTTATCAAAAAATAAATATTTTTTTAGTAATTATGCTTTCAAAGGAGGAACTTGTTTAACAAAATGTTATCTTGGTTATTATAGGTTTTCTGAAGATTTGGATTTTACATATATTAATTCAAATGAATTTGATAGTAAAAGTGGCAAAAAAATAAGAAAAGAGATTTCTTCTAAAATAAATATTATTGCAAAACTATTAAAACTTATTTCAGAAAAAATTAATTTAGAGTTTAAATTTGAAAAAGGAAATAAAAAGTATTTTGAATATGGTGGCAATAACACATTTGTTACTTTTAAGTTGTGGTATTGGTCTAGTGAATTACAAAAAGACACTTTTCTTAAAGTGCAAATTAATTATATTGAAAGTTTGACTTTTAGTGTAAAAGAATTAAGTGCGAAATCTTTACTGCCTATTAAATTAGAAAGAGAATTCTTGATTAATTTTCCAACTGAAAAAGAAAATATTTTTTCTATTGTTAATATAAAATGTTATGATATTAGAGAAATACTTTTAGAAAAAATAAGAGCCATTTTAACAAGAAAGGGTGTTAAAGGGCGAGATTTTGTTGATTTATTTTTAATATTAAAAAATAATAATATTAAACTAGAGAATTTTAAAAGACAAATTAAAGATAAAATAAGATTTTCATTAAAGTTTGAAAAATATTATATAAATTTTTCAGAAAAAGATTTAGATTTTTTAGATTCGTTTGTTTTAGGGGATGAAGAAAGATTAATGATTAATCAAACCCCGAAAGGATTTAAAATTTTTATTAAAGATTTAAAATTATTTCTTGAAGAATTAATTAAAGAATTTTAATTTTACTAACCATGGCTTTTTCCTTTGTACCAATCAAACATATCTCTTCTAAGCTTACACATTTCGCCACTTTTTTTATTATAAAAAACAATTCCTTCTGCAGCCATAGTTCCTTCAAACACTGTGTTTGCATTAACTTCAGTTTTTATTCTTCTTTGCCTTTTGTAAATACTCCATAATCCTTTAAATGTTTCACTTATAACATCAAATTTTTCTTTTTCTGTTTTGTTCTTATTTTCTTTTGCGAAAGTATCCCAAAATTTGTATTTATAATTTTCTCTTAAATATTCAAAAGGAATCCAAAGAGCCTCTGTTAGGTTATATGGGTTACCATTAATCTTTGGGCCAATAAGTTCTCCAAAGTATTGTCCGTCTTTTATTTCTTTTAATTTTAGCATGTTTTTTTCAATCGCGTTTTTTAATCCATTATAAAACCAATTCTTATCCTTCCAAATATTTATTAGGTTTTTTCTATTATAAATTTCTTTTATACAATTTTTTTCTATAATTATTGAAACGTTTGTACCATCGAGTTTGTCAGTTGCAATACAATCCTCTGAAAAAATCCATTCATATTCTTTATTCATTTTTGGAACAACAATATATTTGTCGTTTTGTATTTCTCTTTCAAAAGGGCTTTCGAGCTTTGGAAAATCTGTTGGATTCATATTTATTTAAGGTCTCAAAAATAAGATAAATGTTTTTATTGTTTAGATTGGAGTGTGTTAAATAATTTTTTTATACTTGATAAATGATCAAAAGCTAATAATTTACAAACCTATTTAATTCTTTTCTAGTGAATAATAATTATGTCTAAAGAACTTATAGAAAAGAAAGTAAAACTTGTTAAACCAACAATTACAAAACGCCCTCACAAGGGCTACGTTTACAATGTTACAACAGAAACAGGAAATTTATTTGTAGAAGATATTTTAGTTCACAACAGCGGAGGACTTGGAACCCCTGCTCATCTTCGTGTAGAGCCTGGATTAATACACAGAAGTTCTGGTGGTGTTTTATTTATTGATGAGATAGCTACTCTAACTCATAAATCTCAACAAGAACTTCTAACAGCAATGCAAGAAAAAAAATATGCTATTACTGGTCAATCAGAGAATTCTAGTGGTGCAATGACACGAACAGATCCTGTTCCTTGTGATTTTGTTTTAATTGCTGCTGGAAATTATCAAGATTTAGAAAAAGTTCATCCTGCTTTAAGAAGTAGAATTAGAGGTTATGGTTATGAAGTGTATATGAATACTGAAATGGATGATACTGTCCAGAATAGAAGAAAGATTGCGCAATTTGTTGCTCAAGAAGTTAATAAGGATGGAAAAATTCCTCACTTTGATAGGGGTGCTGTTGAGGAGATTGTTTTTGAAGCAAGAAGAAGAGCAGAAAGGAAAGGAAAACTTACTCTAAAATTGCGTGATTTAGGCGGCTTAGTTCGCGCAGCAGGAGATGTTGCTAAAGAAAAAGGGCATGAGTATGTACAAAGACAAGATATTTTTGAAGCAAAGATTTCTGCACGAACACTTGAAGCCCAAATGGTGGATAAAGCAATTGATATGAAGAGAGATTATGAAGTTTATTTAACTAAAGGGGTATCTGTTGGAAGAGTAAATGGGTTAGCTGTGTTTGGGGATGGTAGTGCTGGAAGTATTATTCCTATTGAAGCAAGTGTTTCTCCTCCAAGTAGTAGAAACGCATCAAAAGTAATTGCTACTGGAAAACTTGGAGAGATAGCTAAAGAAGCTGTAGAAAATGTTTCTTCAATTTTTAAAAAGATTTCAGGAAAATTCGCAAAAGATATTCATATCCAGTTCTTGCAAACATATGAAGGAGTAGAAGGAGATAGTGCGAGTGTTTCAATCGCAACAGCAGTTATTTCTTCTATGGAAAATATACCTGTTCGTCAAGACATTGCAATGACTGGTTCTTTATCCGTAAGAGGAGAAGTTCTTCCTGTGGGCGGAGTCTCTTCAAAAATTGGTGCCGCAATTAAAGCAGGATTTAAGGAAGTAATTGTTCCAAAAAGCAACATGGGGGATATTGTTCTTGCTAAAGAAGATTTAGATAAAATAAAAATTCTTCCAGTAACAAATCTTATAGAAGTTTTAGCAATAGCTCTTAGCGAATCAAAAGAAAAAAGAGCTCTTCTTAATGATTTAAGAAAAATAATACGTACAGAAGGCCCTTCTCCATTATCAAAGATAGTTCCAAAAGTTACTGCTTAAATAAAAATTTTTTTTATGGCTTCGTATGATCTTCTTCCTATTTATAAAAAAGCTTTTGATTTGTGAAAGCAAACCTATTTAAATTGTGTGTTGTATTTTTATATCATAGATTATGTTTTGTGACGTTTTTTTATGACACAGATTAGTGATTATTTGGTGGAGTTTAATCCTTGGTGGGTTAATTCTTTTTCTCATTCTTCAAAGCCTAGGGTTGTTTTTGATTCGGTTTTGAGGGTTTTTGGTAAGAGGCAGATTATTGCTTTGACTGGTTTAAGGAGAGTTGGTAAGACTACTTTGATGTTGAAGTTAGTTGATACTTTGTTGAAGAGGGGTTTTGATTCGAAAAAAATTTTGTTTTTTAGTTTTGATGAGTTTTCGAGTGTTATGATTAGGGATGTTATTTCTGAGTTTGAGCAGAGTTTTGGTTTGGATGGGAAGAATAAGGATTATTATGTTTTTTTTGATGAGATTCAGAAAGTTGATGGTTGGGAGAATCAGTTGAAAACTATTTATGATTTGAATCCTAAATTAAGAATTATTATTTCTGGTTCTGAGTCTTTGTTTATTAAAACAAAGTCTAAGGAGTCTCTTGCTGGGCGATGTTTTGAGTTCACTGTTTTGCCTTTATCTTTTAAAGAGTTTTTAGAGTTTAAGGGAAAAAAGGATTTGGATTTGTTTTTGCATAAAAAAGAGTTGTTGTTGTTGTTTAACGAGTTTTTGTTAACTCAGGGTTTTCCTGAGTTGATTGGGGAGGGTGATAAAGAGTTTATTAGAAAGTATATTTCTGAAGGGATTATTGATAAGGTTTTGTATAAGGATTTGCAGAGGATGTTTAAGATTAAGGATATGGCTGGTTTTGAGTCGGTTGTTAAAATTATTATGAATGATCCTGGTCAGATAATTGAGGTTAATAGTCTTGCTAATCAACTGGGTTTGCAAAGAGCGGTTGTTTCTAATTATGTTGTTTTGCTTGAAAAGGCTTTTTTGGTTAAGAGGTTGTTTAATTATTCTAGGAATGAGAGGAAGAGTGCTAGGAAGTTGAAGAAGTATTATCCTGTTATTCTTCATCCTTTTCTTTTGTTTAAAGAAGATTCTCAAGCAAAGTCGATGGTGTTTGAATCGGTTTTGGTTAATCAATTAGGGGGGGATTTTTTTTGGCGTGACCAATACAAAAATGAGGTTGATGTAATTTTAACTGGTAAAGAATTAGTTCCTATTGAAATAAAGTATGGTAAAATAGAGTTGAAAGGTGTTGAAGAATTTATGAAAGAATTTAAAATTAAGAAAGCAATAATTTTAACTCTTAATGAAGAAAAAGAAATTAAAGAAAATGGTTTTGTTATTAATGTAGTCCCTGCGTGGAAATACTTGCTTTCCAAATAATTTTTCTTTTTAAAAAAAAATGTTTTTTTTGTTTTGGCAGTTAGTTTTAATATTTAATTGAATTGTTTTCTTTATGTCTGATGAAGTAATTGATTTACTTAATGAGAATGGGTCTTTTACGGGAAAAACAGTTCTGAAATCTTTTGCACATAAAAATAATTTATGGCACAAAAGTATTCATGTTTGGATTTTTAATAAAGATAAAGGTATTTTGCTTCAAAAGCGTGCAAAAACAAAAAAACTCTTTCCTAATCTCTGGGATGTTTCTGTTGCGGGGCATGTTCAAAGTGGGGAAGATGTAAATAGTGTTGCTCTTCGTGAAGCAAAAGAAGAGCTTGGAATAAATCTGAACAAAAAAATTCTTAAAAAAATTTTTCAACAAAAACAATCTTCAAATTGTGGGGGTGGGGTTTTTGAGAATATTTTTTGTGACGTTTTTACTTACCAATTATCTCATGTTCCTTTATTTGTTCTTCAAAAAGAAGAAGTTGATTCAGTAAAGTTTGTTCCTATTAATATTCTTGAAAAAGATTTGTTTGATGAAAAAAAGCGTGTTGAATTTATTCCTGGAGTGGAAGAGTATTGGTTAAAAGTTATTGACGAAATTAAAAAAGAAATTTAGGGGTACTTGTTTTTTTTTCAAAACAGAAATATTCTTCTAAGTTTTTACATTGGAATAATAACTCTTCCTTGTTTTATTGTGAATTGTTTGAGTATTTTTTCTATCATTTTGTCTTTTTCATCTTTTATTGTTACGCTTTGTTTTTTCTTATCTATTTCACAAATTCTTCCTAAGTAATTTCCTTCTTCATCAACAACTGCAAGGCCTAGCATTACTTTTGTTATTCTTGTTCGTACATCAAAGATGTTACTTATTCTCATCATTATTACCATTAGTATTAAGCTTGCCATAATGTTTAGTGGGAACCAAGCAATATCTGCTTGTCTTAGGAATACTAAAGTTCCTGCATCAATTATTGCCCATATTCCTATTATTGATGCTGCTTGTACAAAGTATTTTCCTAGTTTGTAAACTTTTTTCAAATAAAATGCATCAAGTATTTTTCCGCCAAGTACTAGTATTACTGCTAGTGCAAGGAAGGGGTAAGTTAATCTTGCTGCTGAAATAATATCTACTGTGATATCAATATAATCTGAAGAAATTAATTGAATGTAAGCTAACCATATTCCAAAGAATGGGGAAAGTAGGGCAGCAACGTAGAGTACTACACTTATTCTTTGATTAATTAGCGAGTTTGAAATAAGTTTTAAGTAATCAAATATTTTTTCTTCAATCCCAAATCCTTTAAGCATTAAATATGTTCCAAGGATTAGTGCCATTGCTTGTATTGAGTATAATCCTAAAGCAAAGTATGCAAGTAACATTACTCCTGGTATTCCAAGAACTAGTCTTGAAATTCCTGGATCTTTTAGTGCTTCTTTTAGTGTGTAAAATGTTGATTCAACAGCAGGTGCTTGTTTTATGATTACTGTTTCTGTTGATATTATTTTTGCTCTTGATTGAAGTAGGGGAATTATTTGTGCATCTTCTGCCCCATCAGTTACTAAAATCCATCCATCAATAAGATAATCTTTTTGCACAATATCTAATTGTTTTGATATTTCTTTATCTGATTGTAATCCTGTTTTTCCTGCGCCTGTTAGGGTAATTACTTCTACATTTTTGAATTCTTTTCTTGCTTCTTCAAGTTTTTTTACAGCAGCAAACATAGTGTTTGCATCGCTTTCTTCAGGATCAGAGAGTATAAGTTTTTGAGCAGCTTCAAGGTTTCTTTCTCGTCCAATAACAGGTCCAGTTATTTTTGTTTTTCGCCCAAGATCGTTGTCTCTATCAACACAAACAACAAAAACTTTCTTCTTCATTATCATTACCTTAAGAATTCATATATATTAAGAGTATATTAAGCTTTTTTTGGGAGAATTATTCCTAAGAAGTCTTATAAAGGACTTTTGAGAATTATTTAGTAAGAGAATTCGTTTTGAATTTAAGGATTTAAGTTGAGTGAATATTAAATGGCAAGCAATAATTTCAGATATGTTATTTTCCTTGTACTAATATTTATTGCTCTTTTCTTAATCACAATGGCTATCCAATATTCTGATGCTTTGCTTTCAAATATTCTTTGGTTATTTTTACTTGCTTTTTTTGGTTACATTATTTGGAAATATGATATGATTTTACAATTACTTGATTACCAAAGAGCAGTGATTTATAGATTTGGTAAAGTTAATCGTGTTGGTGGTCCAGGTTGGACTTTTGTTTGGCCAATTATTGAAGAAACTGATTTAGTTGATCTTAGAGTAAAAACAATTGATGTTCCAAAACAAGATGTTATTACAAGAGATGGTATTGGAGTTTCTATTGATGCAATTATTTATATTAAAGTAAAAAAGGATAATCAGAGTGTTGTGAATTCTGTTATTGAAGTTGAAGATTATATTGTTGCTTCTCAGTTACTTGTTATAGCAACTTTGCGTGATGTTATTGGATCAATGGCCTTAAGCGATCTAATTTCAAGTATTGAAATGGTTAATGCAAAATTAAAAGAAGCTCTTGAGCACACTTCAAAAAATTGGGGTATTGCTGTTGAATCTGTAGAAATAAAAGATGTACAAATTCCTGAAACTGTTCTTAATGCGATGCACGAAGAGAAAGCTGCTGTTCAACAAAAACTTGCACGAATGGAAAGAGCATTAGCTCATAAAGCAGAGATTGAAGCGGTAAAAGATGCTGCAATGGGTCTTGATGATAAAGCACTTGCTTATTATTATATCAAAGCAATTGAAAATATGTCTAAAACTAAAGGGAGTAAAGTTTTCTTCCCTGCTGAGTTTTCAAAGCTTGCACAAACAATTTCATCTTCTCCTCTTTTATCAGAAAAAGAAAAGAAAGATGTTTCTGAAAAGAATGAGTATTACAAAACTTTGTTGAAAAAGTTCGTGGATAATGCTGCTAAAAAATCAACTAAGAAAAAGAAAAAAAGTAAGAAATCTAAAAAATAAAATTATTCCTTAAAAGAACAACAAATATTGTAAAATTTGTTTTCATAAATCTGTGGTTTTTTATTTCTCTAATTATATTCTTTGTTAAAAGTTGATCTAAAGTTAAAAAATGAGATTGTTTTTTTGGAGTTACCCAAAAAAACGTTTTTAATTAAAAAGATTTATTTTGTTTTTTCAAAAGCTTTCTTGAATTCTGCTAGTTCTTCTTTTATTTCTTTTATTGCTTCTTCAAGAACTTTTTTAGGGCTTTTTGAGTTTGTTTTTAGAATAAATCTTGCTTTTTCATCAAGCGGGTGGTCTAATTTGTATGCACAAAAAGCCACATCGTCGCTTTTAGCTAATCTGTCTCTTAGGATATTTGGGAGTGTGTGTCTTTCTCCTACAATATAAAATTCTAAAGTATTCTTTTCGTTTGTTATTATTTCCAGCTTCATTTTTTCTCCCCCAATTATTTATTTTTTGATTAAAATTGTTTATTAATTTTCCCTTTAGAAGCGATTTCTGTTCCCAAAGCTTCTTTGGCCGTCTCTTCTATTATTAAAGCCGCCTCTGTTTCTATTATCAAATCGTCTATTATTGTCTCTTCCTCTAAATCCGCCCCCAAATGAAGGTCCTCTTCCAAATCCGCCTCTTTCTTCGCCTCTGTTTGGGTTAAATTCTCTTGGTTGTTGTTCTGCTTCGTGCCATTTTCTTTCTTCAAGGCTTCCGCAAGAAAAACATAATAATTTTCCATTAGAGTAACTCATTTCGCTTCTGCAATTAGTGCAGTGCGCTTTTATTACCCCTAGTCCTTTTTCATTTGTTGCAAGATCTATTCCTAGTGGGCTATTGTTAACAACTTTTGCCCTTACAAGATCTCCGATTCTGTAAGCTTTTTTTGAGTCCGAAACATATTCTGTTGAAATGTTTCTTACTGGTATCATTGCTGCTGTTGCTGTTATTTTTTTATTATTTTCAGCAGATTTTAGTTCCACCATTATCATTGAGTCTTTTACGTTTGTAACTTTAGCATAAACAACATCCCCTATTGATATTGTTTGTACTTTTTCTCCTTCTACTCTTACTTCTTTTTTGTTTTCATCAAAAATTATTTTTCCTAGTACTAGAGATTTTATTGCTCCGTTATCAGAAAAAGTGTTTTTTCCGGCTGCGTATTGTTCTTCTATTGCAACTTCTTGGCCGGGTATTGCTATTAGTTCTTTATCTTTACCCATTTTGCTCACCAAAATTAATTTCTCTCTCCTTAATAGAAAAGTATTTAATGTCCAAAACAATTTAGTTTATGAAAGATATATAAAGCCAGATGGCTAACTTTTCTGGCACACTGGTTTGGTTGGATTAAATGGTTTTAGAATCAATTATTGGAGAAAAAAGAATTCGCCAAAAACCCATTCTAATTGGACTTATAGTTTTTGTAGTGAGTATAGCTAGTATCTATTTTGCTGATTTATTATTTCCCACTCATGGTAGTGTGTTATCAGTTGCTTTCATTACTATTGCAATTGTTCCTATAATGTATAATATTTTGTCTTCTGAATCTTCGGAAGAATCAGATGGTTTTTTGTGTAGTAATTCTTTTTGTGCGACGTTCTTTGCTCGACATTTTAATTTAATAATGCTTTATGTTTGGGTTTTTGTAGCAATAATTTTTGCTTTTTCAATAACTTATTCTTTAGCCCCAGCTTCCTATAGGGGGGTTTGGTTTGATGAACAGATAAGTGCTTTTTGTAATATTTCTTCAAGCGATGCTTGCATTAGTGGTCGTCCTGTTTCAATTACTGGTAATGCTACAGGTGCTGCTTTTAGTGCGTGCCAATCCCCTTCATCAAGTTCAATAGTTTCTTGTGCAGGGTATATTTTCAATAACAATTTTGGAGTACTTTTATTCATTTTGATTCTTTCAATTTTTTATGGAGCAGGAGCAATTTTTATTATTGCGTGGAATGCTTCAATAATTGGAGTATTTTTTGGGGAAATGTTTTTGGTAGGACAACATGTTAGAGGGTTTGGTTTTTTACAAGGAATGCTTATAGGGCATGGTCCTCCTGAATTACTTTCTTATGTTTTTGCAGCACTTGCAGGAGCAATTTTTTCAGCAGCAATATCAAAAGGGGATTTCTTCAGAAGTAGAGGGGGGGTAATATTTAGAGATATTATTTTCTTAATAGATCTTGCAGTATTTTCAGTATTTTATGGTTCATTAGTTGAAGCGATAGGAATACTTGGTCTTGGAGACTTATACTATATTCTTGGTTTTATTTATATTATGGTAATTATTGTTGCAGTGTTTTTGTATGGTAAAAGAGAAAATCTTTCTGCAAAATTCTCTTATTAATTCTTTGCAATTTAATTATAGTATTATGTTCTTTGTTTAGATTAGTGAAAGGTTTTGTTTATGGTTAAATTCAAAAAAAAAGAGGAAAAGAAATCTTTTTTCTCAAAAACAAACTCTTTATTTTCAAACATTTCTTCATTTTTTTCAAAAATTAAATCCAATTTTTTTTTTCTAAAATGGGTTGATCCTTTTACTTATGTTGATTTATTTATCATGCCTCATGTAAAAAAAATAACTAATAATGAATTTGTTGAGCTTTTGGTTAATGTTTTTTTTGCAGGGTTATTTGCTTTTTTGTTTTATTCCTTTCTTGCTTTTCTTTTTGGGGTAAATACTCCTTTAGTTATTGTTTATTCTGCAAGCATGGAACCGGATCTATATAGGGGTGATATTATTGGTTTGTATAAATCACAAGTTAGTGATGATTATGGTCCAACAATTTTTTTAGATCAAAAAATTAAAGGGGTTGCTGTGAATAATTACGCTTCTGCTGAGTATTTGGGTGGAGAATTTTTTGCACTTTCTTTTTCTAATGGAGAAAAAGTTTTGTATCAAAAAGATTCAAGAACAATTGTTTATCCATCCTATCCTGTGGGTATTCCAATTATTCATCGTGCAATTGCAAGAATTAAAGCTCTTGATGGGGAATTTGTTTTAACTAAAGGGGATAATCAAATAACAAACCCGACTTATGATCAGGATTGTGGAAGAATAGTGAATAATATTTCAGAAAAAAATTGTATTACTTTTTACGCAATTCCTGTTGAAGAAATTCAAGGGGTTGCTTTTTTTAATATTCCAAAATTTGGTTGTGTAAAATTGTGGCTTGTTGATGATTTACTTCACTTAATCCTAAAAGGTTCTTTGCCTTCTGATTTTAGAGGTTTTTGTTAAATAATATTTTTTTGTTATTTTTTTGTTGTTTTTTTGTTCTTTTTTTTCAAAAGTAATGTTTTTATTTCTCGAAGTATCATAAATGTTAATGAATTTCTTCGGTTTGGATGTTGTTTTGTTATCTTTTTCAATAATCGCTATTTCGATTATTGTTATTGTTATTTCTCTTGTTGTTCTTTTTATTTTAAAAAGTAAGGAAGAAAAAAAAGCAAGTGAGATTCTTTTGCGTTTAAGTGCTTTAAGAGATAATAAAGTTGTTTTAAGTAAACCTACTCTTGCAATAAAAAAAGACGAACTTTCTCTAAAAAAACTTTTAATTGACAAATTTAAACCAGTTATTGAAAAACAACTAAAAACTAGTGTTGATATTCTAGATTTTAATGCTAAAGGAGAAACTTTTTTGGTTTTAATAATGGCTGCTGGAGCAAAGCTTTTGCTTGTTTTGGATTCCAGCGGAAAAATTGTTGATTATAAAAAAGTAAAATAATTTTGCTATTTTTAATAAGCAACCTATATTTTGGTCTTTATTTTTAGCTTTTTCTCTTCTTTTTTTAGTTGGATTGAATTGTTTTATTAATCTAATTTAACCTAATTTCTTCGTTGAAGGTGTAGTAAATGGAACTTGTTTTGAAAGGTGCGGATGTTTTTAAGAAGAGTATGGAAGCTATTGCTGTTTTGATTGATGAAGCTGAACTTGT
>Ga0172371_10010084_pt1 | contig 12854 bp, 12 predicted proteins | sample Lak12m_FD_114543 | JGI IMG/M metagenome (GOLD analysis project Ga0172371, IMG submission 114543) | Freshwater microbial communities from Kabuno Bay, South-Kivu, Congo - kab_022012_12m | ecosystem: Environmental > Aquatic > Freshwater > Lake | place: Democratic Republic of the Congo: South-Kivu... | reverse complement strand
TTTTTTTCGAAAGCTCAACCATATAATTATTCACGGCATCAAAGGAAAAAACTGAGGAACTGTTTGCCCCGCTTAGGGCTGCCATTAATTCATCACCGCTAAACCTTTGAGCTAAAGCATTTTCGGCAGAACCTATCCCAACCCAAGAAATTAAAGTCTTTTGATCGACTTCATACTTTTTGTCGCCATCCCAGAGAATTATTGCCTCACTGGTTTTTGCCGAGATATCGGCTTTTTCGGCACTAAATTCTTCGGCCGAGAATGTCGGCCCAACCTTAAATTTTTGAACCTTAACTTGAGTGTTTAAATTGCCCAATGCTTGATTAGTGTCACTCGCAAGCTCAGCATAATTAATCCTTTCACCATCTTTACCCGGGAGGTATACTAAATCGTTCCCACTTGATTCGATCTTTGCGTTTACAATAGCTGTTTTAGTCTCTTTCAAACCCTTAATGATTGGGCTGTAATCCGCCGAAACAACAAACGTCATTTCTTTCTTATGTCCCAAGAAAAAGGGATTTTTTCTTCCAAGTAAATAAGCGTTTTTAACACTTTCCTCCACATCATAAACCGGTTTTGTCTCAGTAATTGGAACGATTATAGATTCATCTCCTGAAATTTCTAAATTACCTTTTTGAAATTCGGTAACTTTTTGATTCAAGACATCTTTTGCTTCCGCTTTGGTTTTGCCGCCAAGCTCCACACCAGCAACACTGATTCCCGGGTAAATTTTTTCACCAGAAAAGAGCCAAAAAGAAAAAACCCAAATAAAATATAAAGCAACCGCGCATGCAATAGTGGCGGCTGTAATCATGATTATTTTTTTGGCTTTGGGATTCATTTACTCCTTAAAAATTTGAGCAAGGAGTGCCTCGGCAACTTTTTGGGAATTTTCGGTGTCAACTTTATCGTTGGCAAAAAGAATGTGCACAACATCTCCCTCTTTAAACTCATTTAAATATTTTTTTGGCACGATAATATCATCACCATTCACTCGAAGAACCGCTTTATCCCCTTCGAACCTATCAATTGTTGTTTTTATCTTCTTCATACATTCCTCAAATCCAAATTACAAAATCCAAATTACAAATCAAAATCAAATTAATAAATTTCAAATTAAGTCTTATTTATAATAGCAGAAAAAATCAAAGTTAGCTCTTTTGCTTCCTGATATAGACTATCTAATTTTTCTTTTTGCTCAGGTACAGCAGTTTGCATTATCTTAAGCCAGTGTTTCGTCTCTTTTGATTCTTTTTTACATATACCAACTTTGTGTTTAAAATCTTTCTTTGATTCTGCTCCGTCTGCCTCACAATAATTAGCACCAATTGACGTTGCTGAACGAATTAACTGGCTAATAAGTGGACGTGTAACCGCATCTTGCTTTATCTCTTTGCATAGTATTACAACATCCGACCCGAATTTGTTTGTCCTTTCCTCTAAATCATATTTGTTTTTGTTATTTGACATTTGGTTTTTATGTTTTGTTTGACATTTTTACTTTGGGCTTTGTTATTCGCTTAAATTACCAATTTAAGCGAAGTATTTCTCTAAAACCGGCACAATTTGCTTTTTTCTGGAAACCACGCCTGGTACCATCAAAACGCCAGTGTGTGTTTTGCCGCCAAAAGCGCTTTCTGCCGCATTTTGTTCCTTTTCACCGGCAATAAAAAAGTGGGCTTTTTGATCCAAAATATCTATAGCGGCAAAATATATATAATCGAGTCCATCTTTTTTTTCGGCAATTACTTTCAAAATTTCGTCTTTTCTCTCGAGAATACTACTCGGCATCACCGTCTCCCAAACACCAATCCCAACTTTTTCGCCACCCATCTCGAATACCTTATAGTCTTTTGTCACCAGCTCATCGGTTTTTATTTTTGAAATATCCGATTTTGCCGCAAACATTTCATCGGCGGTTTTGTCGATATCAATGCCTGCAAACCCGTTTAACCAAGCCGCAATGCCACGATCTTCGTCGGTTGTGGTGGGTGAAGTGAATTTAAGCGTGTCCGAAAGCACGCCACAAAGAAGTGCTCCTGCTAGATTTGGTTCCGGTTCAACCTCATATTTTTGCATTAGGGTGGCCACAAGTGAGCAGGTGGAACCAACCGGGCGCATCGAAACTTCAATCGGTTCATCGGTAAATGGACCCGAAAGCTTGTGATGATCAAAAATGCCCATGATTTCATCCGGTTTAATAAATTCACTCATTTCTTCCGGTGAATTGTGGTCAACTAAAATAATCTTTTTATCTTCTTCGGGAATCATAGCTGGGACATCTAGCTTGAAACGCTTTAAAATATATTCCGTTTCTTTGTTTATCTCCCCAGCGCGAACCGGCAAATAATCTTCAGTCCCAAAAGGCTTAAGTGCACACAGACTAATAGCACCGATCACGGAATCGGTGTCAGGATTTTTATGACCACAGACGTAAATTGTCACTAGTGCTCCTTCTAATTTTAAATTCTAAATTTCAAATTTTCATTAAATTATCAATTTTTAAGTAATAAAACTTGCTTAATTATAACTCATTTTCCTCTATTATTGGAGTTTATTAATCATAATTTTAAAACTATAATGTTTATGTTAATATTTATATATGAACTATGATCTCGAAAAAAGAACGAAACAATTTAGTATAGATATACTGACTTTTTTAAAAGAAATTAGACCGTCTTTCTTAAACAGATCAATTATTGAACAATTAGCCAGATCAGCGGCCTCAGTTGGTGCAAATTATTGTGAGGCGACTGGTGCTTCTTCTAAGAAAGATTTCAGGAACAAGATCCATATTTGTAAAAAAGAAGCTCAAGAAACTAGATATTGGATTGATATTTTGCAAAGTACCGAAAACAATTTCGATGATAAGCTAAAAGCCCTAAGACAAGAGTCTCAAGAACTGGTGCTAATTTTTAATAAAATCGCACACTCAAGTAGAGGGAGTAATTAATTCTTTTTTATAAATTGATAATAATAAATTGATTGAAAATTGATGTTTTAGAAATTTATTGATAATTGAAAATTAAAAAATTGATTGAAAATTGCTAATTGTAAATTGAAAATTATTTCTTTTTCTGTGTTCTTTGGTGTATGAGGATTAGAATAATGCTTCCAACAGCTACAAGCGCAAGTGAAAACAAAAATATCAAGTATCCATTCCTGGGTCTCACCATGGCCGAAAAAATAGCCATTCCGCCAAAAAGGAATGACAGCAAATAGATAAAAATTACGGTCTGAAGCGGCGAAAATCCAAGTTCCAACAGTCGGTGGTGCAGGTGTTTCTTATCCCCTTCATAAATTGGCCGCCTGGTTACAACTCGGCGAATAATAGCAAAAAGAGTGTCAAAGATCGGAATAGCAAGGATCATTATTGGCACAAAAAGTGAAAAAGCAGCTGCAAGTTTTACTGCTCCCATAATCGAAAGTACAGCTAGAGAAAATCCCAAAAACATCGATCCAGCATCGCCCATAAACACCTGGGATCGAAAATTATGAGGAATAAATCCCATTGAAGCGGCACCAATAATCAAGGCAAGGAGTGTCACATCGTGCATCCCGTTTATCCAAGAAACCGCCGCCAAAGTGAAAGCCGAAATAGTCGAAACACCAGCAGCCAAGCCGTCCAAACCATCAATCAGATTAATCGCATTTGTGACACCCACAATCCAAAAATAAGTCAGTGGGATAGAAAGATATTGGAATTCGGCCACTCGGCCGCGCAAAAGAACACTCATGTCGATTGTAATTCCAAAGTGGATAATCACCACAGCCGCAATCGATTGCATCACAAATTTCGGCAATGCATGAAGCCCTTTCAGGTCGTCATAAATACCGGTTGCCACCAAAATCAAAGCACCAATCAAAAAACCGACTGCTTTAGTGTTGTCGAGTGCTCCCGAAAGCAAAAAAGCCGCCAAAAAACCTAAAAATATTGCGATTCCACCACCATATGGAACTGGGGTGCTGTGTATTTTGCGATGATTAGGCTCATCAACCATGCCACAGCTTTGGGAAATTTTACGCGCCCAAGGAGTCAGGGCATAAGAAACCCCAAAGGCGATAACCGGCAGTAAGAAATATAGATTATTTTGTATCATTATTTTTTAAATGGATTCTTGTCACTTGTCACTGCTCACTAGTATATGATTATATCAACTTGGCTGCTTAAGTTGAAGTTTATTAGAAGCCGCCATTATTCCAACTGCTAAAAATCCCCAGAAAGCAATCTGATAAAACTGGAATGTATCAATAAAAAAAGATAGCAACAAAAATGAAACAACAGCATAGGAAATTTTTTCTTTGAAAATTTTTCCTCTGAGTAAATAATAAAACATTAAAACGTAAAGCCATAAGCCAACCAACCCTTGTTGAGCATAAATTTGAAGCCACTGGTTGTCGGTGTTTGCAACACCTATAGTTCCACCTTGGACACCTTCTAAATAAGTTGGGCTAGGAGGATTATAACTATATTCTCCACCGTATGAACCCCAACCATTACCATATAAAAAATGTTTTTGGTTGATATAAAATACATTTTCTGCGGCCCAAAGTCTACCCGAGTCCAATGAGAATGAAATGTGATCCTTTGAACCAATATTTATTAACCGAAGTTGATAACTTTGTGGAAGTAATAAAAAGAATATAATAGAACCTAAGAATATATAAGGCAAAAATTTTATGTGGCCTTCTTTAATTAAATATAGAACCATTATTACAAACAATATAATAATAGCCCCCCTAGAAAAACTCAGCATGATTGCAACCACTGGCAAGAAAAAGTATAACCAATCTAATAGTCTATCTTTTTTAATAAATTGCATTCCAATAAAGATAGATCCCACAAGCAAATATCCTGATAATGCATTTGGATTTGCCATGCTTCCCACGGCTCTGTTAGTAATTAATTCATAACTTTCAATATATTTTGACCCAAGATTGCTTAAAAAATAGGTAAAAACAGAAAATATTGAAACTAGATTAATAATAATTATGTTGAATACCAGCAAACTTTTTTTAGCTTTTTTTTCTTTTGGCCAACACTTTCCAACTAAATAAAATCCAAATAACTGTAGCCAAACAAAAAAATCTAGCATTTGAGCAGGACGAAATTGGTTGATAAAACCATTTACTAATGTGCTAAATAATCCCGTAATAAAAAGGAGTAGGAAAAATACGTCAGTTTCTGATTTTTTATCTTTGGATCTTTCATATATTTTGAACCCTAAAAAGCTACCCAAAAGACAAATTGGGATTACAAGTGATAAAAAACCACTTTCACCGATTAGTTCTGACCTTATTAGAGCTTTAAGGGGGATAAAGACTGACAGAAAGTAAAACATCAAATAAGGCTTAAAAATAAATAAAGAAAATGCAATTGCTAACAAAAATGTCAAAATACCATAACCAAGAATGATTCCAATTAATAAGATGAGTACATTCGCAACTAACAAAAAAATAATCTTATTATTTTGGATAAATATTATTAACTTATCCAATCGCTTATTCAGCACTCTAAAAGTATTTATAACAAAACTATTTTCGTTCGCCAAAATCAATTATTTCTCCTTCTCCCTCAAGTAGACCATGGATTTTTGCCCTTTGGTTCAGCGACACCTTTTCATTATTAAATATAACCCTGTTGTCTTCCTTAATGCCTTCACCTTCCAGAGTTACTAAATAGTAATTACTGCTTTCTGGTTCAATTGATAATACTGTGCTAAGAGATTCCTGGTTGGAAAAATAAAGGGTTTTAATATCTTCCAAGGCACTTCTTTCAAGCTCTGACGAACTAAAAACTCTCACTTTTAGAAAAACTTTTTTACCGGTTTTTTCTATTGGCTTTTCGAGCAATAAAAACTGTTGTAAAGCAAAAATGATAGCAAACACAATGATTAAAATCATAATATAGTCAAATTTTTTATACTTTTCCAATTTTCAACCTTTCTTTAATTGCAAAAAAAACAAATTTAATTAAATAAGGAACACGATTAATCCTCTTTGGCTCACTAATTATTCGCCATAGCCACTCTAGGCCAACTTTTTGCCATAATTTTGGGGCTCGCTTATATTCTCCCGCTAAAACATCTAATACACCACCAACAGTTAGAGTAGTTATGTTTATTTGCTTTTTTACTTTCACTCCCAAAGGAATTGTCATTGTCGCATTCATCCCGAGCAGAACAATATTCGCCTTCCTTTTTTTAATATCATCTATTACTTCATTCTCTTTATAATTAAAGCCTGAATTGAAACCAACAACAGTTAAACCTTTTTTCTTTAATTTCTCTGCTGCTCTTTTCACATTATGATTATTCGCACCCCACAGATAAATTTTTAATTTTGACTTCCTTTTAATCAAATCTTCGACCAAGTCCATTCCAGTACATTTATGAATTCTTTTTCCAAAAAGAAAGAGTCCCATCTTCAATCCAACCCCATCAACTGTTAGGATGTCTGTTGAGTTTAGGGTACTTTTCAGGTTTGGATTCTTTTCAGCTAAAACTAAAATTTCCGGATTTACCGTTGCAATTGAATAAGTGCCACTTTCAAATTTGTCCCAAAATTCTTTCGGGTTCTGACTAACAAAATGTAATTCTTTTAGCATAATAACTGGCCTATTATAACAAATATAAACTTAAAAGTTCAGTTAATTGGTGTTAGAATAACTAAGATTAAAAGGAGCTTTAATGAAAATTGCTTTTATTTTAGGAACTAGACCAGAAATAATTAAATGCGCACCCGTAATTCGAGAGTGTGAAAAACAAGGAATCCCATTTATTCTTATACATTCGGGGCAACATTACTCCTATGAGATGGACCAAATTTTTTTTGAAGAACTTGAACTCCCAAAACCTCATTATGCATTAGAGGTTGGTTCTGGGTCTCATGGTGAACAGACAGCTAAAATATTAGAACGAGTTGAAAAGGTTCTTATTTCCGAAAAACCAGATGTCGCATTAGTTCAGGGTGATACTAACACAGTAATAGCCGGGGCACTGGCAGCAGCAAAACTTCATATTAAAGTCGGCCACATTGAGGCGGGCCTTAGAAGTTATTTTCGTGAAATGCCAGAAGAATTAAACCGACTTGTCGCTGACGTTTTATCTGATTTTCTTTTTGTTCCAACAAAAAATTCCGAAAAAATACTATTAGGTGAAGGTTATTCAAAAGAAAAAATTCATGTTGTCGGAAACACAGTTGTTGATGCAACACTTGAGCATATCAAAATATCAGAAAAAAAATCAAATATATTGAAGGAACTTAATATTGAACCCAAAAAATATTTCGTAATAACGGCACACCGACCCGAAAATGTTGATAAACCAACAAGACTAAAGAGCATTTTAGAATCACTAGTTGAGGTTTCAAATAAGTACAAAATGTCTGTTGTATGGCCAATCCATCCACGAACTCAAAAAATGATTGAAGAGTTTGGATATTTGCCCATTACAAAAAAGATTCATAATTTAAATATCATTAAACCAATCGGATATTTTGATATGCTCAGCCTTCAGAGCAATGCTAAGCTGGTGCTCACCGACTCAGGTGGTATGCAGGAAGAATCATGCATCATCGGAGTTCCCTGTGTCACGCTTCGTGATAACACCGAAAGACCCGAAAGTATCGATGTTGGCGCAAACAAACTTGCCGGTGTTAAAACAAAAGAAATTATATCTTCAATCGAAGAAATGATTGCAAAAAAAGGTGGCTGGAAAAATCCATTTGGGGATGGGACAACTGCTAAAAAAATAATAAAAATATTAGATGGAAGTATTAAGGGACAATAAACTGTTCTTGTTTTTCATTAAGAAAAATATAATATGTTCCTATCTCCAATTTTGTCTGAGCCTTTATACCCTCATTCGTTAAATTAACCTGCTCTAAAACCCTAGGTGTTTCATTGATAGGATTTGAGTATAAACCCATCCCTGCCTCTTCAAAGAAGAATATGTTATTTTGAAGTGAGTAATACAGAATTGGGTTGTTTTGAAAATATGTTGATATAAGTACGTCCTCTGTTTTTACATCTTTATCATAGAATAAATTCAATATATATCGTGTTTGATTTACCGATAGAGCAGTTTGTTTCCATAATCTAAAGTAATTTTTTTCCAAATAAAAAGGAACATTTATAAGCTTTATACTGTCTTGACTTTGGATTGTACCCATGCTTTTAACATATTTTTTTGCAACAATTGAAGCGTCATATTCAAGTATTGAATAAGTTAGAAACTGTGACCCCATAAATAAAATGACTGTTATAGCAAAAATATATCCATATAACGGTTTAAAAACCTTTGTTATTGAATAAACTATAAGTCCAAATAAAATCGAAAAAGGTATTGATGCTAAATATAAATATCTGTCAAAGAAATTAGGAACATTAATGGTTGGGATAATCGCCAAAAAATAGAAAATTATTAAAAATCCAAAGATAAGATACTTATTAAAGGGTAACTTTATTTTTTTGTTCCTTATAATCACAAGTAATAAAAAAGCAATGATAAGGAATATAATAGCCATAATTACAAAGTTTACTTTTTCGGGTAAGTTTGGTAACCCAAATGAACGTAATATGAAAGATTTTAAATTCATAATATAGAATGAAAGGTTTTGGGGATTAAAACTCGGCATTTGATAACCGGAATTTTTGACAATATTATTATAATTTATTCTCATCATTAAGTACGGAATTATCGGACTAAACGATATCGCTACCAAAAAAATGTTTTTAAAATTTATTTTCTTAATCACAAACAACAACATTCCTGCAACTACCGGAAATACAATAGCCGGTTCTTTTGAGAGCAAGGCAAATCCAAAAGCCAAAAGTGAGCCCAAAGCATATAATAAAGATTGTCCACCTTTTTTTGACTCAAAAGATTTCCAGATAAGTAGTAATGCACTCAAGAATCCAAAAACCATAAATGTATCACAAATGTTTGCAGGCCACTGACTTGGTTCAACTCTGGCAGTATTTAAAATAAAAAATAAAGCAGACATATTTGCTATAGAGCGACTCTTCGTTAGTTTTCGTGTAAAAATTATCAGAAGTAAAACTGTGGCAATAAAAAAAACAACTTGGATTATATGAAAAGCAACCGGATTTAAACCAAATAATTTTTGAACCAAATAATAATAAATATTCGTGGTCGGTCGATATAGGTTCAAATTTGTTGATATTTGTGCCTCGATAGAGAAAACATTTAGACCAAGTTTGGAAAATATTGGACTGTTATTATAAAGATGAGCAAAATCATCAGCATTAAAAAAAGTAAATAACGCCGGTATGCATGATAAAAATGCGATAATAGCGATAATATAATAATCTATCTTTGGATTATTCTTTATTTTGGAAAATAAGGATTGAATACCCAGCCTCATCTATTGGTTCCTTCCCGTTTAAAAATCGATACCTGTCCGGGTAAAATTGGTAACTTGTTGCTGAAACTGCAAAATATTTGGTATAAATAGTAGATTTTCCATCCCAAATATTTGCTTCCGGAACATAATAATTCACAGGTGTCCCATTTGCAAAATAATCAACTATAATATCTCCGTATCCTTTTTCTCTTACAATTTTCCCTAGTTCCTTTAATGATTGTCCCCAATCAAGATTCGAATCGACAAAATATTTATAGCGGACTTTTGGATTTGTGATTATCTGGTTGGTGTATTGAGTGTAGTAAGGAAAGACCATAATAGCTTCCAAAGCATAAATGCCAAGCAATACCCAAATTATTATTTCCATAACCTTCTTTTTCTGTCCAAAAATATCTAGTTTAGTAAAAATTCCACCAAGCAGAAGAAAAAGCAATGGATAAATTGGCAACAAATGTCTTACTCCAATATTCATTTTATTCGTGATACTCATACCAAAATATATAACAACCCCAATAATTGCAGAAAATTCGATAAAGTTCATTTTCTTGGTTTTCGCCATTAAAAATATCCAAAATCCAGAGAGTGCAAAAAAAACCAACTGAGTTTTAGCAAAAAAAACAGTAGGAAAATAATACCACAGACCCTGATTGTATAATTTCCCCCACAAATAAGCTGTGTGCCCATCAAGTGAATGTTTAGTAACATAAAGAAATCCGGTTAAATACAGTGGAAGCCCCTTAACAATCTTTGCCATTTCTAATAGTATTTTTTGAACGTTGTATATATTAGATGGAATATAATCCGTAATTACCATTTTTACTTCCTGATAACTCATTTTTAAGGTATGTAGCTCAAGAAAAATTATAGTCAGAACTAAAGCACCAAAGACTGCAAAAAGTAATGGCTTAATTGCAGTCCAATAATTTTTGAATAACTCCTTTGGTTTTTTTTCAGACCAAAAAGGGTGTGCTAAAAAAATGACGAAAAGTGTAGGGAAAAGAGTAACAAAAGAAAATTTAGTAATTAAAGATCCGAACAAGGAAAGCATAAAGAAAATTAAGTTTCTTCGACTTCTTTCCTCAAGAAACATGACTAAAGTAATTACAGAAAGAAAGTAGAATAAAGATATTCCGATATCCGTTGTGACATATCTTGAATGAGCAATAATATTCGGACTAAAAGCATATAGAATTGAAGCAGCTAGTGCCCCTTTAACTCCATAATATTTTTTTGTAACAATAAAAATAATTACTAAGAATATTAAGGATAACACCATCACAGGAAATCTTGCCAAAAATAATAATAAATCAGAGTTATTATTTATCTCATAAATAAGCTTACCCCCCATTTCCCACTGCCAACCCCAAAAACCGGCTTTAATGTTATTAAAAAGTTCATTCGGAAAAACTGGGTTCTCAAAAAACCGTAATGACATCCCCGATAAATCCTTAATCAAAGGTGGATGTTCTAAATTAAAACGCCACTCACCGGTTTTTACATAGGAATAACCGGAGAATATATGAGCAAGCTCATCCCCACTCGGTGACTCTTTAATGGAACTTGTTGTTAATAGTAAAGAAAATATTAAAAATATAAATAGTATTACTATAAATGTCACATTTAACCTGGTAGACTTGAACAATGTTTTAAACATATAATAATGTTACCTTAAAAAAAGATATGAACAAAATTTTACATTACATAAAGGATAATTATAAAAAATTATTTATAAAAGAAGTTGTAATAATATTTATTATAACGAGATTTTTTATTTTCTTTACTGCAGAAATATCAAGTAAAATTTATCCGGAATACATTTATAAAAAAAGTGAATATACAGCATATCAGTTACAAGATTATAAAGGAAATGAAACATATTTTCTAAATATAGCAGGTGCTCTCAATCTAAAAAACTTTATCAATCTAGATGAGTGGAGGCAATTTGATGCAATACATTATGAAAGATTAGTCGTTAATGGATATGATGATTATAAATTATATGAAAATCACCCTGCAGCAAATTGGCCTTTTTTGCCTTTTTATCCAGGTTTAGTGAGATTATCATGGGAACCGTTGAGTAAATATTTATCTGTAAACACTGTTGGAATTATACTCTCAAATATATTTTTTTACTTTGGATTAATTTTCGTTTTTAGGTTCTGTAAGGATAAATATAATAAAAAAGTTGCAAATAATACAGTTTGGTTTCTCTCAATTTTTCCTTCCACATATTTTTTTTCAGCATTTTATACTGAATCTTTGTATTTATTGATTGTGGCTTCTTCTTTTTATTATCTAAATAAAGGTAATTATTTAAAATCAGCTATAATTGGATCAATTGGTGCTATAACTAGGATTACAGCTATTTTCTTACCAATTGTATATTTATGGGAAATATTTAAGAAAAATAAATACAAAATCACTGAGACAATTAAAAAAAGGGAACTATACTATATTTTTATTTTTCCAGCATTATTATTAATATACTTGCTATATATTAATAATTTAACAGGATCATTTTTGTCTCCTTTCAAAGAACAAATGAATTGGGGCCGTACAACATTTTCTACACCTATTTACCCTATTATTGAATATCTAAAAGAACCATATTTACATATTCCTTGGGACTTAGGTTTAATTACAGTAATTATATTAACACTTACTTTTTATTTAATATATCAAGTATTTAGAAAAATGGGTTTAGGATATGGAATATTCTCATTATTATCACTTTCTTTACCCCTTTTATCAGGATTTGCAGGTATGAATAGATTTATTCTGAGTATCTTGCCAGTATTTATTGCTATGGGAATATTAACAGAGGGAAAAAACTGGCTATACAACGTTTTAACAGTCTTTTTCTTAATGATGCTATGCATTTACCTATTCTCATTTGTAAACGGTTATTTTTTTACTATGTAGAATTTTTAATAAAAACCTGTAGAAAATAGCTATTGTTAAACATATATGTGTCGATATTATGATAATTTTTACTAAATTCATTGTTTAAAAACATATCTTTGTGATTTTGTAAAGATAAGTCATTAACACTATTTAATATTGCTTTATTTGTAATCAATATTATGTAATTTGGATTTCTTGATAATACATAGTTATTATCATATTTTTTGTAAAATTCACCTTCAAGATGACCGATATATTTATCGTTTAGCCCAAGCATATCAATAGAGGTTAGTTCGCTATAATACGGAATTGCCCCAGCATCATCCACTGCTAAAATTGTACCCTTGTCTGTGTTTTTCTTTAAATATTCTCCTAGCGCAATATGACCTTTTTCAAGACCATTAGCATAATTAATATGATACTTATAGCTCCCAAAAGAATATTTAGCTGCTGCTACTCCAATTAACCCAAAGATAAAAATATATACTAAAATTTTTGTTTTAGGTAATTTATCAAACTCATTTTTATATAATAGCAATATCTTAGAAACAAGTATTAGCATG
>Ga0172371_10010081_pt1 | contig 12856 bp, 18 predicted proteins | sample Lak12m_FD_114543 | JGI IMG/M metagenome (GOLD analysis project Ga0172371, IMG submission 114543) | Freshwater microbial communities from Kabuno Bay, South-Kivu, Congo - kab_022012_12m | ecosystem: Environmental > Aquatic > Freshwater > Lake | place: Democratic Republic of the Congo: South-Kivu... | reverse complement strand
GTGCCAGACCCGCTTGTGCCGCAGGATCCAATCGCTGTTGACGACGGCGCCAAAGCAGGCCGGGACATCCGGCACCGACACGAATCCGCTGATCACCCCCGTCACGGGACTGACCAGGTGCGCGTAGGCTTCCAGCGTCTCGACGGCCGAACAGATCCGCTCGCCGCCGTCGCGATAGTCGGCCTTGGGGCGGGAGCCCAACCGCAACGGCTCGGTCGGCAGCCGCTCCCGCAGCTCGTGCGGCTGCCAGCCGCCGCCGCAGGCCGAACACTGGCGACGCCGCGTCAGCGCGTGCCGCTCCAGCTCGCCGGTGCGAAAATCCAGCGACCAGACGACGCCTGTCAAGGCCGAGGCGAAGCCCTCGGCGAGCTTGCCAAGCTCCGTGGCCAACAAGCCGGCGACGGTGTCCCGGGATGTCGTGGTCCAGCCCACCGACAACCGCAGGGACTGGTCCCGCCCTTCCCGGGCCATCTCGTCGAGTTCCCAGCGGCGATGGCCGCGAACGCGGTCCAACAGACACTCCAGGCAGCCCGTCTGTCCGGGAAGGAACAGCGGGCCGAGCCAGGGAATCACACCCTCGGCTTTCACCGGCAGCCAACGCAGCGACCGCTCCCGAGCGGCTTGCCCCCACAGGGCCAATTCGGGCTCCAGATAGTCGGGCGTCGCCACCACATGCACCACGTCCGACTCCTCGTCGGCTTGCCGCCAGTCCCCCAACGTTTGCACGTCCAGCCGCTCGGAACGGGCCAGCGCCGCCGCAAGCCAAGCGGGATCGATCGCTCCGACGCTCGACACGCGCACGGCCAGGCGGCCGGAGCCGTTGCCGGCCACGTGGGAACTCCGCTTGGCGGCTGCTACCCCACCACCGCTTGGACCTGAAGTGGCCGAAGGTGGATGGATGCGCAAGGCCGCCAGCCCACGTGCGGGACGGCTGGCCGGCGCTTCCAACGCCCGGTGGAACAGACTCTCCGGCGTCGTCGCTTGGTTGGCATCGGCCAGCACCCCAGACTTGCGCAGTTGGATCAAGGCGAAATACACCTGCTCGGCGGGGAACTTGTCCGCCAGCGCGTCGACCAGGCGGTCCTCGTCGCCGTCACCGGCCCGGATCTGCCGCAGCACTTCCGCCGCCGCCCCGTCGCGAACGACTCGCCGTTCCGCCTCGCGGAGCACCAGCCAGCGGGTCGCCGCCTGCGGAACCACCGCGACTCCAGGCGCCAGCACGTATTGGACCGACATCGAGCCTCTCCCTCCTCGGAAATGGAAAAACCAAGTCTTGCGCCGCTGCTCGCCGCCGGGCGCCGCGCGGCCGATGCTCACCAGCTGCAGCCGCCCGCACAGCCGTTGCCGGCGGCCAGCCGCAGTTCGTGCTCGGCCGACGGGCGTGCGTCGGGAGGCGGCGCCGGCAGCACCAGGTAGGCCCGGGCATCACGGCTCTCGACGACGCTGACGCTGACGCCGGCGGGCAACTCGAGCCCCTCCTCGCGCAGAACGGCCGCAGGCTCCGCCAGCAACCGCGTTTTGTAGGACTCGTCCGCCCAAGCTTGAGCCACGATTCGGGCCCAAATCTTCTGCTGGTCCGCATTCAACGACGTCGCGGGATCCGCTGCAGGTGTCTCAGACGTCTCGGACGCGTCTGACGCCGCCGGACTCGCCTCCGCCAGGCAACGCGACAACTGGTGATCGAACCGGACCTCGTCGAGCAGCCGAGCCAGCAGTTCTGGATCGGCCTGCAACGCCCGCCGCCACGCGGCAGCCGCTGCCGGCGTCGGTTCGCCGGTCAACCAGTCGAAAACCGCCCGCTCTTGGTGATTCATAAGATCAGCCAGTTCTCAGTGGGTTCTGCCGAGTTCGAGCGCGGGGGAGCTGGGGGCGAGCGAATCGCCACCCCAGGGAACCCGGATTCCCAGGGGCTCGCCCGCGCTGCCTCCGCCCACCCGTCCGCTACCAGCACGAAATGGGAGGTGCGATGGACAAGGCCGACACGCGCGCCTCGCTCTCCTCGACGCCCCCACCCGACGGCGGAGGCGGCAGCACCAAATGCACGACGTTCGCCGTGTTCTCGAGGACCTGCAAGCCGACGCCCGCCGGCACGTTCAGGCCCGCCTCGCTCAGTACCGCGGCCGGATCGGCCAGTAAACGGGCCTTGAAGTTCTCATCCGCCCAGGCTTGGGCCACGATCCGGGCCCAGGTCCGCTGCGGATCATTCACGCCTGCCTGTTTCTCGTCCGACATGTTCCCCTCGTGTGCACTAGAGATATTCGCCGTGTTGGCGTTCACGCTTTCGCGTCCCTTTGACCGTTTCCCGCACCGCGGCGAATGTGACAGGGAAATCAGCTATTCGTTGACAAAAGACGCCAGGTAATCGATGTGCCGGCCCCCGTGCAGGACCATTCCCTCCGGCTTACGGCAACCACCGCCGCACCGCGACATATAGGGGCACCGCTGGCATTCCTCCGGCAAGATCGCGCGCGAACAGACGGCCTTGACATCCGCACGACGCTGGAGTTCAACCAGCATTCCCTCGGCCCACTCCTCGCGGACACAGCAGCAAGCCTGCAAGCGGCCTCGCGCATTGACGTTCAAGGACCTGAAGGGGCCGCAACCCGCCACTCGTCCGTGAAAAACTCGCGCCCCTAACTCGACCGGCGACACCGCGCAAAACGGAGCCGCCAGAAAGATCCCCGTGACCTGCTCGGGGTAACGCTCCATCAAGCCCGCCATCTCGACGACGAATTCCTGTGCGTCGCCGCGCGTCCAAGGCCGCGGCACCCGAGGCGTCGGCTCGTAACGCAGGGGCAGCCAGCGCAGACGCGAGGAGGTCTGCGCCAGTTTGGCAAAGCACTCCAAATGCCCTTTGTTCTCCGGCAGCAACGGCGTCAGCACGCAAACCTGCCACACGCCGGCGGCCAGGGCCTGCTGGATCAAGGCCAACTTCCGCTCCAACACGCCCTGACCGCCAGTCAGCTCGTCCAGTCGCCGGGCGTCCAGCAGCGGCAAGCTGATCCGCAGATCGTCGACCAGCGGCAGCAATTCCTGGTACTGCTTGGGCGGCGCCATCCCGTTGGTGTTCAAAATGACGAATCGCTGCCGGAGCCGGGCGTAGCCGCAGTAGACCTTCAGCCGCGGGTGCAGCGTCGGCTCGCCGCCCGTGAATCGCACCGCCGGCAAACCGTTGTCGACCGCCCAATCGATCCAGGGGAAGACGACGTCGTCCGGCATGTGCGGCTCGACCTGCCCCAGGGCATCGCCCTGATAACAGAACTCGCAAGCCAGATTGCAGGCGGCGGTGACCTCGATCTTCAGTTCTCGCGGTTCGACCGGCAAGTCGTCGTCAGCGGGGGGCGTGTCAGCGGGGGGCGGCACGCGACTGGTTCGCATTTCCAACATCCTTGGTCAGTTGTTGCAGAACGAGGTGACAGGAACCTCGGCTAATAGCAGCACGCCCCGTCGAAACAACAACAGCACTGATTCGGATCAGCGGCGGATACCCGCTGCTCGATCTCCAGGTCGTGGACTCCCGTCGGCGGCGCTGGCAGAACCAGCGTCCGCGTGCCGGGAGCGTCCTCGACGACCTTGAGGGTCAGGCCTGCCGGGATCGGCACGCCTTCCTCCTTGGCGACCGCTGCCGGATCGGCCAGCAAACGCCGCTTGTACTCCTCATCAGCCCAGGTCTTGGCTACCACGCGTGCCCAGGTTTTGGTCAGCTCTCGTCTCGAATCGTTCATCGCTATCTCCCGTCGTCTTGAATCCATTTTCGCTTGCGGTTGGGCTCTCAGAGTCACTTGCAAGCACAGATACCGTGACAGCACAGCTCTTCGTGGGAACAAGGCGCGTCTGCGGCGGCTCGCTGTTCCCCCTCGACCACGGTCTGCAATTCCGACGGCACGGGGGGCAGGACCAGGGTCCGCGTGCCGGGAGCGTCCTCGACGACCTTCAAGGTCAGGCCCTCGGGAAGTGTCAGTCCCTCCTCCTTGGCGATGGCGGCCGGGTCGGCCAGCAACCGTCGCCGGTACTCCTCGTCCGCCCAGGCGTTGGCGACGATGCGGGCCCACACTTTTTTCCCTTCGGGTGTTGATTTGGGCATGGTTTCAAATCTCCTCGAGTTCACCGCAGCACCGCCACAGGCGTGTCCTGCGGGGAACGGTGCGGCACGTGCGAAAAGCCAGTCGGCGCCCCGGCACATGCCTTCGCGGCCGAGCGGCGCTCGGCCGACATCTGATTTCCCGTCGCGTCCCAGACGTGACCTGTTTTTGGGTCACGTTCGGAACGTGGTGGGAAAGGAACTCCTGACCAGCGATTCGCTCGGCGCGCCGGGGGCTCAGGCGGGACCCGGGCCGCGTGCCGTGACCTTTCTGCACGAGGAGCAAGGGATGCACGAACCACATCCAAAGCGCGAAGCACAACAGCGAACGTGGGCCAAGATCGTGGCGCAGGCTTGGGCGGACCCGGAGTTTAGGGCCCGCTTGCTAGCCGACCCCGCTGCGGTCCTGAAAGAGGCTGGACTGGACGTGCCGGACGGTGTGACGTTGCGCGTTATGGAAGACACCGCCAGCCTGACCCACGTGGTCTTGCCGGCCCTGCCCGACTCGGCCGAGATCGGTGAGCAACTAGACGCCCGCATCGCGCCCTTCTGTTGCGGGGTCTTCCTCTGCACGGACGCGTGCTGTGGGGCGTGCGACGCCATTTGCCAGTCGTGAATTCCTCAGCGTCTTACCGTCGTCACCGTACCGTACTTTGCAGACAATCATTTGCAGGACGTGAAACGGAAGGCGCGCCCGGCCGCTCGTGCGTCGGACCTCACCGCGGCGCGAGAAGGCGCAGACGGATCCGGCCGAACGGGGACCGTTGCTGCACGCGAGAAAAGCCAGTCGGATCCTGCCCAGACGCGGGCGAGCGGCGTTCGGCCGGCATCTTGTTTCCCGTCGCGCCGGGCCGCGTCTGCCGCGATCTTACTGCACGACGAGTCTTGCCGGCCGTGCCCGACTCGGCCCCAATCGGTGAGCAACTTGACGTCCGCGCCGCGCCAGGCTGTTGCGCCTGCGGCGAGTCTCCGAAGGGTACCGACGCCTGCACCCGGGCATACGCTCCAATTTGTGAGCACTGACGGACTGCTCCGCATCGCCGCGCACCACGAAATCCAGCTCGTCAAGACTCGACCTAACTCGCCAGCCAGATTCCAGGCGGCTGGTCAGGGTGCCGCCTTTCTCGGCTGATCGGTCTAAGCCAATCGACGAGACAGAACGTGTCGATGTTGAGCTCCAAGGTCAGGCCCTCGGGGGTCGGGATCCCTTCCTCCCCGGCGACCGCCTTGGGATCGGCTGGCAAAACGCCGCTTGAATTCCCCAATCCGCTCGGACTCTCCCGACCACGCGGGCCTAGGTCTTGGCCAGCTCTTGACTGGCATGCAGGTTCTCCCGGCGGGCTTTGGCTGCCGGCTTGTGCTCGAGTCGGTCACGTGCACTTGCAGAGCCCCGGCAGTTCGTCCAAGAGCTTTTCCCAGGTGATCGCGGCGCGCCGCTCTTCCACCTCGACGCCGGTGCTAAGTTCAGCCGGCATGATCGGCTCGCCGGTGTACAGCGTGTAGCGGCTGATCTCGATGTTGTTCCATTTCCCGCCGCCCAGCGGGCGTGACACATTTCTCCCTCGCATTCGGCCTGGCCCTAGATGCTCCGGGCCATCAAGATCGTCCCCTCTGGCTCCGCAATCGACGCCAAGACTCGCTCGCCATGGAATTGGAACGTTTTGTAGGACGCCAGGAACAGTTCCCGGAAGCCGAGCTTGCGGAACACGTGCTGCGAGATCGCGCCCGTCGCCTCCGTCACGGCCGTCGTGTAACCTCGCTGCCGGCCGTTGGCGAGGCAGGTCGCGACAAGCGTGCTGCCGACGCCGCGACAAGCCACCTGCGTTGCGACGCCCAGCATGAAGAGGTGGAGATGCGTGCCCGGCTCGACCGGATGCGCAGCCCGATACCGGTTGTCGAGTCCCTCCAGAAGGCTGCCCAGCGGCGCAAAGTCCGGCGCCGCCATGGCGACATCGGTGGGCAGGGGAGTGGCGAAATCCTCTGTGAGCAGCGCACCCAGCAATTCGCCCGTGGAACTGTCGCGGGCCACGATCGTCAGCCGCTCGGCGAGCGCCTTTGGACCAAAGGCCGCAACTTGCGCCCGGATCTGCGCGTACGGAAGGCCCACCGCGACCGCCAGAGGCTCATGGCGGCTGAACTGCTCGGCGAGCAAGCAGCTCATCGCATCCAATTCAACGGATTCCAGGACGCCGTACTCGATGCCGGCGACACGGTTGAGCAACTGCATGGGACAAGGTCCTTCGGTCCACCACGCCACCCTCAGCGTCAAGACTCACTTTCCCGTCGCCGTCTCAACGTGACGCACGGCGCCAAGTCTGGCGAACGGCTTCGCGCCAGCGCGCCGGACACTCGCGCACGCTCCGGGCCTCGAAGTCACAAGTTTTTCGGCCTTGGCCCTTGGCCGAAGGCCATATTTACCGTAGCCCGGGGCAGCGCCCCGGGAACAGCAGCGAACATCCGAGGTTTGGCCGAAGGCCATATTCACCGGCCAGCATCGGAGACGGTGAGTATGGCCTTCGGCCAAAAGGGGACCGCCTGATACCGTGGTCCTGGGGCGTTGCCCCAGGCTACGGTGGGACCAGGCCTTCAGCCAAACAGGGGCTGCCTGCCAAACGTGCAACAGCGAAGCAAGCGACGTAGGTTCCCAGGACCTGGCACCCAATCATGGGGTGTTGACGATGCCCTAAGTCGTGAAGCATCCTCCTCCATCGCAGTAGAAGATGTTATCGCAATTCGCGGCGGAACGCGGCTCCTCGCCCTCGACGAGGGCGCCAAGCTCGGCGGGTGAAGGCGGCAGGACCAGGGTCCGCGTGCCGGGAGCGTCCTCGATGACCTTCAGGGTCAGGCCCGTCGGGAGCGGCGCGCCTTCCTCCCTGGCGACCGCCGCCGGATCGGCCAGCAAACGCCGCTTGTACTCCTCATCGGCCCACGCCTTGGCCACCACGCGGGCCCAGGTCTTTCTCAAATCTTGTGTCGAATCGGTCATCACTACCTCGGAATTCCTCTGGGATTGAGTCTGCCTACGAACAAAGGGAGAATTCACCGAGTGCCTCAGGCCCGTTGATAATGGGTTGCGGTTGGCCCGCAGCGTGACGCTCCTCGACCACAACGGCGGGGCCAATCTCTGCTGGCAAGGGTGGCAGGACAATCGTCCGAATGCCGGGAGCGTCCTCGATGACCTTCAGGGTCAGGCCCGCCGGGAGCGGCACGCCTTCCTCCTTGGCGACCGCCGCCGGATCGGCCAACAATCGCCGCTTGTACTCCTGATCCGCCCAGGCCTTGGCCACGACGCGGGACCAGACCCTTTTCACATCGGGTGTTGATTCAAGCATGAATTCCTCGCGGGGTTACAGCGTGCACGTACACAACGCCGGATCACAAATGCAGTTGCCAGGGACAATGTCGTCGTTCGCGGCGCGACGCTCTTCCGCCTCGACGACGGTCCGAAGTTCCGCCGGTCGTGGCGGCAGGACCAGGGTCCGCGTGCCGGGAGCGTCCTCGACGACCTTCAAGGTCAGGCCCGCTGGGATCGGCACGCCTTCCTCCTTGGCGACCGCCGCCGGATCGGCCAGCAAGCGTCGCTTGTACTCCTCGTCCGCCCGGGCTTGGGCCACGACACGGGCCCAGGTTTTGGTCAGCTCGGATCTCGGGTCACTCATCGTTGGTCTCCCTAGGCACGCGAAACCGCATTAGAAACAGCACCGGTCTGTTCTTTCTCTTTCCCGACGCACACAAAAAACGTGTGAACCACAGCACCTGTTTTCCCGTCGCGGGCCAGACGTGACACGCCCGTCGGGGGAAAGGTCCAGGCGACGGCCCGACGCCGGGGTCAGCCCAGGACGGCCCGCAACTCAGCATCCCAGGGCGCTCGATACGGCCGCGTGAGCAGCGCGCTGGCCGCCGGATCGCCCGCCAGATCGTTGGCCGCGGCATCCCAGACCAGCTTGCGGCCAGTCCGCAGCGAGAGGTTGGCCAAGTGGCATGCCGTGCTGACCCAGTGGCTGCTGACCAGGTCCGAGTTGGGCGTGCGGCGCGTGCGGAGGCACTCCAGGAAATTGCGGACGTGAGCCACGTACTGGGCGTCGGCATCGCCGCTGTTGTCCGCCGCCTTGGGGCACCACTCGGGTTCCTTCGCGTCCGGAACCGGCTGCGGGCCGCCGACCGGATGAGTGCCGAAGCGGGCGACCGCATTGCCAAAGGCAATCTGCTTGTCCGGCAGAATGATGTAGCCGTCGCGATCGAGCGTGAGCGTGCCCTTGGTCCCCAGGAAGGCGAACGTCGCCAGGCGGGTGCCGCCCAGCGCCGCACACTCCCGAATCTGGACGACGGCGTTGAACCGGGGGTACTCGAAGATCGCGTCCTGCGTGTCCGGCACTTCTCCGTTGTCCTTCAGGAAGTACCGCCCGCCGCTGCTGCAGACGGCCCGCGGAGCCTGGAGGTCGAACACCCAATGCACGATGTCCAGCGTATGCTGGCCCAGGTTGGTCATCTGCCCGCCGCTGTAGTCCCAGAACCAGCGGAAGTTGTACAGGGCGCGGTTCGGGTTGTAGGCGTGCCAGGGAGCAGGCCCGAGCAGCATGTCCCAATCCAGATCTGCCGGCGGCTGGCCGTCCGGCGGCCGGCCGATGCCGGGCATGATGTTGCGGGTGAAGTTGCACTGGACGCTCACGATCTCGCCGATGGCTCCCTCGCGCAACAGCGTCTTGACCCGTTGATAATGGGGACCCGACCGCTGCTGCGTGCCGACTTGGACGACGCGTCGGCAGCGGGCGGCAACGCGTTGCATCCCTTCCCCTTCGCGCACGAACAGATGCAGCGGCTTCTCCACGTAGACATCTTTGCCGGCCGCACAGGCCAGCATGGTCAGGAGGGCGTGCCAGTGATCGGCCGTGCTCACGACCACGGCCTCGACGGCGGGGTCGTCCAGCAGGCGGCGAAAGTCGCGACAGCTCTTGGCCCGGCCGCTCACGACCTGTTGCGCCGCCTCCAGCCGCGGCCGGAAAGTCTCGCTGATCGCGACCACGCGGACGTCGGGCTGGGCGTGGAAGTTCCGCAAGTGCGTGTTGCCGATCAGGCCGACGCCAATGAACCCGACGCCGATGCGTTCGTTGGCCCCCAGCACTTGGGAATACCCCAAGGCGGTCAGGGCGGTTGCGGTACCTGCAAGAAAACTGCGGCGGGGGAGAGGGCGGGCAAGCGGAGTCGGTCTTTGCATTGGGGAGCCTCCAGGGGGTGGGGAACAGCGGTCGCTCGAAGGCGGTGCCAGCGCGCCGGTCCGGCGGCACCTTGACGGCGGCACCCGAGGCAGCCGCACACGCCGCAGCCAGCGACCGCACACGGTCGATCCCGGGTCGACAATCCTTTTCCCGCTCCGCAGCGATTGTGACACGTGTCGCGCAAGCGCGGTCAAGCCAGGAAGCGGTCAGGTGCCACGGTTCCTGTATGGCTCGCTCGCGGGGCCAGATGGTTGTGCGGTAGTCGGTCCGCTCCCGGCGCAGATTTTGGCCGCCGGACACCACCGGCGGCGGGCGCCGTGCCGCTCAATAGCAGGAGGGGTCGTTCAACCGTGGCAAGACGCGGCGCGCCGCTCTTCGGCCTCGACGCCGGCGCCAAGTTCGCCCGGGGGCGGGGGCAGAACAAGGGTCCGCTTGCCGGGAGTGTCCTCACCGACCTTGAGGGTCAGGCCCGCCGGGCTCGGCACGCCTTCCTCCTTGGGTGGAGACGGCGGATTCTCCTGGTTTTCTCGCCCCGAGGTGGCCAAGGCACATCAGCCCAGGGTGCCGAGGCAGCGAAGTCCCGGTTGCCCTGCACGGGCGAAACAAGGAGAGAACCGAGGCATTGCCACCTTTCTGTTGCGCCCTTTCCGGGCTGAAACCCCGGATATTATCCTAACCCAGGGCAGCGTTTCGCGGCTAACGCCTGTCCGCCGACAGGCAGGACGCTCCGCTGGGCCGTCGTGTTACGGCCCTTCGGGCCAACAGACGAGACAGACTCTTGCCTTTCCCACCACGCCGACATCCCAGGTCAACCCCGGACTCCTGCACCGGGGCGAGCGACGCCATTGATTGCAGGCAGCTTGTCAGGGTGTCACGTTTCTCGCCGGATCGGTCGAATTCAATCGACGAGGAGGAACTCTTGAGGGTCTTGTCGTCGTCACGGTACAGCAGTTTGTAGACGATCATTTGCGACAAGCCCTGTTTCGCCAACGGTGCTTACCAGCACAACGTCCCCATACTCCCACAATGCGCGGCCAGGCGCTCTTCGCGGTCGCTGCGGGCTTGCAGGTCCGACGGCTGGGGCGGCAGGACCAGCGTCCGCGTGCCGGGAGCGTCCTCGACGACCTTCAAGGTCAGGCCCGCCGGGATCGGCACGCCTTCCTCCCTGGCGACCGCCGCCGGATCGGCCAGCAAACGCCGCTTGTACTCCTGATCCGCCCAGGCCTTGGCCAAAATACAAGCCCACACTTTTTTCAAGTCGGATGTCGATTCGGGCATGATCTCCTCTGGGAAACAGGGAACCAAGAGCACCTTCAGGGTGTGCAACAAAGCTCCTCAAAACTGCAGCAGAAGCCTTCCGCGGCGCGACGCTCTTCGGGCTCGACGGCGGCAACCAATTCCGCCGGTCGTGGCGGCAGGACCAAGGTCCGCGTGCCGGAAGCGTCCTCGACGACCTTCAAGGTCAGGCCCGCTGGGATCGGCACGCCTTCCTCCTTGGCGACCGCCGCCGGATCGGCCAGCAAGCGTCGCTTGTACTCCTCGTCCGCCCACGCCTTGGCCACCACGCGGGCCCAGGTTTTGGTCAGCTCTTGTCTCGCATCGGGCATCGCCAAGTCTCCTTGCTTTCTCTTTCCCGCAGCGCAGCGGGTGTGACACGTGTCTTATGGCGACGTCGTTGCGTCACGGGCTGGTGCCGTAACATCGCTCGACGGGGGGCCAGCCCCGCCGTGGCCGTAGCTCACTCGAGGATTCCGCACGTCGGGCCGTCGCAGGGCAGGTCGGTACATTTGGGGATCTCCCCGCAGCAGCAACAGAACGGCGCGACGCGGACGTCGAGTTGCGCGTCATCTCGGGCAGCGTCGGGGAGCGCCGGCAAGACCAAATGGAACTTGTCGGCGGTGTTCTCGACCACCCGCAGGTCGACGCCCGCCGGCAGGTCGACCCCCGCTTCCCGCGCCACCGCGGCCGGGTCGGCCAGCAAGCGGGCCTTGTAGTCCGCGTCCGCCCAGGCCTGGGCCACGATCTTGGCCCACTGGCGTTGCGGTTCCCCCAAACCGGTTTCTTGATCTTCCATCATGTCACCATTTGAATTCAAGACCTTAGAGCCTCAACCAGAACAAGGGCAAGAAGACGATCTGAGCCGTATGGCAATCCTGGCAGCGGAAGACGCGGCACAGCAATAGCAGCCAGAACAGTTGAACCAAGAAAGGCTGATTTCGGGAGGGCAAGAGTTCGGTACCGCGACAGAAACGGCAGTAGTTCTTTCGCATGGTTATCAACGGTTCAACGTTTTTCGAGCGATGGAATCTCCGTTCTCTGGAACTTTCCCGCCCGGCGGCAAACGTGACGCGGGTTTTTCCAGGATTCGGACGCCGCCGCGTTGCCACGCGTCACGCAGGGGCGCGAGCAACGTCCGCAGCGCGGCCAGCATGGCCCTCGGCCCCCCCCCGGGGCTTCGTCCGCTGCGCTGCCAAAGAAGACGGATCCGGCCGGCCCACAGCAACGCGCGCACCTGGACCCGCCCTTCGCACCCGTTCGTCCGCCGCGGTTCGATGGCCCACGCCCGCACGCGCCAACCGAGGCCCAAGTCGGGAGGAAAATCTTGATGGTCCCGGGACTCAAGAGGCCAGCCAGTTTTCCGTGCGCAGCCCGGGAACCCGCTCGAAGTCGCGTTGGTTTCTCGATAACAAGGTTGCGCCATGAACGAGTGTGACTGCCGCAATCTTGAGATCGGTCGTCGAGATTCGCACGCGTTCGTCGCGAAGCCGATTGAACTCGTCCGCCGCGCGATCGTCAAAAGCCAAGAGGTGCCATTTCGCGAAGAAGCGAAGCGAACTCACAAAACGATCGTAGTACGTGACCTGTCGGCGGACATCCGAGTACCGGTTGATCAGCGCCAGCCAACTTCGGGTTTGCTCTTCCACGGTGACGGCTGTCGTGACAATCGGCTCCAAGGATCCGGCAAGGCGTTGTCTTAGTTGGTCCGCGGTGGCCGATGCTCCATGCTGGAGAACAGAGATGTGGTCGGTATCCAGCACGATCATGCCTGACACCGTTCCTCGGCTTCACGAGCACGCTGCCGTTCTTCAGCTCGAGTCCGCACGGATTCGTCGATCATCTCCTTGAAAACCGGATCGCCGCGGAACATCCCAACGGAGTCGAGCCATTCGTCCCGTCCCGGTTGTTCCGGGCCCTGACGCGAAATTTCGGCCAACCTGTCCATTTGTTCCTCAAGCCGTGCGACACGATCTTCCAAGGATGTTGCAGACATCACCACTCCTCCGACAATCTACCCTTGCTGATTCTATATCGTGAATTTCATGCCCGCAATCCGAATACGCGGCGATCAAAAGCTAAAAAGCTACGACAGTTCGCGATCAGCTAGGTCATGAGGGGAGCGAGAAAACGCTCGAGCGCGGCCAGCATGGCCGTCGGCCCCCCCGGGTCGTCGTCCGCTGCCTGCTGCCAAAGAAGACGGATCCGGCCGGCCCACAGCAACGCGCGCACCTGGACCCGCCCTTCGCACCCGTTCGTCCGCCGCGGTTCGATGGCCCACGCC
>Ga0172371_10010079_pt1 | contig 12857 bp, 10 predicted proteins | sample Lak12m_FD_114543 | JGI IMG/M metagenome (GOLD analysis project Ga0172371, IMG submission 114543) | Freshwater microbial communities from Kabuno Bay, South-Kivu, Congo - kab_022012_12m | ecosystem: Environmental > Aquatic > Freshwater > Lake | place: Democratic Republic of the Congo: South-Kivu... | reverse complement strand
TTACATTCATAGATAGGCAGTGCTAAACCCCAATAACGATTTTTTTTAGAGATCAACCAATCATGCATATTCTTAAGCCAATCAAGCTCACGATCAAGTCCAAATTCAGGCATCCATTTTATTTTTTTCGCCACATCAATCATTCTTTGCCTTAATGTTTTACTATTTTGAGATTTTAAAATTGGAGCTTTATCCATTGATATATACCACTCGTCCTCGACCTTCCAAACAAGCTCAGTCTTACATCGCCAACAAGCTGGATATCTGTGTTTATAAGCCTGTACTTCAAATAACCATGATTGATCTTTTTGAATTAAATTATTTTTCAAAAAATCAATAATTATTTCTGGATGTTTTTTTGCGTTTTTACCGGATAAGAATCCTAAATCAGGTCTATAATCTGCGTTATCCTCAATTACCTCGACCATTGGAAGACCTAACTTTTTTCCCATCTTAAAGTCCTCAACTCCAGCTGAAACTGCAGTATGTACCATACCAGTACCCTCAGTTGTTGTCACTGGTAATATATTTTTATCAGTTGCAAATATGATGTGAAATTTATCTGGATTTTCTTTTGCAACTTTAGAAACAGCAGGAAGTTCATCAAATGGCCCTCGATATCTTAAACCAACTAATTCTTTTCCTTTAACTGTTTTTAATATTTTGTAATCTGTTTTAAATACGGCTTTTACCCGATCATTAGCTATCCAAAATTTTTGACCGGTTGAACCTTGAACTAATGAGTAATCAAATGTAGGCTCGATTGCAACGGCAATATTGGCTGGTATTGTCCAAGGAGTGGTTGTCCAAATAAGTAAATTTTCATCTTTACGTCCGGCAATAGGTAGCTCAAAATATACTGATTGATGAACTAATTCTTTATAATCCTCAGTGAGCATCTCATGTTGCGAGATAGCGGTCTCACAACGTGGGCACCATGGCACAGACTCATGACCTTTATAGATCCAGCCGTTATCGTAGCAGGTTTTTAAAAAATGCCAGATCATGTAGTTATTAGCATCACTCATTGTGAAGTACGAGTTATCCCAATCAGCAAAGTAACCTAATCTTTTAGACTGTTCAGTTTGAATACCAGCAAATTTTTTTACTCTTTCTTTACAAAGCTCGACAAATTTAGCAATTGATTTGTTTTTATCACCTGGTACTAAATTTTCAATGTCTTTTTTTGATTTTAATTTAAGATCTTTTTCGACCTCTACCTCAACCCATAAACCTTGACAGTCAAAACCATTTTGAAATCTTTGTCGATATCCTAAAAGATTATAAAATTTTGGCCAAAGATCTTTATAAGTACGTCCCCAGGCGTGATGTACGCCCATTGGATTATTAGCAGTGATAGGGCCATCTAAGAATGAAAAATATTTTTTACTTTCTTTATTTTTTTTAAGATATTTTTTGATTGTTCCTTTTGAATCCCAATCAGTAAGCCACTTTTTTTCCATTTCAGGAAAACTAATGGTTTGATCAACTGTTTTAAACATATCTACTGATTATAGATTAAGAAATATTTTTAAACAAGATTATTTTGTTTTTGCAGTTTGTAAATATAAATCAATATTTTCATTAGATAAAACCCCTTGAGTGATATCACTACTTATTAAGCTTTGAGCCCACTTGAAGCAGTTTAATATATCATGTTCGGTAAAATCAGCTTCTCTAAGTCTTTCGGAAATATAAAATAATATAAAATCAAGTATTTTTATATAAAGCTCAACTCCATTTAAAAAATATCTATCTTTTTCACTAGTAAATACTTTTTGTTCGAATTGTAATAAGACTCTTCTTCTTTAGGATAACTATAATATCAATTTATGAAGATTTATTTTTTACGGAGAAAGGCAGGAATGTCAAACTCTGAACTGTCATCAAGCATCTCTTCATCCTCACTAATATCATCTAGATTCTCTTCTTTTAAAGAAGTAATTGTCTCATTTTTTGGTTCATTAACTGTTTTTTCAGGTTCTTTTTTAAACCTAAATAGATGAAGACGATTATCATCAAATTTGGTCGCAATTATAGTAATCTTAATTTGATCCATCATACGATCATCAATCACCGCTCCAAAGATAATATCAGCGTCAGGATCAACTGATTTTGCAATAATCGAAGCTGCCTCATCGATTTCCGACATAGTCAAATCAGGTCCTCCAACAATATTAAATAGTACTCCCTTAGCTCCTTCAATATTGACGTCAAGTAAAGGAGAAGAGATCGCTTGTTTAATAGCTGCCATTGCTCGTTTATCACCACTTCCTACACCCATACCCATGAGTGCACTACCTGCGTTTTGCATGATTGTACGTACATCTGCAAAATCAACATTGATTAAACCAGGAGTAGTAATAAGCTCAGCTATTCCTCTTACTCCTTGGCTTAAAACAGCATCAATTTTTTTGAAAGCCTCTAATATAGGAGTTTTTTTATCAATAATATTCATAATTCTTTGATTCGGTACCAATATCAAAGTATCAACCTTTTCCTTTAATTTGGAAGCACCTTCCTCAGCTGTAAACTTTCTTTTTGTTCCTTCAAAGTCAAATGGTTTAGTCACAACAGCGATCGTAAGTGCGCCTGTCTCTTTAGCAATCTCAGCAACAATCGGAGCAGCACCAGTACCCGTACCACCACCCTCACCACAGGTAATAAATACCATATCAGCTCCTGTTAGCTCTTCCTTTAGTCTTTCGCGTGATTCCTCAGCTGCCTGTCGACCAACCTCAGGATCGCCACCACTTCCCAATCCTTTTGTTAGGTTTTCACCAATTTGAATTTTAATAGTAGCTTTATTATTAAGAAGCGCTTGGGCATCTGTATTTACAGCGACAAACTCAACTCCATTGATACCACCTTCGGCGATCATCGATGATAAGGCGTTTCCGCCACCGCCGCCAACCCCAATAACCTTTATTCTTGCCGCTTGTCCAGCTCTTGGTTTTACTAACATAATTTATGGTATAAATTGTTTAAAAAAATTCTTCAATTTACCGACACCGCCTGTGACATTGAAATCTTTCCAAATCTTATTAAAATTTTTCATTCCACGTTCTCCTGTCATTATATTTTGAGTACCGTATAAAATCAAACCAATTGTCGTTGCAAATTGAGGATCTATAATCTCATCAATAAGCCCAGTGACTTTTTCAGGAATTCCAAGCCTAATCGGTAAGCCAATTACTTTTTTTCCTGTTTCGATCATCCCAACAGTCAAAGCACCGCCACCTGTAATGACAAGTCCTGATGGTACCATTTGACCAAAACCACTTTTTTCAACTTCTTCAAAAATAAATTTAAATATCTCTTCAAGACGAGGCGAGATGATACCATCAACAAGAGTTTTTAAAGATACCTCAGTTACATTTTCAGGCAGATTTAATTGATTAAAATTTAATTGGGTTGTCTTTTTTTGATTTGAAATGCTTTTACTTAAATGAAGTTTTATCTTTTCTGCAGAATCAAGCGATACTCGAAGACCTACAGCAATATCATTAGTTATATGTCTGGCTCCGATAGGAATTGAGGATGAATAAGATAATGATCCATCAACATATATACAGATATCGATTTTTCCTCCTCCTATATCAACTAAAACAACACCTAATTCTTTTTCTGTATGAGTTAAAACCGATTCACTTGATGCTTTCCCGGAAAATACAAATCCTTCATTCTTTATTCCTAAATCATCAAAAACTCTTTCAATGTTTTTTAAATTTGTAGTTGATGCTGTAATTATATGAGTATCTACCTCAAGACGTACACCGCTCATACCTACAGCATTTTTTATACCACCCTGACCATCGACAATATAATCACGAGGAGAAACGTCGATTATCTGACGAGTTGTCGATAAGGAAATTGCTCGAGCAGCATCGACAACACGAGCAACATCATCTTCATTAATATCAGATTGAGGATTAGCTACAGCCACGATTCCGTGGGAATTCAAACTTGATATATGGGGTCCTCCAACTGAGACATAACATGATGATATTTTATGACCTGCCATCCGTTCTGCTTTTTCAACGCTCTCCTCAACAGTATTAGTCACTTCAGTGATATCGACTATCAAACCTTTTTTTATACCTCGCGAGGGAGTCGAATTAAACCCAATGATTTTAAGTTCATCAGTATCTGCCGATTTTACACCTACGACGGTTGCCACTTTGCAGCTACCTATATCAATTCCACAAATTAAATTATCAGCCATAATTAAAATTTTACAACTGGTTTATCAAACCTTAAATCTATTACTGAAAACGATCTTCCTTCAATTTTAAAAGTCCTTATAATCTCACTTACCTCATATTCTTGTTTTTCAATATCTTTATCACACGAAAATAATATCTCTTTCGTTCCTACTTTAAATACTAACATATCTCTGTCTTTAATATCAAGACTATCAATGGTTAAGCTTAGATTATTTAGAACTTTTAAAAAATAAAGACTGTTTTTAATATCGATATAATCTATCCTATCACCGATATGATAGCTTTGATAATCGAGTAATTGATAGTAATTAATAGTTGGTAATAAGCTATTATCCTCTGTCTTTTTTGTCAAAATTCGGCCATCTTCGCTTAGATAAAAATAACCGTTACTGGCTTTAAAAGAAATTAAAGGAGAATAAAGATGGTAATTAATATTGATTGTGTCTGGATATTGTTTTTCAATCGCAAGTGATTTAATTAGTGGATTAAGTTGAATAAGATTATCAATCACTTTTTTTTCATCAAACAAAAGAATATTTTTATTTTTAAGATTATTAAGACCTGTTAATTTTATTCTTTCAGAACTAATAATATTTATTGTTTTTATAGAAAAAAAATAATTTAAAAAAAATAGTAAACTTAAAAACAATATTAAGAAAATAAGAAATAAAATTAGCTTTTTAAGTTTTATTAAAAATTGACTGAACAATGATTGAGCTTGCATCTTTATTAGAAAAATTTTTGTAATTTTTAAAATTCTCTTTATAAAAGCTTATATTTGAAACCATCTGATTTATAAGTCTTAATAATTTTTCACTTGGCTCAATCTGGTGAAAAATCTCACCTATTTTTGCTTTTGCAAAAATCTCTGCATGTTTTTGTTGTTCGCGCCCTGATGACCAAGGAAGGGGAATAAAAAGAGCTGGTTTATGTAATGAAATTAATTCAAAAAAAGTATTTGCACCAGATCTACCTATAACTAAATCACTGATTTTATAAATGTACCCAATTTCTTCTTCAAAAAAATGTTTTCTCAAATAATACCTACCTTGGTACTCTTGACTCAATCTATTCTTAAAACTTAGCAGCTTTTCAAAATCTTGATACTCTTTTGTATCACCTACTTGGTGAATCACAATATATTTTCCCAATAATTTTTTAAGTATTTTTACAACGTGAATATTAATACTATGAGAACCAAGCGAGCCACCTGTTATATATATTACCGGATGTTCTTTTTTAATATCAAAAGGTTTTTTTATCGTCTTAAAAATAGAAAAACGAACAGGATTTCCCGATATAACCACTTTGTTTTTATTAAAAAATGATTTACTTTCTTCAAATGCAACAAATGTTTTTTTAGAAAACTTAGAGATAATTTTATTTGCTAAACCAGGATTAATTGTTTGTTCATGAGTATAAATTGGAATTTTAAATATATAACCCCAAAAGGCAATTGGAAGGGCTAAATATCCACCAAAAGAAAGAATTGAGTCCGGTTGACTTGAACGAATAATTGATAGTGCGTTTATAAAACCTAAAGGTATGCGAAAAATGTTTCTTAAAGATTTCAAAGAAAAAATTCTTGTAAGACGACCTGCTTGAATCGGAATAAAAGGAATGTTTAATTTTAGAATTTCTTTGTACTCTAAGGAGATTGTTTTTTCAGAGTCTAAAGCATATTTTCGACCAACAAAAATAATATCAACGTCTTTTTTTAAGATTCCTGCATGACGTTTAATCTCATCAATTAAAGCTAAAGCTGGAGCTAGATGACCACCGGTTATAAGTATCTTCATATAAATGATAAATTACAAACAACATAATTATATCTTTATTCTTTTTTCAATATTGAGCAATATACCAATCAAAGCAAAAGATATCAATAGATTACTTCCACCATAAGATAAAAATGGTAAAGGCACTCCTGTTAAAGGAAAAAGACCTGTCATGCTTCCGAGATTTAGTAATATCTGTAAGTTAAAAAAAGCAAAGATACCACCTGCTAATAATTTTGATAATCTATCAGGGGCAAGTCTTACTATATGGTAAATTTTATATACAAAAATAAAATATAAGAGTATTAATATTGAACCGCCAAAAAATCCATACTCTTCTCCAAGAATGGCAAAGATTGAATCGGTATGAGCTTCTGGTAAAAATAAAAATTTTTGTCGAGAAGAACCAAAACCACCTCCAAATAATCCTCCATTTGATAAAGAAATATATATCTGATTTATATGATAACCAATTCCTTGTGGATCTGAGGCGGGATTAAGATATGCCATTAATCTATTAAGTCGGTAAGGAGATGTTTTTATTAAAATAAAAAAACCAGCAACTGCTATTGGTAAAAACACAAGAAGATTAAAAATGTTCATTCCTGAAAGATAGTACATAATCATACTTATAGAAAAAACAATTATTGCTGTCCCCATATCTGGTTGTAAGATAATCAAAAAGATTAATAAACCCACTAAAGATAAAAAGGAAAAAAATCTCCGTTTTTCATTTCGCATAAACCAAGAAGCTAAATAAATTATTGTTGAAAATTTTGCTATTTCTGCAGGTTGAACATTAATAAAACCAAAATCAATCCAACGTCTTGCTCCTCCTGCTGCAAATCCCAAACCTGGTATTAAAACAATAAATAATAAACCAATCGTAATAATCATCGATAAAAATGAAAAGAAATAGAGTTTTTTATAGTCAAAAAAAGAAAAAAAACTCATTACAAAAAAAGCAAAAAATAACCATAAAGCTTGGATTTTTAGATAGTGCAAACTATCACCAAATTGTGCCTGTGATCTTACTGAAGATGACTCAAAAATAAATAATAAACCAATGATAGATAATATAAGAGGAAGAGTTAGTAATAATGTAAAAAATTTATTTCGAATAAAGATTTTCCTCATAAGAATAATATTCTATTTAATTATTTTATTATTTCCTTAACAATCCTATTAAACTCTTCACCTCTGTGAAATTCGTTATTAAACATGGCAAAAGAAGTTGCGCCTGGAGAAAAAAGTAAGTAGGTTTCTTTTTCCTCTTTTTTTGCTAAATTATAAGCCTGATTAATTGCTTTATTTAAATCACTAAAAGGTCCTACAAGCTTATCTTTTAGTTTATTTTTTATTAAGGGTAATATTTCTTTTGTAAATGAGCCGTCAAGAAGAATAATCTTCTTAATTACAGTTAAGTACTTAACTAATATTTCTGAGGGTAGGTTTTTTGAATTTCCTCCAAGAATTAAATATATGGGTTTATCAGAAAATGTTTCAATGGCTTTAACAGTCGCAATTGGCGTTGTTGACGTTGTATCGTTTATAAAAATAACATTGTTTTTCTTACCTATTAATTCCTGTCGATATGAAAGACCTTTATAATTTGAAATTATCGAAATAGCTTTTTTTTCATCAATACCTAATATTTTTGAAACAGTTAAGGCAGCAGCTGCATTTTCCAGATTATGATCGCCTTTTAAATTATTTAATTTATAAGGAAAATTGTTTTTAGAAAAATACTCAATTTTATTATGACCTTGAGGTGAAGATATTTTTTTTGAGACAATCGGCAGGGGCCCCATTGGGGTGTGGCGGTCGAAAAAAGAATATCGAGCCTCTAAATCTTTATTTATAATTAAATTATCATCTTTTGTTTGATAAGCAAATATCGCTGCCTTGTCATAAAAATAATCTTCAATATTTTTATAATAATTTAAGTGATCAGGATAAAGATTTGTAAATACAGCTATATGAGGACTTATCTTTTTTTTATGAAATCCTGACAAGGCCCATGAGGAAAGCTCCATTACCAGATAGTCTTTTTCAGTTGATGTCTTTAAATAATTTATTGTTGATATACCTGGTAATCCTCCGCCTAAAAATACTGAAAACCCTGATTGTTTTAATACTTCATAAATTAAATTTGTTGTCGTAGATTTTCCTCTTGTACCAGTTATTCCAATTATATTCGCCTTAGTATGTGAAGCTACAAATGATAATTCCATCTCTACAGGAATATTTTTATCTAATGCCGCCTTTATCTCGGGGGTATCCCATAAAACTGAGGGACCTTTAAAGATTAAATCAGCTTCCAAAAAATCTTGGATTTGAGGATCTCCTAAATGAAAGGTGATCGAATAATTTTTTATAGAGTTTATTGATGAGATCAATTGTTTTTCTGTTTTTTTGTCAGTCACAATCACTCGTGCTCCAAGTTCAGCAAAAAATCTAGCAATTCCTACTCCTCCACCCTGTAAACCTAAACCAACAACAAGAATTTTTTTTCTTATATATTTATTTTTTAAATAATCAATATTATGTTGCAGCATAAATCTATTTTAACATTAATTATTTCAGTTAGGAAAGACCATTTGTTTCAAAGTTTTTACCAAGGAATTTATTTGATTCCAAGTTGAATAAATTGGAATATTAGCAGGAAATAGTTTTTTTTGTTCTGCCTGTATTAAACTATTTTCAATAGTTCTTAATATATATTTTTTTGCGTATATACCTTCATTTATTAACGTTATTCCAGAATTATTTGGTTTTAAATAATGATATAGAAATTTATTTATAAGATATGGAATTATTTCATTAATATTAGATTTACCTACTAATTGATCTGAAAAATCGACTATTGATTCAATTACATGTGCTAAATCATGGGCTCGGGATTTAATTTTTGCTGAAGGACTTAAAGGAAAAACCGTCCCGAAATCCGCAAGTAATGTAGGTAAACTTTCATCATCGGGTGAATAAAAATTACTCGAAACTGCCTGATTATGTGTTAATCCTAATTGATCATGTAAAAACCTTAAAGCCTCGCTAATTCTTGGTGCATTTTTAATCATTATTCTTACAAGTTCACTAACTTGCTCTTTCTTTACGTTTGCCCGTCCAGTTCTTTTTCCCTCATACGGTACCAACCATGATACAAAACAAGCGGGTTTACCATCAGGATCTTTAAGACTATCATAAGTACCAATTACAACCGGTATAGGAACAATGAAAGGTAAATTTTTTCCTTTGACTAATCCGGATAAGATAATAAGATTAGCAGCAACTTTTCTCGTTGCTTCATCTAACGTATATCCTCCTGTAAATGTATATTTATCAGTTATTAGTCGTGGCTTTCCTTTTTCATCTAAAACAGTAGTTCTATTTATTGAGGGTCGAATTTCTGTAAAATTAAGTTCAGATGTTGGTTCTACTGGAGAATCAAGTTTTATCAAGCCAGCTGATATTGTTGATCTATCTAAAAAAGGTTGATAACCAAATCCTCCTGCTTCTAAAGCATCATATTCAACCCCTCCTAACCTAATTCCACTATCAAAAGCAAAAACAACCTTTCGTCCTTCAATCGTTAATATTTTTTGCTTTTTTATTGTATTTTTATCTCTTCTATAAAGCTCCTTAATTAAACTGCCAATATTTGAAGGCAAATTTAATCCTAGTTTTAATTCAATATCTTTACTAACAGAGTCTTGACCAAAAAACCACTTAATATTTACGTCAATTGGTTCTTCAGGAATAACTATCTGATCAGGCTTAAACCTATATCCTCCTTCGATACTCATTTATTATTTCATAAATGCTATCATTAATCCAAAAATTACGAAGATTATTGAAGCAAGCCAAAGTCTCATCACAATCTTAGGTTCTTCCCAACCTTTATGTTGAAGATACAGATGGTATGGAGCAACCGTAAAAACCTTTTTTTTAAAATATCTCTTACTTATAAGTTGAATTAAGGATGATCCTATTTCGATGACAAATACTCCTCCCATAATTGGTAAAGCAAAAGCTTTTCCTAAGATCAAGCCAACTACGGCAAATGTTGCGCCAAATGAAAGCGCTCCTGTATCACCCAAAAAAATTCTCGCTGGATAGATATTAAAATATAAAAATGCTAGTAATCCTCCTAGCCAAGCGGCAATAAATAATGATGTTGGGACATCAAGGATCGATCGTGAGACAACCCAAAAACCAATAAGAGCAAAAGCCAATACTCCTGAAGCTAGACCGTCTAATCCATCTGATATATTGACGGCATTAGCAAAAGCAATGATCACAAAAGAAGAAAAGATCATGTATAGATATCCTAAATTAAATACTCCAAAAAAAGGTACATACATAATCTCTATTTTTAAATCAGCAAATAGCCAGTAAGATATAATAACTGCAAGTATCGCCTCAATGATTGCCTTATGACGCATTTTTAAACCAAAAAAATTATTTTTTGACCATAAAAATATTTTATTTAAATCATCATATAATCCTAAAGCCCCGAAAGAAATAAAGGTAAAAAGCAGTATTTTCATTTCATTTGCAATTGACGGATAGTTAGTTAAAATCTTTTTTTGCAAAACCCAGTACATTAATATGAATAATAAAAATACAAATACTGTCGTTGCAAGCAATAAAATTCCTCCTCCAACCGGTGTACCTTTTTTATGATGATTGAATTTATCAAATATTGGAGTTGGTTTATTAAAAGCATCCTTTGTCTTTTGCTCAGCTCTTTGAAACTTAAGCTTGTATAAAAAATCTATAAAAGGGACTATAAGAACAAAATTTAATACAAACGATGCAAATACAGCTAATAAATAAATTGAGATCATAGATTAATAAAACAATAAAACTATCCTTGGTACAAATATAATACAAGCAATTATCAAAGATCCCATCGCATATATTAACATAGCAGCGGCTGCCACATCTTTGGCAATTTTAATATCCTCTCTTATCTTTCGATCAATAGCATCGGTTGTTTGTTCGAGTCCTGTATTTAAAGTCTCAATTACCAAACCAATCGTAATAAGAATAATAATCAATAAAAATTCAAAATAAGAAATTTTAAATACATAGCTTCCAACAAGAGACAAGGCTGATAAAAATAAATGGATACGATAGTTGGGTTGAGTTTTTAAAGCCCAAACCAAGCCATCAATTGCATGTCCAATTGAAACTGTGTGTTTTTTAAGCATTTTTTATTATTGAACTTAAAACCTTTGCTAATTTATCTGAATCGTGTCTTAAGATACTACGATATAAATAATCTGATGGATTTTTTTCTATTTTTTCATCATCAATTAAATCATCAGATAAATATTTTGGATTATTTTTATCTAAATCATTGATAACTTCAATTTCATTATACTTTTTATACCAGGTTAATATGTCGTCGGGAATTTTTTTGTTATTAAATAATATGTAATCAGGTTGACGCCCCAGGTATTTTGTAATATCTTCAAGATGATTAGAGGCTTTATAATTAGTCGTCTGGCCTGATTTAGTCATAAGATTCATAACATATATAATTTTGGCTTGAGAATTAATGATAGATTGTTTTATATCTTTTACTAATAAAACAGGGACTATACTTGTATACATATCGCCAGGTCCAACAATAAGATAATCTGCTTTTTTTATTGAGCTCGTTGCTTTTGGATTAACAGTTCCTTTTGGCTCAAGATAAATTTTGTTTATTTTTGAACTTTCATTGTAATTTTCATCTATCATCGATTCACCTTTGACTTTTTTTCCATTTTCATACTCTGCAATGATATGTAGTTTATCCATCGTAACTGGGATCACCTTTCCTTTTGTCTTTAATACAAAGGATGCTGATTCAATTGCTTGATCATAATTATCGCTGACTTTTTCAAGAGCTGCCAAAAATAAATTACCAAAATTGTGTCCTTCTAAATCGCCTTTTTCAAAACGATATAAAAAAAGTTTGCGCCAAAGCATAGGTGCTTCAGATAAAGCAACCAAACATTGTCGAAGATCGCCAGGTGGTAAGACTCCCAGTTGATCACGAAGTTTACCTGTTGATCCGCCTGAATCCATCATTGAGACAACGACCGACAGATCAACACTATAGTTTTTCAATCCTGATAAAACAACAAATGTTCCTGTTCCACCTCCTATTACAGTGATTTTTTTCATAAATTATTATTTTCCCTCTCTTCATTATTTACAAAAAATGTATTGTCTTCTAAATCATACTTAACAATTTCAAATGGAGCTATAATACAATTTTTACCTATTTTTACTCCAGGTGTAATCGTTGAATTAACCCCGACTTTTGATTGAGTTCCTAGTATCAAACCCAGTTTTTCTTTATTAGTATCTATTTTTTCTTCATTTATCTCTGAGGCGACTGTCTGTCCATCAAAACGCAGATTTGCAGTGACAACGCCAGCTCCTAACATAGTTTTATCATCAAGAATAGAATCACCTACATAATTACGGTGTAAAAAAACACAATTACCAATATATGATCGAGCTACTTCTGTAAATGAACCTATCAAGCAGTCATTATTAATCTGGCTTTCTCTTATCATTGTGTAATCACCTACTATTGTGTTATCACCAATATAAACTGGACCGATAATTTTTACAAAATTACCAATTTTAACATTTTCTCCAATTAAAACAGGTCCTTTGATAACAGCGTCTTTTGCGATAGTAGCAGTCTTAGCAATATTCGTTGATTTTAATCTAGTTAAAAAGCCTTTCATCATATCAAGTACATGCCATGGGTACTTTAAACTTTTCCAATAGCCTTCGTATAAGACAAATTCACGTTTTAAACCTGAATTAAGAAGATCGTTTATGG